>OHTT01000174.1_pt1 | contig 45407 bp, 71 predicted proteins | sample 1579001 | NCBI WGS metagenome assembly OHTT01 (sample SAMEA3879606, study PRJEB24766) | human gut metagenome | biome: human-associated habitat; feature: feces | place: USA | collected 1985/1987
TTCGCTTCCTGCATTAACTTTGACTTAGCTGAAATCTTTTTGTATCTCAACGGAATAACAGAGCCAGTTTTTGCTTTTCTGTTTTCGCAAGTTCGGCACAGCCATCCATAATTTTTGTCACGATACCACGCCGGTTGAATGATTTTCCCTCGTGAGATAATATGACTATACGAAGTGCCGCAGTAACCGCACTTGCGTTCTTCATTGTTCTGAATATTCATGTTTATACCACTCAACCCAATCCGAAAATCTCATTGTAACCAGCCATTCAGCTCCATTCTTGCGATGAATCACAACCGGGATTCCATCTTTCTGCAATTCGCTGTCCCTGATTGACTGCTGCATTGCGTTCTCCAAGTTCAACTTTTCTACACGCTTGACTTCAACGTGTATGCCCGGAGTTCCGGCAACATCTGCTTCACCGTCTTTGCTGTTACCTCTGCACTGTGCGCTTCTGTGAGCGTCTGGAAAGCCGTTGTCAATAAACAAGTGAGCAACTTCCCGCTCTCCGACTTTACCCTTTGTACGGCTTGTGCGCCCTATTTGCGAGCGCGTCTTATTCTTGTTCCTGTTCTGCATCAAGTTTCCCCTGTTTTTGCTTTCTTCGATAACTGCGAGTAAGTGAATCTTTAATCCACTTCTTGCGCTTAGAGTTTGCGATAAGGCAATACCAGCGGCACTCTGCAAGCTGCCATTCAAAATCCCACGATTTGCCGCTTTTCGTTTTCTTGTACTGTGCTTTCTTCATAGCGATTCACCTCAAAACGGTAATTGCTGACCGGAGCAGTCTTGAAAACCATCTTCGTCTACTCCGAGTTCTCTGATTGTCTGCTTTTCGGAATCGAACACGCAGTCGATTGTACCAACGCGACCCTCTTTGTTCTTACCAAGAATCATCTTGTAGCCATCTTCATAGGCGTTGTGCAACAGAATAATCATATCGCTTGCTTCCTCGATGCCGCCAGACTCTTTCAATTCTGCCACTGTCGGCGCTTGCGCTGCTGCTTGACGGTTAATCTGTGCAAGTACGATTGTGACAATCTTCTCGTTCTGCGCCATAACGTGCAGTTCGTTGATTGCATTTGTCGTCATTTCGTAGCGGCCATTGCCATGCGATTTGACGATTGTGAGGTAGTCAACAAAGATGACTTCTGCACCGCGCTTTACCGCTTCATTGCGCACCCATCTTACAGTGTGACCGGCAGATTCCACAATCTCTAAGTCCAACTTAGCAAATTCCGCCTTTGCTTCACGCCACCGCTTTTTATCTTCGTCTGTCAGGCATCTGCGCTTGATGTTAGAAAGAGGAATCCCGCAGTAAGCCGCAATCATTCTGTCGATAATCTTCTCTTTGCGTGTCTCAAAGCTAAAGAATACGCACTTGTGCTTTCTTGCCATGTACATCATGAAGTTGATGCTAACGGCAGTTTTACCGGCTGACGGTCTGCCACCAATGACGACCAAATCGCCAGCCTCCACAAAAGAAGAATCATCAAGTGTCGGAATGCCAAACTTGAAGTATTCCGGCGAGCGTTTCTGTTCCTGCTCAAAAATATCAACTGCACTCTTTGCGTTTGTGCTTTCCGCTTCCTTAATCCCATTGAACGGTTTAATAATATTCTCCGCGAGAACCTGTAACTCGTCAACAGTGGGGTTTCCGAAAGCTGTGGCATTCAACAGGTCGTTTGCCTTTGCGATTGCTTCCCGCGTCACATAAGCGTCTTTCACGCCCTGCATATATAACTTCCAGTTAGAAACAGACGGAAGTGTTTCCGCGTATCTCATTGCCAGCTTCTTGCAATTTGTGTTCATCTTAGAAGCGATGCTTGCAATGTCATAAGCGCCGTTTTTATCCAGATAGGCATTTTTGCAGATTCTAAAAATCTCTCTGCAACCTTCATCGGAGAACATAACTTCGCTTAACTCGGAGAAAGTGTCATCACAGCAGATTGACGGCTGAACCAGTAGACAGCCAATCATCGCAGTTTCGGAATCAAGTGGTGTCATTTTGTCTCCTTTTCATCAACGAACCAAATTGTAGTGTATAGGCAAGAACCAGCCACATATTGGGTTACTTGCAGAATATTTGCCGTTGGGAATGCGTTCATAAAGTTCTCAAGTTTATGCGGCTTTCCAACTCCATTTCTATTAACCATAGTCCAAAAATGCAAATCACCGCATTTGATAGGAACACCGTTGAACTTCATTTTTCATCGCTCCTTTTCAATGGTTGCATTGCAAGCGCGTCACGCCCACGCAAAGGGGTTAATTTTGCGTACAAATCGCTCACCTTAATACAATGCTGACAAGTCTTAGAACACTCTATAAGCGCAGATTTGACTCTCTCAAAGTCATACGCTCCAAGAGCTTTATGATACAGCATCGCAAGGCTCTCAAAGTCATTTTCCGAGAAACGGCAAAAATCCAGCGGGTAAAGCAAGCGATTAGCTGTCACAAGCTGTTCAGCTTCATTTCTTGTCATCTTTTACCCACCTAGCCCTGTCATGTTCTTCGTCCCACTCCATCTTGTAGCCATTAGAATCGAGCCACAACTCAAAGTTAGCTTGATGGTATATAAAGAACCTGTACTCGTCCCAGTTATCTTTAAACGCGATTAAAAGGTCTTGAAGCGTATTTGCAAGCATTGCAAGAATAATGCAAGCGATAACGCACACGGAAAGTGCTCCGACAACAGTGAACAACGTCATTGTGAAGCCGATATACCCATGATAAATAGTTGTCAACATAGTTACCACTCCAATCTTGCCACATCGCCGTTGTAAACGATTGGTGCTTTCTTCTGCGTCTCAACTCCGAGATAATCTTTGTAGCGAGTATTGAAGAAAGTCGAACCCATGAGCGTGTACTTCGGGTCACGGATTGTCGCCTTGTAAGCGTTGATTGCTTCAATCATAGCACTCTCGCCAACTTTGAGCAACCGTTTCTTTGCTGTCATGCTTACAGCGCTTCGTCCGTCTTTTCGAGGATAAAGCGCCCACAGCCTGTCGAACAGTTCGTTCGCAGCTTTCGTTTCCTCTGATTCCTTAACTTTGACTTCCGCGTTGCCGTCTTTTAACTCTGCGATAATTCCATCAATGTCTCTGCGAATTTTTTCAAGTTTCTTGATTGCTTCCTCGTTTGTCATTTTAACGCAGCTCCTTTCGATATTTCTACTATACCACCGTTTACTGCGTTTGTCAATAGTTTTGCAAAATAAAAATGCAGAGAAGATTTCTCCGCTCTGCATTAAAAATATTACGTTACAACGCTCAAAATGGAATGTCCATATCGTCAGGAAGCATTTCCGGCATAGGTTGAGCGTATTTCTTCTCACCCTGCGTAGGCTGCTTGTAGTCGTACATAGCCGATTCATAATCAGGCTTGCAGCCTCTGCTGTTCGCGGCGGCAGTTCCCTCAATAACAAGCGAGTAATTCTCATAGCGCTTGCCGTTGTAATCGTTGATAGCGTGTTCAATGCTGTTAATCGCAGTAATCTTGATTCGACCTGCATTGACGATTTCGTCAACATTATTGAAGATTGTGACCTGATACCAGCCAAAATCCTTGTAAGTGCCGTCTTGCTGACGAACTGAATCGCTCAAACTTGCACGGACATACGGATTTCCTTTCTTGCTCATATACTGCTTAACCCGGAATAGCCGGTAAGTGTTGCCAACTTTAATCATAGTTATATCTCCTTGCTTAAATTTATCCACGATAGCCATCGTAGATTTCTAACTCCCAATTATTGTCATCGTCAACCATGAAAATTGTCTGCCCGTTATAGACATCTTCATTTGTTTTCTTTACCATCTCAACGAAATATTGAAAATCTTCGAGTTTGTTGATTGTGACGTAAAGAGTGCTTACATCTCGAGTGCTCCATTTTCCTAACTTGCAATCAAAAAATTCTCTCTTTTCGCCGGTTGCGACACGTTCAAGTTTGAAACGAGGGTCTTTGAGGAATGGATACTTCTCAATTATTTCGTCCCCATTACCAAACCATGAAGTGGTTGCTCTAACTTTAACGCGCATAAGACAACTCCTAACTTTTACTTAACGACTTCTCCCTCAACGGTTTCAGAAAAAGATTCAATCTTGTTGCAGATTGCATCATAATCTTTCTGCTTAATCTCTTTTGCAGAACTATAACCAGCGTCAGCGATAACCTTTGCGGCAGTGTCGGAATCAACGCTGTTGCGGGAGCAGAGAGTGTACAGACGCTTAACTTGCTTTGCACTGATAAGGTCATCAGGACGAGTAACGGCGCGGGCAACATCTTGAAAGTCGGTAGTTTCGAGAGTGGAATCTTCAAGGTCAGCCGTAAACAGCCCGCCAATTCCAGCGATAAGAATTGCGCCATCAACAAGGGCGCGTTTGCGAGCAATCTTCAAGCGCTGATTAGCCACGTCAAACTTGCTTGCTCTACCGCAAGCGGATTCATTGCTGTTTGCGCTTGCAACAGTAGTTGTAATCAGCGTGTCGCCTTTCCAGAACTCGCCGCGAACACGATAGAAGAAAAACGGCGCGCTTCCATCTTCGCCAAAATGCTCTACCGCGTTCTCAATAAAGAACTTTGTCGTGATGCCATATTCGAGCAGAATCTTCTCTGCGCCAGCCTTTAGGAGCGACGGCTTGTTTGCCTTTCCATATTTGCCGAACTCTGTGTTACGGCGCAGTAAAATTGACTTAGAGCCAATCGTAAGGCGATAGTTCTCATGGTCTGTCTTTGCGGAACAGGGCTGCAATTCAACCCCACTGGATTTCACAAGTTCTTCACTCATGTTTAGTCTCCTTTGCTTGTACTTAGTAAATAATCTCCCCACTGCTCTGCCATTGCGGCGGCAATTCCTGGGAATGTCTTGCTTCTTGCCTTCCCGCCATGTGTCTGGTCTTCCCATGTTTTTGCTTTTCCGCTCGGAAACCTACCATACAATTCTGCATTATTTGGCTTTTGCAAGTCGTTTGTTCGCTTTAACGGCGGAAGTTTTTTTAACCATAAACAAGTTCGTTTTGTGACATAATTCTTCTCATCATTAACGCTTTCAGCAAACATATACGGGTCAATGATTTGGTCTGCTTTTCTGTATGCCACATTCATAAACCCAACCGGATTTTCAACTGCAATATGCTCAATCGGAGCAAGTACGAAATACATGAAAAACACTGCTGCTTCCGCTCTGTTCTTCCACCTGTCAACAACTTTTTCTGCTGATGTGCAACGCAAAGAAAAATGTTTAGTAGAAACATTTGACAGATATGTGCAAGGCGGGTGCGCAATCATTAAGTTCCACTTATCAACAAAGTGTTCCTTTCCGTCTTGCGTTACGATTTGCCCACCCATCATAGCCTTTAGTGCATCACCGCAAATGTGCCACTCTGGATGACCGCCAGAACACTCTTGAATGTCACAAGAATACGCTTCAAACCCGCGTTCTCGGAACGCCTTGCAGACCGCTTGCGATTCCTCACAAGCCACTAAGACTTTAATTTCACTTGACTGCATACCAAACTCCTTTCATCTGCTCCGTTGTCTTGTAAATCCTACGGCAGCTATAAAACAGGTCACAGCCTTTTTCGTAGTCGGTTTCATACAAACGATATTTTCCAGTGCGCATAAGCTGAAGTCCGAGATGCCGAATATTTGCGTTTTCCAGCCTTTCAAACTGCTCGTTTAACAGCAGGTCATGATAAGCTGCAAGCTGTGCAGACAGGCTCGGAACATCAACCTTGTAACTCGTCTTAATATCAAGTATGCACCACTTGTCGTCAATGACTCCAAACCTATCAAGCGTCCCGGCAAATCTTAGAGTCGCATTTCCCATTTGGTGCTCAATAAGTTCCCAATCGGGTTTATAGTCTCTCACAAACTGCACATAGGCTTCCAGATACGGCGCGTATTCAGCCGGAAAATCGTCTGGAATCTTGCCGGAGTAATCATACATTACTGTCGCTTCATGCACCGCAGAGCCGCGCTCTCGTGCTATCAGTGCCATGTTAGGGTCTGCATTGTTTGCCTTGTCAACTGCAAGATAACGGATGATATGCGTCACACTCGGCAACTCTACGCCATCCAGCGTGTAAGTGTGAGTTGCTTCGTCAAACTGAACTTTGCTTGTCTTTTTACTCACTTGAAATCACCTTTTGCATATTGTCAAAGCGTTCCTTTGTGCTAATATCCTTCGCAATTACAAGCGCAAGAATCTCATCCATACAGGACTCCGCGGAAACTGTGTCATTATGGTAAGCGTCAGCAATCTCGCATACAAGCGCAAATGCGTCAAAATCTGCCATAGGCGAGTTTCTTTTCCACATATCGGAAAGCATCGAAATTGTGTTTCTTGTTGATTCACGCATTTTGTTCAGCCTTTCTTTTCTCTAATTCAGAGTTGATTCTCTCTCTAAACTTTAGCCAATCCGGTTTATCAATTCGTTCATCGCCAAGCTGGTTGATTCGCTCCGCAAAGTTGATGTCATCAATCATAACTTGGAGTTCGTTGTCATTGAGATACTTAAAGTTCCTGCGAACGAAGTCTTGCACAAGACTTGGCATATACGTCTGTCTGCCGAAGCAGTAACGAACAGCACAAACGCAAATCGTTCCGAAATCCTCGTCTATTACTGTGCTCATTCTGATACATCCTCTACATACGCTATGTCTTTGCGCAGATTTAGAAATTCTGGATTGAGAACACAAGCCGGTACGGCAGCGCCGACGTTGCTCGCACCGTAGTTGTACAGCAGACCATCGTCGTTCACAATGCGAACGACGATTGATTCCCCCGCGTCGGAATCCTTATCACCACAGCCTAAAGGCGTGGCAGTCCAAATAAATCTGTCTCCGCTGTAGTGTGGGATGAACTCGCGGTACTTGCGATACTCATCACAAGTGAGGATGAAAACTGTGTCTTTCACTGTTCCGTAAGCTCTGTCGCCGTTGTCGGCAACAAGGTCAACGGTATGCGACAGCAGACTTTTTCTATCGAAAACAGCGCTCTCCATACCAGATAGAAGCCCCCGCACATTACTGGTGCGGTAGTTATTCCAGTTGCCCATTTCGTCTGTGAATTTATCACTTGGGCAGAACTTTACATCTTTTGTCCAAGGTTTAGCCATAATTGCTAACAGGCCACCGTCAGGGTGGTTCGGGTCAAGGCAGACCCACTCAAAGTTTTTGAACATGAAGTGCTCGCCGGGACGTAGGGTTGTAATGTTAGTCATTGTCAGTTACCTCCGTGAGCCAGTAGTCTTTACGACACTCCAAACACCCATGTCTATGGCAATGTACGCTATTTATATTTACTGGGTCAAATTTGCGTGGGCAAAAAATAAGAATCCCGCTTCTATCCGTTTCTGCATCTGGAAACATCTTCAAAAACTCGCTCTGGCGAGTCTTGATTGGATTGCTTTTTGCCCATTGCTCAACTTTTGAAACTGTTTCATCGATGCTTTTAATTGAATCGTCGTCGGCCCTAACCATGCAGCCCATGTCGTCATTTTTATGGATGGGGCATTCCTTGCAGCATCTTTGATTTTTGCACAATCTGTTTACCGTCTTGAAAAATTCAACTGCGTCCATAGTCGTTCTCCTTTTCTGCTTATGCTGTTTCGCTTTTTCTCGGATTCTTTCGCTTCCGATACATTTATTATACGCTTCTTTCGGATGAATGTCAATGTCTTTCACGAAAATATTTTTTGAAAATAATGCTTGCAAGCGCAATTCTGCTGTGCTATAATAAGGATGTTATCAGAAGTCTTGTTTAGAGGTAGTGGGCTGAACAAGCGCATACAACTAAATAAGACTTCGAGCTTGCTACGGTTGCATCCACTACTGCAATCGCCGCAGGCTTTTCTTTTTATATTTATACAAGGAGATGCGACATGGTAACGATTACAAGGCAAACAATGGAACTATTCTTGAAGGAGTTCCATTATGTTGAACTGATGGCATTGTATTCCTATTACAAGTACATTGCCGAGGAACAAGGCACAAATACAATAAAATGCACGACAGAACAAGTAGAGAATACTTTTTGCTGGGGCACACAAAGAGTAAGAAAATATAAGAAAGCTCTTATCAACATGGGCTTAATTGATGATTTGACGAAAAAAGACAAATACGGGAAAATCATTGGACATTTTATTCAAATAAAATAAAAGAAGTGAGAGAGGGGGCTTAACTATGAAATTATTCGTCAACGGGTTTTCGCAGGAAGCTGTGCTATCAATGGTTGATACCGTTAAAGATTCGCACGGAAAAGACAAAACAATTCGGATAGATTGCACAGACCTAGAAATTCTCCGTTGGCTTGTGGACTTCTATCCGAAAATGAGCAAAATTAAAGATGGCGCACACGAGTATGCTTTCTTCACCTATAAAAAGGTGCTAGAAGATTTACCGATTCTGAATATTTCTAAACAGGCGTTGTCAGACAGATTCAAGAAAATGGAGCATTTTGGAATTCTCCGCGTTCTATGCAAAAAAGAAAGCAATGGAACATTTACATATGTCGGATTCGGAGATTCGTACTTAAGGTTAATAAGTAGCGAGTGTGCAGGAGTAGTCAACTACGCAGGGGGTGGCAAGTTGACTACGAGTGGGGTTAGTAGTCAACTACGAACCAAAAATAGTAAGTTAGATAATAGAGAGTTAAATAATATAAAGAAAAATTCTAAAAAGAAAGTTCCCGAAGCTGAAAAGCTGGAATGGTAACGGCTTTGCCGGGAACGCTTCGCCTTATTAGCCTAACTTGCGCAAGCAAGAAAAAGGAAGCGAAGCGCAGTAATAAAAGTTCCGACCTGTTAAAAAATTATCAAAGTAGGTGAGATTATGCCATCAATGGAGTTCCTTTACGAAAAAGAAATTGTCTGCAAAGATACTGGCGAAGTATGTAAAGGCTACAAAGCCTATTTGAAGTCTGAACATTGGCTTAATATGCGAAAATCTAAAATTAAGTGGCACGGATGCAAAGCCAACTGCGCTGTATGCGGCAAAGAATCATCTATGGTGCAACTGCACCATGTTAGCTATAAGCATCTTGGAGATGAACAGCCGTCAGATTTGGTTGTTCTTTGCCCGGAGTGCCACAAAAGAGTACACGAAAATAAAGATTTCCTAAACTTTATAAAGAAGCACAAGGAACTTTATTCTGGGCAGGAAACAGCAGAGCAACGCAAAAAGAGAAAAGCAAAAAACAAGAAAAGGAACGAGCGTAAGAAAAGGAAAAAGATGTACCACTACGCCACTTGTCCTAACTCTTGCAGAGTAAGAAAAGTTTGCTAACGATAACAAATCAGAGGTGAAACAAATTGAATTTCAAAAAAGCTATGAGCAAAAAAGAGTACACCATCGAGGAACTCGCTCAAATGGCGTACAAGGGGGCTAGGAGCGATTTTAAGACGCTTTTACGCGGGTCTGAACAAAGTGCTTACCTAGCACTTCGATACCTCTACAAGCTCTATGAGGTGGGCGGAATCTCAAAGGAAGAAGCGGGAAAAACCAAAGCGCAGATAACTCGGCGTTATGGTCAAGACCGGCTTCGCGAGGAACAGCTTGACAGCACAATCAAGGCTTTTGCTGATACCGTGAAGCGCACGGCAACAGCAAATGAAAATTACAGACGGGAAAGAACGCTTGACAACGCCGATAAGCTGTGCATGGCCATTGACGGCGTTGCCGTACAGGATAGGAGCAACAATAATGCTGTGTGAAAAATGCGGTAGCGGGAATGTATATGTCAAAGATAATGTGTTTGCACCGCCAGAAAACACAAATTATAGAAAGCGAATCTGCAAAGACTGCGGATATGAGTTCTTTACAGTAGAGTTTTCCGTTGAAAAAGGCGATGAAACCACAATCAAAGAATGGAACAAATGGCATCGCATAAGCGCAAAAAAAGCCGCAAAGCGTAAAAGCAATGCGGCTAAGTAGGAGTTACTTCTTGAATTTTTTGCTGTAATCTGGCTGAATCTCTGCAAGATAAACCATGTCGTAATCGCAGTTTTCCAGTTCCATGTACAGGCTCTCGGCAAATGCAAGTTCTTCCGACACATCAAGTACAAGATTCTCTTTGACGAAGTCTGCAAAATCTATCGCGTTATCGTTTAAAAGTTCCTTATAGCTTGTGGAGTAGAGGTCTTTAGTCTGGCGTTCCCATTCCACCCACTTTGCCATTGCGTCCTTTACGGCTCTGCGCTTTGTGGTGGCATCTACATCTTGTCTGCGATAACTGCGCCAGTTCTGCGGAATGTAACTTTGAGTTGATACGGAGTATTCCGGGATGAACGAGTTTGCGTGTCTCATGTAGAACGAATCAGTTTTTACTAGACTGTCAGATTCCTCTTTGTAGTGGTGTTCGTGCATACGCTTGAAGCCTTTTAAATTCAAGAAATCAAAGTATTGGCGCATTTGGTCGTGAAACATGACTCCCTCGACCTGATGCGCTTTTATTCTTGAAAAGACATCGGAAACTGCCACGGAAATCACTCCTTAACGACTTCAACTGCCACGTTGGAAGTTGTAACAGCCTGACCAGTCACGATTACTTGCAAACGACTGGAAACCTGACCGCGATACACGCGAACAGGAGCGGTGAAAGCAATACCAACGGAATCAGCTGCGGCGGCAGTCACAGTTTGTGTTGCGCCAGATACGGCTTGACCGTCCTGATACAGAGTTACCGTCACAGGGCCAGCGGCAGACGCTACAAGCGTTGTATTGACCGAGACAGAATAGTATCCAGCCGCATCATTGCAAACGCAAGGACAGCCAGCAGAGCCGATGATAACGCCATTGTTGCCAATGCGAATAGCGTTGCCGTATTGTCTGACAGTGTTTGTCAGCGGCAAAGCATCGCCAACAGCCAGAGCGGTTGCGCCAGTGTATGTATAATAGCCAATTGCTTTAGACATAATTCTTCATCCTTTCACAAAATAAAAGGCGGAGCAAGTATACCTGCCCCGCCAATAAACCTCGCCTACAGGGCGTTTAAATTTTAGTTCTGGAATATCGCTTGTCTGCTGGACGGCTTAACGCTTCTTCAACAGACATCCCGGTTGACAGCCGTTTTCTTACGGTACTGTAATTTATACCAAGTTCTCTACAGAGCACAATTAGCGGTTTTTCCTCTCCATTGTATTTAACAACAACAGTGTTGCGTCTATTCAATGTTTGTTCTTCCGCTGTTGCCCATCTGCAATTCTGCGGGCAATAATCTCCATTCACGTCAATTCTGTCAATTGATAGCCCTCTTTTGTAGCCGTTTGCTAATGCCCAATTAACAAAATTTTCCACGCCATTTAATGAATCTTTCCACTCATTGCAAATAGAAATTCCGCGAGCGCCATAAAGGTGATATTCTGGGTGCGTCTGGTTGTAACATCTTTGCTTCATAGCTTGCAGAACATAAGCCAGCGGATGCTTATTTAGCCCATGTCGTTTTCTGTTTCTCAACATGTCTGCACTATAGCAACCGCATGATTTTGTGTTGCCGCTTATAAGTTCATATCTTGAAGCATAAACAGTTTTTCCGCAATCGCAAACACATTCCCACTTCGACCTTGTGGTTTTATTCCCTGGTATATATCCAACAACTTTCAATCTGTTAAATTTTTTGCCGACCAGATTTTCTTTTGGCGTTGATGACATATAGTGCAGTCCCCTTTTATTATAGTTTTTTCAACTATAATTATAGGTCAAAAACGCTTCTATGTCAATACATGCGCAAAAGGTTTAAGCGATATTGTTGTTATACGGCGGCTACGCCGCAGCCATTGCAAAACGGCGACTGCCCGGCGCTATAAGCGTAGGTCATGGGATAACGCACTACGCCGCACATCTGCTGGGCCAGTTCAAGCTGGTTAATGCGCTGTGCTTGTGCCGCGATGGTCTGTTCCAGTTGGCCCTTTTGCAGTTCGGCAAACTTAGCATCAATGTTGGCATTGATGTCGCAAGTCTGCTTGTCAATCTGTGCGCCAAGCTGGGCAGAAGCCAGACGGTTTTCGCAGCAGCAGTTGGACAGCTGATTAGACAGCGCATAAGTGTTGTTGCTGGCCTGCAACTGCAAGTTAGCCTGACCGAGCGCAATCTCTTTGCCCAGATTGGCGATGTTGCCCTGCATATCGTAGCCAAGGCTACAAACGCCGTTGCCGATGTTAGTCAGGCGGTCATTGATTTGACCGAAGTGCTGACCGAACAGAATGTCCTGCTGGGAAGCCGCAGTTGCGTACTGACCGAGTTCGCCGTTGCCATAACGACCACCCCAGCCGCCGCCCATGAAGCCAAAGAACAGCAGAATCAGCACCAGCCAAGAAATGCCATCGCCACCAAAACCAGTGTTACCACGGGTCAGAGCGGCAATATCGGCAGGGGACATCATGCCAGAATCTTCCATTGCCATGAGAAGTTCCACCTTTCATAAAATTTGTATATTTTAGAAAAGCAATATTGCGCACTACTGCTTAACTGCGAGTTAAAGGAAACTCTTTACTTGCGGGTAAATCTGTTCAGCCATCTTTTTCGCTTGGTCTACTTGCTGTTGGCTGAATCTGCCGGTCTTTACAAGTTCGTCAACCACAGCACTCGGATTCCGAGAGCCGACCATCTGCTTCACTTGGCCAAGCATCTGAATCATTTGCATCGGGTTACTTTGCGGATTTGGTGTTGACGCGGCGTTCGCCTGTTGGAACAGAGAAGTCAGAGGATTCATTCTTCACATCTCCCTTAATATTCAATAATTCGTTGAGCCGTTCATCTACAATTTGACGGATTTTGCCCTCGTCCAACTGCCTACAATCTGTAGCCGGTTCGCCAGACATTTCGGAAAACTTGAATTTCTTGAATGTGACAGCACCGGAAACATCGCAAGACTTCACATAGAAGTACGGATTGTTGTTATCCATGAACCAAGCTGTTTGATTTGGCTGCACAATGCGATTTCTCGCATCTTCCTCACTGGAAACAAAAATCCAAGGCATTGAGCCATAGCCCTGATTTAGGCCGTCTGGGGCGTTCTGTGCCTTAGGCATAAAACTATTCGTCTGCGGTTGATAAAGCTGTTGTGGGGCTTGCCAGCCGCCATACGGTTGATTGTAGCCCATAGGTGAGCCATACATAGGCATCTGCACTGTCTAACACCTCATTTCTGATTCAATTATAAAAAGAAAAAGCCCTATCGAGAAGTCCCGATAAGGCTTTTATTTGTCTATTATTCAGATGTGTTTGAACAGTTGTTCTTCGGCTTTATAGGTGATAACTTTGATTCGCTGGACGGAGTAGCCAAATTCTTCCGAAAGCTGGTCAAATGTCCGCTCGTCAATTAGGCGGCGTTTCAGAACAGCTCTCGGCGTTTCGCCTCTTACCCACAAATCAATCAGTTCGGATAACTCTTTGTTAGAAATATCCTCACTTACCACTCTTTTTGCCATTGCTTTGATTCTTTCTAACGCGGGTTCTTGTCTTAGTCCGCGTTGTTGTGGTAACTGTCTTAATGCGTACTTTCTGCTTTGCCATTGTTAATCACCACCCGCCGTAACGTCAAGACTTGCATCGCCATCAGCAGTTTCTTGTGTTGCGTCAACTGTTTGCGTTGTAGTGGTTGTAACTGTTTCTGATGTCTGCACTTGGAACTGTGCTTCATAGAACAGCCACGCAACATTTGTTGCAACAAGCAGGACAATAAGCAGAACGATAATCGAAAAATATCGCTTCTCGCGCTTCTCGTGACGCATTTCGCAAGATTCAAACACAAACTGTGAAATGTAATTATCTGTCCCGCTGGTAGGGTCTTTCACCATGTCCAGCTTTGTATCAACATCCATTGGATTCACACCTTAATCATCAAACAGTTTGTCCTTGATTTCTTCAAGGTTTTTTCGGATTTCGGGAAGCTCTTTTGAAAGGGTTTCAATTATGCCGTATAGCTTATCCTCACGTTCCTTGGAAGTCTTAACAACCCACCAAATCAGGATGAAAAACGACACAATAACGCAGCCGAGAACGCCGTAGTTCATATAAACGTTTTGGGCGACTTCTGTCGGCATAAGTCACACCTCGCTCAACTCTGCATTGTCGTAGCCGAGAGACTTTAACTTGAACTTAAAGTTCTCTGCATTTTCGCGGCTTGCGAATCGAACAAAGACTTGATACTCTTTCGCTTGAGGAATATCTTCTACCGGCATAACTTCATCAGGAACTACGTCAGTAGAAACAGCAATCGGCTCTGCATCACCGATTTGCTTTTGACTTGCAATTTCTGCTTTCTTAGTGCGCATCTTCAAACACCCCTATTATTTACTAGAGGACTTGAAAATGCCCTCATACAGTGCAACAGCAGTTGCACCAGAGCCAATACCCATTGCGCACGCGGTAAACGCATCCGTGGCAGGGTAAATAGCCGGGTAAACAACCCAAGCAGCAATGCTAAGAATTGCGCCAGCAATCATGCAGATGACAGGAATCCACTTATTGTCTGCCGAGGTCTTTGTCTTGTACGCATAAGCGATAAGCTCAACAATGGCGGTAATGGATGCCATCGAAGCAACATTCATGAAAATATCCACCTTGTATCACCTCTTTTTATTGTAGTGTAGCATACCAGCTCGAAGTTGTCAAGCGTCATTTTCAATCTGCTCATTCGTTGCGGCATTTTCCGAGGTTACGTCAGATGCAGCGTCCAGAGCATCGTAGTATTCCTGCGCCAGCGCTTCCACCTCTGCAATGTCATCTTCGGTCAGCAAGCCGTTGTCAAGGTGCGTGTATGCTTTGTCAAGCCAAAACGCAACATCGCGTCCTGCTGCAATCTCTCGCTTGATGCTGCGCAGCGTTAAATCGTGCCGCGCTTTACTTTTAATCGCCATGGTAACTACTCCTTTCAGGTTTGAGATGCAACCGCATCTTCCAAATCGGTGATCCGTTTAATGGGGTCTGCGCGTCCCGTCACAGTCGCGCTGTCGGCGTCAGTCAGTACGGTGTTTGCTCCTGCAAGCGCGGACAACGGCTGTGCGCCTGTCGCGGTGAAGGAAGTGGGCGTTGCCAGCTTGTAGCAAATTTGCACAGGTGTTCCTGCTTCGTGCTGGGCGGCAAGGTAGGCACACCATGTATCCACGGTATATTTATCAGATAACGCACGTCCTAAATATACAGCACCTGAGTATGAGATGATTATGCAATCACCACTATAATTTATTCTAACGTCGAAATGCGTACATATTGCTTTCCCGCTATCTGTCGGCGATAGTAAGTTGTATACACCGATATATGTATCTCTAATTGCCCAACCTTCTGTCCCATCAAGGGATTTGACTTGCCACGTCTCTTTTCCATCTCCTGTCACCGCGTCCACCTCACCGCCATACACGGTTTCAGGCAGGGTCAGGATGCTGGTCTGCCCGATGTAGGGTGTATATGGTGCGTTTTGGATAAAGGAGACACAGAAGTTATTAACATCCCCGCTCCATTTACAGTACCCATTTTTAACTATCGCTGTTTCAACAGTCTTAAATGTGACACCGTGGAAAACAGCAGTCTTTCTCCCGTTTGGAATCTTCCCTGCCGTGCTAATCCCAAAATTTTGAATCGTTATTGCTTTCCATTTACCGTCTGCTTTGTTCAAGAAAAATGCAGTACCAACGTTCTCAATTTCGGCGTTTAACGTATCGAACGAAATTTCAATATCAGCTACTATCTCGGTTGGAAGTTCGACGGGTGTCAACGATTTGTTCGGCGTAGAAATATCTGATATTTTGCTTAAATTCTCCCCGCACCGCTCCACCTTCACGCTGTCACGTCCCTTGATGGGACGAATGTTTTCGGGGCTTGGCGTTCCCGTGCCTTCCTGCACCGGCTCCCACTTCGCTTTCACCCCCAGCGGATATCCCGCCACAGGGTAGCACACAACAGGGTTGCCGCTTTCTTCCAGCGGTGGGCAGAGCATGTCAATGATGTGCTTGCTGCTCCACGGCGCATCCTCGCTCACCGCCGCATCATCAATCTGTACGCCGTCCTTTCCGGCAGGCCCCTCCGGGCCAACCTCTCCCTGTGACCCCTGCTCACCGCGCTCACCCTGCGGGCCAGTATCCCCCTTGGGGCCAACCGGGCCAGTTTCGCCAACAGGCCCCTGCGGGCCGACTGGGCCGATAAACTTCCCGTTGTCGGCGTCCTCCCTCACGCTGTTGGCGGCGTCCTCTGCGTTCTTGGCGGCGGTCTGTGCGTCCTTACTTAGAGTTAAAACCTGTTGCAGCAGGTCGGGAGTAGGCTCTGCTGGCTCTGTACCGCTTGCATTTGAGTGTTTCCTTACGATGTACTCACAATCGGCAGAAATGCGCTGTACGCCGTCTGCAAGACCGACAAATACAATCGTTCCAACGCCGTACAAGTCAGCAGTAGCTTCCTTTGGAACTTTTATAACGCCGGTAACAGAATCAACAGCAACTTGAACGGGCTTCTTGTTAGGGGGATTAAATGTCGCTATTACGCTTAAATTCTCCCAATCCGGCGCTTTAACAATTTGAAGTTGTTCCTCTCCGTAACTGTCAAATGTACCGAGTTCCAGCTTTTCACCATTCTCTGTTGTGGCATTGTAACCATTCAGTTTTATAACGTGCATCTTATTCCACCCACTCGGATTTATAGAGATTTTTCTCCACAAGGCCAAGTTCCTTGCAGAGACCATAAATTTTATCAGCGTCACCCTGCGAAACCGGCCCGACAGAGATTAGCTGTAACTTGGACTTAGGCTCATCAACTTCTTTGTTAGCGGTTCTCATTTCACGCAATGCGGCGGTAACGGTAAGTGCCTATGTAGGGCTGCATATTATTGTGGGGCTGACCTTCACCCACTGGACGGGTCGTAAGATTTGTGTTGTCGTACCTGTCGTAGGGGTGAGTTGGTGCATATTGTTGCAATGATGAGCCGGATGCGATTTCGATTGCCCATCCGTGGAGCTGATGCTGATGGGACGGCATCTCTGCAATATTCAGTGTATGCTCCTTCTCACCGCCAATACTACCCGCATTATACTCTCCGCCAGCGCCAACCGTCACCCTGTTAGTTCCGTACCGTTCCCACGTGCCATAACCAAAATAATTGTGCACTTTTTCTGGCGTGCTTAAATCTGGTGCACCGGAAATTCCAGTTGGGTCAAATTCAAAAATACACCCAATGGGGAGTTCTTGCATCCCCACTCCCATAAAATTACTCATTTTCTGTCCCTTCCACAATGGCTTTGTACTGTTCTTTGGTAATCAGCCCCTTCCTGACGGCTTGGGCAACCATAGATTCGGTCCACCAGCCTTTTTTATGCCAAAGTTTAATTTTTTCGTACATTTCAGTTCTCCTAGGGAATCATTGTGCCTGTCATCATTGCAGTGTATGTTACCTGCGCATTAAGTTTTTCGACGGCATCGCGGCGCGCTTCTTCCTCTTTGGCGGCTTGCTCGGAAGCCTTGGCGGCGGCATCGGCGGCATCTTTTTCTGCTTGTGCCTTTTCTGCAATATCCGCAAGTTCCGCATCGGTGTACGGCACATACCGATGCGCTTCTTCGTACTCGTCCCATGCGTCCTGTGCTGGAGTTGTGATTTCCTGCCGAAGCCCATCTGGGAAATCAGCAGTGACCGTTCCTGTCATTACTTCATACCGCACGGATGCGGGTACAGCTTCGTGATGCACCGTGACACGTTTCGCAGTTTCTAACCTGCCGAGCGTCATATCTGGGTTTTGCAACTCGTGCTCAAGTGTTGCATCGTAAATTTTCATGTTCACACCTCTAAGTACCACGTAACGTCCAAGTCGCAGTCAGGCTTAGTGTCGGCGGTGATTTTTACCGTGATGTTGCTTGCCGTCACTGTAAACTCTGTTGTTCCCCTAGCAATCGTTCCAAGATTGCGGCGCTTTGTGGCATCGGTGTCGGCATTGTCTGTCTGCGTTGTCAGCGGCGGCAAAACGTTTTTAATCGTAAATGTCTCACTGTTTGTGACGGTCTTACTCTGCGTGTACTTGCCGTTTTCCGCCGTCCAGCCATCCACGGTAAATGTAGCGGTGACTGTCTTAAACTGGTCTTTGATTTCAATACCGTCAATTTTTTCGAGAAGCGTGTCAATCTTTTCACCAGAATATTTTAATTGATAACCTTCGGGCATTCAGTCTCACCACCTCTAATAATAAATAGTGCTGCACCAATAACGAAGCAACAGCTTAATGCTATTACGTTCATTTTACTCTACCCATTCAGATTTGTAAAGCCCTTGTTCTGTTAAACATAGTTCTTTTGCTGTGGCGTAGATTTTATCTGCATCGCCTTGTGAAACAGGGCCAATGGTAATCATCTGTAACTTGGACTTTGGCTCGTTTACTTCTGGGATGTCGTTCTTTTCTACCTCGACTTCCGAATCATACACGCCGACAGCATTTGCAAAGCCGATGTATTTTGTAGGGTCAAGACCTTTGCCAGTGGCAGATGCGCGAACCTCAAAGTGGCAATGCTTGAAAGGCGGGTTGGCAAGTGCCGCATTTCCAGTGTTTCCCATAACGGCAATCGGGTCTCCACTTTTAACTTTCTGCCCGACCTTAACCAAGAGTTTCTCGCAATGGCAAAAATAAAGGTAGTTCACAACATCGGGCGTTTGGTTCGCGTCCAGCTTAACGCAGACATAATAGCCCCATTCCCATGTCCTGTTTCGCTTGTCTGTGACAATTCTTGCCGTCACTACTGTGCCGGAAATGCTCTTGTCTGCATATCGCGGAAAGTGAATAATGGAATCGTCAAGGCCGTCAACATCAGCGCCACCGTGCCAGACCTTGCCGTTCCCTCGCGTATAGCCATAACGCGAGTACGGGAAACGGATTCGATTTCTACCGTCAAAAAGCATGAAAATCACTCCTTTTCTGCTTCTGCTTGTTTGTCTTTCGTGCCTGTGTTCATTTCTAACGTATCTACGTGCAAATTCACTTCTTGGTTAGCTTGCAGGTTTGCGATTTGCTCATTCTTTAACTCTGCGTTAAGTTTCAAAAGAGCATTTTCTACAACCAAGGACTTTACCATAAGCGGCATCGTTGAGTTGTTGAGTACAGAAAACAAGTCTCTTTGCAGATTTATAATTACTTCGTTATCGCTCATAGTATCTCCTTTACCATGCGTCGCCTTGGTGGGCAGTCAACAGATATTCCCAAGTGGGAGTTCCCTCCGAGTTTGTGTAGTTTACACGGGACAAAGCCACGTTGTGGCCGTCAATTCTTAAACGCTTGCATTCCAGATAGCCCAAAGCATTAACACCGCCGATTGACACATGACCCTCACCGTTTGAATCTGCACGAACATCAAAGAATTTTGTATGTGTGCCACCAGTGTACATTTCAAAGTGAGAACCAGCGCTATCATTATATAGGTCAATACGGTTGTCGTTATAGCCATCGTTGCCGTAAATCCTGATGTGACCAAGAATGTAAGAACCGCCTTCGCCGTCAGAGTAAATTCTTACGGCAGGGCTATACGAACCGCCAGAGACCATCTGGGACAATGTTATTTCGCCATTACCGATAACAGCTTCGCTGTACGTTGTTCTTGAAGTTAGCGTACCAGTGATACGTACAGTTCCGTCTTGTGATAATTTGAAGTTATCAGAATCAACAACAAGTGTATCTCCCTTGAACGTGATTGTTCCAGATTCAATCACAACGGATGACGGGTCAAGTGCGAACTTAGAGCGAACATTTCCATCTGTAACGGCTGTCACTTCAAACTTGTCAAAAGTTTGTTTTAGTTGCGTGTATTGTGAACTTAGTCCACTGATGTCTTGCGCTGTTTGTTCAGCCTTTACGGTAAGGCCATCAACCGTTGCAGAGATTTTAAGAATCCTTTGCTTCGAGTTGTATTTGACGTTATTCACAGCAGTAGTCGTGTTGCGGTTAGCATTACCAACGCTCTCAAAAGTGCATTTACCGCCACTGTGCTTTACACTTGTAATCCAAGTGTCGAACTCATTTTTCCCGTCACTTACGGTTACAATATCGCCAACCTTGATTTCAAGTGTCTCCGGTGTCTGAATATTTGAACAGGGAACATAGGTAATGTTATTCAGACCATCGTACAGATTCTTGACATACGGACGTAGTGCCGCATCGGAAGCTGTTGAAAGAAGCTGATTACCTTGAATGACAAGCGCGTTAGTGCCTTGCTCGTCAGCAGGATAAACAACGCCTACATCATCATCAGATTGCCTAACTTGTACTTTATCAATAGCCTTTACAACGAAGTCCGAGAAAGTCAACTGATTTGCAAAGTAAGGGATTCCATCAGGCGTGTCGCTACCTGATTTTGCGGAAATAAGCACGCGATGAACATTGTCTTGCAGACTTCTATTAACTACATCAAACAGATGGAAAGACTTTTCGTTAATGCTCTTTTTGGGAGAAATTATTACTCTATCGTTTTTCTTGTACCAGTCAAAGAAAAGTTTGCCATTAGCATCTGCATTGCAGAAGCAGCCGGACGCAGAACACACCATTTTCATCAAGTCTCTAGCATTAACGCCAGAACCAGTGAACTTCTGAATTTGGTAGTCTTTATTCAGACGAGGTTCGTTCGCAAGCTCCAACTCGCACTTAGCGGCAAGCGCCGTTGCGAAGTCTTTAATTGCGATGGGAAAAGTAAGTGCATTGAGCCATTCTGTGACATCAACATCAAGCAGTGATACGTTATCATAGGCCGTCACTTTATACTTGTTTGAACCTGTCTTTTCTGGCTTGTCGCATGTAAAAACGCCAATTTTTGTTTCTATGTCAAGGTCGTTATCGGCCTTGTAAACCTTGTAATATGTCAATACCGTTCCTTGTGTTACGCTAAGAGCGCTGTCGGAATTGACCCAAAACTCAATCTCAACAGCGCTCGCGCACACAGAACCGGGTGCGATGTCACTGTCAGAGTTTGATGAAGTAGTCCAGTCAACGCCAACAATGTTGCTTTGAAGCGCTGTTCCGTCCGCTAAAACAAACTTATCTTGAAACATCTAAAACACCACCGTTCTTGTTATTCTTATTTTACGCTCCTGTGCCGATAATGTCAAACTTAAAATCCCTATACAGCCCATTGTAAAAATATGTGCTGTAAGAAGAACCGCTCGAAGTGGAGCAATATGCTTCAAATGTCTCCAAAGTTCCGTTCTCTTTCGGGCAAGTAAACTGGAATGTCTTGCCTTGAACAAGGTTATTCATGTAAGCTAATTGTTCTTTAGTAACAGCCTTGTAAGAGAACTTCGCTTTAGGGATTCTCCGTTTGACCCACTCGATGTGCATAACTCCATCTTGCGTGCGGCCAGACCCCTCTGCGGCAATGGAGTTCCATTCCATCTGAATGCCACCGTCAGCATCAGGCTCATACAGGGGCGTTCCATCAACGAAAAATTGCGTTGACAGCGGCCTGTCAAGCGGACTTGCCATTGTTATGCACCCCCATTGATTACTGCTTGCTTGCGATTGTATCTGGAAGCCGCCTTGCCAATCACATCATCGCCAATGCTAACTTCAAGTTGATTGTCATTGATTGCTTGAACAACAGCCATGCACCCTTGCCAGAACACATCTGCAAGGCTTGCATTTGCGTCCATTTGTGCTTGCGTGAAAGAACCCATGTCGCTACCGAACTGCCCAGAAACGCTTCCTACGCCGAGCATGGGTACTGTCATTGCAGACTTCATGCCAGAAGCAAGGTTATTAACACTAGAATATACCAAGTCTGCGTTAGTGTCAATACCATTTGCAAGGCCGCGCATAAAATCAGGCATCCACTTCTCGTAATCGCGAAGAACGCCCTCGTCAGGACGCGAGAAGTGAAGCACAGATGCAATGCCTCTAGCAACTGCGTCAGCGGCGCTCTTTGCCAATTCCTTTGCTTTTCTGATACCATCAGACAAACCCTGCACAAAGTCAGAACCCCAGCCCTTTGCAGTTTCTTTCATCTTGGACAAGTCAAGCGCTTCCTTGACTTTTCTAATTGCGCTACGGACTTTTTCAATAAATCCGTTAATGCCATTAGTCAAACCTTGGACAATGTTTTCGCCAAAGCCCTTAAAGACAGTGGACGGAGAATGGATTCCGAAAATGTCCTTAAACCAGTCAATGACGCTATTCCACTTTTCTTTCCACCACTGCTTAAATCCAGCCCAAGCGTCTTGGATTCCTTGGATAATGCCCGGAATAATCTCTTGCGCCCACTGAATGATGCCATCAACGAAGTTTCTAAATTCCTCGTTTTCGTCATACAGCTTGACGAAAATGGCAATAAGCGCAGCAATTGCGGTGATAACTAAACCAACAGGGTTTGTAAGCACGCCGATAACTACCGTAACGGCAGAAATAGCAACTTTAGCCGCCATAATTGCGGCAATAACCGCTGCAATCACGCCAGCAACATAGCCAATTTTCTCCGAAATCTTAGAGATTGTATCACCGTGCTCGTCGATAAAGCCGAAAACATCTTGAATTTTGTCATAAACAGGGCCAAGTGCTTCTCTTATAAACTTGTAAATCACAGTTGCAGCGTCAGAGAATCCTTGAATAAAACCACTTGCGAACGGAGCAATAATATTGTTAATGACGATTGATAGGTCGTTCATAGTATCTTCAAGCAACGTCAACGCATCATTGAACAGCAGTGCACCAATGCGGCCTTCTCCGAAGAAGTTTTCAAAGAACGATGTATCGACTGTCTTTGCAAAATTTCCGATAGATTGCCATAGATTACCTGCGGCAGACTTCAAACCTTCGGAGTGTTCATCCCATATTGCACGCATCCTATCTAGTGCCGCACGGAACGGCTCTGTCAGGCTCTTCATGCTATCTTCTACTTCCGAACGCTCCCACATCGCAGACGGGTCAACGCCAAGAGTTCCGCCAGCGCCGCCGCCTTGCGAACTTTGCACAACTTCGAGTTCGTCAAACCCAGCAAGGAACGCCTTTTGGGCCTTGCTGCCAGATTTCAGAGAGTTCGCGTAGTTGACATTGTTCTTAATTGCCTTGTTATAGAACGAACGACCAGTTAGCGCAGAAAGGAAGTGCGAAAGCACATTAAATGCGTTCGCGATAGCAGATGCAAGCATATTAAATGCGGGAGTTAATGCGGAGATGATGGGTTCTACCGCCGCCATAATTGCATTACGCGCAAACAGCAAGTTAGATGCAATGGACGAAATGTTGTCATTGAAGCTGGCAATAGCACCAGTCGCACCGGTGTCAAATTGCTCCGACCAAATGGCCATTGCGTTTGCGGATTCTTTCGCAGCGTTTGTGATTGACTTAATTACGCCGCGAACTATACGATAGAATGTGATATTTTTGACAGAACGAACCAGTTGCGCAAGAAATGTATTGTTCTCTTTTGTTGCCTTTTTTACTGGCTCGTCCATATCTCCAACTGAATCATTTGCTTCTTCCTGTGAATCGTAAAAATCATCTAGTTTCTGTTTTGCAACTTCAAGTTGAACGCCGTAAGAAGCGAGCTTTTGCTGTGCCTGTGATAGCGCTAACTGCTTTTTAGCTAAAGCAATAGTGCTCCTATCCATAGCGGCATCATCGTCATCATCAATTTCATCTTGCAGATATTCCAAGCGTTCTATTTCTGCTGCGAGGATGTTGATTTTTGCGGCTTGATTTTCAAATGTAGCGCTTGCGCTTGCAACCGCGCTTTGAAGTCTTGCTTCCTGAGAATCAAATTCATCAAGTCCGAGACCGTCTAACGCTGCGTGAGCGGCTTCTGCTTGCTCCGCGATTGACGACGCAATGTTTCCTTGGGAAGTTGTATTTAGCGTGTCTTGTAGTGTTCTGCTTGTATCTCTAAGAGAATCCATAAGTTCTGATAGAGCATTTATAGCACCTCTAGCATCGGAGTTGATTTCAAAACCGAGGTCATCAGCCATTTATCTCACCACTCTCCCGTTTGTGTTTTTCTTTAATCATCTTGTTCCACTCCAAAGACCAAGCATAGAATTTAGCGGCATCCGCGTTCATTCTAGCTGTTTTTTCTTGCTCTGGCTTGGAAGTCAAATTCAATTCTGTGGGCTTGTCTGGATATGCCGTCTTGCCAAAAGAAGCACCGAGAGCGCGAAGAACATACGCTCCGTTAAGCCATGCGGAGACATTGTTCGTTTCAAGCGTCAGGTCGGTTTTTATCTTGAAAGCGTCATAAAAAGGTTGCAACAAAAAGGGGTTGAGCGACCAGAATGTGTCATACCCAACCCCCATTGCCAATGCTTGCGGTAGCCACCCTTTATAGATGGCATCGCGCATATTTTTGTATTTTACGCTTTCTTTGCGGGAACTTTCTGCACAGTTGCTTTCCCCGTGTCTGCTTTCTTGGCGAGAGCGCGAAAAAAACCGCTTTTCTCCATTGATTCAGTCATAACGCTGACAAGTTCCTTGAGGTCGTTCCCTTCCTCAACATACTTTTCAATGTCAGCACCAGCTTCCTCAACAGTCTCGTCCAGAGCCAGCGCAACGAAAGCGCGAAGCGTAGACAGAGTTTTGCCGCTTGAGCCAAGGTCGATGCCCATGTCCTCAAGTGCGCAAACATGATTGAATGTGACTTCCATTACGGAAAAGTCTTTGCCGTTAATTTTCATAATTGCTCTCCTTTAACTATGAGTTAGGCTTTATAGTTTGGCGCTCCCACCTCGCCCAATAAAGGGCGCAAGGCACAGAGCAGGGGAATTTCCCCATACTCCGCAGGAGAGCGCCTTGCTGTTAGTTAAGCGGACGGCTTTTCGGTCTTGACCTCGGAATCGCAAGTGACGATAATCTTAGCTTCCACAACTGCGCCAGTGCCAGCACCAGAGACATAAGTAGAAACCTGACCGGAGAAGTAGAAAGAACCCTCACCGCCAGCACCGTCATTGCCGAAATCCAGCTCAAAGAAATGCTGTGCGTTGTCATCGAGAGCCTTTACCTTTGTGAAGTCTGCCTTAGTGTAGTTGTAAGTAAACTCAAAACTGCCAGTATCTTGCAGACCTTGAATGTACCGCTTCATCTTGTCACGCAGAGTAGTGACTTCGATGGTGTCAGGGGCAGAGCCAAGATCAGGAAAGTCCTTGACGGCAACCAGTTCTGTGTAAGCGCCAGCAGCCGTATCAGAGGTTTTGAGAACTACGTTATAGCTTGAAATAGCCATTTAATTTTACCCCCTGTAGGTTGTATCTGTTTCAGTGTTAATGATGGCAGTAAAACGCATAACTACCCGTTGATACTTCTGCGTCTTATCGCCCATGTTTGGGTCGTGGGAATCCATTTGAAACCCTAGTTCCTGCATTGCGTTAGCCGCAAGATTTGCGATAGAAGCGGCATTTTCTCGGTCATTTTCGCCTTGCGTGTACACATTCACGTCAAAAGCATAACGCACATGATGCCAACCGGCAGAATCATAAGTCGAACTTAGCGCACTGCTGTCTGTCTGCGTGACGATAACAGCTGGGTAATGCGGGTCGCCAGTGTTTGCACCGGCATAAACCCGAACACCACTAACTTCGCCTTTCAGCTTCGAGAGAAGATACTTACGAATATCAATTTCATAATTCTTAATATCCACATTATTTCTCCTTTAGCTGGATTCCATGTTGCGCGAAAGATATGCGAACCCATGTAGGCATATTTTTCTTGACATCTTGAACGGTCAAGTACATAGGCGCTTGGGCTTTTTGGCCACAAGTGAAAATGTGCTTTTGGCCTGTTTTTGGGTCTGTGTATGGCATATCTCCGGGTGGAATCCACTGTCCGTAAGGAACGTGCAATATCTTTCCATTCTTCATGGTAATATATTCGTCCTTGCCAGAGTGCTTGCCGGAATTATAATTCCAAGTACCGCCCTCTGGGTTCGGATTCCCACCGGGGAATGTACCAACACCGTTAAGACCAGTGCCATACTCAACAAACTTTGCGTTAATGTCGTGGTTGTAAATTCGTGCGCGGTAACTCTTACCAGTTGACTGCCACTCAACATCCACGCCATCTGCATCCGCAAGTCTGCCGGAGTATTCAGCTTTAGCGCGTTCTACAACATAATCATGCGCGGATTCAGTGTATTTCTGAATATCCTTTGCCATGATGTCATATTGTTTCACAAGCTCTTTTATGCCCTTTGTTCCGAGCCATACTCGCCTTACACTAGGCATTGGAATCACCTATGCTTCAAACCGATTCTGACTTGATTTATGCTATCCGCAACTCTGTCAACAATCAAGTTAGCAGAGCCGTCCTGCGGTGTCTTATTGTGCCATACAAGAGTTTTCCCCTCTACAAAGTTCAGTAACCCAAACTCTTTGCAAGTCACAGTTATGACATAATCATAACCAAGCCACATGCCGTTTTCTGTTCCGTATGCGTAGCCCGTTGGCGCGGAGATGTTGAGCATGGCGTGAATCGGGTCGCTGTATGTTAATACATCGTTGCCCGTTTCATCTTCGCCAGACACAACAGGATTGGAGAACCAGACGCTACGCTTGTTCTTTTCAAGACTGCGCATCTGTTTTCACCGTAGGAACGCCGCAAAAGACCACAACGTTGTTTCTAATGAAGCCCTCGATACTTTCATAAGTACGATGAACTCCGTTCTCGATGTGCTCTTTTTCGCCCTCTGCACCGCGTAAGTTGTACATACGCTCCGCAACTTCAAGTTGCAATAAACCGTATCTGTACGGTACTTCAATATTAGATGTATCTTGATATGGATATATCGTACCGACGATTTTCTCGCCAGCTTTAGTGAGCAACAGAGTCAGGAGTTCATCTTCGTCTGCGCCATCAATGCCGAGAATGATTTTCAACCGTTGAAGTTTTTCTTCCATAACTCTGTTCCCACTCCTTAATACCGACTTATATTAGCCGTTAGAGACAATCTTAGCCAGCTTAATGTTCTTTGCATCCCAGACCTTAGTCCAGTTAGCAGCAGTGCCAAGCTCGGTACGAGTGGGAGAGTTCTTTGCAATCTGGGTCGTGTCAATAGACATGCCCAGCGGATGCAGAGCCATACCCCACTTGCTGTACAGCTTGTTCACGCCGCCCTTGCTCTCAGGGTCGTAATCGACATAGTTCGGACGGTCAATGCGGACATTCCGAGCAGTAGCGATAGCGCCCTCGCCAAGCAGGTATGTGTTGTAGGTGGTCAGGCCATCCTTAGTGCCAGTTGTCAGGCTGTCATCGACCATAACCAGATACTTGTTCAGCAGCAGACCAAATTGAACGCCACGGCTATAAGCACCGGGAGTGGTAGCAATGTTGTTGACCAGTTGCAGCTTCAGCAGGTTAGTGTACACGCGAGAGTGCATAGCAACCATGGTCAGGTCATCGAAGTTGTCACCCAGAGCTTCCTGCGCAGCATCAAGGAAAGTATCGCCGGACAGGCGGTTTTCGGCAGTGGCAGTGGCAGTGGTCTGGCTACCCTTGCTTGCGGAAATGTCCTTGACATGAGTGTTCATGCCGGAAACGCCCAGAACACCGTCAACAACGGCCAGCAGCTCTTTCTGGTTGTTCTTCTGCTGGTAGTAAGCAACCTTACGAGCAACATCGCCCAGAGGGTCAGCGCCGGTCAGCTCACGGGTAAAGTCTTGGTCTTTCCAAGCTGCCATGCGGCGGAAAGCCATGCCGGTCTGCTTGTTAGAAGAAACCTCAACAGGAGTGTTGTCTGTCTCGCCGTCATAGTTCTTAGCATCGCCGGACAGGGGCGCGTAGTTAGGAACAGTGAAAACATTGTTCTTATCGGTCAGAACTGCGGAAATGTCGGGAGACACGCGCAGAACGCCAGAGTTGATAATTGAAGTGTGTACGGGGTCTACCTCTTGGATGTAATCAGTGAAAACATCGGGGTCGAAGTAGAAACCACCAAAAGTACCAGTAACAGCCATTGTCTGATTCCTCTCTTTAACTTAGATTTAGAAGTGTTTCGCCAATTTCGCGGATTCGGCTTTGTACAGTTCCGGGTTTCTCTGTTTAAGCTCCATCCGTTCCTGCATGGTCATCTTGGAGAACTCTTTCTGACCATCGCCAGAACCGCCACCAGAGGGTTGTTTCATGCCTTGCATGAGTTCCTGCCGAATTTGAGTCGTGATGCTCTCCTTCTCGGCGTTGTAGGTGTCGATGATGGTTTGAGCGCCAGCCATCGCATCTTCATCTTCCATGTCGGAGAACTTGTCAATCAGCTTGGAATACCCATCTGCTTTAATGCCGTTCTTCGCAAGTTCAGATTCAATCTTACTCTTGCGCCGGTCTTTCATGAGCGCTGCGTTTTGTGCCTTGATAGCAGCAATGTCAGCGGCTTGCTTCTCTGCATCGGTCATTTTGTTCTGTTTCAGTTGGTCTAGTTCAGATACAGCGTTCTGATACTTGCCAGCGTCAACATACTTGCCAGTGCCGAGGTCTGCCAGCTTAATGCCCTTTTGTTGAAGCGCGGTTTCAAGTTGCTCTTTGGTCATGCTCTCTGCGTCGCCAAAGATTGCGGTAAAGTCAAATGCCATAAGAGTTTTCCTTTCCACTGTTTAAACGTGTTGTGAATCCACAGTCTCTTGCAGTTAAACGCCAGCAAGATAGGCGAAATATTTTAAATTAGAGTTATTGCTCTGATTTAGCCTTGTTGATTGCATCATTCTGTGCGTTGTTATCGCCAGAAGTTGTCGTATCATTAGCTTTAGCATTGCGCTGTGCGTTCTTTGCGCTGTCAGCGTCCTGCTTTTTATTTGTCATGTCATCAGTTCCGGTGCGTTCCTTTTGCTGCGTGTTATCTACTTTCCACTTGGGAATAATAAATTCCTCGCTCATTGCATAAAGGTTCTCCGGGTCACTGGTGATGTCGCTAAGAGAAATCGCGCCAAGCGGATGTACGCCAGCTTGAAGCAGATTCAAAAGCACTTGGCTCTTGTTCAGCAGATTGTCGGTTCTGTTCCGAGTAAACTTGATGTCAATATCTGCTGTTTCAAGACCTGTAACTTTGAATTGCGGATAGCTTTGCAGAATCTTCAAGGTGACAAGAATGGTTTCCCGCTCGCTCTTGAAGAACATCTTCTCAAAGCTCAACGCACGACTCTCTGCGTTCGTCCAGCCCTGACCAATGATAAGCGCTTGACCAGTGTTGCCGCCAGCGGAAGCGCGTCTATCAGGCACACCGGCGATGGCAAGAACCTTGTTGTACATATCCTCGACAAGCGTCTGTGTCTGGTCTTGATTCAGTTCGCTTGTGATGATGTCAACATCCGCAGTGTACTGACCATTTGACTGAACCTTGATAGCGCCAAGTTCTTTCATCGCCTTAAAGGTATCTTCGTCAATGTCGCAGTTAATGAACTTGATGAAGCTCTGCACAAACTGCTCTACACCATCAACGCGGTTTGAAACTGTTTCGTTCAGCGCGTCAAGAAGCTCGATAACAGGCTCAAAAGAACCCAATCGTGAAGTGTTAGCGTCATACTCAACAATCGGGTTAATCCCCATAGGATTGGGCGCAACTTCAAATTGGGTTGTCCCACTGACAACAATGTCCATCCAAGATGTTGACTGGTCACTGTCATCAGCAACGGGCATTGAATACGGAAGCGATGTTGTGTACACATTATCATCCGTATAGGCAACGATTTCAACCGTGTCAATCTGACCGGAGCCGTGCTTCCTGTGATAACTGCAACTTAGCAGTTTGGAGTGTTCCATGTTTGTGCTGTACACACAAAAAGTGTTTCGCGGGTCAAGCACAGATGTATGGAACGGCGGTGCAGACTTTTCCTTTCTGCGCATAGCGGAAGCGGAAAGCGGGAATGTGGCTTTATAGCCAACGCCACACTCAAAAATCCAGTCGGCAAGCTCCCTGTCTGTATTCGGCTTGTCATCGTTAAGGCAAAGCGTGTTCAGCTTGTTCACCTTGTCCTCATTGCCGCGTTTGCGCAACTTAGAGGACTGCTCTGACGGTTCTTTTTTGTCGGTAGTATAATCTGCCGTCTGAACCCTGTCATCGTTTTTAGCCCTTGCTACATAGGTTACAGGAGAGCCAAAGCAATAGCCGGTCTTAAACTCGACAATCTCATACGCATGGTTCTCAACAATTTTATTGTTGATTTCCGGGCGCACTTCCTTTGTGCGGTCAAGCACGGGCTGAATACCCTTTGTATAATTATGCAAATAGTCAATGTCTTGAGCATTGTTAAGGTGAACAGGAATCGCATCAGCCAGAATCCGGGCAACTGCAACAGCGTCAATCTCATCCGGTTCATAAGAAGAATAGATTCTATTTCGGCCTTTATTAAGCATTAGTTCACCCCCATTTGCTTACTTACATAATAATTTATTTTTGACCTACGCGCAACAATCTTGCCATAGTTTGCCCTCGCACTTGAAAAAGTTGCCGTCGTAAGTTATAATTAAGCTATAAACATCACAGAAAGGGGTTGACAAAGTGGAAGTTAAGCCACTCACGGCCAAGGAATTGACATTCAAGGGCTACGGTTCGAGCACAACAATTAGCAAGTATGTTGCAATGGGTATGCCAAGGCATGGAGTTAGAGGTAACTACTGGTTTATTGAGGAAGAAGTAAAGCAATGGATTCTTTACCGTGGCGAAAAGCTGTTTATAGCTTGTCCGCATTGCGGAAAACTGATTCAAGTTCCTAAAGAGGTGGTTGCAAATGCAAAGACAACAACAGATTAACGACCATAAGCGAATCGCTTCGTTTTCCAAGCTGCTGAAAGAGAACCCGAAAGATATTCGCCTTGCGGAAGCATTGCTTTCTGCCTGTGCAAACGCAACCGCAAAAGATGACGGCAGTTATGAAACAAAAACAGTAGAAGCGGAGTACGCATTTAAGAAAGGCATGGAAGTTTACAACGCCTGTCTATTCAACGCGGCAAATGCGCGAGACATTGACAACAAACGCAAGTGGCTTGTTTTAACTAAGAGTTCGCTTCTGTTTTTGGCTCATAAATATTTTGACAGTTTTATGCTATACTTGGAGTTTGACCGTAGACCAGATAAGCGTTTCTACGCTCCGAGAAAGAACCAGTTAAAACCAATAGTTGACGGATTCCAAGATGTAGCAGATGGAAAAGTTGACTTGCTCACAGTTAGCCAGCCGAAGCGAACGGGCAAGACGACTCTTGGACTCTTATTCGTAATTTGGCGTGCAGGTATGCAGCCAGACAAATCGTGTTTTCTTGTTGGCCGCGGAGATTCACTAGCAAAATCTTTTTATGATGGTTGCCTTACATTCTTGCAGGATAAGGCAGAGTACAATTATTGGGATGTTTTCCCGGGTCACGCTCTTTCCGCAACGAACGCCGAGCAAAGAACGATAGATTTGGATTCTAGGCACAGATTTCCGACAATTATGTGCAATTCTATTGATTCTCAAATCACGGGCCGAACGGAAGCGTCAAATTTGCTGTATTGTGACGATTTAGTTATTGGCGCTGACGATGCAAGAAACAAAGACAGACTTGACAACTTGTGGGATAAGGTGCGTTCAGATTGTCTTGGTCGCCGTAAGGAACATGTCCCAATTATTGCCCAAGGTACTAGATTCAGTATCTACGACCCAATCGGCCATTTGATTGATATTGCACCAGAGATGGGATGGAGAACAAAAGTAATTGAAGTCCCCGCTCTTGATTATAAAACAGATGAATCTAATTTTTATTACAAATACGGCATGGGCTTTAGTACAGAGTATTACAGAAATGAACGCAAGCTCGTAACGGATTTGCAATGGGAAAGCGAGTTCCAGCAAAGACCAATCGAAGAAAAAGGTGTCGTTTTTGGCAAATCAGACTTGCAATATTACGACAAACTTCCAGAGAATGTCGATTGGGATGCAATTTTGGCGGTTATCGACCCGTCAGAGGGCAAAGGCGACTTTACATCAATGGTCGTAGCCTTTGTTAGTGGTGTAGATGTTTACATTGAGGATGTTGTTTACTCGCAAGCACTTCCAGAAGTCAACGCCCCTAAGTGCGGAATTATGTGCGTTAAGCACGGAGTTAAAGTCTGCCAAGTCGAATCTAATGCAAACGGATTGTTGTTTGCGGAAAAGGTTGAAAACCAGATTAACGGCATGGGTGGCAGAACTAGTGTTCGCACAAAAAGAACTACGGCAAATAAGCAAACCAAAATCATCCTTGCGTCTGATAATATTCGCAATCATTTCTGGTTTAAAAATCCAAACTATTTAAGCAACGCAAGCGAATATGCGCATTTTCTTCGTGATACATGGTCTTATAGTCAAGTATCTCGCAACCAGCACGATGACAGCGTTGACAGCTTGGCAATGATGGAAAATATGATTGCCAATTTGACAACAGGAAAAGTTCAAGCGTTCAAAAGACCTTTCTAAACCTATTGACTTTTCCGTTTCCATCTGCTATAATACAGATATGGGTTCTGTTCGGAAATGCGGTCTGAACAAGGCCACAAAAACTGAATAGAATCTATCAAAGAAGTCATTACGGGGCGTACCGCATTTGCGTCCAGTAATGGCTTTTTTGACTATTTGGAGATATATCAACATGATGAAATTCGTAAATGGTTTTCCGCAAGAAGAACTTGCGTGCATGGTTGACGTTATGATTGGCAAAGACAAAAAGCCGCACGAAGTTAGAATTGACGCGGCTGACACGCTTATTCTTCAATGGCTATTGCACTTTTATCCCAGAATGAACAAGAAAAAGGTAAATGATGAAGAATACGCATATATCAGCTACAAGAAAATCGTGGAAGATTTGCCGATTCTGAACACAACCAAAAGAGCCGTTGCCGCAAGATTTAAGAAAATTGAGCACTTCGGACTTGTTAAAATGCTTGTAGAGAAAGACGAATTTGGAACTTACACATACATTCATCTGACGAAGAAGTATTTTTCTTTGCTTGAAACAGCAGATGGGGGTTGTCCCTCGAAGAACAACGGGGTTGTACCTCGACACGCAACCAAAAATAGTAAGTTAGAAAACAGTAAGATTAGAGCTAATATTTCTCAACAAACCGATTCAAGCGCAAGCGATGCACCAATTCCTGCGGAATCGGTGAGAAATGAAGAACATTTTGAACCTGTTAGAAAACAAGCCGATGGGAAAACTTCTTCCTATCAGCAAAAGGGCGCAAGCCCGGAAAAGAGCGCCGCAGGCATTGTAAAGAAGAAGCCGCTTGTTAAAAATTTAACAGATAAGGACAGAGCGGCGCTTCTCGGTGAGGTGTACAGTATGGCAGTCAGAGATGTAGATGTAATTGATGTACCATTTTCGATGCAATGTGGCACAGACCACGGAGTTGCTACTCTCACAATGGAAGGAGCGTTTGACTATTGGCTCGACAATGCGCTATACCGTGAGAGCGCGAGAGAAGCCTATTTAAGCAAGTTTCTTGAAGCGTGGAAAAATATCTGCGATAACTGCGCAGACCGTTTCTGGATGCCTGCGCGGGGCTGTGATGGCTATGTGTGGCAGAATGTAATCAAAGGATATGCAAACAACTGGAATCCGGGCACTCCAAGTGAGCGCCGGGAAGCCAAAGCAAAGGAGATTTTTGAATGAGTGCTGAAATCTTCAAAATGATTGCGTATGTCGGCATGATTGTATTTTTAAACTGTATTATAGCTGGGCTTGTTGACTTGCTTTTCCTCACTTTTCTTTCAAACTCGGGAGATGTAGACGATGTAGACAAGGAAGAAGTGGCGAGTAAGTGCCTAATACTCATTATTGTGATTGCCGCGATTGCACTAATTACTTCTCTTGACGGGGCGCTTTTGTATTCTGCACTTTCAAACAAATAATCCATAATTTGCAACATCTGTCCATTCACATACTGCGAGAGACGCGGTATAATCATACCAGAGACAGAGAAAGGAGATTTGACATGGAAGAACTACTCAAAAATTGCAATTACAGACTTTTCAAGGTCGGAGATAAAGTCAGAATAAGGCGAGACATTAAAGATTTAGCTGAATTAAAGAGAGCCGATATTTATAGATATACGAGAATATTTCCAAACAAAATTCAAACATCCGAGAAATCGCTCTATGAAATCAGTTATGGCATGGTTGTGAGTGCTGGTAAAACAGCAGAAGTGACAGAAATTATTCCGGGCCCGGACGGAGCGCCTATTTTAAGCACTGCGTACAGACTTAAAATCAACGAAAGCTATTCTGAGTGGTGTTGGAAACACGCGCTGCTTGAAAAAGTGGAAGAAGGCAATTCCGACAATTCTGTTGAAGTCGATGGCGCTAAGTGGGAATTACCGCTGAAAGTCGGTCAAAAAGTTTTAATCCGCAAAGATTTAAAAGAATGCTTTGACAAATTTTGCATTTGCGGCACGGAGTTCGGAAGTGCTGGTGTTGTGCATCAAATGGAGAAATTTGGCGGCTGTATTGCTACTATTACAGAGGCTTTACCAAATGAATGCATTGTAGGCGGTTACGTTTACAATCTGGCTGTTACTGACGTAGATTTTACTGACGTAGATTATGGTTGGCAATGGGATATTTCAATGTTTGATGGATTTAACGCTTGGAGAGACAAAAAGGAAGCAAATGCAAAGAGTGGGACAGAATCTTCCCCGTCTTTTCCTCTCAAGGTCGGAGATACTGTAACCGTTAGGCGCGATATTGCGAAAAGGCGCGATAAAAGCGGGCGTATATGGTCTACTGTGAATGGCCGAAAAATAAAATCGCCTTTAATAACAAGCGGTATGGTTAGTATGGCGGGTGAAGTTGGTAAAATTACAAGTATTTATTCCGAAGGCGAAGATACCGTTTACACATTGGCGTTTTCCAATCCAACGTATAATGGATTTCTTTGGAGCATAAGTTGTCTTGAAGAATTTCACGACTACAAGGCTTATGTCGAGGGAAATAGCGGCAAAAAGAAAGCGCCACGGAAGAAATCGGAAGAACACGGAGAAGATTACTACGGAAATAGTAAGTATGAAAAAATAGATATATCGGGAATCAAGGCTGACTTCTTTGCGTATGATTACAAAGGCAGGAAGAAAATGTTCCCTGAAATTGACGGATTTATCACCAAGATTGACGTTACAATCATTTCTGGCGATGAAACAGGTCTGATTTACTTCGTGAAAGACGGCAAAGCGAATAGAGTTGCGTTTGATGCGAGTGTTGGAACTCGGTTCATATCCTATGACGACGGCACTTACACTGTTGAGGGCAAAGACAACATCAAGAAGTGGCTAAGTTGGAGTTACGACAAAGACAAAGCCAAGAATGTGAACTACGCAATTCAGCACATGACGGATTTCTTAGGCGGTGATAAGTAATGCCTTATGCTGACACGGAAAAGAGACTGGCGTACCACAGGAAGTACAACAAAGAAACACGGGAATGGGCTAAGAAAAACGGGATTTGCGTTGTTTGTTGCAAACAAAAAGCCGATGAAGGTTATGCTACTTGTTTGCAATGCCGTATGGCCGACAGAGATCGGTCTAAAAAGCCGAGAAATATCACAGCTGATAAAGTTGCCGAACAAAAAAGCAAACGCGCACAGCGCCGCTTAGACCTTATAGCGCAAGGGATATGCGTACAATGTGGGAAGCGGAAAACAGGCGAGTATCAGATATGCGACGTTTGCAGAGCAAAAATCAACGCAAGGCGCAAGAAAAAGTATAACGAATCAAAAGAAATTCCAATCGTTCTTTACGGAGAGCAAGGAATGTGCGCAAGATGCGGAAAGCCTACTTACGCTAACTCAAAGTTGTGCAAGTTCCACTACGATGTTGCTGTACAGAACCTAGGCAAAGCAGAGAACCGAGGTTCTGAAACATACAGAAAAACGAATCAACTACTTTTTAAACGAAAGGGAGCAGACAAATGAAAGTTTTTCTTGATGTTGGCGCATATATGCCGACATACGCTCACGATGCAGACGCAGGAATGGATTTGCGCACACCGGTGGCGTTTATCGTTCCGGCGCATGGCGATTTCACAGTTGATACTGGCGTTCATGTGCAGATTCCTGTAGGGAATGTTGGCTTTATCAAGTCAAAGAGCGGTTTGAACGTCAATGCAGGTCTGACCGCAACTGGCGTTGTGGATGCACTCTATGACGGCAGTATTCGCGTTAAGTTGTACAATCACAGCGACGAGGATTATGTGTTCAGCCGTGGCGATAAAATCACGCAGATGGTCATTCTGCCGATTGCTAAGTTCGACTTAGAGTTAATCGACACACAGGAGTGCTTTGAAAAGTCAGAGCGCGGTTCGGCTGGCTTTGGTTCTACGGGAAAATAATAATGCGCGAACAGTTCGGAAAAGTCGAACAGTTTGAACTGTTTGGAAAAGTTGCGAAAGAAATGGAGAATTAAAGATGAAAGAACTTACGATTACTGCTAAAGACTTTGCGGAGCTTTTTGCCAATGCTGACAAAATGGTCGCTTTGCGCGAGATTGATGAACATGGTAGAGAGACTGGACGAAAGGTGGTTTGCAAGGTCGTTACCGCGTCAAAGTCTATCGGTGGCAAGGAAGTCAAAAAGGCAGACAATGGTCTGCTGATTCGTCCAGGCTATTATAACCCGGATTCGACTTACGAGCCGCGCAAGGTCATCAAGGCATGGGGTCTTGACTGGAATCTCGGCACTGCTTTGAAATACATTGAGCGCCGCGGAAACAAGCAGGGCGAAACAACGCTGAAAGACCTCAAGAAAGCGCTGACTTACATTCATTTCGCAGTTGAGGACGAAGAAGAACGTCTTGCGGCAGAAAAGAGGGATAAATAATGCAAGTTGAACTTATCGCTTACTCCACGCCGATTAAAGGCAGATGCAATCCTATGGCCATTGTTGAACAGTGTGCAAGCGTATGCTATGACAGTAAACCAGATTTCGACAAGTTCCGCATCGCAAAAGGCTGCGCAAAGACCGGGCACATGAGTGTGTATGAGCACGCATATTTCACGTTCCACGTAAGTGGAATTAGCCGCGCATGTCTGGCACAGTTGTCAAGACACAGACATATAAGCCTGTCAGTTCGTAGCCAGCGCTATTGCGATGAAAGCAGCAACGGTGTTCTTGGCTGTATCATCCCCAAGGCTTTCAACGACGAGCAGTTTGAAATCGCACTGCAAGCTTACTGTGAGGACATCGACAAGTATCAAGTCCTGCTGGCAAGCGGAGCAGTCAAAGAAGATGCTCGAATGGTGCTGCCTAACGCGATGGAAACGGAATTGTACCTGTCAGCCAACGCACGAGCGCTGATTGAAGCAAGCCATTTGCGGCTTTGTAACAGAGCGCAAGAGGAAATCAGAACGATGTTCGGCAAGATGAAAAAAGAAGTCGAACAAGTTTCTCCCGAAATTGCAGAGATGATGGTTCCTAAGTGCGAGGTAAATCCGAGTTATCCGTTCTGCACGGAGCGGAAAAGCTGTGGAAAGCACCCGCAGCTAAGCGAGGTTTACGGCAAGTGCAAGTGTAATGGGAATTGCGGGGTGAAAAGCAAATGACACCGATGACACAGAATGAGAAGATGGCAGAATCGCACTGCGAGTTCACAATGTCCAAGTACGGTTGCGACGAGTGCGCCAAGCATTGTGCTCTGGCGGACATTTGCAAGGCTTGTGACGGCGATTTCAGCCGCAGCATGGGTGAAGATACAATCGCGGCAGACAAGGCCGTGCAAGCGCTGGAAATGCGGGAAGCGGACAGCATTGCGAACTCCGTAATGGTGGAGTATTACAAGAAACAGCTTGAATCCGCAAATGAGGAAATCGCAACACTGAAAGCGATGAACAAGATGCTCACGGAAAGCATCAAGAATCTTACGGCAAAGGGGTGAGTTCATGATTTTCAGAATCCTGTGGTTTGTGTTCATGTACTTGGTTGCCGGGACTGTGATTGCTGGGGTTTGCATTGCGATTCTCGGTGATGATGCAGACAAATATGAAAACAATGTTGTTACGCTTGTAATTCTGATTTGGCCTGTTATGCTTGTGATACTTGTCTTTGGTATGCTGACCGGAATTGCAATCAGAATCGGCAAAAAATAATCAGTTTTGCAACAAAAGTCCATTGCAATGCAACGTTAAGTGTGCTATAATAAAGACAATCCAACAGGGAAGCCATTTGAACGATTGCTTCATCTGGGGACGAACTGCTGTGTGAGTTCCAAGTCTTAAAGCACAGATTTCCTGCTGTTGGGAATACGCCAATGCCAAGAGCAAGGCACAACAGATTTTGCCTGTGATGGTTCAACGATTACTTGAATACCAGCGGGCATTATATTGCGGGTTAGCCAAGTGGCAAGGCATCGCACTTTGACTGCGACATTCGTTGGTTCAAATCCAGCACCCGCAACCACCGTATAGTATGGGCTGTGTCCATAGTATACCTCCTTTTGGCGTGATTGGGTTTGCGATTTTTCCCGATTACCGACCCGAGATGCTTATTCAGCCGATGGGTTTCAAACAGCAGTCGGCTATTATGGTTTCTTAGTTTAAGCAAAGCAGTTGTCCATGGCAACAGATGATGGTGCAAATCCATCAGAAACCGCCACGAGCCTCGGAAAGGGGCTTGGCATGTCTTTTCTCCTAAAAAGTCACAGCTTAAAGTTAAGACCGCAGACTTATAGCAGTTAGGTAACTTGGGCATTGCTTAATTGTGAGTTATAAGCGGTCATTCTTATGCAGAATAAACCCGCGAGGTGCGGGAGCGGTCTTGAAAGCCAGCTGTCGCAAAAGGCGATGGGGTTCGCGTCCTCTGTTCTGCGCCAGATGGCCGGGTAGCGCCCGGTCTGTGTGAGAGTGTGCGGTATACCTCACAAATGATGACAATGGTCGTGCAAACGGCAAGCCGCACATGCTGGATTAGCTCAACTGGTAGAGTATCTGTTTTGTAATCAGACGGTTCGGGGTTCAAGTCCTCGATTCAGCACCACAATACAGGGTGGCTCTCTGCCGTGGAAGTCGGCCAACTTTAGCTTAAAATTGCTATGGATTGCCAAGCCGAATAAGGCTTATGCTTGAGACTCGCTAGACGAGCGCATAAGCCTTATATATCCCGCACAGCTAACTTTATGCCGGTGGAGCAGATAGCGTAGATGTCGGCATAATGGACAAGGGCGGCTCGTTCCGAAGCAACGGCGAGTAGTCAGGAGCAAGACCTGCGTGCGGGCTTAATTTGAATTTAGAGGTGCAGATAGTGAACATGCTGGCGAATTGCATCCAAGCTGTAGCAGTCGTAATCATCATGATTCTATGTTTCATTGCTGGCTATGAAGCTGGCAAAAACGATGCCACTATGCACAACAAATGCCGTGAATACCCCATCGCTATGGAGCATAAGCACGGCGAATAAACTTAGACATTCACTTGGTTTTCCATCATATCCTTTCTCTGGGAAAATACCTCTGGCTTCGGCTGGGGGTATTTTTCTTGCAATCAGAGCGGGAATGTGGTATAATAGAATTGCTAACAATCCTGGCTGGCAGAAACGGGCAATTCCTCCAAAAAGGCTCTTGCGGATAAAACCGCAGGGGTCTTTTTTTAAATTTTTTTATTTTTTTGAATTGACATTTCAAGTCAAAAGCGTTAAAATAATTGTATGGATAATGCAGGAAACGCATAATCGGGTAAGTTCCGAAACACCGTATTATCAAATCTGCTGGATGGCGAAATGCTGTCCAGCTTTTTTGAAAGTGCGGTGTATTTTTTATGCAAGAAATCTGGAAGAAAGTCACTATCGAGCCGTTTTCTGAATATTATGAAGTGTCAAATCTAGGCAGAGTTAGAAGCATTGACAGGTATTTAGATGCAACGGTGAAAGGCAAGAAAACGAAATGCTTCTTTCGAGGGAAAATTCTATCTCCGGGATATGACGGTCAGGGTTATCCGTTTGTTTCTTTAAGCTCAAATAATAAACAGACTTTGCGCCATGTACACAGGTTGGTTGCTCTGGCGTTTGTTGAGAATCCAAAGCCTGACGAATATGGAATTGTCAACCACAAAGACGAAAACCCAAAAAATAACAACGCTGACAACTTGGAGTGGTGTACATACTCATACAATTTGACATACGGAACGGCGCAAGAAAGAAGAACATGCACGAGAAGAAAAAATATCGAAGAACAAAAGAAAAACGGAACAAGAAAAACATGGAGGTCAAATTCTTGCAAACCGTTCATCGGGATTCCAATAAACGGCGGAGAAGTTGTTAAATTTAGGACATTAAGAGACGCAAAAAGAGCTGGGTTCAGCGCATACAATATTTTCCAAGCGTTGAAGATGAAGAAACTATATGACGGTTCTCCCGTATCAAACGAATATGCCGGATATAGATGGGAGTACCATAAATAGGAATAAATCGGACTGCAACCAAAGCAGGGGAGTGCCGCTAACTCGGAGTTGGAAGGGGAAGGAGAAAGGGGGGAAAGGGGAATATATATAATATATAACTATAAGCAGGGGAGATATATTACTAGATTATAGATAGATAGTCTTTTTATTTTTTATGTAGTAAGAGATATAGCTATTTTATATATATGGCTTTTTATCTAAAACTTCCAGAGAGAGATAACACACAGGGCTGGCTGGCCCAGCAGACCCCCGGCCCCCAGGTCGCTCCGCTCCGGCTGCTGCCGCCTGCTGCGTTGCGCTATGCCATCATAACTCCGAATTATGCCAGTTTTGCCCCACTTTACTGCTGATTTGTGCCCTTGCAATGCTGCAAAAGCCCTATAATGCCCCTAACACGGGCAGAAACACGCCTAGAATGCGTTATTCTGTGTTAGGAATATAAGTTTATACCTGCACAATAGAACGCTTTAAAACGCCCTCTCCGCCGCTCTCACGCGGTACACCTCAAAAAGCCCTCAAATAGTCAAATACTTTTGCACCCTATCCCCTACCCTACCGCCATAGCTGCCCCTATTTTCCCGGGTATCCCCTTCCCTATCACACAAAAGCACAAAAAAAGAGGACGCCCACGCGGGACGCCCCCTTGCTAACTCTGATTTATTTTGCCCTGTATCCGTGTCCAGTACTCAACCAGCACCGAAAAAGGCGCATCGCTAACAGTGTTAAAATCATGCTAACACCTCTCCGGTGCAAGCGTCCACCCACTCGCCGCGCCCAATGTAAACGGCTGTCACATGTTTGGAATCGCTTGTAAACCACTTTTTCAGCCTTGCAATAGCGGCATCGGTCAAACCTATTTCGCGCATTGCTGCGGTCACTTGGCGGCTAGTTGTTCGGCTGTAATTTATAGCCGCGTCCGCGTTCCGCACGCTGATTTCTTCCACGCCGAACGCGGTTACTTGTGCCGTAAAAATACGGCTTGAATAGCTAACCATCGTAAAGCGGTTATCATTCTCGCGCCTCCATCCGGCTTGTGCGTATGGCATATAACGCAACCTTGCGCTAACTTCTACTAGCTTGTAAGTCTCATAATATCCGCCGTGAATTTCGTGTGCCGTGTAAGTCATAGTTAAAATCTCCTTTTGTTTATATGTTTTTATCGTTATACCGTCATTTTAACGGTATAAAACCCTGTCAAGTAACTTCATGTTGCTTTTGCGCTGCGCACTGTAGTTAGTGGTGCGCTGCACCTGCCGCCCGTTGGCATACAGCCCTAAATCGGAGTTAGCAACTCCGCGCGCGGTGTAAATTACCTTGCCACTGCGGCGGATGTTATGCTGCATTGTGCCGAAAAACCAGGCGGTGTGCTTTTGTATAATGTCCATGCCTTGCGTCTCCTTATCTATCAAAGTATCTATATTCTATCATAACACATAGTTATATAACATGGATTTATATCTCATAATTATGGATTATTATTATAATCCCATTTATAGTATTATTATAATTATATATAATCAATATTATTATAATACAATCCATCACATTCATATAGAATCAACAACTCCCCTACCCCATCGCTGCCGGGATGACTCGGTCAGAGCTGGGCTGAGCCGCTGGCTGGGCTGGGCTTTCCAGTCGGCTTTATATATATTATATATACGATACGATACGATTGCCTATATACGATTGACGATTGACCACTCCCCTCCCCTGCTGCCTATACGATGACAAAAGCAAGGCAGGTTCAAGCTGCTGCACTCTCCCCTGCCCTGTTCTATATTCACACACACCAAAAGGATTTACTCGTAGATGAAACTATGCTGATATTCTGGCATTAACTGCTTAATTAAATTTTCAAAATCAGCATCACTCTCAAAATGCAGCGCTCCATCGTCTCCCGCGTATTTGTCGCACAATTCATTCTCACGCTTGAAATACTCGTTAAATTCTTTCTCGCTGCTGAAGGTCGGCATATATTGGATACTCATTTCCACGTCTTTCTTTTCAGTCCGTCAGAATTAAAACGCAACCGATGACCGCGCCAGCAAGCGCCGCTCCGATAAAACCAAACATTTTTCTACTCCCCTTCCCTGCTTAAAATCCATTATCCCATCTTGTAAAGCCGTCTGTCGTTAATTCAGACTTGCGCTGTTCGAGTTCCTCCCGCTCCTGTTCGAGTCCCTCTTTCTCGTCGAGTAGCTCGTATACGCGCTCCGTCCCCTGCTCCGCGTATTCGAGTTCTTCCTCAATCTCGTCCAGTCTCTCGCTTATTTCTTCGCTGCGCTCGTCAATCGCGTCAAGCTCTCTCGCTGTCTGTTGGTAGTTCATTGCTGTTGCTCCTTTACTCTGATTTAAGTTTTGATTTACATATATCGCCCTCGCCGGTTACGTCTCGCTCTCCGTGCCGCAGGCGGGTCTGCCCATCTGTCAAATAAAATCAGCAAGGTGAAAAACAGAACCATGTTGCTCACCCCCTAGTTGATGTTCAATCTTTTGTAGGTGGAGACCACCACAAAACCCGCCCACACACTTGGCAGCTCCTGCCGCAGTCTCTCCGCGTTAATCCTCTGCTGCTTTACACTGCTTTCGCTGATTTTATACTGCCCTGCCACAAGCGGGGAACCCCCTCCCCTCTCTTTCAACTCGTCAACCAAAAGGGCTTTAATGCGCTCATTTGCTTTCTCAAGCGCTTCAATCTGGCGCTTATTCTTCTTGTACTCTGTCGCCGCTCGGATAATTTCCTGTTCAGTCATTGTTTGCGCTCCCCTTCAACTCGGATTTAATAAGTTCAAGCAGCTTTTCGCCGCTTGTAATTTCTATGTTCTGTGCAAGCTTGCTCATGTAAAGCACTACCGCGTTTTCGTGCGTCTTTTTCATGTACTTCTTAAACTTTGCGGCAATCTCTTTGTCTGCCATCGCCACAATACCATATCCGCTCGGGCTGTAGTCCCCTGCCCTGCTGCCGTTCAGCAACTCACAAGGGCAAGTTTCAATATACTTGAAACACAAGCGGCGGAACATCCCTACATGAACAAGCGCAAAGGATAGCCGCCCTGCGTCCAGCGTCTCACTTGCTTTTTTCAGCGTGATTTCTGGGCATATAATCAATTCTTCTGCTGCGCTCCTGTTCTGGCTGATACTGTCGGCAAAGCCCGTGATAATCTCGACGCGCGTCCCCTGCTCCTCTATTGCCTTGATTGCTTGATAGATATAGCCGCCGATTTTTTGATATTTTTCTTTATCCATCATGCCAGATACACACATATCGACGAAAATCGTCATAACTTTCTGTTTCTGTGGCGTGCGGTAAACCTGCCGCATCGCATCAGGCAAGCCCTGTAAAGCTCTAGGAACGTTTGGGCACGCTCCTACATAGTAGTTGCGCACAAGCGCCCGCGGCGCTGGGCTTGAAAAGTCTCCCCCCTTCCCTGCCTTGATTTTTTCCAGCCCTGCGTCCCATCCGTTGCGGAAAAGCTCCGCAGCTTCAGAAAAGTTTTTCGTGCCAGCAAAATTTTCAGAGTTTGTGTCACTGTCGTGCTCATCTGCAAAAACTTTGTTATTCTGCGCGGTGGTAATAAACTTGAAAAAGCTGTCCATCGTCTCAAATTTTTGCGCGTAAATCATAGTTAGAAAAGCTCCTTCCACGCTGCCGTATACTTGTCCGAACCGTTCAGCCGCTCCGCAATCATGTGCGCAGTGTCTTTGCTCAATCCCTTGGCAATGCACTGTTTTACACAATCGGCAGTAGATAGCCCGACGCTCTCCATCGCGGTCACGTTCTGGGCGGCACGGTAGCTAAGAATCAAGTTTGCACCGACGTTCTGTGCAGCTCTCCGCAAACTACGGATGAAGTTAATCAGGTCTTTGTTTCCGTTCGTTACAGCGTTGAAAATCTCGTCGCTATAATCAATTTCCACCACTGCAAAGCGGTCAAGCGTCGCCGCGTCCAGCTGGTAACGTCCAGTATACTGCGCATCAGCGCCGTTTCCGTAGGTGTTACCTGCGCAGATAAAGCGGCAATTTTCGTTTAACTCGACTTTACCACAAGGGAAGTCAAAATAGCGGTTTGCAATCGCAGCGTTAAGCGCCACAAGAACCTCTGGAATGCTCGCGTCCATCTCGTCCAGGAAGAACACGCCACCATTGACACAGAAGTCATAAAACTGCGTTTTGCTGTAGTTTCCGTTAGCGTCGATGAATCCGGTAAATTTGTAAATATCATTTACCGCACCGGAGAAGTAGAAGTCAAGATTCAACGCTTTAGCGGCATTTTTTGCAATGCTGCTCTTGCCAGTGCCCGCCGCGCCACTCATGAATACCGGAACATCAGCAGTCAAGTATTTGAGGATAGTCTCAAATTTCTCGTGCTGGATGCCGCCAGCGCTCTTTTTACTGCCGTCAGGCAGCTTCACCACAATTTCCTTTTGCGGCAGTTTGCCGTATTTCTCAAAGATAAAAGCGTCAAGGTCGGCGCAGACTTTGTTAAAAACCTGTTCTTCTTTAATCTGCGCCAGCATCGCCAGCGCTGCACCCGCCGCCGTGAAGTCTGCCGCTTGCGCTGTGGGCATTGCTCCGGCTGGTTGCGGTTTGTGCGCGTCCTCGTTGCGCTCTTTACGCGCTGCGCCGTGCTCGTCTGCATACTCGGCAATAGCCTCATTCAGATTTTTAATGCAGACTTTCAAATCCTCTTTTACCCCGCGCTCAATGACCTCGCCATTGCAAGTATAGCGCGGTTCGTTGGGAACTTTCTCGAAAAGTCTGCCGTCACGGCTGCACATAATGCGCTCGACATAAGCGCTCGCAGGTTTGCCCTCGTTGACTGCCGCCTTGATAACGCTGTTGTCAACGCTATAAGTGTTTCTCTTGTTTCTGTAAATAATGCTTTCCATAGTTGCTCTCCCTTTGGTGTGTGTTGTGTGTGTTGTGTGTCGTTCCGCTTGGAACACCCTAAGTATATCGCCGTTTGGCAATTTTGTCAACAACTTTTTTATGGACATTTGTCTCGCAAATATGCACTATTCTCTCCCCTACCGTGTGGCGGCATATTGTTAGATGTAGCATATATTATATATTATATATACTTTGTTTTGCATTGATTGACTGCGTTTT
>OHTT01000185.1_pt1 | contig 42542 bp, 28 predicted proteins | sample 1579001 | NCBI WGS metagenome assembly OHTT01 (sample SAMEA3879606, study PRJEB24766) | human gut metagenome | biome: human-associated habitat; feature: feces | place: USA | collected 1985/1987
CACCGTCGGCGGCGGCACACAAGTTCAGAAGTCAGTAGCCGAACGCTGGAAAGAAGTGACCGGCGGCCACATTATTGAGGCCTATGGTTTGACCGAATGCTCTCCGGGCGTTGCCGCCAACCCGATGAACACCCCTTGGAACGGTTCCGTCGGCTTCCCGTTCCCTTCTACCGTGGTTTCTATCCGCGGCGAAGGCTTCAAGGATCTCGGCTTCTGGACAACTCCGCAGGAAATTCCGGAACACACCGGCGAAATCTGCGTGAAGGGTCCCCAGGTCATGCGCGGCTACTGGGATAAACCGGAAGAAACGGCTGCTGTGCTGCGTGACGGCTGGCTGCGCACCGGTGATATCGGCAATATGGACAGCAACGGCCGCATTACGATTACAGACCGTCAGAAAGACATGATTTTGGTGAGCGGCTTTAACGTCTACCCGAACGAAATTGAAGGCGTGCTTCAGAGCATGCCGGAGATTTTGGAATGCGGCGTGGTCGGTGTACCGAATGAAAAATCCGGTGAACGCGTCAAAGCTGTGATCGTCAAAAAGGATCCGTCTCTTACCGTTGAGCAGGTTAAGGTTTACTGCCGTCAGAACCTCACCGGTTACAAGATGCCGAAGGAAATCGTTTTCGTTGATTCCATTCCGAAGACACCTGTGGGTAAGATTCTTCGCCGCGAGCTGAAAGATATCGTCGCGAAGGAAGAGGCTCCTGTAAAACAGGAAACGGAAGGACAAAAATCCGAAAACTAACTCAAACGGTTATCACACAAAGAAGGAGGCTCTCGGGTCTCCTTTTTTTGTGGTTTTCTCAATGTATTAGTGGTTTTACTCAGGTTTGTCGTACTACGAGGAGGAAATAACCCCGTTGTCTGGAAAAATTCAAAATACATCTACAAATGTTTAGGTAGTAATACTTATTAAGGTAGAACTAATACCTAATACGAATTTCTAAAACATCTTCTTATAGAAGATTAATAAGTTTTAATTGATTGAATAAATATGATAAATAAGCGAGTAATTACTAAATATTTAAGTAATAACTCTTAATTGCCTGAATCCGATTTATCTCAGAACGTAAAATTCGTTTCTAGAAATATAAGGCCATTTCCCGGCCATGACTCTTTCTAAACCTATTGTTCTGGGAGAACCAAATGACATGGACTTTCTGGGTTGCTATCGTTGTTGTGATTGCAACGGTTTATGCTCTTATCAAGCGCTATGAAACTCGTCTCGTTCTGCTGACTTCCGGCTTTGTGATGGCCTTCATCTCACTGCAGCCGATGATCGCCTTCAAGCAGTTCGACAAATCTATGACAAACGGCAGCCTGATCATCGCCATCTGCTCGGCGCTCGGTTTTGCTGCAGTTATCTCTCTGACCAAATGCGACGTTCATCTGGTTAGCCTTCTGATGAGACCGCTGAAAAAACTCGGCGTGTTCCTTCTTCCTTCCTGCATGATCGTCACCAGCGTGATTGCCACCGCCATTCCTTCTATGGCCGGTCTGTCTGCTGCCGTCGGTCCGACAATGATTCCGATCATGATCAGAAGCGGTTTCAAACCCGCTATCGCTGCCGCAGCAGTCGGCGGCTGCATGATGCCGGCTTATTTGAACCCGGGCGTTTCTCATAACCCGTTCATCTCCAAGCTCGCTTCTATGGAAATCATGCAGTTCATCGGAGCTCATGCTACGACAACCGTCACCATGGGTCTGATCAGCATCGTTGTGATTACGCTGACCTGCTTTGCCTTCGGCGACTTCAAGCGCGGTAAAGCCGCTGTTGAAGAAGCCGTTGAAGTTGCTTCCAACGAAATCGAACATCCGAACATCCTGTTCGCGATCGCTCCGATCGTCCCGGTCGTTCTTCTCGTTTGCGCTTCCATCTGGTTCCCGCAGCTCAAGATGTCCGTTGCAACTGCTATGTTGATCGGTACTTTCTACGCTTTAGTCGTTACACGTTCCAACCCTGAAGAAGTCACGAAGAAATTCTTCGCCGGTATGGGCAACGGCTACGCCAAGATCCTCGGTATCATCATCGCCGCCGGTGTGTTTGCCGCCGGTTTACGTGCCGCAGGCGTCATTGAAGTTTTCGTTCAGTACCTGACTCATTCCAACGAAGTTGCCAAGATCGGCGGTGCTTTCGGTCCGTTCCTGCTGGCCGTTCTGACCGGTTCCGGTGACGCTGCAGCCTTTGCTTTCAACGAAGCCGTTACTCCGCACGCTCCGACATTCGGTATGACGATTGACGGTCTGGGCTACCTCGCCATGATGGCAGCCGGTATCGGTCGTCAGGCTTCTCCGCTTGCAGGCGGCATCATTCTCCTGTCGGGTATCGCAGGCGTCTCTCCGGTGGAAGTTGTGAAGAGAACCGCTCCGGCAGCTGTTGTGATGGTCCTCACCCTTTACTTCCTGGTTTAAAAGGTACAGATTGGTATGAAAAATATTCCCGCATTAGATTCCAAAGTTCTCGATCTCGTTACCGAAATCTCTAAGGAACCCAAAGTTGAAGCGGCTATGGCCTTCATCAAAGACCAGACTGAAGTCGCTATGCAGGAACAGATTGAACTCTGCGAAATCGAAGCTCCGACTTTCCATGAAGAAAAGAGAGCCGCTTCTGTTGCAGAGCGCATGAAGCAGTACGGTCTGACCGATGTTCATATCGATGAAATCGGCAACGTGATCGGTATCCGCAAGGGTACCGGCAGCGGTCCGGTTCTCGCCATCGGCGCGCATATGGACTCTGTGTTCCCGGCCGGTACCGACGTCAAAGTCAAAAAAGAAGGCAATATCTATCGCGCCCCCGGCATCGGTGATAACTGTTCCGGCTTAAGAGCATTGCTTCAGGTGCTTCGCGCTATGGAAAAAGAAGACATCCGCACAGTGGGCGATATCTGGTTTGTCGGCACGGTCGGTGAAGAAGGCAACGGTGATATCCGCGGCTCCAAGCACCTCTGCGCCAACAACAAGCTCGACGGCTTTGTCGCGATCGACAGTACCGATGTCGGCCGCGTCCTTTACGGCGCCGTCGGCTCTCACCGCTGGCGTTTGGCCGTGGACGGTGCGGGCGGACACTCCTTTGCCGACTTTGGCAAGGTTCCGAGCGCCATCCATGCGGTTTGCCGCGCCGGCAATATCATTGCCGACATCAAGGTTCCGGAAGATCCTAAGTCCACCTTTACGATCGGTACGATCAAAGGCGGTACAACGGTGAACACGATTTCCGCTCACTGCGAAGTGGATGTCGATATCCGCAGCGTTTCCAATGAGGAACTGCTCCGTGTTGAAGCCGAAGTTTTGGGTGCTTTCGAGAAGGCCATCAAGGAAGAAAATGCCCGCTGGGGTGTTGCTGATGAACAGGGTCTGAAACTTACCAAGACCATGATCGGCAATCGTCCGGGCGGACTTCGTCCGCACAGCTGCCCGGTCCTTCAGGCAGCCCGCAGCGCCCAGAAGACCCTCGGCATTGAACTGACGAACTACGCGATGTCTTCCACTGATGCCAATGCTCCGATGAGCCACAATATCCCGTCTACCTGCCTCTGCTCCGGCGGTAAAGGAATCGGCGCTCATACCCTCAAAGAGCATTTCATCATGGAAAAGACAGAGCTCGGACCTCAGCTGGTTCTCTTAACCGCGCTTGCTTTAGCCGGCACAGAAACCACCAAGCCCCTGCTTGGATAAATAAAAAAACACTACTACACCTCGAACCATAAAACCCTCCCTGGGCGGCTTGCTTCTCTCCTGCAGAGGACAGCCGCCTTTTTTCTTTTTCATTAGAATGATTCGGAAAATCGAACTGCAGCTTCCGAATCGTCATGACATCCTCCTTAAAAAACAAAATGCCTGCTTGGGACTTTCGTTCTTCCTACGGGAGCCTGAGTTCGCCGGCATACCGAAAAGCCTGTCAGCGCCTGGAAGCCGATATTCATATTCTTGCGGGCCTCGTGCCGAACGCCAAAGACTCCGTGTCAATTGCCATTGCACTCGAGCATTTGGCAGAAGTTTTTTGCCTGACGGATTCTTTAATCGGTTATTGCCGCTGCCTTTCGGCGATTGATACCAGAGAGCCGGAAGCCGCTAAAGAACGCGTGCGTCTTTGGGAAATCCATTCCCGTTATTACGAACTGATCACAGAACTGTTCCATCGGCTCGCCGGTCTAAAGAAGAGCGATCCGATTTGGAAGGAACTGGATTTCAGCAAATGGGAGTGGCTCTTTGAACGCGTTTCGACCCGCTGGTCTTTTTCTCTTTCGCCGCGTACGCTGCAGCTGCTCTACGAACTTAAAGCCTCTAACTTTGTTCCCTGCGCCGACCTTTATCATTCTTTGAATGCGCACTTGGTGGCGACCGTGCGGACGATGGACGGATTGACGAAGCATCAGTCTCATTCTCAGTGCATCGCGGTATTGAAGACTTCGGAGGACCCGAAGCTCAGACAATCGACTTTTACGGCGCTTAACGAATACTATTCGCAGAACGCTTATCTCTACGCTTCTATCTTCAATATGCTCACGGGCTTTCGTCTGAAGGGCTTTGAGTTTGCAGAAATGGACTTTATGGCGCCGGCTTACTGGCAGAACGCCGTGGGCTCCGAAGCAGTCGATGCCTTGATGACGGCGGTGAGAGCCAACCGGCACATGCTGCGCAAGTCAGTGATCAGCCGAGCGCTCTTTACCGGAAAGAGCGTCATGGAGGTCTGGGATCTCAATGCGCCGGCTCCGCTGCGCCGAGAAATTCATATTCCTTATGAAGAAGCGCTCGAGAAGATTAAAGGAGTCGGCAAGGTACTCGACGAGTGTATTCCGGAAACCTTCGACTTATTTGTCGAAAAGGGCTGGGTTGAAGTACGCCAGCTGCCGGGAAAACAAAACGGCGCTTTCTTCCAAGGTATTTTGTCGCTTAATGAGCCGAGAATTTTTTCAACGTATCTCGGTTCCTTTGCCTCTATGAGTCAGCAGGCCATCATGTACGGACACGCCTGGCACTTCTGGCTGCAGAGAGGCTTGCCGGCGCAGGAGCGGAAAATTCCGCGCGCGCTGATGGAAGTAGCCGGACACTTTTTTGCACTGCTGCTTTTCGAAGAAATCCAAGCCAAGGCCGCATCGGCGGAAGAAAAGCTCGAGGCGCTTTGGCAGGAGCTCACGTTTATCTCGAATTACGTAATCAACATGGGCGTTCGCTTCGATTTTGAAAGAAGCTTCTTCGAAGAACGAAAGAAAGGCGTTGTATCGGTTACCAAGATCTCTAATCTTCTTTCCGAGGCCTGGCAGGCTTGGTACGGAGAAAGTACTGCCGGAGTCGACCCGTATCTTTGGATTAACCGCGGTCAGTTCTACAAGATCGACGACTATTTCTACAACTATCCTTACATCTTCGGGACGGTTTGCGCCTACGGTCTATCTGAGATTCGGCACAGAATGCCGGAAGTTTTTCCTAAAATCTACAGCGAATTTCTACAAAACAGCGGACGAATGTCCGTCGATGACCTTTTCAAAAAATTCTTTAAGGTCGATATTACTCAGCCGGAATTCTGGGAAAGCGGTCTGAAAGCAATGGAGCGGAAGATCGCAGTTTTTGAGACGGAAGCTCGGAAATACTCCGAAAAATCGGTCCCGGAAAACAGTTAGGAAGAAAACCTCCGTTACAACTTTCTGTTGTAAGCAACGCAAAACTCATAAATTGTAAATTTCTGAATGAATGTTCATTCAGAATTGAACTAGAATTGTGTCCGTTGCGTTTCTCAGAAGAGCAAGCGCACTCTAATCAGAATAAATTGGGAAATAATCTCGAGGTTTTTCATGTTATTGAACGACTTAAAGAAAGCGGCGTTGTGTGTTGCCGCGGGCTTTGCCGTCTCTATGTTGGGCGGATGCGACTCGCAGAAATCGGCCGGAGCTCCCGGCGGAGCTGCCGCTCAGCGGGCTCCTCAGGTTTCCGTTACGGAAATCCAGCCGACCGAGTTGGACATGACAACGACGCTTCAGGGCCGTACGGCTCCTTACTTGGTTGCGGATGTCCGTCCTCAGGTCGCCGGTATTCTGCAGAAACGGCTCTTTAAGGAAGGAAGCGAGGTCAAGGAAGGACAAGCGCTTTACCAAATTGATCCGGCTGTTTATGAAGCCGCGGTGGCCAGTGCCAAAGCCGAGCTCCAGAGAGCGCAGGCCGTGCTGTACCAGACTCGCCTGACCGCTAATCGCTACGCACAGCTTGTGAAGACAAACGCGATCAGTAAACAGAACAACGATGACGCGCAGGCTGCTTACAAACAGGCTCAGGCCGCAGTAGCTGCTGCCGAAGCGGGATTAAAGAACGCTCAGATCAATCTTGACTACACAACGGTTCGTTCTCCGATTTCCGGACGCATCGGCCGCTCCTTAGTGACGCCGGGTGCATTGCTTTCCGCGCACCAGGCTCAGAACATGGCCGTCGTTCAGACACTGGATCCGATCTATGTGGACGTGACCCAGTCGAGCAAAGAAATTCTCAGTCTTAAAAAAGATATTGCTGCCGGCAAACTGAAAACCAAAGGCGGCGCAATCCCTGTGACCCTGATCATGGAAGACGGAACCAAGTATCCGCAGACAGGCGAACTTACGCTGTCTGAAGTTTCCGTTGATCCGGGCACCGGCACCATCACACTGCGTGCTGAATTCCCGAACCCCGAGAATATTCTTCTTCCGGGTATGTTCGTCCGTACCGAGCTGCCTCAGGGCACGATGGAAAAAGCTTTGCTGGTTCCGCAGCGTGCCGTGATGCGTGAAGCCAACGGCACTCCCTACGTTTATGTTGTTGAAGACGGCAAGATCGCCATCCGCCGCTTAGTGACCCATCGGACACAAGGCCAGAACTGGATTGTTGAAGAAGGTTTGAAACCGGGTGAAAAAGTTGTGATTGAAGGTCTGCAGAGAATTCGTCCGGGCGTCCCCGTTCAGATCGTTCCGACCATTGCAGAGCAGGAACAAGCCAAGGCGGCAAAGGCTTCTAAGCAGTAAATTCAGAGGTTGATATGGCAAAGTTTTTTATTAACCGACCAATTTTTGCTTGGGTGATCGCAATTGTGATCATGCTTGCCGGTACGCTTTCGATTTTGAATCTGCCGGTGTCCATGTATCCGCAGATTGCGCCTCCTCAGGTGAGCATCTCCGCGACCTATCCGGGCGCTTCTGCCAAGACGATTGAAGATACCGTCGTTCAGGTGATTGAACAAAAGATGACCGGTTTGGACGGTTATCTGTACATGAGTTCAACCAGTGAGTCAAGCGGCCGAATCAATATCACACTGACCTTTGCGGCCGGTACCGACCCTGATATGGCTCAGGTTCAGGTGCAGAACCGTCTGTCTCAGGCCCAGTCATCGCTTCCGGAAGTGGTGCAGCGCTTAGGCGTGACGGTTATCAAGACGACCGCAAGCTTCCTGAAGGTGATCGGTCTGACTTCTACCGACGGCTCGATCTCTGCGGCTGAGCTCGGTGACTACCTCGTTTCCAGCATTCAGGAGCCGCTGAGCCGTGTGGACGGTGTGGGTGAAGTCGAAGTTTTCGGTTCCGCCTTCGCAATGCGTATTTGGCTCGACCCGGAAAAACTTCACGAATATTCTCTGACGCCGGCCGACATTAAGACCGCGATTACGACTCAGAACGTTCAGATTTCTTCCGGTCAGGTCGGCGGTCTGCCCGCTGCCAAAGGTACGGCTTTAAATGCCGTGATTACTTCCAGCTCTCTGCTGGAAACACCGGAACAGTTCGGCGCCATCTTCTTAAAGACTCAGGCAAACGGTTCTCAGGTCTTCTTACGCGACGTGGCCCGCATTGAAAAAGGCCCGCGAATGTACGAAGCGACGGCCTTCTTTAACGGCAAGCCGACCGCCGGTCTTGCGATTAAGTTGGCCTCGGGCGCTAACGCGCTGCTGACTTCGGACTTGGTGGATAAGAAGATGCAGGAGCTCTCTCAATACTTCCCCGAGAAGTATGAGTACGTGATCCCGTTCGACACGACCCCGTTCGTGCGTATTTCTATTGAAGGCGTGATTCATACCTTGCTCGAGGCTATCGTGCTGGTGGTGCTCGTGATGTATCTGTTCCTGCAGAACTTCCGCGCAACACTGATTCCGACGATTGCCGTGCCGGTCGTGGTCTTAGGTACCTTCGGTATTCTGGGCGCGATGGGCTACTCCATCAACATGCTGACGATGTTCGCTATGGTGCTTGCGATCGGTCTGCTGGTGGACGACGCAATTGTGGTGGTGGAAAACGTCGAACGTGTGATGGACCAGGAGCGCTTATCGCCGCATGACGCGACCGAGAAATCTATGACGCAGATCACCGGTGCTTTGGTCGGTATCGCGATGGTGTTGTCGGCGGTGTTTGTCCCGATGGCTTTCTTCGGCGGCTCTACCGGTGTGATTTATCGTCAGTTCTCCGTCACGATTGTGGCTGCGATGGGCTTGTCCGTCCTGGTCGCTTTGACGCTGACACCGGCGCTTTGCGCAACGATTCTTAAACCGATCAAACACGACAAGGCTGAGAAAGGATTCTTCGGCTGGTTCAACCGCACATTTAACAAAGGTGCAGAAGGTGCGACCTCCGCTGTGGGCTACATGACCGCTCGCTGGAAGCGCTTCATCGTGATTTACGGCGTGATCATTGCAGGCGTCGTCTTCGGATTCCTGAAAGTTCCGACTGCCTTTATGCCGGACGAAGACCAGGGTTCTTTGATGGTCCAGATTCAGCTGCCGGAAGGCTCAACCCGAGAGCAGATTCTTCCTGTTGTAAAACGCATGCAGGATTACATGCTCAACGATGAGAAAGATTCCGTTGAATCTGTGATGACGGTGGTCGGCTTTAGCTTGGCCGGTATGGGTCAGAACTCTGCGATGGCCTTTATCAAACTTAAAGACTGGAGCGAACGTCCGAAACCCGAGCAGAAGGCTCAGGCGGTTGCAGCCCGCGCTAACCGTACACTGATGAGCTGGAAAGACTCTATTGTGTTCGGCTTTGCGCTGCCGCCGGTTCCCGAACTCGGTATGGCGGACGGCTTTGATATGTACCTGCAGGACTTGAGCGGTCAAGGTCATGACGCTCTGATGGCAGCCCGAAACCAAGTTCTGGGCGCTGCCCGCAGCAATCCGCAGCTCTACAACGTTCGTCCGAACGGTAAAGAAGATGCACCGCAGCTTCAGCTGCACATCGACTTTGCTAAGGCCGCCTCTTTAGGCGTCAGCGTGGCATCCATTAACGATACGCTGTCGACTGCTTGGGGTTCCTCCTACGTCAATGACTTCTACGACCGCGGCCGTATTAAGCAGGTTTATGTTCAGGGCGATGAGAAGTTCCGTCAGCGTCCGGAAGACTTGGACCGCTGGCACGTGCGCAACGATAAAGGCGAAATGGTTCCGTTCTCCGCTTTCTGCTCTACTGAGTGGAAGTTCGGTTCCTCTCGTCTGGAGCGTTTCAACGGCTTGGGCGCTGTGAATATTCAGGGAGCGCCGGCAGCAGGCTTTACGACCGGTCAGGCGATGCTTGCGATGGAAGAAATCGCCAAGGCTTTGCCGCACGGATTCGGTATCGCCTGGAACGGTATTTCCTTCCAGGAACAGCAGGCCGGATCTCAGACCGGCGCACTTTACACGTTGTCTATTTTGATCGTGTTCCTGTGTTTGGCCGCTCTTTATGAAAGCTGGTCTATTCCGATTGCCGTGATTTTGGTTGTACCGCTGGGCGTTATCGGTGCTCTCGGTATGACAGGCGCCTTCGGTATGAACAACGACGTGTACTTCCAGGTCGGTTTGTTAACGACGATCGGTCTGGTGAGTAAGAACGCCATTTTGATTGTGGAATTCGCAAAAGAGCTGCATGAAAAGGGCGAGTCCATTGTTCATGCGGCGGCACACGCGGTTCGCATGAGAATTCGTCCGATTATGATGACTTCTTTGGCTTTCGGTCTCGGCGTGCTTCCGCTTGCCAAGGCGACCGGCGCCGGTTCGGGCGCACAGAACGCCATCGGTATCGGTGTGTTAGGCGGTATGCTGACAGGTACGTTCCTGTGTATCTTCTTCGTTCCGCTGTTCTATGTGCTCATTGTTAAGCTGTTCGGCGATAAGATTAAAAAGAAAAAACCGCAGGAAGCCCTGCAGGAGAATAAATAAATGAAGGCATTCAAACTTACGGTTATTGCCTGTTCTCTGGCCGTCTGTGCCGGCTGCACGATGGCGCCAAAATATGAAAGACCTGCCGCGCCGGTCGCGGCAACTTTCCCGACGGGGGAAGCGTACAAGGATGTGATGACCACAGCCTCTCCGCTCCCCGACTGGAAGGTCTTCATCACCAACCCGAAAGCCAAGAAAGTGGTTGAGATGGCACTTGCCAACAATCGCGATCTGAGAGTTGCGGTCCTCAATATCGAAAAGGCCAGAGCTGCCTACGGTATTCAGAGATCTGCGCTGATGCCTTCTGTGGCGGCCGGCCTGCAGGAAAACGCCGGCAAAACGCCGAGCATTATGTTGGCCACGGGCAGCAGTTATGTCTCCCATACGTATCAGGCAAACCTGGCTTCTACGGCTTGGGAGCTGGATCTGTTCGGGCGAGTCAGAAGCTTGAGCGAAGCCGCTCTTCAGCAGTTCTTCTCAGCTGAAGAGAACCGTGCTGCCGCTCAAAACGCTTTGATCGCACAGGTTGCTACTTCTTGGATTAACTTAGGCGCACAGAAGGAATTCCTGCGCCTGCAGAGAATTACGCTCCAGAGTCAGGAAGAAAGCTTCAAACTGATGTCCGACAGCTATCGTTTGGGCGCCAGCTCTTTGCTGGAGCTTGAACAGGCTCGTACGACAGTGGCCACGGCACGCGCTGCCGTAGCGCAGTACGAACGCAGTCTGGCTCAGGCGCAGAACGCGCTGAACCTGGTCGTCGGCGCTCAGGTCCCTGCGGATCTCGAGCCGAACAACCTGGAAGAAGCTACGAATTACGGCGCGATTGCTCCTGCCGGTTTAAGCAGCGACATTCTTTTGAACCGCCCGGATATTAAGGCCGCGGAACACAATCTGATGTCTGCGAATGCCAACATCGGTGCGGCTCGAGCCAACTTCTTCCCGCGCATTACTCTGACTGCAGGCATCGGTTCTACATCCCGCCACTTGAGCGATCTGTTTGATGCCGGAACCGGACTTTGGACATTTGCTCCGTCCGTTTCTCTGCCGATCTTCACCGGCGGTGCGAACCTCTCGACACTGCGTCAGGCTGAAGCTCAGCAAAAGATCATGGTCGCTACGTATGAGAAGACTGTGCAGAATGCTTTCGCAGAAGTGAGCGACGCGCTTGCTACCGTCGGTACGGTCAATCGTCAGTGCGCAGCGCTTAAAGACCTGGTCAACGCTACGGAAACCGCCTACCGCTTGTCTCAGAGCCGTTATAAGAACGGTCTGGACGGGTTCCTCACCGTACTTGAGAGCCAGAGACAGATGGTTGCTGCTCAGACGAACTACATTTCGGCCGAGAGCAATCGTCTTTCCAGCGGTGTGATGCTCTACAAGGTTCTCGGAGGCGGCTCTGTTGTCGAACCTGAAGCTCAGACCGCAGCCCAGGCGGTAACTCCTGCTGCTGCAGAACCGGCTCAGACGATTCCTGTCTCGAGCGGAGGCGGAAATGCTTAAAACTCGAGAGACCAGAGTCGAAGAGCGAAAGGAAGAGAAACGCAGCGAAAAGCGTGATCGTATCCTGCGTGCTGCGGAAGCCATCTTTTTAGACAAGGGCTTTCATGCGGCGAGCATGAATGAAATCGCTGAAGCTGCCGACGTCAGCACGCCTCATCTCTACAACTTCTATGCCAGTAAAGCCGCTTTGGCACTGGCTGTTCAGCTGAAGATGGGGCAGGAGACTTTTGATGCTTTAAAGACAGCGATGTCTGCGGGTAAAAAGAATCCGAGCTGTGAGTCAATCTTCGATTCCCGTCGTTCCTCGCTGATGCTGACGATTTTGACAGAGTGCACGCGCAATCCCGACATCAAAGAAAAGATCACGGAAAACGGAGCACGTTTAAGAGCGATGATTTCTGAAGCGGGCGGCATTTCTCAAGATGACCAAGAAGGTCAATACCGCATTCTCTGTGTGATGGCCATGTATCTGGGGATGTCGATTTCCAACATCTTTACGCTGGTCGAGAACCGCGAGCTGATGACGAAGATTTTGACACAGGCTGAATCCTGCATTCTTCCGTTTTGCGGCGATAAAAAGGTCAAAGCAGCACAGCACTAACGCTTAGAAATAATAAGTAAGTGCTTACATACATCCCGGGCAAAGTCCCGGGATTTCTTTTTGAATCTGATCCGGCAGTAGGTTTTCGGGTTCGGAAGGTTTGAGGTGTCAGTTAGGCTCGGTAGTGAGAAAACGGATTTTGAGTTTCTGACAATTGTGCTAAGTTGAAGGCAGTTAAGAATTAGTTCGACGAAGTTGAACCGTGAAAAAGATTGTTAGGTTGATCTCAGCAGTTATCTGCTTCTTTCAGCTCAATGTCCAAGCGGAGGAGCCGAAGGAATACACCTTTGCGATCAACTCAGCCGTTACTCCGCTTTTGCATGCCGCCTTCATTAACGAAACAATCAAGACGGTAGAGAGGTCTGTGGCTCCTGCCAAACTCAAAGTCTTGTATGTAGAACTGCCGGAGCTGGAAAGGCTCATTGAAAACCATCAGACCGATTTCTTCATTTCTACCGCGGCAACCATACGGAGATATCAGGACCTAGGCGCTCGAGATGTACTGACAGCGTCTTCACCGTTTTCTAAAAATCCGAATCGATCCGAAGGTTCTTTGTTCATCGTTAAGGCGGGCAGATCGGACATCAACAGTATTTCGGATCTCAAAGATAAACGAGCGGCAGCAGGTCGTCCGACTGCTTTCGGAATGTATCTAGCTGCGATGGGCGAGATCGCTGCCGACGGCTACGATCCCAAAACTTTCTTCAAGTCGACTCAGTTTTACGGACTTAACCGAGATCAGATTATCAAAGACGTATTGGACGGAAAGGCAGACGTTGGGATCCTGAGAGCCTGTTACCTCGAAGATGCCGTTAATCGAAAGGTTGTGACAACAGATCAGCTCAAGTTCATCAATCTAAAAAACGATCCGGAGCATATTTGTCTGCATTCCACGCGTCTTTATCCGAACTGGAGCTTCGGATCGAATCCTTCCGTTCCGCCGGCAGTCTTGTCGGCCGTGGCAGCCGGTCTGATTGCACAAAAACCTGTTGGCATCGGCCTGTACTGGTCTGTGGCGAGCGACTTCACCGCGATAGACAATCTCCTGAAGTCCTTACAGCTCGGATCGTATCAGCGGTTCAGTAAGGAGTGGTTTTGGCAGCGAATCATTGAGTATCGCTTTTGGGTCTTGGGTACGTTAGCGGCGTTTGCGCTTTTGCTGATCCATTCTTTCATTGTCTCGAGAACTGTGAACATTAAGACGCAGGAACTCAAAGAATCACTTAAAAGAGAGAGTCAAAGTTTCCACGAGGCACAAGAAGCGCACCGGCGCCTCATGAAAATGCAAAGAGCGGCGGTGGTCGGACAGATTTCCAGCTTGATTGCGCATGAGCTCAATCAGCCGCTCGCCGGTATCAAGCTCTATGCCCGGACGCTTCAGCGCGCCAAGGATTCAGGAACACTGACGGAGGATAAGCTCGGTACGGCATTGGCTGAAATTCGTACGGATGCGGACTTGGCAGCCGCCATTGTCGAGCGAGTCAGAAGCTATGCCAAAGGAGCTCGGAGCGAAAGAGTATCGTCGGAAGTTTCTGAGCTCGTGAATAAAGCAGTCCGGGAATTCAAGCGGCAAAGCGGAGAAAGGGTTGAAGTCAAGCTCACTCAAGCGCAGCCGGTCCATGTCATTGTGAATCCGCTTGAATTTGAGCTGGTCATTATTAACCTTTTGAGGAATGCAGCACAGGCACTTCAAGAGCTCGGTGTCTCGAATCCGAAAGTTGATCTGACGATTAGGCGATCAGACAACAGTGCAATGATTACGATTGAAGACAACGGACACATTGAAAAAGAAACGATCGCAAAACTTTCTGAGCCGACTAATTCAACGAAAGCGGACGGATTAGGTCTCGGACTACAGATCGTCAGAAGCATCATTGAAAATCACGGCGGCAAGATTTCCTTTTCTCAAGCCACTTCCGGCGGCTTGAGGGTAGAAATTAGACTGCCGGTACAGGAGGAGACGAAATAATGACAACATCGAATCCGATTATTCGTATTGTTGACGATGAAGCCGTGGTGCGTAAGGCGCTGAAGTTTCTCCTGGAGTCTGAGGGCTGGACGGTCGACGCCTATGAAAAAGGTTCGGAATTTTTGATAGAAGATCGGCCTTCTCTCATCGGCTGTCTCATTCTTGATGTCGCTATGCCGGAGATGAACGGATTGGAGCTCTATCGGCGCCTGCGGGAAAGAAACTACGAGGTTCCGGTGATTTTTCTGACGGGGCACGGAGACGTGGACATGGCAGTTCAAGCGATGAAAGACGGCGCCATCGACTTCATTCAAAAGCCGATTAATGAAGAAAGACTTCTGTCTGCCGTGGCAAAAGCCGTTCGATATGACGAAAGCCACCGAGGCTGGACAATTTCCGCTGAAGAAGAGAAGAAAAGATACCAGACACTGACGGCCCGTGAAAAACAAATCTTATCGCTAATTGCGAAAGGGTTGATCAATAAAGAAGTTAGTGAGCGCCTCGGGCTCTCGCCGAGAACGATCGAGGTTCACCGCCAAAAAGGTCTGCATAAATTGGGTGTTCAGACGGTCTCCGAACTCGTCCGGTTACTGTCTCATATCGAAGAAAACGCACTTTCTTGATATTTATCAGGGTACTTAAGTACCGCAGTGCGCAAAAATTCAGTTATCGAATTTCAAACCTACTAAGGAGAGCACAAATGAAAAAGATCTGTATCGCACTCGTTTCTGCACTGGCCTTCGGAGTCGTTAACGCCGAAGAAACTGACCTTGTTGTCGTCGGTTCCGGCGGCGCCGGCCTTTCTGCTGCCATCATGGCTGCGCAACAAGGCAAGAAAGTTATCGTTCTCGAGAAAATGCCGATTATCGGCGGAAACACACTCCGCAGCGAAGGCGGTATGAATGCCGCCCGCACGATCCAGCAGCTGGAACACGGCATCATGAATGATTCCGCTATGCGCATGAGTATGGATGCCCAGAAGGGCGGTCACTATCTCAACAATCCTGAGCTGACCCTTACTTTGGCAGAAAACGCTAAAGACGCCGAGGCCTGGCTCCTCTCCTTAGGCGCTCCGTTCTGTCATCGCATGGGACGTGGCGGCGGTCAGACGGTTGCCCGCGGTCACGGTCCTTGTGATGGATCTGCTGTCGGTCAGTCTGTGATGAAAGTCCTTTACGGCACAGCCACAAAGATCCCGACGATCGAAATCCGTCCGCTTAACCAAGTTACAGAGCTTCTGACTAAAGACGGCAAGATCTCCGGCGTGAAAGTCGAAACAAAAGGCAAAGACAAGAAAGACTACACGATTGATGCCAAGGCAGTTGTGCTTGCTACCGGCGGTTTCGGAGCTAACGCCAAGTTGGTTTCTTCTTTAAGACCGGAATACAAAGGTTTTGCAACCACGAACCAGCCGGGCGCCTTAGGTGAAGGCCTTGAACTGGCTAAAGGCGTAGGCGCCACATTCGTTGACCTGAGAGAAATTCAGGCTCATCCGACCGTTGTTCCTGTTAAAGGCATTCTGATTTCCGAATCCATGAGAGCCCGCGGCGGTTACCTGGTTAACAATGAAGGCAATCGCTTTGTGAATGAACTTCAGCCGCGCGACGTTGTTGCTGCCGCTGTATTGGCTCAGCCCACCGGCAAAGCATGGCTCCTGATCGACGACAAACTGGTCAAATCCAATAAGCTCGCTGCCGGCTATGTTTCTCAGGGTTTGATGGTTTCCGGCAAGAACGTCGACGAATTAGCCAAAGCTATGGGCGTTCCTGCTAAGAATCTCAAGGCTACAATGGATCAGTACCACAAGGCCTTCGAGACTAAGAAAGACGACGCTTTCGGTCGTCCGGAAATGATCGCCGCTAATAACGTTTGGCCGATGTATGCAGTTCAGGTCACTCCGGCTATTCACCACACCATGGGCGGCGTGAGAATCAACAAGAACGCTGAAGTGATCGGCGTGACAGCCAAACCGATCCCCGGACTCTATGCTGCCGGTGAAGTCACAGGCGGTGTCCACGGAGGTAACCGCATCGGCGGAAACGCTGTTGCTGACATTATTACCTTCGGCCGCATTGCCGGTGCTAATGCTGCCAGCTACATGAACAAGTAAAGAGACCAGCTTTTGAGAACCAGAACGCCCTTAGGGGCGTTTTGGTATTTAAGGAACTCTGAACCAATACAGTAGCCAAAGAAACTGAGAAAGTTCAAATGTCTAAGATTCCGGTTATTTTCTATAAGAACTTCCCCCTCTCTACACGAAGTTAAAGATCGTCGATAATGGTGGGATTATTTGAACGGTAACAAGGAGAATAAAGTTGCTTACTGAAAACGAGTTGATTAAGTTCCGTCGTGAACTCCATTCCTATCCCGAAACCGGCTGGTGCGAATTTGTCACGACTCACAAGATCGTTGAAAAGCTTCGCAGCTTCGGTTTGGATCCGATTTATGGCCGTCAGGTCATCAATCCCGAGTTTGTGGCAGGCCGCAATCCTGCCAAAGTCGAAGAAGCTAAGAAAGCAGCTTTAGAAAAAGGAGTCCCGCCGGAATTTATCGAATCCATGCAGGGCTACACCGGTGTTGCTGCCATTTTCGAAACCGGCCGCCCCGGCCCTGTTTTGGCAATTCGTTTCGACATGGACTGCGTTGACGTCGATGAAGCTCACGAAGCCGGTCACCGTCCGTTCGACGAAGGCTGGGCAAGTACAAATCCGGGCCATATGCACTCCTGCGGCCATGACGGTCATACAACGATGGGTATCGCAGTCTGCAACTGGATTCAGGAAAATTTGGATCAGCTCTGCGGCACGATTAAAGTCGTCTTCCAGCCTGCTGAAGAAGGCGTTCGCGGTGCACGACCGATGACTGAAACCGGTATTTTTGACGACGTTGATTTCTTTTTCGGAAACCACCTTGGCTTTAACCTGCCCACCGGTACGATTTCTCCGGAACCCGGCGTTTTCTTGGCCTCCACCAAGCTGGATGCCACATTTACCGGCCTTGCCGCTCACTCCGGCGCCGATCCTCAGAAAGGTAAGAATGCCCTGTTAGCAGGCGCAGCTGCTGCTTTGGCGATCCACGGTATTACTCGCCCGATCGGAGAAGTGACTGCTTTGAACGTCGGAACGTTAGTTGCCGGTCAGGGCCGTAACGTTGTCGCTCCCAACGCTTTCATGCAGCTCGAAGTTCGCGGTGAAACCGAAGAACTCAACGCATACATGCGAGATCAGGCGGTCCGTAAGATTAAAGCTTCCGCCGATATGTATGACTGCCAAGTCGATATCGTCAAAGCCGGTGAAGCCACTGAATTCAAGCCGGACCAAGAAGCTATCGAGCTTGCTTACCTTGCTGCAAGAAATGTCACGACAGAAGAACTCGCTAGACCGCTCGGCCTGAAGTTAGGCAGTGAGGACTGCACGATCATGCTTCGCAGAGTCCAGCAGCACGGCGGTAAGGGTACCTTCGTTGTGTTCGGCTGCCGTACATCCGCCGGTCATCATCAGAGGCTCTTCGACTTTGACGAAGATGTGATCGGAATTGCTTTGCGCTTCTACCAGAACCTGATCCCGATGATTGTCGGCATCAAGTAATTCAGTTTGAAAGACAGCTGATTTTCTAAAAACCAAACAAAAGCCGCCGTGAGGATTTCCAGATCTTCACGGCGGTTTCTTCTATAAATCCGGATTAGCGATTTCTTTCGCGGCGATCGCGGACGGCATGCGCCAAGGAAGTGATGACCTTGACCGTGTCATCCCAACCGATGCAGGCATCCGTGATGGACTGCCCGTATTTCAGTTCTTTTTCTTTGCCTTTAACGAGAGGCTGGTTGCCTTCGACAAGATTGGACTCGATCATGACGCCCATGATGTTGTAGCTTCCGTCACCGATCTGCTTGCAGATGCTGTCAACGACATCGATCTGCTCTTTGTGCTTTTTATGGCTGTTGGAGTGGCTTGCATCAATCATGACAGAAGGTGGAAGGCCGGCTGCTTTCAGCGCTTCGCAAACCTTAGCCACGCTCTCGGCATCGTAATTCGGTGCTTTGCCGCCGCGAAGGATGACGTGGCAGTCTTCATTGCCGCCTGTGACAACAATAGCGGAGTGGCCGCCTTTTGTGACGGAAAGGAAGACATGTTCGTTTGCTGCCGCTTTAATGGCATCAATGGCGATTTTGACGTTGCCGTCAGTGCCGTTCTTGAATCCGACAGGGCAGGAAAGACCGCTCGCCAATTCACGATGCACCTGACTTTCTGTGGTTCTAGCTCCGATCGCCCCCCAGGAGATTAAGTCTGCGATGTACTGCGGCGTGATCATATCGAGATATTCGGTACCGGCAGGGACGCCCAATTCGTTGATCGTTAAGAGAAGTTCGCGGGCTAAGCGGAGGCCGTGGTTGATATGGAAACTGCAGTCCAAGTCCGGATCATTGATCAGACCTTTCCAGCCGATGGTGGTGCGGGGTTTTTCGAAATAGACCCGCATGATGATCTCAAGATCATCGGCGAAATGACGGCGAAGCTCTGCAAGCTTTTCCGCATATTCTTCAGCTGCAGCCGGGTCATGAATGGAGCAGGGTCCGACGATGACAAGCAGACGGTCATCCTTTCCGTGAATGATATCGTGTGCGGAGTGACGTGCGATGTGCACGGTCGAGGAAGCGAGCTGTCCGCAGGGGAATTCGCGAATGAGGTAAGACGGCGGTGTCAGTTCTCTAATTTCTTTGATTCTGAGGTCGTCGGTTGTGTAAGGCATTTTGTTTCTCCGTTATGGCGCCCGTCGGGATTGAGGCTATAAAAAACCGCCGTGTCCCGAAGGAGCGGCGGTTAAGTAGTGTTGTGTGATCTTAGATGCGAGCCGTCACAGCCCTACCTTCCGCCGCGGACGGAAAGTAAAAGCCGTAAAAGTAAAACTTAGAAGCGAACATCTTGGATACTTGCTTGTAAAAAGGTACGAAGAATAATTTAACGTATTTTTTTCGTTCTAACGAAACTTTTTTCAGAATTTATTTCATGAAAAGGAAGATTGTTGAGTGGTAGAAAACAGGCGCTGAGAAGAACAGCATTTCCATTCTGTCTAATGCTCCGCGTGTCAGCATCATGCTGGTGTCCAAACGAACGGCGCCGAGTGAGCGCTTAACCGAGGACATGACCAGTGCGCCCAGCGTTCCGGAAACGATGATCAGCAGAGACATAAGAGGAGCCTGCCAAGCACGGAACGGTGTCATCCAGAAAAGTGCAGAACCCATGATCAAAGCTCCGATACTTCCGATGATGATGCCTTTGTATGTTTTGTACTGATTACTCCAAGTCGGTTTGCCACCCCAAATGGCAGAAGCCATGATCTGGAAAAGGTCCGCGAAATACAGCACCAGCAGGAAGTAAAGCATCAGAAGCAAACCGCTGGAATTAAATCTCGTGAGATTCAAGGTAGCGATCGCGGGTGCATGGCTGACGCAGAAAATCGCCAGCATGATGCCCCACTGAACCTTAGCAACTCGGTCCAAGAAGCGGTCGGTATCTTTGGCCAAGGCCATAACGACCGGCAGAGTCAGGAACAGGTAGACAGGGATGAACAGAGAGAAGAGTCCGATCTCTTCATATCCCAGAAGGATGTATTGAACGGGAATCGCGATATAAAACGCAATGATCAAAATGACGTGGTCATGGCGCCGGGTCGGAGTCAGCGCAATGAATTCCCGCAGTGCAAAGAAAGACGCAAAAGCAAAGAAAAGCAGCAGCGCGGCTTCGCCGAGACAGAAAGCAATCGCAAAAACGATCAGCAGGGGCCAAGAGGCACGGACGCGGGAGTTAACAACGCGAAGATTGTTGAGTCGAGTTTCGTTTCCTTGGGCGCGGGAGACGAGCCAGTTGCCGATAATCGTACCAATGGCAGAGAGAACAATAAGAACACCCAGAATCGTGAAGTAGGCTTCTTGAGTGGAAAATCCTAAACGCATACTAGAGCTCCCTGGCTAAACTGATAACGGCCGTTCTAGCTCTTTCTAAGAACTCTTCTTTAGAGTCGTCGATAGAGTGCGGCAGAGGTGCACCGAATCTTACGGAGCACATAGTCGGAACGGGCAGAAGGGCACCTTTCGGCATGGAGCGGTGCAGATTTTCCAAATAAACGGGGATGAGTTCAACTTCGGGAAATTCTCTCATCAAACGCCAAATACCGCTCTTGAACGGCCCGGGAAGCGGCTGGGGAGAGCGCGTGCCTTCCGGAAAGATAATCAGAGAGGAGCCTTCGCGAAGAGCCTGACGCATCGGATCCAAAGGATCGGAGTTTTCCGTCCGGCGCCGGTCGACAAGAACGACGTTTAACTCGTCAACGGCAATTCTGCGGCGAATTCCGCTTTGCCAGTAATCACGAGCAGCAACCGGTCGGGTAAGCGGACGCAAAGAGCGAGGGAGAGCAGACCAAATCACAATGGTGTCGAGGTGGCTCGAGTGATTGGCAAAATAAATTCTCTGAATTTTTTCGGGTTTACACCCGATCCACTGAGGATATGCGCCGACCAACAGACGAGTCAGCCACACCATCGGTGTCATGAACTTAAATGCGTGTTTCACGTTTCTTCGTTTTTCAATACCTAATTTGGTAATTATGCCTCCAATGCCGAGGTGCATGTTGATCGCAGATTTGGCGGACAAGGGCATAGATGTACTTCTCAATTTTCAATAGAGACGTACAAATTCCAAGAAATGTCTGTTTTAACAAGAAAAAGGATGGGGGAGAAAGTAGCCGAACTTAAGACTCAACCTTTTGAAGATCTCTAAGCAATTTCTGCAAGAAACAATTAACGCAATATCAATGAAGAATTTACGGCTCCAGTGAGCCGCTGAGATTCAGTTGGTCTTTCAGGCGCGGAAGAATCAATGAGATCACAAAAGCCAATGCACAGAAAACCAACACTAAGCACAAGGCAGTGCCGAGCGATGAATGAGAGGCGATCCATCCAAGCGTCGGAGGTACGACCAACAGACCGCCATAAGCGACGATGGCGATGAAACTGCTGGCTTCGGAAGCTGTGATTTCTTTGCATTTTCCGGCAAGACTAAATATTGTCGGGACGACCGGGGCAAGTCCTAACCCCATGATGATGTAGCCGCAGAGCGCTGACGCAGCACTTGCGGACAAAAGTACGATTGACATTCCGAAAAATGCAATGAGAGAACAGATCGGCAGAAGACGGAAATCACCGACGCTTTCGCGAAGTCTGTCTCCGAAGAGTCGAACCACAAAAATGGTGCCAGAGAACAATCCATACACCAAGGCGGCAATCGCTTGATCTGAGTGCTTTGAACTCACCATATATACCGATCCCCCCTCGGCAACGCTGCCTTCAATGTCATAAGCGAGCCAGCTCAGTAAGCCGAAACAAATCAGAATGAGCGAATAAGTACGTTTTGTCGGGGCTGTTTTGGAACTTTCTATCCTGGTCTTTGGGCGATCTTCTTCTTGGAGGTATCGGCAGCCGAACAAACAAACGACTGTCCAAGGAACAACGAGGACTAAGAAACTGAACAGCGGAGAAAGTTCAAGGTAAGCACAGAGAGAGGAGGCCAAAGAACCGACGATGCCGCCTAAGCTAAAGAAGGCATGAAACAAATTCATCGATCTCGTTTTGTATCGACGCTCGTAGAACATGCCTTGAGCATTCATCAGAGCATCAGTTAGACCGATGCCAAAACCGATGACTGCAAAGCCTGAAACTAATGAGGCGAAAGAATTTGCGCAGCCAGCGATCACAAGTCCGATCGTACTGAGTGAGGCGCCGGCGGCAATAGTTGGTCGATCTTTAAGAAGACGGACGAGTCTGGAAGAGAAAAACAGTCCGATGCAGCCTGCGATCCGAGACAGAAAAGAGCGATGCCAAGTTGTAAATCGTCAATCTGTGCACTTTCTTTGATCGCTGGCATGCGAGAAGTAACCAGGCTGTAGGAAAGGCCGGGAAGGAAAAAGAAAGCTGCGCAGCTGAGCTTGTTTTTGACTGCTTCGGAGAACATATTTATCGAAAAAACAAATCAAAGTCGAATTCTATCGATAAAAATACAGCTTCTTTATAGACAGGAGGACGATAAAGCTTAGTGAAGATTTTTTCGAAATAATGGACGTAGAAGCAGTTCTGATTATTAGGCTTAAGAGTGAAATTGCCTCCGTACGGACTTCAAAATCGTTTCTTTAAACGCCTCTCAGATCTTCTCTCCTAGTGCGTCCAGGAGCCTAATAATTTCTGCAATATTGGAAGCGTTGACCTTTTTGCAGGCAGATATTCTGTGATTTTCGACCGTCTTTTCGCTTAGCCCGAGCCGTCCGGAAATTATTTTGCTTGTGAGACCCTCCCTAACAAGTTCGACGATTTGAGTTTCTCGATCCGAAAGACGGGAAAGTTTTTCTTTTATTTCTGACGGAGAGAGGTAGAGAAGAGGGGCAGCCTTGCGTGCAGAAAGTAAACAGTATTTCTCTATCAATTCTAGTAGTTTTGCCGAATCTACCGGCTTTTGCAAAAAGTCGACCGCACCCTGCTGCATTGCATGTACTGCCATCTCAATATCTCCATGGCCCGTTAAAAAGACAATAGGGATTTGGTAGTTTCGGTCGTTTAAGAGCTGTTGAATTTCAAGACCGGATTTATCAGGCATTCGAACATCAAGAATCAAGCAGCCGGGAACGCTTGGCGAGTCTTCGACGATGAACTCAGCGCACCCCTCATAAGCCCTGGCATTCCAGCCATTGGCGCGGAGCAGGAAGCTCAGAGACTTTCGAATATCAGGATCATCGTCAACGATCCGCAGAATGCACTTCTTTTTTAGTTCTGGAGTGAAATTTCTTTTCATGTCTTATTTCTTCACTGGAATTGTGACTACAACCTTAAGTCCGTGAGGCGCAACTTTGGAAAAATTAATCGTGCCGCCGTGTTTTTCAGCCGTCGTTTTAACAATTTGGAGACCAATTCCCGTGCCGTCGGCTTTAGTCGTTTTAAATGGAACGCCCAGCTCTTCAAATTGTTCGTCTGAGAGGGCGGGTCCGTTATCTTCAAAGCAAATTGTGACGACTGAGCTCTTTTCTGTCAGAGAAATAGAAATTTTTGGTTGCTCGACGCCGAGGGACCTCACTGCAAATTCCGCATTTCTCATTAAATTCAGGAAAAGTAATTCAAACTCCCATCGATTCGCAAATAATCGACAATTCGGTTCAATAAGGCGGGAAACCTCAATATCCTTCATCGATAGGGTGTAATTACTTAGGAAACCGGAGAGAAGAACAGATAAATTTAAGTCTTCAGATCCGCTGTTTTTGCTGTGGCTGAAACTTCTGATTTTCTGAATAATGTCGCTGGCCTTCTGATTTTGTTTTTTCAGCTCAGCGATAACTTCTTTCAGCTCTTCAGGGTCGCTCCATTCCATTTTTAAAAGAGCTTCTAGCCCGTCTAGATAAAAGCGAGAGCTGGCAAGCGGCTGTCTTAATTCATGAGCAAGAATTGAGCCAAGCTGATTTAATGTTCCGAGTCGCTGCAGTGCTTCATTACGGTCTTGAAGTTTTTTTGATTTCTCATTTAACGTCGTGATTCTAGCAATAGAAGTTCTTAACTGACTCGTGCGTCTTTTCACAAGAATTTCAGTTCTCCAACTATGGAGGGCAAGACCAAGAACGGAGAGCAGCAAGATGAGTAAGAATGGCCAAAATTTTTCTAAGAACCGCGAAATTGTCCAATCTCTCAAATACGTGTACGGGCCGATTCTTAAGTTTTTTTGGAGTTCGTCAATCGAGCTGAAATCTGTTGAGACGCTCCAAAACATGCCGTTCATAGGTTCGAGTGAAAGTACGGTTTTTGTTATTTCCCGAGAGAGTTCAGGAGCGAGGGCTCGGGTAGAAGCAAGCGTCCAACCGGGGTAGAGTGGGGTAGAGCGCGAGCACTTATCTTTTATCTTTGAAAGAACCGTGTAATTGGAGCTTTCTTTAGGGTGAGCCTCCCAATAGTCTTCCAAATAGCAATGTTTGAGGATAACTGCGTCGACTTTGCCGGAGTTGAGCAGATTAAAGGCCTTTTCGGAAGCATTTTCCGGACCGGTAAAGTGGACGGAATTGAAAAAATTTTCCCAGTCGTAGCCCAGTTTCTCTATTTCTCCTGCAACGAAGAGATAGCCTGGGTAAGCCTCGGGCGAAAGAGCTGAAATATTTTTCTTTTTTAGATCGGAGAGGCTGGAAAAATTAGATTTTGTTAAAGAGATGACTGCTGAAGCCTCGGTATGATTGGGATCAGGGTATCTGTTTGTTACGATCGATGCAATTTCTCTAGCACCGTCTTCCACACTGGATCGGTAAAAACCTGAGCTCGAGATAAACAGATCAATACTTTTGGTTTTTATTGCGTTAACCAGATCCTTTGTGGGAAAGCGCTTGCTGCTAACTGCGCAGTGAGGCAGTTTATGTTTCAATGCAGATATGGTCTCAAGGATTAATGGCTCTTGGCTGGACGGCGATGCATAAGTGATAAGGCCAATCTTGAGAGAGCATTCGTTTTCCGCAGCTGAAACATTCAATGTGACAGCCAACAGAAGCGCAGTTATTAAGCCTATTATTTTCATAGGAAGATCCGATCCCTGAAATAATATTTGATCTCAGAGATCGGAATCTATCGGGTTAATTACTAGACAATGCCTTTTGGTTGTTTATTGCCAATTCTTTGTTTGAGCAGCTTGCCTGCCGGCAATTCGTCCGAAAACCAGACATTCGGCGATGTTGCTTGAACCCTGATAAATTGTTCCCCAGATAGAGCCGAGTTCACCGGCGCAGAACAGGTGCGGAATGGGTTCATCTAAAGCATTCAGTACCTGACCATTGACGTTGCGCTTCGGACCGCCCTGGGTGTTAAGGAGGGCCGGTACTAATTCAACAGCGTAATACGGTCCCTTCTCGATGGGAGTGGACAAAACTCGAGCTTCGATGCCTGCCTGTTTTTCTTTTTCGGTTAAGACCTTCTTCATTCTTCTGCCGAAATTAGTGTCACTACCGTTCTTAACGTCCGTGTTCCACTGGCTGATTGTTCTTTCAAGGTTTTCGGGAGGTACGTTAATCAAGGATGCCAACTCTTTAAGAGTGGCTGCCTTTTTTACAATTCCCGCTTCGATCTCTTTTGCACAATCCTTATCCCACTTATAGCCTTCAATAACCGTCGCGTAGCCAAATCTTTGATGGGTAAGCGGGGCTGCCAGACGAGCCTGTTCATCAAAGACGGCATAACATGGGATAGCCGGATAACGGTGTCCGACAGCATCAAATTTGTTAACTCCGTAAAGGGCAGAATGGAAATCCAGATCACCTTCATTAGTAAAACGCTTTCCGTCTTGGTCGACCCAAACATATCCTGTAGTCAGCGGGTACCAAAGCACTTTTGTTTTGAGCCCCGGAACCGTCATTCCCAGAGGGCAGGAATAAGCATTCATGTGCCACAGTTTTGCTCCGACGGCTTGCGCCATTTTCATTCCGTCGCCGGCGTTGCCAGGGTTGCCCAGACCTGCGACTTTGGTTCCTTGGCAGTAATTCTGTAAGGACTCGTGGTCATATTCATATCCGCCGGTTGTCAGGATGACGCCGCGGTTTGCTTTAACGTTTAAATCTTTTCCGTCTTTCCTTACCTGGACGCCTACGATAACGTTGTCCTTTTTAAGGAGTTTAGCTGCGGGAGCGTTGTACCAAATCTCTGTGCGTTGCTTTTCAACAACATTTTTGAGTGCATTGAAAAGATTCATACCGCCTGTTTTCGGCCCTTTTACTGCATATTTAACGATGGTTTCAGAGCACGGAAGCTGAGGGAAGTTAGCGTTGCCCGCTTTTCTGAGCTGTATTGATTTGTCCAGACTTTCAAAATATTCTTTGGTCTTGACGGCTTCGTTGCAGAAAGCCCGCACCAACTCCTCTTCGAGATCGCTGTCAGATAATGTGAAAGTCTCCTTGAGGTAAACAAACGCATCATCAGCATTTTTCGGAATGATAAAACCGCCTCCGGCACAGGCCGTGTTTCCGCCTCCCCGGGGCATTTTTTCGAGGACCAAAGTTTTAGCTCCCTCTTGAGCAGACGCGATGGCTGCAGCTGCACCGGCGCCCCCGAATCCTACGACAATGACGTCCGCTTCTTTGTCCCATTTGAGATTGGGGTCAATCTCTTGGGCAAAACTATGTGAAATCGGAGCAAGAGCAACAGGTGCTGTTATGAGAGATTTGAGAAAAGATCTACGGTTAGTCATTTAATTCTCCTTGGGTGATTAAAGATTTAAGGTGTTTTGAGTTCGTCGCTGTAAGTGAGGCCATGATACTGCGTACAAATTAGCTTTGGCTTTGCGTGACCGCTGTGGCAGCTCGTGCATTCAATTTCGCCCAAATGAGTGTCATGAGGGTTCGTGTCAAGAGAAGCCGTTTTTTTAATTATCTGGGCGTAGCCGCCGTGACATTTGAAGCAATCTTGTGATGTCGGATGGTTCGAAGGATTGCCATCTTTGTGGCAGGCTGTGCAGTTCGTATACCGATCAGCATGACGTTCAGCCAGATTTTTTGCCTGGGAGCTATTTGCACTAATGCAAACGAACACTGAGGATAAAAGCAGGATAAGTTTTCTTTTGTTCATGATTTCTTCCTGGGTTCGAGAAGTCGATGGAGAAATCATATTTTTGGTCTCCCACTAGTGGCTTTGATTTAAATCAATAAATAGTGTTTTTTAGGTCGAAGGAACAGTTTTGTATTGATGAGGTTAAGACCAAGAACCTTTGAAATTTGCCGCCGGGCAGACCGGTAATTTTCTTATATGCCTTGGGTTGTCGGCGCATAAAAAAGCGACACGAAGAAGTGCCGCCTAGGAGGAATGAGTTACTGCTGAGGTATTAGGGCTGCTGTGGAGCAGGTTTTGGACACAGAAGGCTGTGCAGGCGGTCCATCGCGCTCTTCTCCCTAATCGGTCTGAACTTCGGATCAAAGGTCGTGGATTTAATCTGCTTGCCTTTGCCGTCTAATTCGGGGTAGGTGGCAAGTGCAATCGGAGAGTAGATTTTTGCCAAGCAGTCCATGCTGAACTGGACCTTTGCAGACTTCGAGTCAGGTGTGTAACTGTGATTTTGAAGCGTCCAAAACTGCAGTTTGTCGCCTTGTTTCCGCATGCCTGTTTTGATGAGGTACATGTCATCCGTGATTTGCGTCGTATTGTGCCCGGCAATGATCGGCGGGATAAAGAGCGGAACCGGAATATTCGAGCCGGTAGACGCGGCGTTTTGGCGAGCATTGAAGCCGCGAATCGCAGGGTTCGCCGGAGTAGGTCGGTAAGTTCTCGGAGGCGGAGAGTAGGATCGGTGCGGACGAATGGTGGTTCTTCCGCCGAGGCGGACTGCCTGAGCGTCAGTTGCCAATGATAGGAGACAGATAGAGGCACAAAGGCCGACGAAGAATTTGTTCATAGCTGCAGACTTCTTGGGATTGAGTTTTTTTCTTTATTCTGCGCTTAACAACTAGCTAAGAAAAGATGATGTAACTACGAATCTTGACAAGCATGATAAAAGGGAGAGTGAGATTAACAGCGTCTTTTGCGGCTAAAAGTATCTCTCACCAAAATCATAGGCACATGTGAAATTTCCATGAGCATTTTCTTGGCGCTTTAAAGGTTGTTTGTTGCAACTACATGAAATATATAAATAAAACTTTTGGATGAGATCCAAAAAGTTTCCTCAATCTATTTCTTTTAGGAATTACACGCTAGAATGTCTGGAGCGACTTTCCAGGAAATATGATGGCAACAAGTAAAAGAAAAAATTTTCAATTTTCCGGTCATGAGACTTTCAATCTACGACAAAATTGGTTGTACAAAGCTGTCTCTTTTTGCAGGGAATCATTGAAAAGAGGAGAATCCCCTAACTTTAACGGCTCCGATGCAATGGTTAGTTTAGGGGTGGGGAAAAATATGGTTTCTTCCTTGAAATGGTGGGGTTTGCAGACAGGTTTTCTTGAGAATTGTGGAAATAGAATATTACCGTCGGAGCTTTCCAAAGTAATTTTTGGCGACGGGATAAACGACGAGCATGCGCTGGACCCTTTCGGCGAGAGTTTAGTGACCGCATGGTTGGCTCATTGGAACTTATGTTCAAGTCCAAACAAATTCACAGCAGCTTGGTATTTATTCAATGTTTATAACGACCAACAAGTCAGCCGAGAACAGTTGCAAAAACGCTTAGAAACATTTGCTGAAGAGAACGGATGCAATGTAACAAAGAATACGTTGAAAAGAGATATTGAGGTAGTTTTCCGGTCTTACACCCTTTCTCAAAGACAAAAGAAAGATAAGTTTGAAGATAAGGTTGATTCTTTATTTAGTTGCTTAGGATTGATTTCCTCTGCGGACAGTTCAGTCTTTGAAATTATCCGGACGCATCGTGGCACGTTACCAACTGCATTCTTTGTCTGGGCGACGCTAGACCATTGGGAAAGGTTGAACGAGTTGAGTCCGTCCAAAAGTCTAGATTGGTTTCAAATATCGTTCGCTACAAATAGTCCGGGCAGAGTCTTCAAGCTAAGTGAACGGGACTTAAATGAAAGGCTAGAGGACGTTGAGTCAATCTCTTCTGGAAAACTCGTGTGGACCGATCAGTTAGGAATTAAAAACTTGGTTTGCAAAGATTCTAATTTTGATCTGAAGAGCATAAAACGAGAATTACTAATAAGAGCCTACAGAGGTTAGTTATGGCATTTTTGAACTCTTTGGTAAAGGTGGGCCGTCGGTTTCGGCGCTCAGTAAATATCGGAGAAGACGCGAAAGAAAACGACGGGCTGCTAGATGGCTATCAGCTCCAACACTCGGCAGTTAATGTATTAAGTATTATTTCTGAGCATCTTCTTGAGACTGCTCAAAAAGCTTTCACAATTACCGGACCGTTCGGTGCAGGAAAATCTTCTTTGGGTCTCTACTTGTACCTTTTAGCAAATGGAAGGGACCAGCGGCAGAGAGACGCATTGAAGAAGCTCCTACCATGGCCAGAGTATGAACGCATCCGACAGTCCTTCGTTTGCCCAGACTATGAAGTTAGAGTTGTTACTGGAAGGAAGGGAGACTTCTTAAAGGACTTAAATTTAACCTTATTTGAAGATTCAGACGACACACTATTAAATAATTTAAAAAAGCTTCGCACCACTGGTGAAAAGAAAATACTAGTTATTCTCGATGAGATGGGCAGGTACCTCTCAGAGGACCAGTTTGAAAATTGTGCTGAGTTTCAAGATTTTGCAGAAGCAATTAACCGAAAAGATTCTAATATTGTTTTTATAGGGATTCTGCACCAGAATTTTACGTCCTATGGACAAATGGCTCCTGAATATCAGAAGCTAGAGTGGCAAAAAGTGCAGGGAAGATTTGTCGACGCTCCTCTTATTGCTCATTCCGAAGAAACGTTGCAAATGCTATCTTCTGCATTGCAGCTCACTTGCCCAAGTAGCGGAAATAGAGAATATTCTGAAAAGGCCATAGATCTAGCTGTTCATTACCTGTCAGGCATTCGTAGGATTAACGAGAAGAAATATAAAGAAATTTTCCGAAAGACTTGGCCGCTGAATCCAGTCGTTAGTTTAATTCTTGGCCCTTTGTCTAGACGAGGATTTTGGCAAAATACGCGCTCCGTATTTAATTTTCTCACTTCTTTAGAGCCCTCGGGCTTCCAGGAGTTTTTGTCTACAAACGATGAAGGGTCGCCGGCGTTGTATGGCCCTCATAATTTGTGGGACTACCTTGATGAGAATTACGGATTATTGATTTCCTCGGATCCGGTGGAGAGAAGGAATTGGTCCGTTGCACAGGACTGCCTGTTTAGGGCCGAAGGATTGGGCTTACCTTTGGCGGCAGAGATTGTTAAGACAATCGCACTCCTAAATCTGTTTTCCGCGGGCTCAGGCCTTAAGCCAAGTTTTGAAATCATTTGCGCTTCCTTCCCAGAAGCCTCTTCAGAAGATTTGCTTTCTGTTTTAAATGCATTACAGCAAAAGAAAATTGTTATCGAGAAGCGTCATGTAGGAACGTTTTCTCTATTTGAGGGAAGTGATTTCGATTTTGAGAAAAAATATGAAAGCTTAAGCATTACAGAAATTGATCCAGTGGCTGTGAATGCATTGGTAAGTTTCCCGATTTTTGTCGCAAGGCGGCACTATGTGACAACAGGAAATTTGCGTTGGTTTGAGTGTCAAGTTACCAATAAGCAGAAACTCGCCGAAGATCTAGAAGATAAAAAATTTGAAGGAACAGGAAAACTCCTGCTTTGGTTAGGAAGCGAAAATGAAAATGAACTCCAGGAACTTTGTCAAAAAGTTGGAGTTGACGACGAGCGTTTGAACCTGATCGCGATTCCTGAAAAAAAGGAAGACATCCTCGCGATGTGCATTGAAGTGCAAAAGATAAACAATATACTTCAAGATCCTAGTTTAGAAGGGGACAGAACTGCTCGTATAGAAGTGGAATCAATGTTGACCTTCGCAAAGGATCGTTTAAGTTCACTCTTGATAGACTCTCTCGATCACGCTCGATGGCTTGTTATAGGAGAAAATTGGAAAACCGTTAATGGGGTGACAAATTTAACTAAGTACTTGAGTGACCTATGCGATAGCCGCTACAGATTCAGTCTCTGTTTGAAGAATGAGTTGGTTAATAGAGAGGAACTTTCTTCAAACATAAAGTCAGCCAGGAAGACCCTAATGTCTAATATGGTGACGAAAGAAGATTGTGCGGACCTTGGTATGACCGGAATGCCGCCGGAACGGATGATTTATCTTTCTTTCTTCAAAACTTTTGGTTTGCATCAACAGAAGACAGAGGGCGGAGATTTCGAGTTTGTTCTTCCAAGCTCGGCCACTTCATTAAACGAGATTTGGAAACGAACTCAAGATTTCCTTTCAAGCAAGGAAAAAGTGGAAGTTGTCCAAGTTTATGAGCTTTGGAAAAAAGCGCCGTTTGGTATTAAGGCAGGTTTTGCTCCCATCCTGTTACTTTACTTTTATTGCTTAAATAAAAGTTATCTCACCTTCTTTTTAGAGGGAGCCTACCAACCAGAATTGACAGTAGAGCTTGTGGAGCTTCTTGTTAACCGCCCTGGACTGTTTCAATTGAGACTCTATGCGGTAAGTGATGTGGATTCGAGAATGAACGCCGAGTTGTATGACTACCTCGTATCAACTCATGAAAAACCTTTAGATCACTCTCCCTTATCGGTGGCGAGAAGTCTTGTAAAAAAAGTTTTTCTTCAGCCAAGATGGGTATTAAGCACATCCAGAGCTTCTACACAAAGTAAAAAATTTTGTGAGACCGTATTGAAGGCTTCGGATCCAATAAAACTTCTCTTTAATTCATTACCAGAGGTACTTGGCACTAGGACCTCAAATTCATACAAAGAAAAGATCGCTGAGAGGTTCCAAGAATTGGAGATGTTAATTTCTGAACTTTCTGAGGAGGTAAGGGATTTTCTGTTAAAGGAGCTTGACGCTCAGAATGAAACAGAAGTCCAAACTCGAGCGAATGCATTGAAGCAACGTTCAGGAGACCTTCAACTAGAAGGCTTTATTAACGTTGTTAGTTCGCTTAAAGGGAAAGGAGTTGAAGGGCCACTAGCAGTACTTTCTTTCGTAACGGGAAAACAAAAAGGTAGGTGGACAGATCTTGATCTGCTGAAAGCAAAGACGAGCATTGCCGAGTTAGCTTTCAAATTTAGGCATTTGGAGGCGTTGCTTCCTCTGGGTGAAGAGAAAAACCGAAGATTGCTGGGAATAGTGGAAGCAGGTGTTTCTGGAAGAAAGGAATGGGTAATTAATGTACCTGTTGACAAAATCGGATTGTCGACTGAACTTAGGGGACAAATTTACGATTTGCTAAAAGGTCTATCAAAAGAGGAACAGCTGGCCGTCCTTGTTGATTCAATTTATGGAGTTGGAGAGGAAAAATCATGAGACAAAGACACCTGCTTGGCATCTCTGGAGGAAAAGATTCTGCAGCATTGGCTGTTTACATGAAAAATCAGCATCCAGAAATAGACGTTGAGTATTTTTTCACGGATACAGGGAAAGAACTTCCTGAGGTTTATGAATTCCTTGGAAGATTAGAAAGTTATTTGGGGAAGAAGATTCATCTATTGAATCCGGTAAAAGATTTTGATTTTTACTTAAAGCTCTACAACAACTTTCTCCCTTCTCCACAAACCCGTTGGTGCACGAGAATGTTGAAGCTGGCTCCTTTAAAAAAATGGATTTCAGAAATGCGGGCTAATGGAGAGGAGGTTTACAGTTATGTGGCTATTAGGGCTGACGAAGAATATCGAACAGCCATGCAGTCCTCGGATGAGAGCGTCCATGTCGTTCTGCCTTTCAGGGAGGATGGAATCGATAAGGCAGGCGTTTATGAGATTTTGGAAACGGCTGGGATTGGACTTCCTTCATATTATGAATGGAGGAGTCGCTCGGGATGCACTTTTTGCTTTTTTCAACAGAAGATTGAATGGGTGCATTTGTTAGAACATCATCCCGATAAATTTAAAGAAGCGATGCTGTATGAAAAAGATGCGCTTCAACAGGGATCTCCTTTTACTTGGTCTCAAGGAGAGTCGTTAAAAGAGTTATCATCCCCTAAAAGAATTATAGAAATAAAAAAAGATTACGAGGAGAGAAGGAAGAAAGCCGCTCTTCGAAGAAAGAACAAAAACCCGCTCCAGCAGGGCCTTGATGAGTTTCTCGATAATGATGATATTTATGGAGAAGACGAAGGCAATGGCGCTTGCTCGATCTGCATGAAGTGAGTGCTCTAACAAAGGAGGAAAAAGTGGAGAAGTTAAAGGAGAATGTGGAGATCCCGGACTCCCTTAGGTATGAGACAGGCACCTCTCATGAGCCGTTAACTTTCTTTTCCGAGGCGCTCTGCTCTTCGACGACGTTTGACATAACACTTGGCTTCTTTTCTTCTTCAGCGATTTCTCTTTTTGCATCCGGCTTCGCTGTTTTTCTCTACAACAAGGGCAGGATGAGGCTGAATATCAATACCGCAATTACTCAAGAGGATCAGGAAGCCTTCCGTGGAGAGCAATCCAATTATTTTCCAATTAAAGAAATCGACTTAAATAATCTTAAAAAGAGCTACGAAACTTTGTCTAAGCGTGACCGGCACTTTTTCGAGTGTTTGAGTTACTTGGTTGCCAAGGGGAGGCTGGAAGTAAGAATTACTTATCCTATAGGAAGAAATGGGATTGCACATTCCAAATGTGGCTGCTTTTCAGACGGAGAGACGAAAATAGCATTCGAGGGATCGTGCAATTTCACTAGACAGGCGATGCTGGAGAATGTCGAAGGTATTTCTGTCTTTCCAAGCTGGGAAGGAGAAGGGGACAGGAAGAGGATTCGCTCAATAGAAGAAAGGTTTAATCGGATTTTTAAAGGCGATGACCCTAACGTCGTTAGCTTAACGGCAGAAGACTTTGTTGACTTTGTAAAAGACTATTTTCCTCCTAAAGAAATTACAGAGTTATTAAAACAAGAAATCGAGTTTGAAAAAGATTCTGAAGCGACTTCAACGCCAAGGGTTACTAAAGCGCTGGAAAAATCCCGAGAAGTACTTCGAAAATTGCAAGATGAGCCGCACTTCCCATTTGAAAGTGGTCCTAGACCATATCAAATAGAAGCGTTCAATAATTGGAAGAGCAATCCGAGATACGCACAAAAAGGGTTGTTCGCAATGGCAACAGGAACGGGTAAAACAATTACTGCCCTTAATATCCTTTTGGAAATTTACAGGAAAGAAGGTTCGTACAAGGCGATCATCCTTGTTCCGACTAAATCGCTGGGAGATCAATGGGAAGAAGAGTGTCGACGTTTTAACTTTAAACACATTATTCAAGTATCTGGAGACTCCGATTGGAAAGAGCAATTACAGAACAATAAGGACCTCCTTTCCCTAGGGGCAAAGGGATTAGAGAGTTCGTTTATTTTGATTTGTCTTTATCGTTCTTTTTCCATGGATGAAAAATTTGATGAGATAACGTCTTTTTCAGAAAAGGACTATAGAAATATCTTACTTATTGCCGACGAAGCGCACAATCTAGGAGCCAAGAGCCTTTTAAATAAGTTACCCAAGATTAAGTTTGCCCGAAGGATAGGTTTGTCAGCAACCCCCGACCGATATTTCGAACCGGAAGCCACAGAGAAGGTACTCAATTTTTTTGGAGCAAAGGAAAAATTGACTTTTGAGTACTCAATGAAGAAAGCGATAGATGATGGTGTTCTCTGCCGATATTTCTACAATCCCGTAATTGTGGAGTTAACTCCAGACGAACTCCAAGAATACAAAGAGGTTACAAAAAAAATAAGCAGGGTGTGGCAAATGGGAATGAGTCTTGATGAGGACGGACTCACAGGAAATAGCGCTTTGAACACTCTACTTATCCAACGGAAGCGAATTATCCATAAAGCGGCGAACAAGTTGGAAGCCTTCAAAAAGATAATCTCTCAACTGTATGAGAAGAATGGGGGAATTAGCTATACATTGGTTTATTGTCCAGAAGGTTATACCACCGATGATAAAGAGGGCGCGAGCAAGCACCTAATTGATAATTTCACCAAGGCGCTAAGAGAATTAGACGAAAGAATTATCGTTGCTCAACTTACAGGCGAAACGGAAAATCGGAAGCAGTTAATTGAGGACTTTTCAACAGGAAAATTAAATGTCTTAACGTCTATGAAATGCTTGGATGAAGGAGTAGATGTACCTCGTGCTGAGATTGCAATATTTTGCGCGAGTACAGGTAACCCCCGTCAATATATCCAGAGAAGGGGGAGGGTATTGCGAAAAGCAAAGGGTAAATATAGTGCACTAATTTATGACCTTGTCGTTCAACCACAACTTGTTCAATTTCTTGATCCCAAAGAAGCACTGATTGAAAAAAGATTAATGGAGAACGAATTAAAAAGGGTTTATGAGTTTGCGTCATTGGCCGAAAACAGATCCGGAATTCTTCAGGTTCTCCGGCCTCTTATGGCGAAATATCAAATAGATTATGGGGTGAAGGAATGAGCGCAGTAACAAAAACGACTGAAGAGTTGATCACGGAGGCATTGTTGGAGACGCCTGCGATAAAAGAAAAAGTCAATGAAAACGAATTGAATAGCCTGAGAAACGTCTCCGTCGGTGAATTATCTCTAAGTGAGAATCCTTACTTAAGAACTCTCTCAATTTTAGTGACAGGCATAACTGACGGAAAAAGCGATAAAGCAATCTATGACCAAATTTGTATTTCCCTGAGGTCGTTAGCGAGACAAGCATGCAATTAAAAGAAATTTCTATTAATAACTTCGGTAGTTTCATTGGCAGAAATGAGATCAGATTTGGACCAACCCTTACCTTGTTTATCGGGGACAACGGCGACGGAAAAACTACTTTCTTCGATGCTCTTAAATGGGTTTTAGACACCACGAACAGTGAACCCCCGATTCCACGGTTGAGTGAAAAGGTGGGAAGAGAGCTAAAAGACGGGGATGAGGCAGAATGTTCAGTAGGTTTGGTTTTCGTTCATAAAGGGAACAGGTTTAACCTAAAGAAAAGTTTTTTTGTGCGTGCAGAGGGCGGTAACCTGATATTCCCCAATTCTGTTAGTCATATTGTCTATATAGAAAATTCAAGCGGTGAAAGGATTCAGGGTGACGCTAAAAAAGTTATAGAAGAGATATTTGACACATCTATTCAGAGCTTCTGTTTATTTAAGGGTGAAACGGAATTAAATGTGCTCAATAATCAAAAGTCTCTAGGAAAACTTCTCAGTAAGTTATCAGATATTTCCCAATTTGATAGTTACAAAGTAAGAGCAAATAAGCTCGAGGCCGACGCGTCGAGAGCTTTTGCACGGGAGTTGCGTGGACATAAGGACACAGCCAAGAAGACTGAAGAAATTCAAGAAAGACTTACAGAATTGGGAGAGAAGAAGAAATCTCTAAAATCATCAATCGAAGAGATGAGGAGAGAGATAAAGGATTCGCAAGACATCTATAACGAACTCCAAAAAAATCGGAGGGTGTGGGCCCAGTACAGAGATCTAGAAAAAGATAAGAAAAAAATCATTGATGAAATCGTCCATCTCGAGAGTGAAACAAAAGTTAATCTAAATATCAAGCTGTTAGACGATTTATGGGTATTAAGAAATTATGGCCCCGTGTTCAATGAATTCAAAGACAAGGTGGCATTTTGGAGAGATCAAAGACAAAAACTCCAAAATGAAAGAATGCGGGAGGAAGAAAGAAACAAAACAGAAGCTGAGCTAGGTGCGCGAATTCGTACACTCTTGCCGATTCAGGTTCCTGATGAGTCGACAATGGAGGCATTGATAAAAGCAGAGAAATGCGAGATTTGTGGACGTGAAGCAAAGAAAGGAACTCCAGCCTATGAGCATATGTGTCAGCGACTTGCGGCTCTGAAAGAGTACCTTAGCGGACTAAAAAAGGAGGCTCCAGTTCTTCCGCCCTTGTTCGTTTCTAATTACATTTCTGAAATAAATGGTCTCTACAGAAAATTAACAGGAGAAACCCAGGCCGAGCTGAATTCAGCTATGAACAAGATAGAGCCGACATTGCTTAAGCTTGCAAGGGATAAAAAGAAATTATCCGAGCAAAGAGAAGAGCTAGAAAGCATTGAAACTGATATCAAAAATCTTCTTATTGCCAATCAAATTGATGACGAACAAATTTTCTTCGGTGCTACGCAAAGGCAATTTAACGAAAGCATCCAGAATATGGGGAGAGCTCAAGGCAGAGAGCAGCAGCTTGAGGAAGACTTGAAAACGTGCTACTCAGAAATATTAGGCTTAGACGAGGAATTGAGAAAATTGGGACAAAATAAGCCGGAAGTCTCATTTCTATCTCACGTAAAGGACGTCTTGTCTCAGATCGCTCTGGCCTTTGAGCAAGGGAGAGAAAAAAATGCCGACGAGTTTGTAACCAAGCTTCAAGAAAGATCGAACTACTTCCTTGAAAACTTATGCGGTAATGATTTCAGAGGTTACATTAGATTACTTCGCAATCAAGAAAATGATGAAATTTCAATTCGTCTTGAGGACACCTCTGGAAGAGAAATTGCACTCCCTAATGCAGCGTTGAAAACTTCACAATATTTAGCTGTCCTCTTTGCAATCTCAGACTTGACTTCGGATAAAAATAAAGAATCTTATCCGTTGGTGTTTGACGCTCCTACCTCTTCTTTTAGTCTTGGAAGAGAGGAGGAGTTTTACAACACCGTTGAAGGGTTAGATAAGCAATGCATCATCCTCACCAAAGATCTTCTCTTGCAGGACGGAGAGCTTGATATGAAGCGGATCAGTCAATTGAACTGTAAAGTTTTTAGACTCAAGAAAGCTCCTAACTTTGTCCAAGGAGATCTATCGACCATTAGAACTCAAGTCATAGAAATGTAAAAGGAAAGAAGATGGATAAGTTATACGACGCTTGGGCAAAACGGAATCCTAACTGGGAGGCTCGGTTTAAAGAGCCGGTCATAGAGCGATTCGCAAATTATGGATCGGGAGCCGGTGAGTCGGTGGAGATGAGAGGAAAAATCTTTGGGGGTGGTTACGAGGTTTTCATTTTGGCTTTTTTCCTCGGTCTTTATGCAAATCGGAAGAGAAGTCTTCCAGAGGATCCTTCCCTTAGGCATTACTTTGGACAACCTATCGTGTATTGGGGGAATGTTGGGCAAAAAGCAGGTAGAACTGATTATGGAGCAATTAGGGATTACATGTTCGCGGCACTAATTGCACGTACCGATATTGATTTTATAGCATTAGATAAGGGGGAACTTTCTCTTAGGAAGGCTGTAGATAAGCTTATAGAAAACATGGAAGGTTATGCAAATTATGGATTTCAACTAATCTTTGATAAACTTCAAAGAGAACCAGATTTCTTCTTCCAGGACGGAGCGTTTTTTCAACTTTTTAAGGAAATATCCCCGCAGCAAGAGATAGCGGAATCCCCTTCAGAAGGGCATAAGGAGATCGAGCCCGCTCCATTGTAGTCAAGTGAAAGGTGTGGCTTTCATCCAAAGCCACACTTTTCTGAGAGTTTCACTCAATTCGCAGTACCGCCGACAGTAAGCCCATCAATGCGCAGGGTCGGCATACCAACGCCGGTCGGGACTTGCTGTCCGTTCTTTCCGCAGGTACCGCAGCCTCTGTCTAATTCAAGATCATTGCCGACCATGACGATTTTTGTCAAAGCATCTGCGCCGTTGCCGGTTAGTGTGGCGCCCTTGATTGGGTCGGTTAGCTTGCCCTTTTCGATCAGCCACGCCTCACTCATGCTGAAAACGAAGTTGCCGTTCGTGATGTCGACCTGGCCTCCTCCGAAGTTGGACGCATAAATGCCGTAGTCTACGGAAGAAATGATTTCCTGAGGATCGGATTCGCCCTGAAGCAAATAAGTGTTGGTCATTCGAGGCATCGGCAGATAAGCAAAACTCTCTCGGCGCCCATTGCCGGTCGTCTTTTGCTTCATGAGGCGAGCGCTGGTTTCATCGTGCATGAAGCCGCGAAGAATGCCTTCGATAAGCGTGGTGCAGTGCGTTTCGTTGCCCTCGTCATCGATGGTCAGGGATCCTCGGCGTCCGGCAATGGTGCCGTCGTCAACGACCGTGACCAGCGGAGAGGCTACTCTTTGACCGATCTTGTCGGTAAAGACGCTCGTTCCCTTTCGAATAAAGTCAGCTTCCAAGCCGTGTCCGACTGCCTCATGAATCAATACGCCGGGCCAGCCGTTCCCCAAGACGACGGGGAGGCTGCCGGCCGGAGCCGGCCGCGCATCTAAGTTGCGCACTGCGGCATCGACGGCCTCTCGGGCATACTGCTCAATAATTTCCTCGTTATAACGATCTAACGAAAATCTTCCGCCGCCTCCGGCTTGACCTTGTTCTTTTTTGCCGTCCTTTTCAGCGATAACGCCTAAGTTCACACGTACCAGCGGGCGCACGTCGCCGATTAAAGTGCCGTCCATTTTGGCGATCAAAATCGTGTCATGCGAGGCGCCGACGGAAGTCGTCACTTGAGTGACGAAAGAAGACCGGCTGCGGGCGTGTTTATCTAAGGACTGAAGAAGTTTGATCTTGGCGTCAGTGTCTGCCGCTTCAATCGGATCAACAGCACGGTAAAGAACTTTCGGACCGTCCTTAGGTGTGACATTGACTGTAATTTGATTGTTAGTAGCCTGCGCAATAGCTCGTACGGTTCTGACCGCCTCAAATAAAGAGTCACGGGAGATTTCTTCTGAGTAGGCGAGAGCCGATTTCTCACCGCAGACGGCCCGAACGCCAACGCCCATGTCCGTGTTGTAATGACCCGTCTTAACGATGCTTTCTTCAAGCACATAGCCTTCTGAAACAGAGCGCTGGAAGTAGAAATCAGCGTAGTCAATGTTGTAACCGCTGAAAAGCGCAAAGGCGTCCTGAATGTCTTTTTCAGAAAGACCGTTGCGGTAGAGAAGGGTTTCGATAGCGGCAGAAGTGTTGTTATTCATATTTCACGCGATTATTCAGGGCAGGTAAAAGTGCTCTGACCTGACGAAGGAAAGCCGGATCAACGTCAGTGAAGCAAACGCCCGTTTCATGCCCGTTAAGAGATCCCACAACGGTCCCCCATGGGTCGACAGCACAGGAGTGCCCCCAGAAAGCTCGGCCGCAGGAAGAGCGTCCCGCTTGAGCTGCGGCTACCACATAACTAAGGTTTTCTATCGCACGGGCACGAAGAAGGACTTCCCAATGGGCTTTCCCCGTATTAGTTGTAAAAGCGGCAGGGAGCAGAAAACAGTCGACGCCGGTTTGACGACGAAAAAGCTGCGGGAAACGCAGGTCATAGCAAACGGCGAGGCCAATATGAATGTCTAGGCCGTTTTCTAACGGATAGTTAAAAGAAACCGTCTTATGGCCGCCGACGTAAAGTTCGGACTCGTCGTAACGCTCCTGCTGGCCCTCATACGAAAATAGATGAATCTTGTCGTACCTTGCGGCTTCCTGGCCGAATGCATCGTAGACCAGCATGGTGTTGGTCACCCGGTGCGGATCGTCGGTTTTAAGAGGCATGGTGCCGGCAGCAATCCAAATGCCTAAAGATTTGGCAAGTCCGGACATAATCCTTTGCACAGGACCGTCCTGGTACTGCTCTGCAAGACGAAGTACATCCTTGGGATCGTTGCTCATGATCGTAAACATTTCAGGCAGCAGCGCGAGGTTAGCGCCCTCCCGAGCAGCTTTGCGGATGAGGGATTCTGCAATCTGGACGTTGGCTCCGATATCCGGACCGGATGTCATCTGGCAGGTGGCTATGCGTAACATGATTCTTAATGCTTAATCTTGGTGACGACCGGATCCGACCAGGTGCCGGTCACTTGGTATTCAAAGGAAAAGAGCTTACTTAAAGGATCCTTGAAAATCAATTGAGCCAGGAAGCTGCCGATACCGACGATCGGATTGGCAACCGCCAGGGCAACGGAGGCGCCGGCAGCATTGATGTCCGGTAGAACCAGCAGGTGCAGGTCTTCCGTTTCTTTCTGCGTATTTACGTTGCCGTTGATAACAACGGTGGCGCTTCCGCCGATCATCGTCAGATCCTTAATGTTCATCAGGCCGTCGTCCAGAACCGCCTTGCCGCGGATCGCGGAGAAGTTAAAGCCGGCGGAGTAAAAGTCTCTGAAGTCCAGGGTCAGATAGCGCGTCAAAGACTGCAGCGTGAGCAGAGAAAGTAGCTTGGCAGCAGGGCCCGGCTGAATCTTGAGGATTTCGCCTCTTCTTAAGTTGATATCCAGTTCTCCGTCGAAGCTTTGGGTGTTAAAGCCGAGCGGGGTGCCGACCCAAGACAGATTGCCTTTGATCGAACCGTTGCCGGATCTGACCAAGTTTTTCATGTCGAGGCGGTTCAGCAGACCGCCGAGATTGTTGATGTTGGTATTGATCAGCAGATTAGTTTCGTTGCCGCCGTCAAAGCCTTTAAGCCAGCTGCCCGAAGAGTGCAGCTGTGCTGCACTGTTTGATAAGTTCAGCTTTGTAATCTTCCAGAGCTGGCCTTTTGCAGAAGGCGTGTTGCGCGCAACCAGTTCCAGTTTGCCTAAACGCATATTGCCGTAGGTCAAATCATCGATGACCGCGTTGATCGCAGGCCAGCCGCCCTGAATTTGTACCGGTTTGGATTTTTCAGCAGCGTCTCCGGCTGAGCTCGGGATGAAGAGCTTAGAGATATGCGCAATGAGTTCCGGTTCTTTGCCGTTTTGGCCTTTCTTCCATTCAAGGTTGGCATTCATCTCATTGCTGTTCATTGTGACCAGCAGAGAGTTGCCGGAAGGACGGGCCAAAAGCGAGAGGTTCGTTTGATTGAAGTTATCGATTAGCAGCTCGTCGACATTGACCTTAACAAAAGCAATGTCGGGAAGAACCACGGTGCCCGACGGCTTGGCATCGACCTTTAGGTGGTCAAATACGTTCTGCCAGGCCTTGGCCGAAACTAGCGGTGCTTTCACGGAGATGGCATAGCCGTGCGCCGGCAGGGTCGGCAGACTGCGGTTGCCGATGGCGGCACGCTTGATTTCGTCATTCTGCAGAATGAATTCGGAGCTCAGCAATCCGTCGATCATGATTCTGAGATCCGTAGTCTTGCTGTCGGTGACGATATTGAGATCAAGCGGAGCAGAAAGGGAAGCGGGCTTTTCCATCGGGGGCGGAAGTTTGCTTTCCAATCCAGCCAGCGAACTCTTGACGTTGACGGTTACCTTCGGACCGACCGTGACGTTGACCGTGAAGGGGGCTTTACCGCTCAAGTATTTATCGGCTGCCTGAGCCAGCATCGGAACCGGAATAACCTGAGGCAGAGCCTTGGCCGCAATCGTACCCGATGCAGATACTTTAATGTTGCCCTTGTCATCGGTATTAAGCGTTGCTTTCACTGCGTTGCCGAAGCAGTCAGCCGTAATGCCGCTGCTCGAGGCGCCCTTTTCATTGAAGTTCACAACGCCGGAAGTATGAGTTAGATCAGGAATAGAGAAGTCATTGAACTTAACGGCGTTGTCCTTAAGCGTAAAGGCGCCGGAAACAGCGACGTCGCCCGGTCCGTCAAGAGGAATCTTCAGCTGCAGGCCCAGATCTCCGCTGCCGGATCCTTCGGCTTTCTTAAATAAACCGCCGGTATAACCGTCAACCGGGGAGGCTTTGACGTAGGAAAGGAATCCGGGAAGCGCACCGGAGGCGGCAGCGTCCACATCGAGCCAAACGGTGTCGGCAGAGAAGGCAGGGATATCGACCTGCGCACGCGTAAGCT
>OHTT01000242.1_pt1 | contig 31958 bp, 27 predicted proteins | sample 1579001 | NCBI WGS metagenome assembly OHTT01 (sample SAMEA3879606, study PRJEB24766) | human gut metagenome | biome: human-associated habitat; feature: feces | place: USA | collected 1985/1987
CATGCTTGATACCTTCCATTAACGGTGTATCCGTCACAGTAGCCGTAATCACAGGAGAGTCGCTTAACGGAGAAATTTTATCGCCGAAGAAAGCACCCACGCAGACTGCGCCGGCTGCCGCTTCAACCGGGATTCCGAGGCCTTCACCGACGCCCATACAGGCAACGCCGACGGTAGCCAGTGTGCCCCAGGATGTTCCTGCTAATGTACTCATCAATGTACACAGGATGCAGGCAACCGGAAGGAAGAGTGCCGGAGTAATGACCTGCATACCGTAATAGACCATAACCGGAATCGTTCCGGAGGCCATCCAGGAGCCGATGAGAACACCGACGGACAAGAGAATCAGCATTGCAACAAGCATTGAAGCGATGGTGTCTTTGATGCCTTTCTGAACGCTGTCATAAGAAATACCGAAGGCACAAGCCATTAAGCACATAATGGCGCCGTCAACGGCAAGAACGATGCGGGCATTAACCTTTAAGGCCATCAACCCGAAAAAGATTATGGCAATACCCACGGCAAGCATAGTCATGGCTTGCCACGGTGCTAAGCGGGAACTTGAGTTGGTTTGAGACATTTCGTCCTCTTGATATTGTTATGTTTCATTCCGGAGCTCCTCGAGCATCCGGACCTTAAAGGTAATATCAAAAGGAATAAGGTTCGAGACCTCGGGTAGCGCTCCACTGTTCAGTGACAGTCCGCCGAATGTTTTTCGACGGCCCAGGTCCGATCAATTTAGGAGAGATCAATCGGCCTTCGGCAAACTTTCCTTTTGCTGCCTCCCGATTCTCCTTTAAAGGAAGCAACTACTTATAAAGTCTGCACCTCTACCTGATTCTCTAATCTTAGAACTTCAGGCCCTCTCTTGACATACCTTTAGATACAAAACACCTTATCGTTTTCCCGAAAATAGTCTTTCGTTAATGAGCAGTCTGACAAATGAAAACCACTCCCCAAGTGCATTTTTCTAACATTTATCTAACATTCGACGTGTTAAATTGTTAGATTAGAAAGAAATTTGTTAGAAAAGCGTGTTAGAAAAAATTCCGCCGTACCATTGCTGATTCGGCGGAATTATTTTTTATTCAATAAGTTACCTATTATGTATTATTCCCAAGCCGGAACTACTGCACCTTTAAATTCTTCCTTAATGAATTTAGCTACTTCCGGAGACTGGAATGCCTTCACAAACTTCTGGACGTCTGCATTGTTGGCATTGTTTTCTCTTGCAGCAATGATGATCAATGCGTAAGGAGCTTCTTTAGATTCGTAGTAGAAGCCGTCCTTTTCCGGAGACAGACCTGCACTTATAACGTAATTCATCGGAATTGTGGCAATGTCAACGTCGGATAAGCTTCTCGGAAGCTGAGCGGCTTCGAGTTCTTTAAATTTCAGATGCTTCGGATTGTCGATGATGTCGGCAACCGTAATTGCGGAGCCGTCTTTGCCCGGCTGCAGTTTAATTAAACCGGCTTTTTCAATTAACTGAAGTCCGCGGCCTTCGTTGCTCGGGTCATTCGGGATCGCAAACGTTGCGCCGTCAGGAATATCCTTCAGACTGTGAATGTTCTTCGAGTAAAAGCCCATCGGCTGAACAACAGCTACACCGATATTTTTGAGATGAGTTCCCTGTTGCTTGTTGAAGTTATTGAGGAACGGCTCGTGCTGATAAATTGCGATATCTAGAGAGCCTTCTTCCAAACTCTTATTCGGGGAAATATAGTCCGTAAATTCAATGACCTTAACGTTTAAGCCCTGTTTTTTAGCTACTTCTGCGGCCTTTTGGACATTGGCTGCGTGAGGGCCGGCGGTTGCACCGACTTTAAGTTCAGAGGTCTTTTTATCGCCGCACCCCGAAAGAAGGAGGGGAACGGCAATCACTGCTGCGGCAGCCAGTTTTAAAAATTGGAATCGTTGCATGCTTTTCACCTATTACAGAGTTAGTTGTTTAATATTGTCGGGATTTGAAAAGCGGGCGATTTTTAAGATGTACCTTCACTCTGCTTATTCTTATCCCGAGTTAAAGATGGATTTTGGGAAAGACAAATAGAGAAGTCAGTAAGACATTCCTTAGCGGAAAGTCAGACTCACATTCGGCACATTCGATTGGACAGCACAAAGCGTTCGCTGTGAAGCGAAGCTTTAACGGTGTGATTCAGTGTGCTGTTCATTTTCAATGTTTCAATGAAGATCGAATGGTTTCATTCTATGGACAAAAAAGAAGTAAAAACGGAAATGCGAATACGATTTTCAAAATAGCCACTTTGTGAATCTATCGTTTTCCATAATTTGCTATGAAAACAAGAAGCGCAATGCAATTTAGGAGGAAAGAAAAGATCCGTATCCGATTCGCTTCGGAGTTGTGTGTCGGTCTATTCTTTGACTCATCAAGGCATCCCTTTCACTAACGATTGCAACGTTAACCATATGTTTACTGCTCCTTTACTACGGCAAGACAGATCCGTTCCCGGAGATAGGATCGACGGAACCTTAGGTTCGATACTGTTTTCTCAGAGGGAGTTCAATGGTTGGCTGGAACAAAAACCGTTTATTCCGACCCAAGAGTATGTTGCCGGATGCCGTCAGAGGGAAAAGATCGGTTTTAATGATGTTTTTCTCCATATTTGGAAGGGCTCTGCTCCAGAGTTATGGACATCAGGCATCGAATGGACAACGTTTTATGGCTCCTTTCTAAAGCGATATATCCAAAATCTTGCCGGTCTTCCGAGTGAACAAGATTTCTTTAACTTTATGCGCCTTGTAGCTGCTCGAATCGGCCAGCGATTAAATTTTCGAACTCTGTCAGGAGAACTAGGAATTTCAGAAACCATCCTCAAAACATACCTGACCGTGCTTGAAAAGACCGCTCTCGTCTACCTGCTTCCAGAACATTCAGAGGATGGTCGAAATAGAAAACATCAAAGTCACAAAGTCTATTTCACGGATACGGGACTTTGCGCCTTCTTAAGCGGATGGACTACTAAAGAGGCTTTGATAGACGGCGCGATGAGTGACCTGATGTTCGAAAACTTTGTCATCATCGAAATTCTCAAGAGCTACAGAAATCGAGGCGTAGAACCTCTGCTGTCCTACTTCAGGAGCAGAGGCAGTAAGGAGATTTCTCTCTTAATCGAAGATAAAGGTAAACTTCATCCGATCGAAATTAAGATAACGGCATCCCCGCGCCTCTCTATGGTCGAAAATTTCGAATACTCCCAGGAAACAAACGAGGAGAAGGTGCTCTAATCTGTTTCGTTGAGCAAGATCTTCCTCTCAATAAAGAAGTATCCGCACTTCCAATTAGCTATCTCTGATGCTTCTCTAGTAGCTCTGCTTTGCCGGAATCACGCCTCGCACTCCTCCCCTTGGGTTCTTCACATCTCCTTTATATCGAGGAATAAGGTGAACGTGCACATGAAAAATTGACTGTCCGGCATCAGCGCCCACATTCACGCCGATGTTGTAGCCGTCAGGATGAAATTTTGCATCGACTTCTGTTTTCATCCTCTGAAGAAGATCTCGGATCGCCAAAACCTCTTCTGTCGTCAATTCAAAGTAATTTGCGACGTGCCTCTTGGGGATGACTAAAACGTGGCCGGGATTAACCGGGAAGCCGTCAAAAATGGCAAAAGCCAGATCGTTTTCGGCCGCAATTTCCTTATTTTTGAGAAATTCGCAGAACAAGCACGGATCATTAACATTCACTGCCATAAAGGGAATCCCATATTCAATGCTGTTTGTTGCAACGGATCAAGATGCTCCTGGAAGAGTTCTATTACCTGAGCATCAGAGGCGGAAACGAAATCAGCAATTTCTACGCCGAGGAAGTTTTCATACTCCGCAAAGAAATCTTCGGAGCGTTTTCGGTCCTTAGAAAAATGGTACCGGACCAGGTTTTTGTGCTGCAGCGCAAGCGGCCGGATATAAGTATCTTGAGGAATCTGATCGTTCTTCGAGGAATTTAATCTTCGATCCATCGGTGTCAGATTCCATATCTGGTTATGAACCACGAAAGTCCACGGCAAGAAGTGATCCAACGCAAAATTATTCAGATCAAGCTGATTGCCGTATATATCTCTCGCCAAACGAGAAGAGGTCAGGAAAGGGGCCCAGAATTTTCTTTGAGTTTCAAGGCTAATTCGGCTATCCGGAAGCTCGAACTTCTTAACGAGCGCCGGCACTGCTGTATTTCGTGTTTGAAGGAAGTCGGCAAAATTCCAATACGCAAAGTCTTTAAGAAGCGCGTAGTTCTCCAAAAAGTATTTTCGCCATTCTGTCGATATCTCGATAAAACTCAAGTCATTTTCGGGAAAATAGTACGGATTTTTCTTTGAATTGAATGCAATTGCTTCTTTGAAAGAGTCAACTGCCTTAGGAAACCAGACGCTCAAAAAACGTTAAGGAACGTATCGGGCTAAGGGAGAAAAAATAATTTTCCTGAATTTTTCCGGCTTCGCTTGTGCAAACCCTTCTAATGCATTTAACGCTTCCGATTCTTTGTATCGCGGGTCAAAAGGAAAATCATTCTCCGGATTTTTCAGTGCTTCGATAATGGCTGTAATTTGGTCCCATCGACCGAAAGACAACTTAAATCTCTGTGTCGGAATCCAAGATTTCGCAACCATCCTGGCACAGATCATTGAAATGGAAAGTCTCAGAGGACCAGCGTCCTGAGGTGCCTCCTTAACAAGATCCAAAATCGCTAAAAACCAAAGAAATTTATAGGAAGCGGTCGTTTTGTGGAATACACGCTGAAGCGGCTTCAAAGCCACATTCGAAGAAGAAACAAGCAAAGAAGAACCGAATGGATCCTTCATGTTTCCTCCTCCTCGCACTGGCCTTCAGATACCTCAGAATAGATTAACCCAAAAGTACTAAAAGGTGCAGAAACGACAAAGTTTTTGACCCACTAAATCGAAAGCTCTTATTCCTTTAGGAGAGAAAAGAAGCGATTTTTTAGCTATTTTGCTCATCTAATGTCTTCTGATGATGAATCTTCTTCGTGAAGAATACTGAGGATACTTGCAACGCCGACAGCGCTTTTCACACCGAGCTTGCGGCAAACAGATCCTCTGTGGACTTGGACGGTCTTTTCACTGATCTGCAATTCGTCAGCGATCTGTTTATTGAGCAATCCCCTCGCCACTTTCTTAGCGACCATCTTTTCCCGGGCCGTAAGCGTGTCAAAAACATGCCGATACTCATCAGTTAACTGATTCTGCTGGCGGCGCTCGACGTCCTTACTCACCGCTCTTTCAATGGCCGTTAAAAGGCGATCGGCGCTGACCGGTTTCGGCAGAAAGTCTGTTGCACCGTCTTTGAGGGCCTGTACAGCCATATCAATGTCTCCGTGACCGGAAACAAAGATAATGGGCAAGCCGTTTTTTTGGAGCATCATCACGCGCTGAAGTTCGATTCCGCTCATATCCGGCATACGAACATCAAGCACAACACAGCCAAGCTCATTACGGTCGTCTTCTTCCAGAAATCGGAGCGCCGAGGAGTAGCACTTCGTTGTCCACCCTTCTCCTTCAATTAGGAAGCGCCACGATTTCCGCATTGAATCGTCGTCGTCAATAATCCTAACAACCGCTTTTTCCTGAAATTTATCCAGGCCCATCTTTATCCTCCAAAGCTATAGGCAGAGAAGCAATACAGCGAAGTCCTCCTGAAGGAATCCTGACAAGTTTCAAAGATCCTCCGTTAGCCTCTAAAAGCTCTCTGACAATTGCGAGTCCCAGACCCAATCCGTCTTTTTTGCTGGATTGTCCGAGATTCCGCAATGAGGCAAACTGATCGTCCGTCATGTCCGGACCGTTGTCTTCAATGATCACGAGAGCATCAGCCCCCGCATTTTTAATTTCTACTTTAATTTCTGCATTCTGCTGATTTCTTACCGCCTCTTCTGCATTCTTAAGAAGGTTCATAAGAACGAGATCAACATTCAGCGGATCGGCGTAAACAAATAAATTTTCTGCACCGGTCAACGTACATTTACTGTTAAGACGGCCTAGGCGCTTCATTAGCTCTATCGTATGTTCAACGGCCGACTCCAAATTAAAGCGCTTTCTCTGGCGAGGCTCTTTGCGACCGATATTGCGTACGAACTCAACGATTTCAGAAGCCCTTTGACTTTCGGATTTAATTTCCGAAAGTGCCTCTGTCAGAATTTCTTCTGCAGGTTTCTTTCCGCGTTTAAGTTGCCTCAAAATCGCTTCTGAGTAGTTGTTAATGGCACCAAGCGGCTGTTTGAGTTCGTGGGCAACCATAGCGGAAATAATGCCGATGGATTTCGCTTTTTCTAACGCTTCAATTCGCTCCGTAATCTTGCGATTTTCACGTTCGTACTCGCGATTTTCTTCGACTTTTTTACGCAACTGTTCTGTCTTGCGTCTGACAGCAAAGGCTAGATAAGCCCAATTAAGGATAATAAGCAGGAGCGCACCGCATCCGACAATGAAATACCAGCGGTAATAATTCAGCATCCAGCCGATTGTTCTATCCTCCAAATATCTGACTTCCATGCGCTGGAGAAGCAGATTCATTTGATCGTAATCGGTTGCCACCGTCCAGTAAGAGCCCTCTTCCTTGCCGGGAGGAAGCTGAAGCAAAGCCTCCATGATGTTTCTCAATGTTTTGGAATCAAGCGTCGGCTGCGCAGAAAGTATCCAGCCGGGATAAAGTCTGGTGGAATGCTTGCAGTAGAAGTTTTCGTCTTTTTTCTCGTTGATGACCTTAAGACAGCCTTTGGGAATAACGCCGTCAGCTTCCATATTTTCGAGAAGGCAGCTCGCAATGAAAGCGACATCAACCTCTTTATTGACAACTTGCTTAACCAATTCCGTCATCGGTTTATGTGTCGCCGTCACTGACTTAAACAGGCGGTTGGGATTTAATCCCTCTGCTTGGATCTCTCCCATGACCGCAAGAAATCCGGCAAAAGCTTTCGTACTGGATACGGCTACTGTCTTCCCTTTGAGGTCAGCCAGGCAATTGATGTCATCTCTGTCGCTTCGAACAACGATGACACCGGCGTTCGCATGATTGGGATCCGGCGTTCGGCTGTTGATGATCGTCAGAAGCGCAGCCGCACCGCTCGCGTCAGTCATGAGAGCTGTCAATCCGCTTGAAGCAATTGCCAAGTCAAACTCTTTATTCTGAGCGGCCTCAAGAAAAACTTCCTGGTCATAAAATTGGACGACAAGTCTTCTCGGAGCAACCGCTTTAGCAATAGCGTTCACCGTCCCGTTAAAGTAGCGAACAGAGAGGTTAGAGCCAAAGGAATTGACTACGGCAAGACGCACAGGAGGCAGCAGATTATTGAGTTGAGAAGCCTGCGCGTAAGCAGAAATAAGGCCACACAAAATGAGGAGGATCCACCTCATTTTGAATTGGTTCAATATTTCTGCCCAAAAATTCATTTTTGTAGAAGTCGTCGCCGATTGAATAGAAAGCCTGAATTCTCGTTCCGAAGATTCCGTTCAGAAATCAGCATGTTGGATAAACATTTACTCCTTGTCGGAGTCGGACTGTTTAATTTTAATTTTCCAGAAATCAGACAAAAATAAGACAATTGTCTTAGCTGAGATTCAAGGAAACCCTCGCCTCTAAGGCGAGGAATAGTCATATGTCGAAGCATCATTTTTTATGCTTCGGCTCAAAAAATCAGAATCAATTGGCTTTGGGCTTGGCGTATTTTTCTGCCAGTTTCTTCAAGAACGGCATGACGTCTTTATCATCCCACGGCAGATAGCCCGGAAGGTAGCCGACAATGTTTCCGGCTCCGTCAATAATGTAATTGGTCGGAACGACTTCAAGCGGCATCACATCTTCGATAGATTCCGTCGGGTCAGACCACGTATTAAATTCCGACATCTTGTGTCTTGCCAAGAATTTAGGAATTCCTGCAACGCTTTTGTCGACTGCAACACCGACGATCTCAATGTTTGAGCCCTTAAGCTGTTTTTGAAGATCAATCAGCTGAGGAATCTCTCGGATGCAAGGGGTACACCAAGTTCCCCAGACATTCAAAATCAAAAGTTTTCCGCGGTACTTAGCTAAATCGACTTTCTCGCCTTCAAGCGTAAAAATTCTAAGTTCCGGCAGAGGACGAGCCTTGGAGAATTCCACGAAAGGCTTCATGACCATCGGCTTTTCAAGTGCTTCTCCGGTGCTGTAGCCGCTAGTAGAAAAAATCGTTTGAGCGCCGACGGTAAAAGACGCCGCAAATACGGCAGCGGCAACTAAAAGTTTGAACGAAATGTTCATGAAGGTTTCTCCTTTTTACGTCTGAGGATAAGGAAAAGTGCTGTCAGCACCAAACCGGCAAAAAGTACGGCGGGAACAACCCAAAGCGCAGCGGTCCATGGATCCACAGGAGGATCGTATCGAATTTGCTTTCCGTAGCGAGAAGCAAAATACTCCAACACATTTTCCCGGCTTTCGCCGTTTTCCAATAATTGATAAATCTTCGCCTTAAGCTCTGCCGCCTGCGGTGCATTGGACTCATAAAGAGATTGATTCACGGCACCGGGATCGCGCAGTTCTTTCGAAATTTCTATGGCCTGATCGCGAATAGAAGGCGCTGCAAAAACTGTAGACGCAGTGCTGAAAGCAAGAAAAAAACAAAGGATTAATCTAAGTGCTAATCTCATGACTGACTCCATTCCTTTCTTCGCCAAGCAGAGGAAAAGACTGCTGATAAAAGCATGATGAGGCCTCCGATCCAAATCCAGCTCACCAAGGGACGGATGCTGAGGCGTACTAAAAATTCATCGCTGCTTAACCGGTTGCCCATCGAGACATAAAAGTCTCTAAAGAAGCCATGTGAAATACCGGCCGCCGTCATTTCCATGCCGTTGGATTTATAGGTTTGGCGCTGAGGATGAAGTTCGTCGATGACATCCTCATTTTTATTGAGCACGAGAACCTTGCCTTCATCGGCAAAGAAGGCATTGGTATCGACCTTGCGGGTTTCTTCATACACGAAGATCACGTCGCCGAGCGGGCGCCCCTGGCCCGGCCCCATTCTTACAACGGCTTCCTGAGAATATTGCGTGTCGCCGATCACACCGATGATGCTGACGGCAATGCCCAAGTGAGCGACTAGCGCAAAGAAGTTCTTGTGTTTCTTGGACCGCAGAGATGCCATAAAGGAACAAATAATCCACAGGGCACTAAACACACCGGCAGTCGTGTAAACAGAAGATTTCACTTCCGTAAAGAAACCGCAATAAAGAGCGGCGATAGCGGACAGAATGAAAGTCGCACCCCATGTCCACATCGGTGATTTTTTTAACTGAACTGCGCCGATCATCAGAGCAGCTAAAATCGCCATTGGTGCAAAAATCGAGTTGAAGTACGGAGCGCCTACTGAAAGGGAGCCTTTACCAAGGGCTTCATGCACTAAGGGATAAAGCGTGCCGAACAAGACGCAAACAGCTGTCACAGCAAGCAGCAGCACTGCCAAGACTAAAGAGATATCCTCGATACCGGAAATTTGCTTTGCGCTCTCAAATTTGGGTGCCCGAATCATGAAAAGAAATAAAGCCGGGACGACCATTAACAGAGAAATGACAAGCAGGAAGGCCCCGCGGTTGGGGTCTGAGGCAAACGCATGAACCGACTGAATCACGCCTGAGCGCACGATGAAGGTGCCGAGCAGGCAGAGCGCAAATGAAACGATGCAGAAAAACAAGACCGTCTTTGTGAGGTGGGCACGGAATCTGAGAAGAACCAACGCATGAAGCTGGGCTGTCATGAGAAGCCAGGGAACAAAAGATGAGTTCTCAACCGGATCCCAGAACCACCAGCCGCCCCAGCCTAATTCGTTATAGGCCCACCAAGAACCTAGCACGTTGCCGGCGGTCAGGAAAAGCCACGCAATCACCGAAATCGTTGTGAGTCCGCGAAGAGATTCCGGTCTCACCTTCCCTTCCATCAAGGCACCAAGGCCGAATGCAAAGCACAAAGCAGTACCCGCGTAGCCTAAGAAAAGCATCGGCGGATGCAGAATCATGCCGATATCCTGAAGGATCGGGTTTAAGTCTTTTCCTTCGGGAGGAACTAAAGGCAGCAGACGTTCAAAAGGATTTGAGGTAAAAATCAGGAAGAGGCAGATAAGTCCGGTTACGCCGAGCAAAACGCCAAGCACTCGGGATTTGAACAACTCGTCGTCTCGTGAGAAAACTGCAAACAATGAAGCCCAAACAGTAATCGTCCAAACCCATAAGAGCATGGAGCCTTCATGACTTCCCCAAACCGCAGAAATTTTATAAACCGGGTCGAGCTTCGTATTGGAATTGTTGGCAACGTAGGCAATCGAAAAATCATTCGTTAAAAATGCCCAGATCAGCATGATCAGAGCAAAACTTAAACCTGCAAAAGTAATGCCTAAAGCCGGCTTCCAAAGATGAACGAAAAGCGGTGCTCTGCTTTTAGACCCCAATAAAGTCGGCAAAGACAAAAACACTGCACATAACGCAGCGGCAATAAGAACAAAATGACTAATTTCTGCCTGCACAGGAGAGCGCCTTTCGTTAAAAACCTTTGATTAGAAAGTTCTTTTATTCAAAATAAAACGGTCTAGAACGAACAAGACCGCCGACCACAGGCACAAATATACCCCAAGCCACGCAGTTTGGAGGGGAATGGTCGAATTTTCAAGCAGTTGCTGGTTAAAAAGACGAAAGGCACTCGCCGGATTAGCCGCCAAACAGATGTTCAGGAATTCGTTTCTGATCTGATGCTCAAAGGCAATCGTGATGATCAAAAGCCCTAAATCGTAAAAAAGAACCGAAAGCAGCCAAATAGAGAGCAGAACGCCCAAAGCTCGAGCTTTATTCTTCGCCAACAAGCTGATCGTTAAAGAAATTAAGATAAAAACCAAGCCTAAGAGGCAGCCTGAAAAAATCAGAACAGCAGTCAAAAGACTAAGTCTTGTGAGATCGTACGGCAGAACATTTAATACCGTAAGGAGCGGCAATACGGAAAAACCAAGAAGCAGACAAACGCCGAGTGCAGCACTTTGTCCGAGGAGTTTGCCGGTTAAAAGAGCCGTTCGAGAGAGCGGATAAGTTAAAAGAAGGATTAACGTTCCATGTTCCTGTTCTCCGACAAATGCGTCATAAGAAATTAGAACCGCAATTAATGGGATTAAAAACACTCCGAGCGTGACAACCGAAGTCATGACGGCTTCCAACGGACGAAAAGAAAAATCGCCGCCGATTGCTGCCGTTCCGAAGGCTACTGCCAGAGAGAGACAAGCAAAAAGCGCGGATCCTACGATCAGCCATAAATTTCTCCAGCAGTCTCTGAATTCCTTTGCAGCGACGACCCGAACAGAAGATAAAAAACTTCTCACTTTTGGTGCCCCTTCAACGCTGCTTTATAAATATCCATTAGTGACGGATTTTTAACACCGACTCCGGTGATGCCGTATTTCTTTTCCAAATAAGTGAGTTTTTGGCTGAGATCCGTTCCCTTACAAACAAGCCGCCCGTCAATAACGGAAGAGCGAAGAAATTCATCCTGGCGAGCCGCATTCAGGGCCTCTGAAGAAACCAACTCAAAAGACAGACCCATCTTTTCACTCAAAATTCGAATCGTACCATCGGCCGCTTTATGTCCTCCTACGAGCATAACGATTCGATCCGCGAATCCTTCTACCAACATAAGCTCATGGGTACACACAATCACGGTACAGCCGCGTTCTTTGAGTTTTAAGAGCTCCTGATACATAAAATCTGACGCTGTCGGATCCAATCCAACCGTCGGTTCATCCAAAAATAAAAGCTTCGGTTTCGCTAAAAGCGCCTGTGCCAGGCCTAGACGCTGCCTCTGCCCCTTAGAGCACTGGCCGACTTTTTGTGCAGCCACAGTTGAAAGACCCAGTGATTCAATTAGTTCGTCGGCTCTTTGACGTGGGATATTTTTCAAATCCGCAAAGTAATTGAGATTTTCTCGAATCGTCATTCCGTCGTAGAAACTCACATTCTCCGGCAGGTAACCGACGGAGATGGGAGAGGCGCCCGGCCTTCCCCCTAAGACTTTAACTTTCCCTTTTTTCGGCGTAATAAGGCCGAGACACAGCTTAATCAGCGTAGATTTTCCCGCGCCGTTGTGTCCGATCAATGCGACGAATTCTCCTTGTGCAACAGATAAAGAAATGTCATCGAGGACCATCCGTGATCCTCGGTTAAACGAGACATTTAGGCATTCGACTGCATTCATAGGGCTCCTTTATTCGTCGAAATAGGATCGTGCATGATTGGGTTGGAATCAACAATGCCCTTGCCCTTATCCAACTGAAACTGTGCAGTGATAAACCTCAGAAAAACGACAAGGGGGCTATCCATCAAGAAACGGCTTTGCGGATAAAGCCAAAATAATCTGTCCAGGGAGTCATTCGGCTGATACGGAATATCTCCCACTCCGTCCTGATTCAAATCCCAGCCCTGATAGCTGCTCCAATAATTTCCGACGCCTTCCCTGCTCCACTCCACAGAAGAAGAACCAATATATCGGACCTGCAGACGATTGCCGACAAAACGATTGTTATGGAGAACGGTTCCTTCTCCGCCCATGGCCACGCCTGCACCGATATCGCAGGCTTCAAAGCTGTTGCCTTCAACAGTATTGATACCGCCGCCATAAATAAAAATGCCCTTCCCTTCGGTATCTAAGGAAGGCTTGCCACGCGGATTTTTAACGCGCTCAACGTGATTGTTTGATACTTCGGAGGCATCTGTTTCGTTGAGCAAGACGCCGAATTCCACCGTACGCTTGGAGAGGTTATCGAACAGACGAATTTTTTCAGAACTCATCAGCGCATAGCCGCCGATACAGGCTTCTGCTTCGTTGTTCCAGGCGGAATCGCCTCGTGTGTACATATAATGGATACCGTATTGGAGAGCCGCAAAGTAATTTCCGCTGCTTTGTGTTCGATCGGTATTTTCGAAATAAAACCCGTCTCTGGTGTACAGAACTTTGTTGTTTTGCAGTACAGCGTCCTTCACGTAATTAAAGTAGACGCCGTCCCCTCGGTCTAAAACGTGTTTTCTTTTATTGCCTCGAATTTCGCAGCCCTCAATATGAATGTTTTCGGATTTGTCGGCTCGAATTCCGAATCCGGTACCTTCGATTTTGAGGCCCTTTAAAAGGATATCTTCAGAGCCTTCGTTGATTAAAACGCCGCTGTTTCGCTCATAAAGATCTGCACCGTAATTTTTAAGCGTTAAGCCTGAAACCTGTATTCCGGAAGCCTTGATCTCCAGGCAGGATCCTTTCCCGCCGGCGTCGATGATCGAATCTTTGCTTCCTCGAAGAGAAAGACTGGTAGGAATTGAAAAAGTGCCTTCATAGGTTCCCGGAGAAATCACAATTTCGTCCCCAGCTGCCGCCTTTGAGAGCGCATCGTGAAGCTCCTGAGACGTCGATACGTCCCAATGCGCCGCGCTACAGAAGAGCGGAAAAAATAAAAGAAACAGAAGAGGCACTTTTCTCATGCTCAGTGGCCTTTAAGCGATTTCAAAAGCCCAAGGTTCACTTCGGAATAATTCACAATTGTTCCGCCGTGCTCTTTCGTAAAGGCTTGAACTTCTTCTTTGGTAGCGAACGGAAGAATCGATTTGCCCATCGCTCCGCGAACGTCAGATCCGGCATTAAAGAAAGCTTTCTGAGCCAAGAGCATCTTATCATGCAGCGGGATATCTTTCTTATTGCCGAAGTCGGAAACCCAGAAAGCCACGGTTCGTTTTGCATTCTCAGGCTGCAGAACATAGACAAATCCGTCTTTGACGGAACAAAACTTCAGGGGCTCTTTTTCTCCCTTTACAAAAACCTGAGCTTTTGCTCCGGGATAGTTCAAAATAACCATGCCGCAAATATGGCAGCGATCGTGTTTATCAAAAGCTACCGGGCCCGGGATTTTATCTTCACTTTTTCCGCTGCATCCGGCAAGGAGAGCGGCAGCTGCGACTGTACAGAAGACTTGAATTAACTTTTCCATAGCGGAGGATTCCTAAAGATTAAAGTGGCCGGTTTTCTACCGGTCTAAGGAGATAAGAAAAGTGCCCCGAAAGCAAACTCTCGGAGCACTGTTTCTATTTAGATGGAGTTGATCTGGCCGGCGTAAATAATGAATAAACGCAGGCACATCATTCCGCAAATAGCAGCCAGTCCGGAGGTATAAAAAGCAGTTGCTCCGGTACGGAATGCCTTGCTTCCGAAGAAGCTCAGCGCCAGCGGAATCAGGAAACCGATACCGACTGCACCGACCCAGAAAACCTGAGCCCACATTCCGGTTGTAAAGGCAGCAAAGGCAGCCTGAGCAGCGGCGTTTCCGCTGACCAAAGCGATGATGATCATCAGCAGGCAGAGAGCTTCAACCGCCATAATCGGCCATTCAGCCGCATGAAGAACATGCAGATCGGAGCCGTGACGATCGGCACCGAAGAGCCAAGCGGCCAAAACTTTTGTCGCTGCACAGCCGGCAGAGAAACCGGAGGCGACGAACAAGGCCGGAAGGACAGCGGTGTTGATCAGCGGGAAGCGGATCAGAGCCGAAATCAGGAAGCCGGTGTAGGCACAGATCGCAATCGCAAGGATAAGAACGATCCAGTCCAAAGCCACTCTGAATTTGGCAAAGAAGCTGATGATCGGGTCAAGCCACTTAAGCCAGCTCACGGACGTAATTTCCTGCTGAAGCGCAACGCACATCAGCACGAAAACGAGCGGTATATAGAACAGAAGCGCCATCACGCCAATGCTCATGACGGAAGTCGGGTTGTAATAAACCAGAATTCGCCAGAAGAAGAGCGGATTGGTCAGGTCCAGCACCAAGCAGATCATGCCGAGAACGATCGTAATAAAACCGATCAAAGTCGCCGCCTTCATGATGGGTGTGTTGAGGTGAACGCCTCTGAAAAGGTTCACACAGATCGCAACGGCAACCGCACCCCCGGAAATACCGGCTAAGAACAGATACACGGCAATCGGCCAAGGCCAGGCAACACCCTCGGTAAGACCAATAGTAAAGTCCAACATGATCAGACTCCTTCTTTCTGAACGGTGACGTATCTGAGGCTAGGCTCCGTACCCAAATGCGGACGGATATGAACCGTGTCTTTGACACGAAGCAGACGGCTGATGATGCTTTGCGGATCATTGACGTCGCCGAAATACAAGGCGCCGTGCCGGCAGGCTTGTACGCAGGCGGGTTCTTCTCCGTTTGCTAATTTGGTCTTCAGGCAAAAGTCGCAGTTGTCCGCCACTTTTGTTTCCGAGTTGATGTATCGAACGTTGTAAGGACAAGCGGCAATGCAGTACTTGCAGCCGACGCAGCGGTCCGGATCCATCGTCACGATACCGGTCTTCGGGTCTCGATGTGCTGCACCTGTCGGGCAGACACGAACGCACGGGGCGTCCTGGCACTGCTGACAAGAGACACGAACGTATACGCGCTCGCAGTCGCAACCTTCGAGTTTTCCGCAAATCGGACACGCAGTTCCCGGAACATGAGTCGTCTGACGTTCGAGCACTAAGCGCGAAACTCCCTTGGGCAATTTGTTGGTTTCGTTGCAGGCTTCTTTGCACAAGCCGCAGCCGATACACTTGTTTTGGTCAAAGACCATCGCGTAATGCGGCTTAGCTTGGCCAGAATCAGATCCTGCGCTCGTTTTTATTGCGCCTTTGTTCTCGTCGGGCTTATTGCAGCCTCCGAGCGATAACAAAACTAAGGAACCCGCGGTTGTACCGGCTAGAAATGTTCTTCTGTCGATGTTTGCACTCACGGTGATTCTCCAAAACAGACTATTCGTCTGTCGCTAATTTATTTTGACTGGGCTAACTTCTCCCGAGCGTTAGCAATCGCACGCTGGATTGCCGCTTCGCGCTCCGGAGCACTGTGCGCTTTAATGATTGTTTCCCATTCACTGATCGCCGCTGCGTAGTCTTTATTTCTAAAGGCATGTTCCGCAAGCAGCATTCTTGAAGAGGTTTCCGCTGGATTCAGACTTAACGCTTTTTCAAGCGTGAGCTTCACTTCCGGTGTCATCTGACGATGATCTCGGTAATAGAGCGCCCTGGCCTTGTCTCCATACAATCCAGCATTCGGTCCAGTAATTGTTAAAGCTTCATCCAATGTTTTTGCGCTCTCGTCAAAGAGCCCTCCCTGCATGTAAAGTCCGGCAAGATCTCTGCGGGCTTCCACACTGCGAGGTTTATTCATCGCAACTCTGCGGGCCTGAGTGATCTTGGCTGCGAGACGATGATCTTTGGTGTTGTCCACCTGAGCCCTTTCCCAATCGGAAAAGCGGCCCACAGAAGCGTACACACCCAACGACGAACCGATGAGAAGAAGAATAATCAGTGAAAGGATTGAGATGTGGCTGCGTGCTGCACGGCTTCTCAATGCGTAAACGATAAAAACGATACACACTAAGAAAACCACGATAGCGATGGATGCAGCCAATCCGATCATCATTAAAACTCCCTTTGCTTAAGAATTAACTGTGAGGCCACGCCATTTTAGGACGACTTCCGTTCATCGGAGGATGTCCTGCCGGCATTGCCTGGTTAGATTCTTTGTTAGCACCCGGTTTTTCAACTTTTTTGAGCGTCACTTCAAAAATGAGAGCAGATTCGGGCGGAACCGGACCGGCTCCGTTTTCACCGTAACCCTTATCGGCCGGGATAACGAAAACGGCCTTGCCGCCCTCTTTCATCTGAGACAAACCTTCCTTAAAGCCGGGAATCAGGGTCATGACGACGTCTTTTTCTTCTGCAGGTGTTCCTTCTGCATTCGTAAAAGGCGTGCCGTTAACCAGTTTTCCGACGTAAACCATCGTCACTACGTCTTCTTCTTTCGGGGAGGGACCGGTACCGGCTTTCAGCTCTTCATACTGAACTCCGGAAGCCAGGACCTTAACGCCCTTCTTCTTTTTGTTTTTCTCAAGGTAGGCAAGACTTTCGCCTCGATTCTTTTCCTTGACTTCCTTGACCTTTGCCTCATGGAGCTGGTTCAGCTTTTCAGCTCTGGTGTTGAGCGAAGTCACGATTTCTTCCTCGCTTAACTTGCTCTTATTCTTCAGAGCATCCATTAAGCCCTCCACAACCAGGTCCATGTTAACGGGTGCGCCAAGCTCAGACTGTTTGAAGACCTGAGAGGAAAGGTAATTTCCAAGCGAAGCTCCTAAGCTGTAAGACTCTTTGGCCTCCGGTGTCATGTCCTGTGCAAGGGCGGAACCGACGAAAACGAAGGTCAACGCGACTGACAACATAGTTTTTTTGAGAATCGACATAGTGATATTTTTAAATGGGGTTGATTTGATTCAAACGGAATGAAATTTCTTTAAGGTCTTTCAACCTTGCGTCCGGAAAGCTTCCAGCCCTCAATGCCGTCCGGCATCTGACGCACGTCGGTGTAACCGAGCTTCATGACTTCGCGGGCAGCCATTTCGCTAGCCGTGCAAAGTTTATTCACGCAGTAGAACACCATCGTTTGGTCTTTGTTTTCGGGAAGAAGTTTTTTCCAGTTGCGGACGTTGAAGAACTTAGCGCCCGGGATGTAGCCCTGGGTCCATACTTCAAGCGTATTCACGTCGTAGAAAGGAATTCCGGCTTGCCAGAGCATCTCAGCTTCGCGCATAGAGATCTGGTTTAGGAGTTCGTCATAGACAGGCGCTTCGACCGGTTCTCCGCCTCCGCCCGCAAAGTTGATTTGCGGGTAAAGACACAGAAACGAAATCATCGCGGCTTGGAGTATTTTGCTTTTCATTCTTACTTCTCTGCTTTCACTTCGGGTCCGAAGACCCGAAGTTTATGTGACACTAATCTTTGTGGTTACTTCGTTGCTTTTACAGCCTTGTAACCGCCCTGATCGATAATGGACTGAGCCTTGGTCAGGTAGGCTTGTGCCGTCTCAACACGCTGTTTCGTGTAGTTGAAGGCATGCACACCCCAAGAACCGTCATCCTGGACCTGTTTGATGATTTCGCCGGCCTTGTCGATAAGAAGCATGGCTTCCGTTCTCTGTTCAGGCGTGAGTTTGGTGACTTCAAGCAGCTTGTTGATACGAGTCAGAGCTTCGACGTTCTTCTGGTGGCCTTCCTTAATCGGGTTCTGCCACTTCATGACTTCGCCATAGATCTCTTTCTGGTCCTGATAGATCAGGCCCTGATCGAGTTCAGACTGGAACGGGCTGTGGCAGCCTTTGCCTTCGACAACCGTAAAGTCGGCGATGGATGTACGTGCGCAGCTCCACATTAAGTCAACGTAACCGTGACCTTCTTCGTCTCTGGAGATTCTCCAGCCCTTAGAGTTGGAAGCACGAGACTGGCCCGGACCCGGGTTCATCATCTTCTTGTCAGGATCGACCATGATCTTGAAGAGGTGAGAACGACGGACGGCGTCAAAACCGGCCATGTCAGGACGCTGAATAGCTGTGAAGTTTTCGCAGCTCATCGTGAACGGCATATGGCAGGCGATGCAGTCGACCTTGCTGTGGGTGTCGGCATTCGCAACCATCTGAGCCTGTGTCGTATGGCAGTCTTGGCAGTTCTTACGAATTGCGGGACGTGTTACTCCGGAAGTCCAGTCGTTGCTGGTAACTTCATGCGGGTCGTGGCAGGTAACGCAACGCATACCCTTTTCATAGTGCTTCGACATGAAGAGCTGAGCGCCTTCTGTACCGCAGGACGGGCAAGAAGACTTCGTCTTAGCGTTGAATGCCTTTTCAAGCTTACCCTTAGCATCGGGACGATCAACTTCGTCTTCGATAAAGTTCAAGCGCTGATGGCAGCGGTCGCAGTTTGTGCTCATGTTGTTGGTGTTGCCAACCAAGTGTCCGCCTTCACCATGGCATTCTTCACAAGCGATACCGCGGGAGATTGTGTGTTTCTGGAGTTCTTTCGGGTTGCCCAGAGCAGCGAAGAATTCCTTCTTATCCTTAAAGTCAAACTTGAAGGCGTGACAGACTTCGCAGTAAGAGGAAGCAGCCTGGAACAGAAGTTTGCCTTCATAAGTAGAACCGTAGGATGTCATACCCCACTGGTGGGAGGCGGAAGGTCCGAACTGGCTGAGTTCTGTCGGGAAGTCAGGGATCAATTTCTGAATTTCTTTCGCTTTTTCAGGTGTCAGCCATTCTGCCCAGCCGCGGGAGAACTGGTTGCCGCCGGCAACAACCTTACCGGTGCCGTCTTTGAGCAAGCCGTCACGAACGTGGTAGGAACCGCGAACGAGCCATCCGTCGATGTAGCCGTATTTGGTACGCGGTGTACCGATGGTGGCGTAAATCACGTCAGCCGTAATACCGTCAGGAAGAATAGAGGCCTCAGAACCGTACAGTTTCTTCTTCAGGTCGTTATCGACTTCAGGATGTTCGCCAGGGAAACGAACCGTCTTGGCATGACGGGAACGCTTCCACTGTTCGTACTGAATCGCGTGGCATTCGCCGCATTTTTCCGGTCCCACAAACTTGTTGGGGAAGTCAAGAATGGAGCGCTGGCCCAAACGGTATTGAGAGGCCATCGGACGGTTGCCGTCCTGATGAGCGGAGTACTTCTGAGCATTGCCTTCACCAAGGTATTCAGAGCCGCGGGTAGAGATAACCGGTGTACCGATCACTCGTCCGTCTTTTCCGTAAGTAGCAAAGATGGGATGATTCTGGAATAAAAAGTCCCAAAGTTCTTTTTCTTGGACGATGTAGTCCTGCAGGGTGCGGATGCCCTTGGTCGGTTCCGTCAGGTCAGGATTGGCCCATACTTTCTGGGTAATCTCATTAACCTTAGGTGTCGGAAGGGGCTGACCGTCCGCTGCATAGACACATGATGTCGCCATAGCAGCTGCAAGGCCTAAGCCTATCGCTGTTTTTCGTGTCTCTCGTAACATATCTTCTCCAGGTGAGGCAGAGGTTTTTCGAATAATTAAATTACTCCGAATATCTAGGCCTCGATAGGTGTGAAATGGGAACAAGGAATGCAAAGGCAATACCTTTCCCCAACTTCAGGTTAATTTAAGATTAGAAAGGCACAAATAAGATATTCATATTAAGGGTAACCCCTGTTTTTAGACTGAACGGACTAATCCTTTAGGGGTAGTCTTTGCTGTTTTATTCAATTCGGGGAATCCGGCAGCTGTGATGCAAAAGTTTCAAAATGTCCTGGCGTCCTTGAGATCTGTTCGCTAATAACCAGAAGAAGTTGTCAGGCAAGACAAGTAAATACCAACCCTCATGGATGTATAAATGTGCAACAAAGGGGGCTTCATAAAGGCGATAGGGGGCTTCATAAAGGCGATACGGGGCTAAAAATCGCCGTATGCAATAAGGAAAACATCTTAGAAAAAAATAGCCCCTAAGACCTCACTGTCGTGTTGTGGACGCAACGTTTTTTGCCTCATCCCTTTAATACGTGAGGAAATTTATGTAACGACTATAGAAGTGATAAGAAAAAAGCCTCCGAATCTTGGAGGCCCTGCGTTATCTCGTCAAAGTCTTTCGGTACCTTCAGCAAAAGCAGAGAAAATTTTGTGGTCTTTTTCTCATAGTTACCGTCCAAACTATCCCGCCATTTTCCTCCTTGATCAGGCGCACATCCTTCCTTAACGTTGATTCTCGGTATACTTTTAAGGTTGTGGTCTTTTTTACATAATTAATTATTTTCGGAATCCCAATGAGCTACATCTGCACGAGCTGCGGCAAAGAAACACCCACTTCAACCTTTCACAACACCTGCGAATGCGGCGGTCTGTTTTCCCTTCCTCAGGATCACCTTCCTCTTTGGCAGGAATCCTTAATTGATAAATCGGTTTGGTCTCAATTCCGTTACCACGCTTTTATGAATTTGGACGGTGATGTTTGGCGCCGAGTTTCCATGGGAGAAGGCATGACGCCCATCGCTTCCTACAACGGAAGCGTCTTCCTCAAGATGGATTTCATGATGCCGACGCTCTCCTTTAAGGACCGCGGAGCAGCTGCCTTGGTAAGCCATATGAAAGCCATCGGCGTTAAAAAATGCGTTCAGGACTCCAGCGGCAACGCCGGCGTGGCTGTTGCCGCCTACTGCGCAAGAAGCGGTATCGCCTGCGAAATTTACGTTCCCGAAGGCACCAGCCCGAATAAGATCGCCATGATTGAAGGCTTCGGAACCAAAGCGGTTGTCGTCCCCGGAACTAGAGATCATTGCGCCGAAGTCTGCCGCTCTAAGGTCAAAGAAGAAGGAGCTTACTACGCCAACCACGTTTACAACCCTTACTTCTACGAAGGCACAAAAGCCTATATTTATGAAACCTTCGAGCAGCTCAAAAGAATCCCTCGTCATATCTTCATTGAACTCGGCAACGGGACGCTCTTCATTGGCGCCGTCCTCGCTTTAGAGCATCTCATGCGTTCCGGAGTTATCGACGAATTCCCGCAGCTTATCGCCGTTCAAAGCGAAAACTGCGCTCCGTTCTACGAAACCGAAGAACAGGGGTCTTCTTCTTTAGTCGAAGTCACACCGAAACCAACATTGGCAGAAGGCATTGCGATCGGCAAACCGGCTCGCGCCGGTGAAGTACTCGACATGATCCGCCGCCATAACGTCAAAGTAATCACCGCTCCGGAAGACAGAATTCTTCCGTGCCGCGAGGAAATGGCAAAACGCGGGTTCTATGTTGAACACACCACAGCCGCCGCACTTGCCGCCTACTATCGCTACTGTAAAAAATTCGGCCCGACCGAGGACGCCCTCCTCTCTCTTTGCGGCGCAGGCCTTAAGAGCGAACATTAATAAGCAGTTTTGTCGGGAGGAAGTTGTATTTTGTGCACATTGACTACTTCCTTTCGGCATAAGATTGCTAGAATTTGGTCAACTTCTTTTATGGTGAGACCGGTCCATGGATAAATACGACAAAGAGATTCTTTCCGTTCTTTTAGAGAATGGAAAAATCCAACTTTCCGAACTTTCAAAAAAGACCAATCTCAGCGTATCTTCCTGCCAGCGAAGAGTTAAGAATCTTGAGGAATCCGGCGTCATTGAAAGCTATCAAGCCGTTGTCAATCCCAAGCTTGTCGGCATGGGTTTCCAGGCACTGGTATTCATCACCTTGTCGCAAGCTGCCGGTGAAAAAATCACAGAATTTGAAAAAGCCCTGGAAAAAATTCCCTGCATCATCGAAGCGCATCGGATCTTCGGCGAACAGGACTACGTCCTTCTGGTCGCCACTCCGGATTTGACCGCCTATCAGGAAGCCTACGACACGCAGCTCTCTTTGCTGCCTAATATCAAGAAGGTCGAGACCACGCTTTTGATGAAAGAAATCATCCCTCACCGCATTATTCTTTGACCTGAGTAATCTCTTTCTAACGCGCTAACGGACTGCCTCTTCGCAGTCCGTTTATTCATAAAATCTTCCCAAGAACAAATTCACCATCCTCCCAATAGAAAAAATGAGAAAAAGACCACAAATTACGACTTCCGCGGCGATCGAACCGATCTACATCTCAGAAAAGAGGCTTCCTTGTGGAGGGGCGCTGACACTCGGTTCATGGAATAACCGTTTGGTCGTTGCAGATTGGATTGACGGCTGGCACCACTCCACCATCATGAACCGCCTGCAAAAGTACACCAAGGCTTCTGTGGTCAAAAGCACATCGAAAGTTATCGAAGCGGCTTCCGATTGGCTTGATGCGTATTTCGAAGGCAGCAAAGAAGCTCCAGACTTTGATCTCCTTTTCCTCGGCACGGATTTCCAAAAACGCGTTTGGCAGCTCTTGCTGGAAATTCCATACGGCGAGACGATCACTTACGGGGAGCTCGCTCAAAAAGCCGGAACTCCAAAAGCCGCTCGAGCAGTCGGGGTTGCCGTCGGAGAAAATCCTTTCTCCATCATCGTTCCCTGCCACCGCGTCATCGGCAAAGATAAGTCACTCACCGGTCACGGCGGCGGTTTTGATGTCAAAAATATCTGCTCGCACACGAACTCGGCACCGATATCGAAAATCTACCTTTTAGCGACTGCTCAAGGCGCATTGTTGGATAGACACAACAAAAACTTCCGAAGTTGCAACGGAACGTAAGTGAATAAGCCGACGGGGCCAACCCCATCCCTATTTTGCGTCAAAGCTCGGTTATCCTTCCACAATTCTCAATATATTGAGCGGTTATAACCCATCGATCGCCCGACGAGTTCTCCAGCAGCACGCAGTTCTCCTTCAGATCGATTTGCGAAAGTTCCCGGAAGGATAGTTATGGAAGATAAAGAAGCTCCGAATTCTGTCTTCACCATGAGAATTAAAGGCATGGCCATGCTCACTGTGTGCTCTGTTTTCTCGCTGAGAAATCTGCCGAGTATGGCTGAATACGGCTGGAACATTATTTTCTTCCTCTCAGCCGCAGCTGCCTGTTTCTTCATTCCCTCTGCTTTAGTATCCGCAGAACTTGCCAGTACTTATCCTCAGCGCGGCGGCGTCTTTATTTGGGTCAAAGAAGCGTTCGGCCCCAAGCTCGGGTTCCTCGCGATCTTTATGGAATGGTTCCAAAACATGCCGTGGTATCCGGCCGCGGTCACCTTTGTCGCCACCTGCATCGCATACATTTTTAATCCCGAGTTAGCCTCAAATCGGTGGTACATCTTCTTTACGGCCATCTTTTTGCTGTGGCTCTCCACCTTTCTAAACTTCCGCGGCATGCGGTTATCGGTTTTCTTATCAAATTCCGGTGTGGTTGTCGGAACCATTATTCCCGGCTTTTTTCTGATTGTCTGTGCGCTCACCTATGTTTGGCTCGGCAAACCGGTTCAAATCAATTTGGACGGCGGAAAAGCGCTTATTCCTGATCTGTCCACTGCAAGACAATGGATGCTGCTTGCCGGCATGATGGTGTCGCTCGCCGGTATGGAAATGAGCTCCGTGCATGTCACCTCGATGAAGAATCCGCGCTCATCTTTCCCGAAATCCATTTACCTGGCAACGGCCATTATTTTGATCCTTTCCGTCTTAGGTGCGCTCTCGATTTCTCTTGTTGTTCCGATCGGCGATCTGTCTAAGTCCGCAGGTGTCTGCCAAAGTTTTGAATTGATGCTGAATGCCCTCGGAGTCGGCTGGCTCACACCGATTCTCGCCTGTCTTTTAGCCTACGGCGCTTTAGCATCTGTCGTGACATGGATGAACGGTCCTTCCCGCGGTTTGCTCGAAGTTGCTAAAGAAGGCTATCTTCCGCAGTATTGGCAATACCGAAACAGTTACGGCATGCAGACAAGAATTTTTATTATGCAGGCCTCCCTAGCGTCTTTCCTGAGCCTGAGTGTGCTCATCATGCCCAGCGTGTCGGATGCCTTCTGGCTGTTCCTTGCTTTGTGCTCTCAGCTTTACATGATCATGTACCTACTGATGTTTGCGGCGGCAATTCGTCTCAAAATTGAAAACCCCGACAGCCCGGGAGAATACAAAGTTCCGGGCGGAAGGGTAGGAATGATCTTAATGTCGGGCGTGGCCTTCTGTACCTCTTTAATTGCGCTGCTCTGCGGTTTTATTCCGCCGGAAGAAATCATCAATGAAGGCCTTGCGGCATCCCTCGGATACGTTGGGTTCCTCGCGGGAGGCTTGATCATCTTCACTATCATCCCTCTGAAATTCTTCGACAAATTTCAGCATCAGCACCTGACAGAAGTAAAGGATTCTGCTGCCTAATCGCACGAACGCTTCTTGGAAGACTCTGATTTCTACCAAGCCGGATTGTCAAAGGATAGGTCCTATCCTAAAATCTGCGCGTCTCTTCTTGGGACGACGAACGATCGGAGGATTAGGCTCGAAACGAGACCGGCCGGTCGCTACTTGTTGTTCCAAATATGTCATTCCAAGAAGCCATTCAGTACAGAACTGAACTGCACAAACTGGCAGAACTTTCCGGCCAGGAAATCAAAACTGCTCAATACATCCAAAACAAACTCGAAGAAATGGGTTTTAACGTCCGCTCAGGCGTGGGCGGTCATGGCCTAGTTGTTGATATTGACAGCGGCGTTGCTGGTCCCACGGTCATGCTTCGCGCCGATATCGATGCTTTGCCCTATGCAGATCCCAACGATCCTGAAAGAATAGAGGCCATTCACGCTTGCGGCCATGATGCTCATGCGGCAATTCTTCTTGCCGCAGCTCCCGAAATCCGCAAAAACCTTAAAAAGGGAAAAGTTCGTCTGGCGTTTCAGCCGGCTGAAGAAAGCCTCCAAGGCGCGCTCGCCATGATCAAAGACGGCGTCCTAGACGGCGTTGATATCGTTGTTGGTTCTCACATCCGTCCCGTTCAGGACCTTCCGTTCGGAAAATACTGTGCGTCCGTGAATCATGTTGCCTGTGCAACCGTTGAAGTTCGCATTGACGGCAAACAGGCTCATGCCGCAAGACCGCATCTCGGCATCAATCCGATCGAAGCCGCCTCTCAGTACATTGCTTCGGTCGGGCTGATCAAAATCGATCCGAACAAGTCTTGGTCCGTCAAACCGACTCAGATTCATTCTGAAGTCGGTGCAACCAATTCCATTCCGAGCTTTGTGAAGATCGCCTACGACCTCCGTGCTCAGGACAATGCCGCACTCGAAGCGATCATCGGAAGAATGAAACTCGCAGCCGCAGGCTTAGAAGGCAGCTTCGGGGCCAAGGCTTCCTGCGAAGTCACAGAGTATTGCCCGGGTCCTGAATACGATGAAGCACTCGGTGAGCTATTCAAAGAAACCGTTGCAGGGACTTTCGGAAAAGAAGCTTTAGGTGCCAACTGCGGAGGCGGCGGAGAAGACTTCCACTTCTACAAGAAAGCCAAACCGGAGCTCCGAGTTCTGTACTAAGGTATCGGAAGCGGCGCCGCACCGGGACTGCATGACCGAAACATGAACTTCAAGGAAGAAATCCTTCCGCAGGCTTCTCAGCTCCTTATTAACCTCGTCGCAAAAATTCTAGCCTGATTAACTGAATCGAATTTTCGTTTCCTGCTTCACGCTAAATCTGCGCTTGAGTTCATACTCGGCGCAGATTTCTATTTTTTGTCTCTCAAGAGAAATTTCTCTGCAAAAATAACTAGTTAGCGTGATTAGAACTTTTACCTAGTTGAATACTAAAATTATGGTATTAAAACCTAATTTGAGAATTGAATAGGGGTAGTTCCTGTCTGTCTTTCTAGTAATTTTTACTATCACCAAAAGAGAGGTGAAATCAATAACCGATTGAATTTCCTTAGAATTCATCCGAACGGATTAAGGCTATAACTAATTCACGTTATATTTTAAGACAATGTTAATTTGTTACCAAGTGAAAACACTTTAGGGTATACTCCTACCCGTAACGAAATCCAACACCTTTACACCCCAATGAATTTCGTTCGCAAGGAGACAGCAATGCTTTTACACAACTTTACTAGCTTTGCGCTTTCGGAAGTAAGCAAAGAAGAAAATCTGTTCATCGCCAGTCAGGCTGAACAGCTGCTTCCCTTCCATTTCTTCTTTCCGCCCTCACTCGACAAATAAGTCTCCTTCATCGCTGACCGGACACTCCTAAATAAATACTGAAGCGCTCCCTTCGTCAGTCTTCAAATTAATTTGAAACGACCCCCTGCATAATTGTTTTACCCCATTTATGCGGATTCTATCTTTGCGACCACAGGAGTCAAAATGCTAGATCTCAAAGGACTGTTGTCCAAGGCAAGATTGCCGATGGATATCACCCGACGCGGCTTCTTAGAAGTATCAACCGTCGCTGCCGCCATGGCTGCGATGAACGCCGCCCGTGCACAAACCGGTGCACAGCCGTACATCATTCTCTCCGCTCCGAAAGGTATCCTGATCGCGGATCCGAGTTTATGTGTCAGCTGCCAGCGCTGCGAATTAGCCTGCACGGAATTTAATGACGGTAAAGCAGATCCGCGCCTTGCTCGAATCAAAATTAATCGCGGAATGTTCTATGGTACGGAAGGCACCTCTCTCACCTCTCCGCACAACGGCGCATACGGCTCTGACCCGGTATGCGTACAGGACACCTGTCGTCAGTGCGACCACCCGGTTCCATGCGCCAACGCCTGTCCGAAAGGCGCCATCCGCGTCAATCCTAAGACCGGTGCCCGCTATGTCGATGAAGAAACCTGCATCGGCTGCGGCCTTTGCCAGAAAGCCTGCCCCTGGAACATGATGAGCTTCGACGTTGAAAAGAACGTCGCCAGCAAGTGCTTCCTCTGCAACGGCGATCCGAAATGCGTGAAAGCCTGCCCGACCGAAGCGATTCGCTACGTTCCGTGGATGGATCGCTCCAAAGAACCGACCCGCGGCGTTCCTCACGGCTATATGCCCCAGAACAACAACGACCAGTGCGGTATTTGTCACGGCTGATTTTCTCTATAGGTTATCCAAATGTCAGAAGCAAAGAAATACGGTTGGACCGGACAAGGTCTTCGAATCAACCTCACTACCGGTGAAATCACAAAGGTTCCGACACAGAAAGATTGGATCGGCGGAACAGCTTTGGGCTACAAAATCTTTTGGGATGAAGTCCCCCCGAAAACACAGGCTTTCGATGAAGCCAACAAAATTGTTATCGCACCCGGCCCTCTGACCGGTACGGGTGCCGTCTGCTCCGGCAGAACCTCCGTTACCACCATGTATCCGACCACCTATCCGATCCATGAAATCGGCAGTGCTCACTTGGGCGGAGACCTCGGTGCCAAAATGAAATACGCCGGCTACGACTTCATCATCATCGAAGGCAAAGCCAAAGAACCGGTATACGTTTACGTCAACAACGATGATGTTCAAATCAGAAAAGCCAATCATATTTGGGGTGAAGGAACACGCCGTGCAGCTGCATTAATCAATCAGGAAACTTCCCCTTCAGCTTCCGTCACGGTGATCGGGCCGGCAGGCGAAAATCTTCTTCCGATGTCGGTCATCATCAATGCCAAGAGCCATACCGGCGGCGGCATCGGCGGCGTCTGGGGATCTAAGAACCTCAAAGGCTTGGCAATCGACGGCGATCAGCCGATTCATATCGCCGCAGACAAGGAAGAATGGGAAAAACTCGTCAACCGCAACAAAGAACTCTTAGGCGCTTTGACTCAGACGGTGGTTTCCCGCTATCCGCATCCGCTCTTTGAGTATCATTCTCTGAATTCCCGCTGGTCCGGTATGCCCGGAAAACAATGGGGCGCGGCCAATCCTCCGATCAACGTTCCGCTCGACACAAGGCGTCTATCTAAGATGGCCTTCCGCACCAACGCCGGCGAATTCTTCTTAGGCGACCGCGAATGGGCTCGTCACGTCCGCAACAACGGGTGCTTTGCCTGCCCGATCCGCTGCTATCCGGTCATTAAAGATACCGCGACAGCCGCCAAGTACAACGTTAATCCGATTACTGAACAGACCTGCGGCGGCCTGCTCTTCCCGATCTTCTTCTATCCGAATCTGAAGAATCATCCGGAAAGGAACATTGAAATCGCGATTGTCGGCAGCCAGCTCATGGACGACTTGGGCCTGTGGTGCAACTACGGTCAGCTGCAACGCGACATGATCGTCATGTATCAGGACGGATACTGGAAGAAACTCCTCTCCAAGGAAGAGTATGACTCCCTGCCCTGGAAGAAGATTGACGATGTGGACGCCTCCGCAATGCAGGATTTCCTCCCGAGAATCGCTTATCGCAAAGGCGAATTCGGCAAGTGGCTCGGCGAAACAACGCCTGTCATGCTCGACCACTTCGGTATTCCGGTTAAAACCTGGAGTGACGACCACCGTACGCTTTATTGGTCCAACGGTCACCCGAAGCATCACACCAATGAAGACGACGGACAATTAGGCTGCGTGCTTAACTGCATGTGGAACCGCGACCCGATGGCACACGCTCATGTGAACTTCACCCGCAGCGGTCTGCCGATCAAAGAAATGAAGCACATCGCCAAAGTCACCTGGGGCGACGAAAGTGCTGTCGACCAAATCGGCGACTACACACCGACCAATACTTATAAGATGAAACGCCTTCAGTGGGTTATCGCCAGAACAGAACTGCACAACATGCTGGGTCTGTGCTCCTGGATGGCTCCGTGGGAATACTGCCCCGACGAAAAAAATCAGTACGTCGGCGACCCCAACATGGAAGCCAAGATCTTCTCCGCTGTCACCGGCGTCAATAAGACCGGCGACGATCTGGATAAAGACGGTATCCGCGCCTGGATGCTGCAGCGCGTCTACACGATGCGCCAGCTGGGTTCCTCCAACATGAGAAAGGACCATGACCTGGTTCCGGGATGGATTTACACCGATCCGAAGGATAGGAAGCCCTTCACGAAAGGTACCGTTCGCATGGATCCGGATGACATTAACAAGAGCTTTGACATCTTCTTTGAGCAGGTTGGCTGCGATAAAAAAACCGGTGTTCCGACAACGGATACTTTGAAGGCCTACCGTCTGGACTTTGTCATCCCTGTTCTGCAGAAAGAAGGTCTCATTAAATAACACGGGTCTTCCATCATGAGTCAACAGGAAAATATCTACGAACTGCCGCTCTTTAAAGCGCACGTACTGCTTTTAGCCGACATCGTGGCCGACTTCAGCGGAAGAACGGAATTGGCCGAAAAAGGTAAAGTAAAAGAGCTTTTTCTTCGTCAGGTCAAAACCGCTCCCGTGCCCGATGCAGCCGAGCTGCAGGCAGCCGCTGAAACCTCTACCGATGCGGTTTTAGAGCGTGCATTAAAGCGCAAAGAGCAGCAGGAATTTGAGGTCCAGCTCACGCCGCAGGGTAAGGTTGATCTCTACGAGGCCGAGCATCCGAATCTGCGTCCTAGCCGCAAGGCTTTAAGCCGCAGAGAAATGCTTCGTTCTCTCGTCCGCGGAAATATTCATCCGAGCGACCTGCAGACCGAAGAAGAGCTGGAAGAGGAACTCCCTGAGGATTATTTCGAAACCGTCTGCAAAGCGACCGAAGAAGGCGACTTAGGCGTCTTCTCGATCACCGCACCGGGCGGAACAGAGTACCTCTACTTCAAACCGCTCATGTCGCACTCCTACGCCAGAATTCTGGCGGTCAAAGACAACGCCGAAGCGCTGGTGTGCGATCAAATTAGAGAAAACTCCCGAATTTATCCGCGGCCGGTTCCCTCTCAGATGTTCCTTGAGGCTCCGTTTGATTTTGATGTTCCGACGCTGGAATGTTTACTTCAATCCATCGGACGGAAAGGAGAAAACAAGGACATCAAGTTCACGCAGACCTCCTCCGGGACGATTTTTCTGTACTCAGACAAATATTTGGACGACGACTTAGCGGAGTTCCTCGCAGAAGAGCAGGAAATGCGTCCGCTTAACCCGTAACCCACAAAGCATTCAAAGGCACAAAATGTCAACTCTCAAAACAACCATTCTCCTGTCCGCACTGGCGTGCTTAGCGATGTTCTCTACCGCCTTTGCACAAGACAACGTTCCCGTTAAAGCTCCGGAAAGCCTCAAGAACGTTCCCTTTAAAATCGAAGGCGTAGAGGGGTTCCTTCATTCACTCGGAATCGACCCAAAAACTGAGATCAAGCTCTCTAAGAAAGAACTACGGTCTCTCGCCGAATCCAACTACAACGACAAGACGGCCCAACATTTCATGAGCGTGCATGCCCGTCACGGCGTGGGCTGCCTCTCTTGCCACGATCAATCCGAAGTTAAAGGTACGGCTTGGATGGCCTACGTCAGCAATCCTCCGATGAAGCAGGACTGCAAGACTTGCCACACGGTCCAGGCCGACGTATTCAAACACACGGATACGCACAGCAACTTAGACTGCATTGCCTGCCATATGCCCAATATGCCGAAACCGGCCGAATACAGCGAAGATCAGGCCAAGGTCGCAGGCACCGCTTTGTACCGTACCCATATGTATAAGATCAATCCGTCGCCCGACAAGACTTCCTATGTTAAAAAGGAAGTCAAAGTCGACGGCAAGACCGTATCTCAGTACGAACTGGCTAAAGATGAAAAAGGCCGCGACTTTGTTGATCTGATGTGGAGCTGCGCACGCAATGCTCCTGCTGACTGGACGGTGTTTGAAGGCAAAGGCTGCCACAGCCAATACACCTCTAAACTTGAAGAAGGTCTTGTCTACAAAGATCAGAAGCAGGTTTACGGCGAACTCGTGAAATGGCAGAACCCGGTTAAAGAAGGCTACAAAGAAATTCGCGGTGCAACCGAACGCATCAATAAGCTTCTTGAAGTTACACGACTCGATCGCGCTCAAAGAACCCAGGTCCTCTCCTATGTGGATTTGGCCACACAGATTGCCGACATGATCGAAAAAGACGGTTCCTGGGGTGCCCACGCTCATAACTATATGACCCAGCGCCTGGCTGCCGCTCAGAATTATGTCCGCAAAGCTCAAGAAATCTTGGACGCAGGAAAGTTCTCCAAGACTGCAGTAGATCCGCTTAAGTAACCGTTCCGAGAGGCCCGGGATCGGGCCTCGGAGAGAAACCATGACAATAGACCGTAGAAAATTCCTAGCCGGCACGGCCCTCGGAGCCGTCACTGCTGTTCTGCTGAATAAGCAGGAAGCAAAGGCCGGTAATGTCAGCGGATATAAGCCTCGGTTTGCGATGATCTTCGACCAGAACAAATGTGTCGGCTGCGGAGCCTGCAAAGAAGCCTGCTCCGAAACCAATCACGTTCCTGCCGGTCAGCTTCGCATGACGCTGGAGCGCCAGTCGCCGCTCGACGGAACGCCTGGCAACCGCAAGTATGTCCGCGTATCCTGCCAGCAGTGTTCCGAGCCGCCCTGCGTGAGAGTCTGTCCGACAGGCGCTGCGCACATAGATCCGGCCACCAACATCGTGACCATGGACAATTCCCGCTGCGTTGGCTGTAAGTACTGCATTGCCGGCTGTCCCTACAATGTTCGTTTCATTAACGAAGAAACGAAGGCCGCAGAGAACTGTGACTTCTGTCTGCACACCAAGCTTGCTATCGGCGAGCAGCCG
>OHTT01000310.1_pt1 | contig 25415 bp, 15 predicted proteins | sample 1579001 | NCBI WGS metagenome assembly OHTT01 (sample SAMEA3879606, study PRJEB24766) | human gut metagenome | biome: human-associated habitat; feature: feces | place: USA | collected 1985/1987
CTATCTCAATCATTGGCTTTGGCTTAAACTGACTTTCCTCACTTATTCTTGTTCCAAATCCACCGGCTAATAATACTACTTTCATTTATTCCTCCGCATTATGTATAAAACTCTCATATATGATGTAAAGTCGTTTAAATGTTACTATCCCCTTCGCCTCGAAATAATATGTTTTGCTTATGATAATAACTAGCAACATGCTCATGTATGATGTTTAACAAATTAAATTTTCATTAATATTCTATCATATATTAATGGTCTAATCTAGAAAATTATATGCACACAAAATATAATTGTCAAGTTGCTATACTAGTTATTAAAAAAAATACAATAAGCATGTTACTGTTTACATGTCAACAAATCCATATAACAATGATGGTGGGGTGGACAGATGAAATTAATTCTCTATCTGTCCACCATTATTACTTTATTATATTTACCTGAACCTATCTCCTCTTCTATAGCCAAACATTCTCATAACACTGCTGAATCTGAATTTCCTTCCTGAACAAAAGTCAGAATTGCCTGAATCACCATAGACTTTCCAATTGAATTTCTACCTACAAACAATGTCAGATTGTTTAGTGTAAATTCTGAATCACAGGATGCTTGAAAAACAACTACTATCACTTTCAAAAGATACTATGTCATCTCCCATTCTCCGCTCTCTCCCTCTGCCACCTTGCCTCATCACAATACACATCATACAATCTGTAATATATATCTGCTGCCTTAGTGTATCTTGTGCTTAAGTAATCTGCATTCTCTTTATATCTTTCTGCCATATTCTTTTCTTCTCTCCCCTGCGTAGGCGTATATATTCCACGACCATAATATATCGCATTTACATATTGATGTATCATCTCTTCATCTGCATATTCTTCCAACACATCTCTTACAGCTTCACACGGATAGTATCCATCTTCACCAGCTGGTGAGTTTGCCAGCAGTCTTCCCATATGATAACTAAAGCTGTCTATCTGCCCGTTCTTTTTAAGCAGTTCTCTAAAATGCTCTATCCATTCTTTGATTTCTGTAGTATTCACTTTTCCACACTTTTCTGCCGGACAGAATTTTGCCTTTTCATATATATGATATACCGCTTCTATGTATCTGTTTTTCTCCTCATTCTCCTCTTTATTTTTCTCTTTTGGTAACATTTCAGCATTATCTGTTGTAGCAGCCTCTGATATTTTTTCATATTCTTCAATTTCTTTACTTTCCTTATTACCTACATTCCCATTCACTCTATCTTTTTTAAACAGCAAAGATACAAGTTCTGCATAAGCCTCTGGTGATGCTTTCATACTCTTCTGAAATGCTTTCATATCATTCCACTTAAGTACACCTGAGTATCTTATTTCTATAGAAGCAAGTACATTACATTTTTCATCATCATCCATATACTCATCCTGTAGGATTGAAATTAGTTTCTTAAGGTAGTATGGCAGTTCTGATACGTTCTTTATATTTTCCATATCTTTTATTTCTATGAAATAGTCATATATCTGTGTTTTCGTAAAATCCTTTTCTCTCACTACACCATACAACATCATAAGATACACTTCAACAGTTCCATATTTCCTACATTCTTTAAGCGCCCATATATATTTATCTGTCATATAGCCTTCTGCATTTTCCCAGAACATATGCTTGATGTGTTCTGGGGCATCATTAATCTTTGGTATATTTTCGCCCGAAAAGCATGATTCCAGTCTATATATCTGTACTATAAATTCATCATCAAGCTTTATTTTATCCTGCAATTTACTGATATGTGAATATATATCAACACCCCTAACGGCAAGTTCACGGCAGTAGTCTATTGCCATCAGTTTTCTATGCTCCTGTGCTTTATATAAGATTAACAGTATATTTTCATCATAGTCATCGCTAAAATAGATGCCAAGCCAGCTTCCAAGTGTTGTCCACTTTTCTTTTGCACATATGGATGCAAGCCTGGCTATGCTAAAGTTTTTCTGTCTGAATTCTTCAATCTTAGTCTTTATTAGCTGCTCTGATGCTTTTTTATTTTCATTTCTTCTGTTATCCTCACCATAAGGTACTGGATTAAGCAAAATACCGTTATTTTCCTGTATAAACAGATATTCGTATTCATATTCTGGTTCTTCTGTATGTATTTCATCAAGAAGCTTCTCATACTGTTTTATGACATTTTCCGGAAGTGCCCATTCTGCAGTATTAAAGTATCTGTTATTATATATTTTATTTCTCAGATGATTTTTAATATATATTCTTTCTTCATCCGACATCTGTGTCACTTCATATAACATATTATCAATTAATCTGTCCTTGTTTATATCTGGTATATCTTCTGCTATATCAAGTAATGCCTCCCAGCGCTCCGGCTTAAAGTTTGCTTCTTTTATAAGAAGCTTCATATACTGGCTTATCGTATCTTTTAAATCTGACAGTATAACGCTTTCCGTTGTCACGTACTCTCTATAATGCGGCTTTATTATACTTCCTATTATACTGCTGTTGCCTGACGGCAATGCTTTATATATGTGTTTCCATCCGTTTTTATCATATGTAAGTGCCATCTTTGCTGCACCAGCCTTTTCATCAACTGTTCTGAATGCTGACAGATTAATCCAGCTGCATATCACCTTCTTTATTGAATCCTTAGGCGAATTAGACTGATACTTGTAACACATATCATCTACACGCAACAGCCATTCAAACGCTTTTTTAGCATATTTTCTCTGGACAAGCAACGTATCAACTCCCCATAATATATCTATATATGAATTTCTTTCAAACATTATATTATCACTCTGATTTGCAAAAAGACTTAACAAACCTGTAGGATTACTCCACTCATTTTCAAGTCTTTTAAGAATAACTGATGGTGACAGTTCGCATAATTCTGTAAAGAATTTTGATATGTATTTCCACTGCTTCTCATCATTTACATGTGCTATTATTTCTGTAACGACAGTATCCATTATTTTCTGTGAACGCCAATTATCCTTAATGCAGCCTTTTATAAGAAGTGCGTTAAGCATGCCTTTTCTTATATTTCCTGACCAGAACAGCTTTTCCCCTTTGTATTGAGCCTCGAATTTTTCTATATATGAATATGTAAAAAGTGATTCTGTCTCAACCATTACATCTACACATACTTTTGTAAAAGTTTTCCACATTTTACTATCTGTTGATATATCAAGATATTCCCATGTATTCTGCACGCTTGCCAGATAATATTCTCTTTCGCTTCCAGTTTTCACTATGTGTACAAAAGGTTCTTCATCATATGAATATTTTCTTACCTGTTTGATGAACTCATTATATTCAAGTTTACTAAGCTCTTCTATAACTGCCTTATCACCCTCCGCATCAGTCCATTGTCCTACTAACATACAAGTAATTTTAACATTGTCTGGCAATCCGTTAATCCATTCCGGCTTTTTTAAGAATGCGCCATTAAATATTTTTCTTTTCATTGGTATATATAATCCATGTGTTTCACTCACCAATGCATCTGCTTCACTTACATCCATTCCAGCACGTACAAGCGCAAGTCTTAATGTTGAATATGTTCTTGGGCGCAGTACTATTTCCTTATCTGAAAATGACGGCAGCCCATCTGTAAATATAAATATATTGGTATTATTTTCTATTACAACTATCTCTTCCGCATAAAACCAAGGTATATATATATTTCCCGTCTCACCTATTGCCGTTAGCTTATCCCAGTCTTCCTTACTTTTTACAACGAATATTGGACGTTTTTCTTCTGTTTTCCACAGTTCATTAACGACACAATATATCGCCTCTTCCATGCATCTGGCTCTTATATATATTTTTTCATTATTTTTTTGTTCATTAAATTTATTTATAAAATCATCATCATCTATATCAAAAAAATCTATTCCAATCTTAGGATTAACTGTCTTTCTTTTTAACTGGATATCAAGCTCATCCGTTGAATATACAGACATGTTGTTTTCTGAATATATCCTCATCTGATTACTTATATTTTCAAGCTTCTGGATAATCTGCCCACTTACTTTCTTTTGTTCTTCTCTCCAGTCACTTTGAAAGTATCTATCATATTTTTCTGGTGCAGCTTCAACAAGCTCATACAACACAGCATTTAATATTCTGTCAGCATACAGATATGCTTCCTCATGAGGTATCTCGTATGCACTCATAAGATTGGTAAGTCCGTTACTAAGTCTTGATTTAAGTGTATATCCTGAATCTTTTGCAAGCTCTGCTGCCAATGCTTCTAGATTTTTTTCACATAAAATATCAGCTATATCATCTATTATCTTATCTGCATCTGATTCATGTTCGATAAAAAATCTACTGTTATCAACAAGCAGTTTTTTAAGTGTCTTTTTATCTTTTATTTTTCCTAAGAATTTATTTCCAGCATCCACCAGATAATTTACAGCATTATTTTTAACTATTTCTTCAAGTAATTCGTCTACAACCATATGCTCCCTCCAACTATCTCGTTATCAGTTTATTTTTTTCTTTATATTCCTATCTTTCTATTTTATTATAAGTCCATCAAGGTTTATATATTTATCCTATATATTTTTTGTGTTTTTTATTTATTATGTATTGACATTTTAAATCACACATTATATAGTATAACTATACTTAATTAAGTCTTGAATGTGTATTATATGCTTATATTAAAGTTCTATATTACGCATTTCTTATGTATCACACTGGATTCAGTACAGCATTTTATTATCAGATTATACCCATATATACACAACAAGGCATGATTCTATATTATGATCATTTTATCATATGATGTACCTGATGTAACAACTCACTTGTTATATATTTGACCACATGTTAAAATATATATGATTTCATAGCAGAATTGCCTGTTGTTAATTTTACCTATTGAATAAATGAAGTTTTAAGGAGATTTTGCTTATGAAAATTAACGATAAAGATAATAATTATTACAACAAAAACACTGATAACAATATAATTATTAAAAATGATAGTAGCTCCTCTACTACAACCAAACGATATAGCGATAACGTATTTTGTCTATTATATTCAGATAAGAAGAATTTACTGGATTTATACAATGCCCTGAATAACTCATCTCATACAGACACTGATAATCTTAGCATAACAACGCTAAAAGGTGGCGTGTATATGAAGTATAAGAATGATGCCTCATTTGTATTCAGCTATGAGTTATATATGTTTGAACAGCAGTCATCACTTAATTTTAATATGCCATTAAGGTTCTTACACTATGGCTCAGAAGTATACAGGAATATATTTCCTAATAATATGCTTCATAAAAGAAGTATGCTTAAGATTCCAACTCCACATTTTATTACATTCTATAATGGAAGAGAACGTATGAAAGAGCGTATTAAAATTCTTAAGCTGTCAGATATGTTTGAACATCCTACAAAGCATCCAGAGCTTGAGTTAATCGTTACGGTTATTAATCTTAATCCGGCTGAAGAAGCAACTGATATTATACATAGCACTACTGATGACAACTTTTTTGATAATAATATCAGACCAGCCATAAACGGATTATTCACGGATAACATATTAAACCGCTGCAAGTCACTCAGAGATTATATGACTTTTGTCACCAAAGTACGTAATAAAATGGATTTATCCGGTCTGGACGTCAGGGCATCAGTTATCGAAGCTGTAGATGAATGTATAAAAGAGGATATTCTATCAGATTTCTTTATAAAGCATAGAGAAGAGGTGATTGATGTGAGTATATTTGAATACGATGAAGAAGGCGTTATGGAGATTCTCCGTGAAGAAGCCCGCACTGCTGGACTTGAAGAAGGACGTGCTGCTGGACTTGAGGAAGGACGTTCCGCTGGACTTAAGGAAGGACGTTCCGCTGGACTTGAGGAAGGACATATCGCCGCCATTAAAAATATCATGACAAAGCTTGGCAAATCAGCAGATGAAGCTATGGACATACTTGATATTGATATTGATAAAAGAGAGGTCATTAAAAAAAAGCTGCAATAGTTATTTACCCGATTAAGTATTAAACAATAAGTGGGGCGTAAACATTAAGAACATATTTCTTAATGCTTCGCCCCACTTATGTACTTTATCTGACAAACTCACAACTGTTATATTTTATATCTTCCTAGAACTGGTTATCTTTAAAGAATTCCCATTTTCTTTCAATCATCTCATCAATCCTGCCAATATAATTCCTTACATCCTTGACGTTCTCTATACGCTCAATTCTTACTGAATGGTTGTCATCGCTTTCATTATGGAATACAACCTTGCTGCTTGCTCCGGCTCCACATGCTATTATGGTCTGTTTTTCCTCCATAATAAGTATGTTATATATACACTCCTTACCTTCCTTCGAATATCCTACATTTTCAAAGTTTCCAGCCATATTCTTCTGCCTGTACATATAATATGGTTCCATATCAAGCTTTTTTGCTGCTTCCTCTGTCATTCTTATGATCTCATCCGTATTTTTTGTTGACAGCTGCTTGTACTTATCTCTCCATATATTAAGCGCGGCTGCTCTCTTTATGGCAAGTGAATGTACCGTAAGACTTTCCGGATTCATAGCCTGTATCTCGCTAAGTGTATGCTTTACTTCGTCAACATCCTCACCGACAAGACCAAGTATTATATCCATATTTATATTATCGAAGCCTTCTTCTCTTGCCATATTGTATACATTCTTTATCTGTTCTACAGTATGCTTCCTGCCTATCAGATCAAGCGTTTTCTGATTCATCGTCTGTGGATTGATAGAGATTCTTCCAACATTATGTTTCTTAAGCACCTTAAGCTTATCAAGTGTTATACTATCTGGACGACCTGCTTCTACTGTGAATTCATGACATCCATCTATATCAAACAGTCTTTTAAGTTCTGTTATCAGTCTGTCAAGCTGCGCTGCACTAAGCGTTGTTGGTGTACCACCACCAAAGTATACTGTATCAAGTCTTCTCCCCTTCATGGCTCCTGATACGAATTCCATTTCCTTAATAAGTGCATCAAGATAACTATCAACGTAATCTTTATAGGCTCCAAGTGCATATGATGAAAATGAACAATACAAGCATATACTTGGGCAGAATGGAATTCCTATATACAGACTATAACCATTTTTATAGTCTATACTGTTTAGTATATCCATTTCTTTTCTGGCTACCTTAAGTGCAAGCTCTGCTTTCTGCCCACTTGCCTTATGCTTATCCATAAAATGTCTTTTTATCGTTTCTTCGCTTTCACCATCTTCAAGCATCATATATGCTATCTTACTTGGGCGCACTCCCGTAAGATATCCCCATGGAAGTGTCTTTCCGGTCTTTTTACTAAGATAGTCGTATAGATATGACTTGAACTTATCATGCATCTGGCTTTTGTTAAGTCCTGTAACATCTGGTACCTTTATGTCTATAACCATATCATCCGACATATCTTTTGAATCGTTTTTTGAATTATCTTTCAAATTATTTTTTAATTTGTCTTTCTGATTATCACTTGAACTATCGCTTTCTTTATATGCTGTAACTTCTGTTCTGGGATAGAATGAACGCACCAGCACTATGGCATCATCATAAAATGTATTATCGTCTATTTTAATATATATCATCATTGTTCCTCTCTGTACACAGCTTCCCCAAAAAACACTACCTGCACACAATATTAAATATTCTGTCTAGTCTATATATACATAATAAAATATAAAATTTATAAATCAATTCTAAATTGAAAATCTTAATTCACCAGAAACGGATTATTCTCTCTTTCATAACCAACACTTGTGCCTTCTCCGTGTCCCGGATATACCTTCGTATCATCAGGAAGTACCATTACTTTTTCTTTTATTGAACGCACTATTTCGCTCATGCTACCTCCAGGAAAATCCGTTCTTCCAACTGAGCCACAGAATAATGTATCTCCTGAAAAAAGCACTCCTATTTCTCTTATATAATAACAACTTCCACCTTCTGTATGTCCCGGAGTATGAAGTGCTTCTATATCAAATCCTGCAAGTTTAAGTATTTCGCCATCTTTATGCCATACATCTGCTTTTACTGAAAGCTTAAGCCCATATGCTTCACCAAGATTAATATGTGGCTGTTCAAGTGTATTCTTCTCATCACATGATGCATATACTTTAACACCATATTTATCTCTTACGGCATCTGCTGCCATAATATGGTCAAAATGTCCATGTGTTAACAATATTCCCTTAAGGCTGCATCCTGATTCATCTATCATTCTGCTTATCTCATCCTGGCTGTCTGCTGGATCTATAAGAACACACTCTTTAATATCCATATTACATAACAGATAGCAGTTAGTGCCTACCATTCCTAATATTCTTGAATCTATTTTATACATATCTTCCCCTTTTAATCACTTTATTTTATATTTAAATTTAATGATGTAAGTGAATTGCATAGCAATGTAGCAATCCTGATGCATCAGTGAGTAACAGAATTTACTTTTAACACTCACATCACAATAATTATATGCTATCAAAAAACCGTTATCAACTCCTACTTGATAACGGCTTTTTCAATAACGGCATACGGCATTTTTAATATTATTTTTAATATTTTATCATTATTTGCTTTTTATGATAGCTTATATTTACAAATCTACATCTTATCGCTATTTAGTTCTGCCGGTACTTGTCTTTATCAGCCCATAGCTCTCTCAATATCTGTGACACCATCTATTTTTCTTAGCTTGTCGATAAGTCTGTTAAGCTCTTCCTTACCTGATACCACAAATCCTAAGTTAATAGTTGCAATATTCTTCTTGTTTACACGGCTGTTCATGAATCTTACGTCTATGTTAGCTTCTGTAAACAATCTTGATATATCAACAATAAGACCTTTTCTGTTACCTGCAAATATGTTAATCTCGGCACTGTATTTTTCATCTTTGTTCTCTGTCTGTTCCCACTCTGCTTCTATGAGTCTTGCACGCTCACTTGCCGGGAAGTTTAGTATGTTGATACAGTCTGTTCTGTGGATTGAGATACCTCTTCCTCTTGTAACAAAGCCTACTATTTCATCACCTGGAACAGGATTACAGCATCTGGAGAATCTGACCGCAACATCGTGGATTCCTTTAACAACGATTCCACCCTTGCCCTTTTTATTATCATTCTCCTTTTCCTTGCTTTCACTTGCTGCTATCTGTTCAAGTGCCTGCTTGTCTGTAATCTCAGCCTTCTTTGTCTTTAAGTATTCTTCATTAAGCTTATTGACTATCTGCCCTTCTTTTAAAGCTCCATGTCCGACGGCAGCCATGATAGAATCCCAGTCCTTATAGCCATATTTTCTTAAGGCCTTTTCTACGAATTCAGGCTTATTTATCTCTGAAAGAACTATGCCCTTTCCTTTACAATAGTTGGATATAAGCTCCTTACCCTTTATTATATTGTCTTCCTTAAGCTCCTGCTTAAACCACTGGTTGATCTTGTTACGTGCCTGTGTGGACTTAACCATAGATAACCAGTCACGACTTGGTCCCTTTGAGTTCTGTGAAGTTATAATCTCGATTCTGTCACCATTTTTTATCTCATAATCAATATTAACAAGCTTTCCGTTAACTCTTGCACCTACCATCTTATTGCCTACAGCACTATGAATACTGTAAGCAAAGTCTATAGGGTTAGAACCTGCCGGAAGTGTCTTTACATCTCCTGTAGGTGTGAAACAGTATACCGAATCAGAAAACAGATTAAGGTCATTCTTAATAGATGATAAGAATTCTTTATTATCTGACATATCTCTCTGCCATTCAAGTATCTGTCTTAACCAGCTAAGCTTGGCCTCTTCACTCTTGTTTGTCTCACCTGTTTTGCCTTCTTTATACTTCCAGTGAGCTGCAATACCATATTCTGCTATTCTATGCATTTCATATGTTCTTATCTGTACTTCAAAAGGCTGGCCATTGGATGCTATAAGTGTTGTATGAAGTGACTGATACATGTTAGGCTTAGGCATAGCTATATAATCCTTGAATCTTCCTGGAATAGGCTTGTACATCTCATGTATTACGCCTAAAGCCGCATAACAGTCTTTAACTGTATCAACCTTAATACGTACTGCAAATATATCATATATCTGATCAAGTGTCTTATTCTGGTTAACCATCTTTCGATAGATTGAGAAAAAATGCTTAACTCTTCCATCTATCTCTGCTTCTATACCGGCATTGCTTATATGCATACCGACTTCCTTGATTATGCTCTTTATAAAAGCTTCTCTACCCGGTCTGTTGATATCCACCTGCTTTACAAGGTCATTGTAAGTATCCGGCATAAGATATTTCATGGAAAGATCATCTAATTCTACCTTAATCTTAGATATACCAAGCCTATGTGCTATAGGAGCATATATATCCATAGTCTCTCTGGACTTTTCCACCTGCTTTGCTGGTGACTGGTACTGCATTGTACGCATATTGTGAAGTCTGTCGGCAAGCTTTATAAGAATAACTCTTATATCCTTAGCCATAGCAAGAAACATTTTTCTTAAGTTTTCTGCCTGCACTTCTATCTTGTCATGCTGATAGTTAAGCTGTGTAAGCTTTGTAACACCATCTACTAAAAGTGCAACCTCATCGCCGAATTCTTTTGCCACATCTTCACTTGTCATAACAGTATCTTCAACAACATCATGTAAAAGACCAGCTATAATAGACTCTTTATCAAGCTCAAGCTCTGCTAATATAATAGCAACACAAAGTGGATGTATAATATATGGCTCACCTGACTTTCTAAACTGGCCTTCATGAGCCTTTTTTGCAACCTTATATGCACGTTCTATATCTGAAAGGTCAGATGATGGATGATACATTTTAACTTTTTCTATAAGGTCATTATAAAGCTCCTCCGGGCTTGTAAAATCTGCCGGCGTATCCACTGATTTTTCTACTTCGCTTGTCTTAATATTCTTATTTCCTGCTAATTCTATATTGCTCTCTGGCATATAATCTCTCCCCCTCGTGTATCTATAATCCGGGTGCACAGCCTGTATATGACTGTTTTATTATATTATAATTTACTCTTTATCTGCTCCTATACTCACGAACCCGCGCTATCGCGCTCTTTCGTCCTGCTTCGCATGACTGTTCGTTCGTTAATGGCGCAAGAAAAGTAAATGTCTGCTTCGCAGCCGCTTCCTTTTCTTTTGCGCTCATTATATTATAATTTACTCGTTCGATAATGGTTATAATTATACCTCAGCGTATAACTTTTCCATAAATTCTCTTGTTGCCACTGCATTTTCTGGAACAGTATTCTCAAGTGTACAATGAACATATGGCTTATATTCTTTGATCTTCTTAAGCAATAGTGGATAATTAAGTCCACCTGTTCCTGCTGCTATTGACTTAAGCTCATCATTCTCAACTACATAATCCTTGCAGTGGACTACTGCGATATCTTTTAATAACAGGTCAAATGCCTTTTCTATAATCTCATCCTGTTTATCAATGTTTCCTGTATAAAGAAGGTTAACAGGGTCAAATATAATCTGAAGGTTTGGAGAATCTATAGCATCAAGCACCTTTCTTGCCCTCTCAACTGTGTTGACTATATGCTTCCATACAGGCTCTATAGCTACTATAACGCCAAACTGTTCTGCATATTTAACTATAGGTCTTAGGTTATCTATAAAACACTGAAGTGCCTCATCTGAATGATTCGCTGGTTCATACTTGTACTCTTCATTGACAGCACCTGTCTCTGTTCCAACAACGCCACATCCAAGTATACTTGCAAATCTTATATGTGCTTTATACTTCTCGACTATCTCCTTATGCTTTTCAGGATTAGGATTGCAAAGATTAAGATAGCATCCAAGAACTGCCACATCAACCTTATTCTCTGCACATAACTCCTTAATATACATAGCAAGTCCAGGTGTCATAGTCTCAACTCCCGGCTTAAACTCCTTTATAGACTTTGAAAGTGCTATATGCATACAATGAAATCCCTGCTTATGTATGTTAGGGATAAGCTCATCAAGTGGTGCATATGCAACATCATGTGCTCTGATACCTATTCTCATAATAATCCTCCATTCTTGCGTGTGAAAAATCTTATTTTTCACACTAATCCTCTTTTCTACGCTCATTTATCACTAAACTTCTTTTCTGTGCGTGTTTAATCTTGAACGTTTTATATGTCTTACTATATTCATACATCATGCTATTTAAAATCTACAGATTTATTTCAGTTTAACATATCAATGCCCAAATGTCACTTATAAGTTCAATTTAAGCTTGAATTATAAGTTCTATTTAAGCTTCTACCTGATACAAAAGCCCCTGTAATGATAATAATTACTGTATAATTAATACATACTACCATTACAGAGGCTCTCTTATTTTATATAATCTATTAACGTACTAGATTGTACGATTAATTATAACAGGAACAATTAGAAGCTCATATCATTCTTACTTATAGCATTATAAAATGTAGTCAGTGGTATAAAGCTCTGTGCGAAGCCTTTTCCTGAATCACCCTTACATATGACAGCATCGTCTGTTATTGTCTTTACGCCTACTGATCCACCAGATGTTTCATTTATGGCTTTTCTGAATGTTTTAAGTCCATACTTCAAATATGAGGCATCTCCTGTAAGCTCATAAGCTATCGCAAGTGACTCAAGCAGAAGTGTGTTGTTACCATTTCTTGCAAGACTAGGAAGTTCCTTATAGTAGAACAGTCCGTTATCCATATAGCAGTTCTCTACAAGATCATCCACCGCATGTATTAACATCTGTTTTACATCCTCTCTTGGGAATACTCTGTAGTATCTCATAACACTTCCGACTGCAACTGATATCATGAAACCTACTCTTATTGCTGTATTATCTGTGTATGGTGATAACCAGTCTCCATATTCTTCTTCCCATTTCTTGAAGCTGTCTATGATCCAGTCGCATTTAGCAAGCCATTTCTTATCATTAGTTTCTACATAAAGTGCTATAAGTGTACGAAGTGCCCAGCCTGTTTCCCTTGCATTGGCTTCACCTGGCACCTGATACATCGGAGTTTCAAGAAGTCTTAAGACATTTTCACCGATTCCAACAGCTGCCTCATATCCTCTCTCATCTCCTGTAAAATGATAATAATCAAGAAGACCTTCAACCCATTCATGTGAGCATACCATAACACCATTCTTACAATGCCCTGCTGTATGTTCCCATTGTCCCCCGATTCTTAAAGGATTGCTGCTATAGTGGCATATATCAACATCCATCCAGTGTTTTGCTGCTACTATCAAATAATCAAGGAATCTTCTTACTCCTGTTCTAGCATACATAAGTGCACAGGCATGCGGATAGTCATATTCATTGTTGCTCCAGACTGGTTTTCCGCCACCTCTTCCCTGGACTGTGTATCCCATATCTACTGTATCACCCCAGTTAAGCATACCATAGCATCTTGAATGTCCATCTGCTTTTGCCATAAGTGCTATTTCCACATCTTCATCATATTTATCAGGAAATACATCAAGCATTGCACCAGACTCTTTAAATATCTGAGGTGCTATATATGGTCTGTCTGGCATCTGATATATAAGACTTCTGTTATCTATCTCCCATATATGAGTTTCTGGACTATGCCAGTGTATAAGGAAGTTCTGTTCTTTTGCCATACCTGACTGCATATTTATCTCACCTACGCCCTCTGGCACAAGCATGACCGCTACACCCTCTGCACATGACTTGATTGCCTTAGGATAATTCTGCTGTGCCTGATGCACTGTTACGCAGAATCCATCATCAGCATCTGTATAGTCAGCCATAAATGTTCCATATAACACTTCTGCATAATGTTCATTAGCCTCTTTTATAAGATAGCTGTCATCTATTGTCTCATTTACTTCTTCACCATTCTTACCTATGATAAAGCTTGTCTTATAGTTTGAAGTGGCAACTATAGTCCTGATATCTGAAACAGGAGCCCTGTGTTCTATCATATCAAGTTCTCCTATTCCTCTTGTCATAAATATAGGTCCATTGTTATTAGAATTGTCTGTAAGAATATCTCCACATCCAGTTGAATCGTTGCCAGCTGCCATATCTATATGTACAAGCTTATCTGTTATCCTGCTGTCCTTTGATTTCTTAATATAAAATACTAATGATTTTATATTAAGTTCTTCGTCTGATGTATTGATTATTCTATATGATATGTTTACCCATGGTTTTCCTGCATAGGCTGTGATTCGTATCTCAGACTCTATTTTCTTATATTTTATATCTTCTTTATCTATAGAAGCTGTATTTCCGCCTTTATCAGTTTTATTTCCATCTTTATCAGCCTCAACAACATTATAAGCCTTAGCTGAAAGTGTTACCTCTACAGGACCTGGCTTTACTACACGCCACTCTCCTATAGACATCTTATAATCATTTCCTTCTCGGTCCTTTAGAACCGGTCCTTCAAAGTTCTCTTCGGTATATATCTTTCTTCCATCAACTAACCTTGTAAATATACTTTCAGAGTTATCAGATACATCAAACTCTAATTCACCACTGTTTACTGTATAACCTGCTTCTGTCTTCTTTACACACACTGCAGCTTTGTGTACATTTACATCCTTTTCTATAGGATTATCATAAGACAGCTTAGAAGCTTCTACAGCTTTATCATACTCTTCACTGCTTACAGAAAGAATCACTTTTGTGCGCTTGTTAGCTGGGAGATCTGCCATAAAGCTTATAAACAGAAACTTAACACTTCCATCATCATAGCTTGATGTCACTTCAGGCTGTATAATACATTCCTTTCCATTCTGTAATACTGCTATCTCTGATATGCTTTTAAGTTCACCTTTCTTAAATGGAACTGCTACACTGACGCATTCCTGAATTCTTGGATACCTATATAACTTATCCAGATAAATATCTAACATGCTTTATTCCTCCTTGTTATTCCACTGTGCAAACCATTTTTAACACAACAAAACTGTATTAATATGGGTTTTTACCGGTTTTTTTTCATATTTAACTTATATCTTATTATACTCACATTAATATCTGCTAACTACTGTTAAGATTGTCCTTTTTATGATATTATACATATTAATTGACCTTTACCTGCTTTAAGTTAGCAATCAGTACTAAGCATGAAGGTAAATTTATTCACAGAAAGGACTGTACACTTTGAATTATGCTGAAATAAAATATAATGATATTGCCAATGGTCCCGGCGTAAGAACAAGTATATTTGTAAGCGGCTGCACTCATCACTGTAAGGGTTGCTTTAACGAGGTTGCATGGGATTTTAATTATGGCATGCCATTTACTGATGAAACTATTGATGAAATAATAGAATCAATGAAGCCTTCTTATATAGCAGGATTAACTCTTCTTGGTGGTGAGCCCTTCGAACCAGCTAACCAGAAAGGACTTCTTCCTTTATTAGAAAGAGTAAAACAGATATATCCTGATAAGAATATATGGTGTTTTACAGGCTATCTGTTTGATAAAGATATTATGGAGCGTATGTATAACACATACCCAGAGACTGCAAGAATGCTGTCCTTCATCGACATATGTGTTGATGGGAAGTTTGTTGAACAACTAAAGGATATGATGTTAAAATTCAAAGGATCATCTAACCAGAGAACTATTGATGTACAAACCTCGCTTAAGGAGGGGCATGTAGTCATAGCTGATGGTTACTAAAGCTATTTATGCTAATCACAATATATAGAAATGAGGATTTATTTTTATGAAACAAAATGTAAATATTAAAAAACTTACACCTGATGCTATTATACCAACTTACGGAACTGAATACTCAGCTGGTGCAGACCTTTATTCGGGTATGACAGAAGCAGTCACTATAAAACCTGGCACAACTGAATTCATCAAAACAGGTATTGCCATAGAGATACCCGCTGGTCTTGTTGGTCTTATTTATGCAAGAAGCGGTATGGCATGCAAAAAGGGTGTTGCTCCTGCCAACAAAGTAGGTGTTATTGATTCTGACTACAGGGGAGAGATAATAGTTGCCCTATACAACCACTCTGATGCCGCTGTTACTATAGAACCAGGTGACAGAGTTGCACAGATTGTACTTGCTCCTTATATAACAGCTGCTTTTAATGAAGTGCAGGAATTAAGTGATACAGTTCGTGGAGATGGCGGATTCGGTTCTACAGGAACTAAGTAGGAATATTGTTGTTTAACACACATTCTTAACGTACGGACGACAGCATATATGAGAAAAGCAGGTGTGCATACATCAACGATGCCAGAAGCTTCAATTGGATATTTCTAAGACTTTTCATATACGTAATGGTAGTTTCCGCTACCGTTCGATACGGGACATCCGTGTCCCATATCTCACTTCCACAGACATCCGTGTCTGTGGATAGCTGGGGAGTAAAGGAAAAGTCTAAGAACTATCACAATTGAACTTCAAGTGCATCTTATGATGTATGCACACCTGCTTTTCTCATATATGCTGTCTGACTTTGGCTTAATTTACAAAAAATGAATGTGTGGCTAAATCAAATGGAAGAGACATGAGGTGGAGGAATTGTGCGTTTTACGCACAATTTCTCCACCTTGCCGACTCCCTTGATTTAATTGAATATTCAGCATTAAATTATGCCGCAACACAGACAAATATAAGCTACAGGCAGTCCTGCATACTATGTGAAATGCACTTGAAGTTCAATCGTGCTGACTCTTAGACTTTTCTTTCGCTTTCAGCTAGCTTCGTACATGGATGTACGAAGCAATGAGGCCGCGCCACGGACGGCGCGTCCGAATGGTAGCGTCACCTATAACTACCTATATGAAAAGTCTTAGAGACAGCCGATTGAAGCTTCTGGCATTGAACATAGTGTGCAGGACTGCCTGTAGCTTATATTTGTCGTCCGTTCGTCAATAAAATACATCAATATAATACATCAACATAAATAATATGAATCAACTGTGCTAAACAACAATTCACCTATAGAAGTCATCCCCTGGCATTTTTCCACCAACTGATGCTGGATTCGCATCATATAACACCTTAAGGTAACTGCTTATCTTTGTTTTGGCTTCATTACCAGTGATAAATATTATATTACACTTAGGTATTGCCTGCTTAGCAACAGCTGCCTTCGTGATATCATATTTTTCAACAAGCTCTGAGGCTTCATCTACATTAGCGTTTACATAGTCAACGGAATTTCTGTATTCTTCAAGGAACTTAGCAACAGCTGCCTTGTTATTATTATAATATTCTGTGTTAACAACTATAACGCCTGTCACAACACTGCTACCATCTTTAGCTGTCTTTTCCCACTCCTGTGTCACATCAAGAGCTATTCTTACATCCTGATTCTTCATAAGAACTGTTGTTGCGAATGGCTGTGGAAGCATGGCTATAGTTTCTTCTTTGGCTGATGCCATAATTGCTGCCACCTCAGCTGCTTCTGATTTGAATTCTATTGTAACATCTTTATCAGGATCTATTCCGTTTGAAGATAGAAGATATCTTAATGTATATTCTGGAGTTGTACCTTTTCCAGTTGTATATATAGTCTTTCCCTTAAGGTCAGATACTGACTTTACTTCCCCTTTGTTATCAAGTATATATAATACACCAAGTGTATTGATTCCTACTACAGAGATTTTTCCCTGGCTCTTATTATAAAGTGTTGCTGCTGCATTACAAGGCATTGCCGCTATCTGCACCTCACCCTTTATAAGACCTGCTGTAAAAGCATCTGCGGCAGCTTCTATCTGAAATGTATAGTTATTGGCTGTTTTCTTTTCTTCATTATCATTCATGAGTTTAACCATACCTATGGCTGTTGGTCCCTTAAGTGCCGCAACTTTAATATCCTTGCTCTCATAAGCACTATCTGTACTCTGTGAAGCAGCAGCGCTGTTTTCGTTTGTTGATGCCTTTTTGTCACATCCGGTAAACACAATGGTCATCAAAACCATCACAAGCAGGGTTGCTGCTAATCTACTGATTTTCTTTTTCATAAACTTATTCCTTCCATTCTTTTACTATTATCTGAAGCGATGCTATTCCTCTGTATACATTAATATCCGGATAGTACACAACAAGAATACTGCTTCCAGCTTCTGGTATCTTATCACCTTCGTTCACATTAAACTGAACAGCATTCATAAGACATCCATCCTTTGTTTCAAGCTGCATTCTTAATACATTTTTATTAGCACCGATAATATCTGCTTTCTTTACATATAAATCCCTATCTGCAAAAACCGGCTTTTCATTTCCTTTTCCAAAAGGCTCAAGAAGCTTTAACTGCTCAACAAGCCCCATACTTATATATGATACAGGCATAGGAACATCTATCCATGTTTTGGGAATAAGATCGCTGTCAGTAAGTGTGGCATTTTCATTAAGCATATTCCTTAATGTGTCAATGTCAGCTGTATTTAATGATAAACCAGCAGCCATAGGATGTCCACCATATTTAGTGAGAAGATTTTTACATTTATTAAGCTCTTCCGCCATATTATAGCCTTCTATAGAACGACCTGAGCCTTTAGCTCCATCCTCAGCATTAGTTATAACAAATGTAGGCCTGTAATATCTTTCTTTTATTCTTCCTGCAATAATGCCAGCTATACTTTCATGACAGTCAGGAAGATATACAACAAGCACTTTATCCTCTGTCATACCAGTGCCTTCTACAAGCTCTATAGCCTTAGCCGTTTCTTCCTCTGTCATCTGCTTACGTTCATTATTAAGCAGAATCAGTTCCTTTGCCATATTATGTGCTTCATCCCTATCCTGACACAACATAAGCTCAATAGCTTTCTTTGCTGTATCAAGACGTCCACTTGCATTAAGACACGGACCGATCACAAAGCCTATATGATATGAGCTTATATTAGAAATATCTATGCCACATTCTTCTATAAGCGCTCTCAGACCAATATTAGCTGTATGTTCTATATGCTTCAATCCATATTTAACTACAACTCTGTTTTCATCCACAAGATCAACTATATCACCTACTGTAGCTATTGCCATAAATTCTCTGTATTCTTCTAAGGCTTTGTCACTTATTCCCATTCTTTCATAAAGAAGGCATATAAGCTTATATGCAACACCTGCTCCACATAACAGCTTAAAAGGATATTTACATGACGTCTGTTTGGGATTAACAACAGCATCTGCTGGTGGTATACAATACTTTTTTTCTCCATCAATCATATCAAAAGGTACATCATGATGATCTGTAACTATAACTGTCATGTCATTGTCTTTGGCATATTTAACCTGACTATATGCTGATATTCCATTATCGCATGTTATTATTGTATCTATACCATCAGATAATGCATTATCAATAAGATGTTCATTAATACCATACCCATCATTTATCCTGTGTGGCACAACATAATCGACATCTGCTCCTGCTGCAAGAAGTCCTTTGTATAAAATGTATATAGAGCATATACCATCAATATCATAATCCCCTATTATACGGATTCTGCACTTTTCCTTTATTTTTTTTTCAATAATATCAACAGAAACTACAGCATCCTTCATGTCCTTAGGAGCATGCATATCTTTAATATCTCCGTTAAGATACATATCTATATCATTATCACCACATATATCCCTGTTTCTTATTATTCTTGCTATAACCTGGTCTATACTATACTTATCTGCAAGCCTTTTAAAATCAGCCTTTTTACCATACACTCTCCAGTCGCTTTTCATGACATATCTCCCTGTGTAATATGATGATGTAAGTGTGAAAAACATTCTGCCCCTTACATCATATTATTTAATGATTGTTATTAAAAAACATCCACATCCCGATACACTGACTAATGATGATTAATCATTATATGTATCAGAATATGGATGCATTATTGATATCGCACTTTATTAATATTTATACCTGTGCGCCATCTGGACCTATCTTAGCTGCCTTTGCTTTCTTATTAACAGCTTCTTCTATAACTCCTCTCTTCTTACCACCAAGTATATACCAGAATGAACTTGTAAGGAATACTGATGAGTAGAATCCACATATAATACCTACAATAAGTGGAAGTGAGAACTCTTTTACTGATGTAACACCCATGATATAAAGCATAACAAGCATAATAAGAGTTGTTATAGTTGTATTGATATTTCTTGTTATTGTACTTGTTACTGCAGAGTTAACAAGTTCTGTTATATTAGTCTTAGAGTTAGCACTCTTTAACATTTCCCTGATTCTGTCAAAGATAATGATTGTACCGTTGATAGAGTAACCTACAATAGTAAGCATACAAGCGATAAATGTGTTACCTACTGGTACTCTGAATACAGCATAGAATGTAATAACTACTAATACATCCTGTAAAAGAGCCATAACTGCTGCAAGGGCAAACTTAATATCTCTGAATCTTGCAAAGATGTATATAAGCATAGCTATTGTAGCAAGTACAACTGAAAGAATAGCATTCTTCTTCATAGTGCTGCTGACTGATGAACTGATTGTATCAGATTCAACTATTGAACCATCCTGAAGTGGATACTTTTCAGTAACTGCTGTTTCTATCGCTTCTCTTTGTTCAAGTGAAAGATCTGTTGTCTTAAATGTTACCTTTGTAGAGTTCTGCACCTTCTGCTGCTGTACCTCTGTTATACCAGCTGCTTCCCTGATAATTGGAATAATACCATTTTCTATCTCTGACTGTGAATATTCCTTGTCAAATGTAAAGCTTGTTGTTGAACCACCAACGAACTCAAGGCTGAAATTAAGTGCCCTGTTGCCTGCTGCACTCTGTACTCCCATAGCTACAAAACCAACAACTATAAGAACAACTGATACTGTAATAGTCCATTTTCTTATAGACAGGATATTATATGTTCTTCTATGAACTGTCTTACCATACATACTTGGCTTTGTAAGACCAAAGTTGTATAACAGCTTCATTATAACCTTTGTAATAACAAGTGCTGTAAATATAGATACAATATTACCAACTGCAAGAGTTGTAGCAAAGCCCTTAACAGGACCTGTACCAAATATATAAAGAACAATAGCAGCTATAAGAGTTGTTACGTTACCATCTACGATAGCTGATGTAGCCTTGTTGTAACCTGCAAGAATAGCACTTTCTACACTCTTTCCAGCAGCAATCTCTTCTCTGATACGTGTATATATAATAACATTTGCATCAACTGCCATACCGATACCAAGGATGATACCTGCAATACCTGGAAGTGTCAATGTAAGGTCATATACACTTACAAGGAAAAGAACAAGTGTTGTGTATATTATAAGTGAAAGTGTTGCAACAACACCTGGCACTCTATATATAGCAATCATAAATATACATAAAAGCATAAAACCTATACCTGCTGCAATAAGACTTGAATGGATAGCATCCTGTCCTAACTGTGCACCTACTATATTAGAGCTTGCCTCCTTAAGTGTAAGTGGAATAGAACCAATTCTTATATATGTAGCAAGATTATCTGCTGCTTCATATGTTTCCATACCTGTGATAGATGCACTACCACCTGTTATTGCTGTGTTAACTGTAGGATAGCTGACAACTGCACCATCATATATGATGTATATTCTGCTTCCTATATTCTTAGATGTAGCATCAGCGAACTTATCTGAACCTTCATCTGTAAATGTAAGTGATACACCATAAGGTGTGCTCTCATTAGATGATGTATCTGAATATGCCTGTGCTGCTTTGACGTCTGAACCGGTAAGGAGTGGTGTGTAATCCTGTCCCTGCGACCATGCTGTATATCCTGTATAATCAAGGAATTCGAGTGAACCTGGTGTTCCTAACTCTGTAAGAATCTCGTTGGCATCTGTTACACCAGGAATCTCAACTGTGATTCTCTTATCGCCTTCCTTATATACCTGTGATTCTGTACTTCTTCCCTCGATACGTTTTTCAAGCTTATAAATAGTATCTTCTATATCCTGTGAAGTTGGATTATCCTCCTGGATTTCATATGTTATACTGACACCGCCTGCAAGGTCAAGACCGAGATTGATGTCCTTAGCACTGCCATAGCCTTTGCCATTCATTCCAAAAAATGTTGTAAGTGTAAGACCTACAAGCAAAACAAGAATGATGATGCTATAGCTAATCTTCTTAGTTAAATTGTACTTCATGTTACTTTTTTAATACTCCCTTCAATACATATGCTTTAATTTTCTTCTGCCATCGCAGCCCTTATCATAATTGCACATTCAATTCTCTTTTTCTGCATCTCACATCCTACATCATAAGCATCATTGATGTTTCCGTGGAAGTTATAAGAGTTAGCAGCACACCCACCACTACAATAGAACTTAGCAAAACAGTTCTTACATTTTTCCTTTGAATATACATTACAATTCTTAAAACTATCTCTTATATCGTTACGTGTAATACCTTCATCAACATTACCCATAAGGAAATCTTCGTTACCTACAAACTGATGACATGGATAGAAATCACCCCAAGGAGTAACTGCTAAATACTCACATCCTGAACCACATCCTGACAGTCTCTTTGCTACACAAGGACCGCCACTTAAATCTATCATAAAGTGGAAGAAGTTAAATCCGTTACCCGCCTTTTTTCTCTTTATGATTTCCTTTGCAAGCTTATCATACTGCTCAAATATAACTGGAAGGTCTTCTTCTCTTATTGCATATGAATCTGTTGGCTGTGCAACAACTGGCTCAACTGATATCTGTTCAAAGCCTTCATCTGCCAGATGTAAAACATCCTCTGAGAAGTCAAGATTATTATGTGTAAATGTGCCTCTTACATAGTAGTTCATCTGGTTACGGCTCTCTGCAACTTTCTTGAACTTAGGCATAATAATATCATATGAGCTTCCATGATTATTTCTTGTTGGACGCATAAGATCATTAATCTCCTTACGTCCATCTATACTGAGTACGATATTGCCCATCTCTTTGTTTGCAAAGTCGAGTATCTCATCATTAAGAAGAATTCCATTAGTTGTAAGTGTAAATCTGAAGTTCTTGTTATGTTCCTTCTCAAGACTTCTTCCATATTCAACAAGCTGCTTTACAACCTCAAAATTCATAGTAGGCTCACCGCCAAAGAAATCAACCTCAAGATTCTTTCTTGAGCCAGAATTAGCAACGAGGAAATCAAGTGCCTTTTTACCAACTTCAAAGCTCATAAGAGCTCTTCTTCCGTGATATTCACCCTCCTCTGCAAAGCAATACTTACAGGCAAGGTTACAATCATGTGCTATATGAAGACAAAGTGCCTTTACAACTGTAGGTCTGTCCTTAAAAGAATCAATATATGGCTCGTATATATCCTCCGTAAAAAGCTGTCCGGCCTCTTTAAGTTCAGATATTTCCAAACAGGCTTCCTTAATATCTTCAACCGCATACTTATCTTTTAATTCTTCGATAATTTTATCTTCACTGTTATTTTCATAAAGTGCGATAATATCATATACTATATCATCTACAACATGTACTGAACCACTATTAACATCCAGGACTATGTTATATCCATTATTCTTATACTGGTGTATCATAAATAAACAATCCTCAATTCTAATCTTAACTGACAACTTATTTCTATCGTGTACCAGACAGGCTTATAGTTTTATATGCATTAACAGTCCATTATCTTAAATAATAGATAATCATGGATTTTATATTCTGTCCGGTCCCACCCTATGTACATAAGGAAAATAAGAGAGTGTTAAAATGCATTCACACTCTCTTACTTTACTTACATATTATCTTTAATGATAATAATTAGTTGTTCTTATTCTCACAGCTCTGGTTACCAACTGTGCAAGATGTCTTACAAGCTGACTGGCAAGATGTCTGACATTCACCACATCCACCATGCTTCATTGTATCCTTTAATACGCGATTGCTGATAGTCTTAATATGCTTCACAACAATACCTCCTTTTTGTTCATAACTAATAAGAGTATAACATATAGCAAGAGGTTTTTCAACTGATTTATCATAATTCATTCTGTCAGTAATTTATTATACCATTGTTTAATTGAATATTAGTTGGTGACGAACGGACGACATAATATAAGTGAAAATCGGTGCTGCATCAGATAAGTCCAAGTGTTCTTAATATAAATATCCAGCCCGTAAGTGTTACACTAGATAATACTGTTGTCAAAACAACTATACTTGATGACAGCACTTCATCATTATCCATACTCTTTGCCATAACATAGCTTGTAACTGTTGTTGGCGATGCAAGCATTATAAGTGCTGCAACAAGCTCCTGATTTCTAAAGCCAAGTGCAACTCCTACTGGAATAAAAACTGCCGCAAGACCTATAAGCTTTATAAATGTTGCCGCAAGTGTAGGCTTCAGCTTTTTTATTGCTTTTCTTCCCTCAAATCCTGCACCTATGCATATAAGTGCTATAGGAGTGGCTGTCTGTGCAATGCTTTCTATTGTTTTATTTACAATAACCGGATATTTCATGCCAAACATAGATGATATAAATCCAAGCACGATACCTATGATAATAGGATTCTTTGCTATATTAACACAAGCTTTCTTAATGTTATCTGTTTTATGGCTGACTGTCTTTTTAATCTTTATATCATCAGTAACAATTTCTTCATCATTACTTATCTTTTCAACTGTTTCATTTACATTAACTTCTTCTTTAAGAACTTTTTCAGGATGTGCCTTAAATGTAAGTACAACAACTGCAAATATATTAAACAGTGGAACCGCAGCAACAATCATAAGAGGTGCCATGCCTGTATCAGAATACATATTCTGTACAAAAGCCATACCAAGTATCGCCGCACTGCTTCTACAGCTTCCCTGTATGAATGCGCCTTTTTGTGTATCATCCTTCATCAGTAATTCAGTAAATATCCACACTAGTGAAAACATGAGTATTGTTACTATGCTACAATACAAAACGAACTTTGGTTCAAACTGGCTTTTAAAATCTGATTTTGACAAATCCCTGAACAAAAGTACTGGTAATGCCACTTTAAAAACATATCTGTTTGCTACATTGGCAAAATGGTCATCTATAATACCAAGCTTTTTAATCACACCCCCAAGCAGCATAACCAGAAATACTGGTACAGTTGCATTAATACTATACACAAAACTATCCACAACAATCTCCATTCAGCTGTATGCTATGTATGCTACAGCGCTTTATTTAACTAGTACATATTTTCATTTAGCAATCACAGCTCATATTCATATAGTGCTTGCTGAATAATGGTTATATAATACTCTTCTCATTAAAAAAATGCAAATAATTGTTGTTTAACACACATTCTTAACGTACGGGCGACAGCATATATGAGAAAAGCAGGTGTGCATACATCAACGATGCAAGAATCTTCAATTGGATATTTCTAAGACTTTTCATATACGTAATGGTAGTTTCCGCTACC
>OHTT01000327.1_pt1 | contig 23793 bp, 18 predicted proteins | sample 1579001 | NCBI WGS metagenome assembly OHTT01 (sample SAMEA3879606, study PRJEB24766) | human gut metagenome | biome: human-associated habitat; feature: feces | place: USA | collected 1985/1987
CGTTTGGATTTCTGGTTTCTTTGGAAGTGGTAAATCTCACTTCCTGAAGATGCTCTCCTATTTGATCGATGACGATGAGGTGGCAGGCAAGCCAGCGCTGGATTATTTTATCGAGGACAACAAAATCACCGATGCCAAGGTTCTGGCGGATATTCGTGCTGCGGAAAGTGTGGATACCGATGTGATCCTGTTTGATATTGCTTCCAAGAGCCGCACCAGCAGCGCTGCCAAGCGTGATGTGATCACAATGGTTTTCCTGCGGGCATTCAATGAAAAGCTGGGCTATTCCTACCAGTATCCCCGCATGGCAGATCTGGAACGCAAGCTGGATGCCGAGGGCAAGCTTGACAAATTCAGGGAGCGCGTCAAAGAGCTGGAATGCAGCAGTTGGGATGATGCGGTGGCTGGCATTGACCTTGCACAGGATTCGTTTGTACAGGCAATGGTCGAGCAAAACGTTATGAGCGAAGAAGCTGCCAGAAGTTGGTGTGACCGTGTGGGTGAAGAATACAGTATCAGCACGGAAGATTTCGCAAAGCTTGTCCGCAAGCATATCGAGAGTAAGGGCAACGACCACCATGTGGTTTTCTGCGTGGATGAGGTCGGTCAGTACATTGGCGATGATTCCAGCATGATGCTGGACCTCCAGACGCTGGAGCACGATCTGGCTGTTCAGTGCCATGGTAAGGCATGGATGCTGGTCACGGCACAGGAGGCTATTGACAAAATTCAGGTCGTTAACAATGTGGACTTCTCCAAGATTCAGGGACGCTTTGACACCCGGCTGTCCCTGTCCTCCAGCGATGTGGCAGAGGTCGTCAAAAAGCGTATCCTGAAAAAGAATGAAGCAGCGCAGGCAGAACTGGAAGCTGCCTATCCGCATAAGATGGATGCGCTCAGCATCGTTCTCAAGTTTACTGGCGATATGCCGGAAATGAAACTGTACGAAAATCTGGCAGATTTTGCGGAGGTGTACCCCTTTGTGCCGTACCAGTTCAACCTGCTCGGCAAGGTTCTGGATGCGGTTCGTCTGTTCAGCAGCCCTGGCAAGAACAGTTCCTACGGCGAGCGTTCTATGCTAAGTATGTACCTGAGTACTGCCAAAAGCGTCCAGAATGAGGATGAAGGTATTCTGGTTCCGTTTAATGCGTTTTATCAGGGACTGTCTGCTTTGGTGGACCATGAGACAGCCATCGCTATCACAAATGCACAGCGCAATAACATCCTGAACCCTGACCATGCAGAGGTCTGTTTTGAAGTAGAAGTGCTTAAGGTTCTGTTCATGATCAAGAATGTGCAGGAGTTCAAGGCACCCACGGTACAGAATATCGCTACGCTGATGGCATCCCGGATGGACGAGGACCGTTACGGCTTGGAAAACCGCGTGGAAACGGCTTTGAAAAAGCTGGTTCAGCAGCAGTTGGTGCAGAACCTTGGCGACAACTATGTTTTCCTGACCAACGAAGAGCAGGAAGTCAACCGTGAGATCGCACAGCGTCAGGTCGAGGATTCCGAGATGAACCGGGAGCTTGCTACGCTGATCTTTGACGAAAACTATCATGCGGATAAATACCGCTATCCGTATCTGGGCAACCGGTACGCCTTTGGCTTTAACCGCAAGATTGATGAGTATGACGCCCTTTCCCGCCCGGATAACACCATTACGGTCAAAATTATCACCTCCCGTGGAGATGATGCTGACGAGACCCGGCTGAAAATGCTTTCTGCCGGAGACAGCGGCGACCATACGATCTTTGTGCAGCTGCACGATGACACCCGCTTGAATAACGAGCTGCGTACCATGCTGCAAATTCAGAACTATCTGCGCAGCGGTACAGCAGGCCGTATCACAAAATATCGGGCGATTTGCGAAGCAAAGCAGGAAGAAGTGGAGGAACGCCGCCAGAATGTGAAGGTGTTCCTGAAACAGGCACTTTCCGAGGCGGATATCTATGTGTACGGTTCCAAGCTGTCCGGTGGCTCTCGTGATTTTGAAACCCGCTTGAACGATGCGCTGAAGCAGCAGGTGGAGCGTCTGTTCAGCCACCTGACCGATATGGACAAGACCGTATCGGAGCAGGATATCAGCAAGATCTTTACTGAAGCCGGTCAGCAGCGCCTGAGCGGCGAGGGCACTGGCAACAGCCGTGCGCTGGCAGCTGTCCGCAACAGGATCGAGCGCAACTCCATAGCACGGACAGTCACATCGCTGAAAACCCTGTTGAACACCTTTACCAAAGAGCCTTATGGCTTCCTGCCGGTGGATGTAGAGTGGCTGGTTGCTCGTCTGTTTGTGGATGGCATTCTGACCCTGACCTTGAACCATGAGCAGCTCAACGTTTCCAGCCGGAATCCGCAGGAGTTCCAGCGGCTGTTTACCAAGGTGGAATTTCAGGAGCGTCTGCTGTGCGATATCCGCAAGCACGCTTCGGATAAGCAGAAGCGTCTGGTTCGGGATATGATGCGTGACCTGTTCCAAAAGGGCGTTTCTTCGGACGATGACGAGGAGCTGATGCGGGAACTGCAAAAGGAGTGCCGCACCATGCTGGACAGCCTGCGGCAGCAGCAGGCTGTCTACCGCTCGGAACCGTATCTGCCCGGCAAGAGCACCGTGGATGCGGGACTGGCACTGATGAATATGCTCATCGCACCTACGACCACCGATGCGTTCTATACCGCATTGGAAAACGCACAGGGCGATTACAGCGATTTCAAGGAAACCTACGAGTATCTGCGGGACTTCTTTGAGGGTGGTCAGGTAAAGACATTCTGCGAGGCGCACGATGCTGTGGAACTTTACAAGCGCAACCAGAGCCAGATCACCGATGAAGCGGTGAAAAATGCAGCCGATGCCATGCGCAAAATCATGGAGATGGCAGAACCCTATGAGAAGATCCGCAACCTGTCGGCGCTGCGCACGGATTTTCTGGAGAAGTACAACGCCCTGCTGGAGCAAAAAGCCGCACCCGTCAGGGAGTATGTGGAGGGCTGCTACAACCGTATCTTCCAGCAGTTGAACACGGTCCGCTGCAAGGATCACTTCTGGTCTGCGGTTACTACTGAGCGGGACGGAGCATTGCACAAGGTTGACACCGCTACGGATCTGAACGAGTTTGTGCTGCTGAAATCTGACGCGAACCAGACCAAGATCCGCTGGATCAATACCATCGACCAATACGAGGCAGTCCATCCGCCGGTGTCTGCTATCCCGGCAGCTCGTCCGGCTGGCGGCGCTGCACCTGCAAAGGTTGCCACTCCCGCCCCGGTGCGCCGTCGTGTGACGGTGAGCATTCAGGATGTGACCCCGGCCTCGTGGCAGATCAACAACTCTGCCGAACTGGATGCCTATATTGAAAAGCTGCGCCATGCTCTGAAGCAGAAACTGGACAATGGCGATACCCTGAACGTGGATATCTGGTAAGACGAACAACGAAAAGAGGAACACTATGGAAAAGGCACCCATCAAAAAATTTGCGGTGGAAGCACGCCGCAAGTTGACCGCGGATGTGACGTTCCAGTTGGAGCGCTACGGCATTACCGAAAAAGGCATTGTGGAGCCGCAGACCAGCACGGACAAGGAGCTGGTGTTCGACCTTGGCAACGGCAACACCCAGACCATTAAAGGCGAGCGCTATGTGAACCAGTATAGGAACCTTGTTGCCCATGTGCGGGGCTTCTATGCCGACGGCAGCCCCAAGCAGAAGCTGGAGCAGTTCATTGAGGAGATTGCCTTTACATGGTTCAACCGTTTGATCGCCATCCGCTTTATGGAGGTCAACCGCTATATCCCGGTGCGGGTGCTTTCCAGCGAGATTGAGGGGCAGAAGCTGCCCGATCTGGTTGCATCGCCTTTTTCCGGCGATCTGGCGTTTACCGATGCCGAAAAGCAGCATATCTTCGATTTGCAGGATGCCAACAAGGAAGATGACCTGTTCCGTTTTCTGTTCTTCAAGCAGTGCAATGACCTGAGCCGCATTCTGCCCCGGTTGTTTGAGAATCTGGAGGGGCACAACAGCTTTTCGGAGCTGCTGGTGGCGCTCAGCTTCAACGACCCCAACGGTGTGGTCTACCGTCTGGTCCATGAGGTAAAAGACCCGTGGTTCGACATCCATGCCGTGGATGAGGACGGCAAACCCATGGGTCAGGTGCAGATCATCGGCTGGATGTACCAGTATTACAACACCGAGCCCAAGGACAAGGTGTTTGCCGACCTGAAAAAGAATATCAAGATCAGCAAGCAGAATATCCCGGCGGCGACCCAGCTGTTTACCCCGGACTGGATCGTGCGCTACATGGTGGAGAACAGCCTTGGCCGCCTGTGGTACGAGGGTCACCCCGGCTTCGATAAGTCCGAGTGGAAGTATTATCTGGATGAGGCACCGCAGGAGCCGCAGGTGGGGCAGCAGCTGCAGGAGATCCGTGCCCAGTACGCCAAAATGGAGCCGGAGCAGCTCAAGGTCATCGACCCCTGCATGGGCAGCGGTCATATTCTGTGCTACCTGTTTGACGTGCTGATGCAGATCTATCTGGACAACGGCTACTCCAAGCGGGAGGCCGTGCGCTCCATTCTGGAAAACAACCTCTTTGGTCTGGACATCGACAAGCGTGCGGCACAGATCGCCTACTTCTCCGTGATGATGAAGGCACGGGAGTATGACAGCAATTTCTTCAGCCGCAGCAATATCCCCCAGCCCAGAGTGTACGACATTCAGGAGTCCAACTGGCTGGGCGGTGCCTATAAGCACGAAATGGGCAATTTCCTCAATTCGCAGCAGCACCGGGATACCCTCAACTATCTGCTGGATGCCTTTGTGGATGCCAAGGAGTACGGCTCCATCCTTCAGATCAAGCCGCTGGATTATGAGGGCTTGAAGGAAACATGGGAAACCAGCGCATCCGCTACGGCGCACGATGTCAATATGGCAATGTGGTATGATGCCGCAAAGGATGCCGTTGCACAGCTCATTGAGCAGGCGATCCTGCTGTCCCAGAAGTATGATGCCGTGGTGACGAATCCGCCGTATATGGGCGCATCGAACATGAACCCCTGTTTGAATGAATTTATCAAGCAGAACTATGCTGATTATAAGAGTGATTTCTTCTCGGCATTTGTTGTACGGGCTTCCCAGATGACAAAGCTGGAAGGACGTTGCGGATTCTTTACGCCGTATGTGTGGATGTTCATCCAAAGCTATGAAAAGTTGCGTCAATATTTGTACAGTCAGGCAACGCTTGAAACGCTGATTCAGTTTGAATATTCGGCTTTTGAGGAAGCAACCGTGCCTGTTTGCACATTTACCTTTGCAAAGCGTCATGTAAATAAAAAGGGCAATTATTTGCGCTTGGTTAACTTCCGTGGAGGTATGGAAGTCCAGAGACAAAAAACACTGGAAGCTATTGCAAATCATAATTGCGGCTTCTATTATGAGCAGAGTACTGACAACTTCGCAAAGATTCCGGGAAGCCCGGTGGCGTATTGGGTGAGTGCCGAGATATATCAGGAATATGTGAAAGGTCTGTTGAAGAATCGTGCTACTACAAAACAGGGATTTAAGACAGGTGACAATGAACGCTTTCTAAGATTCTGGTTTGAACCTAGCATTGAAAAAGAAAGTCTTTATTATAAGATTGAAGGAAGAAAATGGTATCCATGCACTAAAGGCGGAGACTTTAGACGCTGGTACGGAAATCTTGAATATGTAGTTGACTGGGAAGAAGATGGATTTAGAATCAAGCACTTTGTTGATGAAAAAGGGAAACTACGATCTCGTCCGCAAAATTTGCAAATAAATTTTCATCCGGCGATATCGTGGTCCTCTATTTCGTCTTCTAAAATTCATTTTCGTAAATGCGGAAATCAAATGATGTACGAATCAAAAGGCCCTGTTTTGCTTCCGGTAGATAATATAGACTATGTTCTTGGTTATGTGAATACAAAAGTGTATCAATCGTTTATTGATATAGTTGCCCCAACCCTTGATTATTCTGAAGGAGCAGTATTAAAAGTTCCGTATAAATATGACGAAAAAAATGCAGAACAAATTTGTACAGTTTCCGCTAGCTGTACAAATCTTTCAAAAGATGATTGGGATGCATTTGAAAACTCTTGGAATTTTAAGAAGCACCCGCTGGTATAAGGTAGATAATGCGAAGGAAGGTCGCCTTAAATGATTGAACTGTACTACAATACAAATACTTGCAGGAAATGGATTGCAGAAATTGAACCCAAGGAGATTGACGTTTCCAATCCATCGGGCGTTCTCCTGAAAATATATCAAGAAAGTGGCTATCCGAATGCAACAGATGAGAAAAGGTTGTATGCCGTATCAGATGGAGTTCACGTATGTTTCAGCGAGGTGCAGAGCTTAGAGAATGTAAGCAGAATTTATTATGCTGATGTTGTTGCACCACAAAATGCAGTTGAAGTTGGCAGAGAAGATGGAATTAGATACTTTTTCCACTCATCAGAAAAGCCACATTCTCATTTTCCCCATGTCCATGCGGAGTATGCCGGCGAGGAAATCTGCATTGGCTTGAAAGATTGTTCAATAGCTGAAGGGAAATTTGAGTCAAGAAAAAGAGAAAAAGAAGCAGTTGCGTTTGTGGAAGGCAAAATCGATGAACTTTGGAAGACTTGGAATGATAAAGTGAAGACTACGTGATTGAAATTATTTACAGAGAAATATAACCGGAAAGGTGGAGGGACAGTTAGTTGAAAGAGCAAAGATACATTTTGACAGGATTTGTGGCCTTGTCAGTTGTGGCCTTTGTCGTGGGTGTTGTAGGTGAATGCCAAAAAGCAGAACCAAATGGATTGGACTTTTTTGTGAATATAGTCCTTGGCGTTTTTGCAAGTGCAGTTGTGGCAGCAGCAACGGCAGGAATTTCTTATTATACAACAAAACGTCGAGCATTGTCGGATTACTGGCTGGACTTAGAGGCGTACATTCAAAAAGTTCAAATATGGGCATTTCATCACTTGGAAAAAGGGCTAACCGCAAAGGACACGGCTACCTTTATTAGAACTTCAGAAACAATTGTGCCAGAATCTAATGAGGTGAATTTGGCATATTTGACGCTCGCAAAAAGCAAGCGAGACATTTCACTGCTATGTGGCAATTCGGAGCTGTCAAAAGAAATTAACGATTCCTATAGGTTGGCTGGACAGGTGAATGTTGAAGTGACCCGTGTAACCCAGATTAGGGCATTGAATTCTGGAAAGGTTCCGTTTGAAAATCTTTTGAAATATGAAGATGAAGAAAAACGCATCCTTGAATTTCAGAAGGATGATTCAGCATTTTCAAAATTAGAGAGTACTGCAAACAAATTGCGTGACATGCTGAAAATAAAAGTTTTTATTCCAGAACTTCCGGCTGACGAAGAAACGAAGAAGTCTTAAGACTAGACACTCATTCGCCGCTCAGCCTATTTGCCTAAGCGTGGATAGAAAAACTATTTTTTGATATAGGAGAAGCTATGGCAGAAGTAATTTCATTTACGAACGCTCAAATCACACAGCTTAGTCACCTGTTTGGCGATGAGATAATGACTGGCAGTGAAATAAGTCGTGTATTGACTCGTGTTGGAATTCAGGATAATAGTGGTGCTTCAACAAAATGGCGTCGGTTAGAATATGCGTTTACGGAACGCCAGAACTGTGATAGAGCAGGAAATGCGATCTTGCGGTTTATTCAGGAAGTGCTGGCTCCAGTGAACTATGTCCAGAACCAAGATGCCTTTGAAGACCGGCGCTCAAGGCTGAATGGGATACTCTCGTTTAGTGGAATACAGTACAGAGCAGATGGGCAGTTTGAAAGAATAACAGTTGCAAAGACCATTGATGATGCACAGAAAAGGGTGCAGAGCATCCTGCCAAAACTGCGCCAGCGTGGTGTGCATGGACGGGTGCTCCAATATTGCACCGAAGAATTGCTGAAGGAAAACTACTTTCATGCAGTTTTTGAAGCAACGAAAAGTCTGGCAGAACAGGTTCGGCAGATGACGAATCTAAAAGAAGATGGAACCGCCTTATATGACAAAGCCTTTTCGACCTCGGCTCCATACCTCGTATTAAACAACCTTCAGACGGAGAGCGAAAAAAGCCAGCAAAAAGGTTTTTGCCTTATGCTGAAAGGAATAAACAGCATGGTCAGGAATGTGACCGCACATACACCCAAAATCAAATGGATCATCGAAGAAGACGAAGCAATCGATATTTTGACGACAATATCCTTTTTACACAAAAATTTAGATAACTGCCAAGTGGTGCGAATGGAACAGTAGTTTTTATAGGGAGAACATACGCTCAAATTATAAGTTCTATTTTAAGACGAAGGAGAACCGCCATGCCATATTTAGATAGTGTTGAAGAACTTCTGGAAGCGAAGGAAGGCGAACACGTCCAGTTCAAAGAAGCCAAGAATCGGTTTGACTTTGGTGAGGCGGCAAGGTGCTGCTGCGCTCTGGCGAATGATGGCGGCGGCAAGCTGGTGTTTGGTATCTCCGATAAAAGACCCCGCAGTGTGGTGGGAAGCCGTGCCTTTGAACAGCCAGAGCGCACCCGTATGGGGTTGATCGATAAGCTGAAAATCAATGTGGATTTTCAGTTGTTCACCTATGAGGAAAAACGAGTTCTCGTTTTTGATGTGAAGAGCCGCCCTATTGGTCTGCCGATCCTCTATGAAGGCGTTGCGTGGATCTATGATGGCGATACCCTGAAAGAGATGCCGGAGGAAAAGCGCCGTAAGATCTATGAGGAAATCGGCACGGACTTTTCCGGCAAAATCTGCGATGGGGCAACCATCAAAGACTTGGATGAAACTGCCATTGAAGCCTTCCGTGCCAAGTGGATCGAAAAAAGCGGAAACAAGAAACTTGCGACTCGCTCAAAGGAACAGATTCTCATTGACTGTGGTGCAATGACCGACGCAGGGGTGACGTATGCCGCATTGATCCTGTTTGGAAAAAGCGAGGAACTCGTCAGATTTTTGCCACAGGCGGAGATCATCTTTGAATACCGCTCTTCCGAGGCCTCCGGCCCCGCAAACCAACGGGAAGAATTCAAGTCTGGCTTCTTTACCTGCTACGATCGCATTTGGGAGCTGGTCAACCTGCGGAATGATAAACAGCATTATCAAGAGGGCTTCTTTGTGTTCGACATTTCCACATTTAATGAGCGTGTCGTGCGAGAAGCTATCCTGAATGCGGTAAGCCACAGGAACTATCAGTTTGGCGGCAGCATCTTTGTACGCCAGTACCGGGATAGACTGGTGGTTGAAAGCCCCGGCGGACTGCCTTTTGGCATCACACTTGATAATATACTGGACCGCCAGCTGCCGCGCAATCGCCGTATTGCGGAGATTCTTTCTCTGTGCGGCATGGTGGAGCGCTCTGGACAGGGCATGAACCTGATGTTTGAGTTGAGCGTGCAGGAAGCCAAGCCGCTGCCCGATTTTACTGGTACGGATGATTTTTTTGTCAGCGTTACGCTAAATGGGCTGATCCTTGACAAAGCAATGCTTTCGGTTATCCACCGCATCAGCGATAAATTCATGGAGCCGGTGCTGTCTACGGAGGATTTCTTGGTGATTGATGCACTGTACCATGAGCGTCCTCTCGATGAAAAAATGCTGTCCCGGCTGGGTCGCCTGACAGAGATGGGAATCGTTGAGCATATCGGCCGGAAAAAGTATGTTCTTGCAAGAAGCCTTTATGCAGCTACCGGCAAGACTGGCGTGCATACAAGACACGTTGGTTTGGATCGGGATACCAACAAGGAACTTCTCCTAAAGCATATCCGGGCCAATAATGCAGTTGGAACCCCTTTCAAAGAACTGCAGCAAGTTTTGCCGGGACTGAATCGTGGACAGATTCAAGTGTTGATGAGGGAACTTAGGGACAGCGGAAAAGTGGTTTGCAAGGGAAAAACAAGCGCGGCAAGATGGTTTGCTGTTGAGTGACGGAATCCTAATTTGGATTAGAACTTGCAACGAACTTGCAACCAACTTGCAACGAACTTGCAACCAACTTATGACTGGTTCAAAGGCGTTTGCAACCGGACAGTCGGAGGAAGAATAAAAAATGGGAAGACTGATTAGCGATAAATTTGCCGCATGGCAGGAAGAATGTGAGCAGCGGTTCCAGCAGCTCAAAGCCAACGAAGAAGAGCTGAACCGCATTTTTATTGATATTTACGGCTTGCAGGACGAGCTGACCCCGGAAGTGGAAGACAAAGACGTGACCGTGCGCCGTGCCGACCTGACCCGCGAGATCAAGAGCCTGCTTTCCTATGCAGTGGGCTGCCTGTTCGGGCGGTACTCGCTGGATGTGGATGGGCTGGTGTATGCCGGCGGCGAATGGGATGCCAGCAAATATGTGACCCTCCAGCCGGTGAAGGATAATGTCCTGCCGCTGTGCGATGAGGAGTACTTTGGGGATAACGACCTTGTGAACCGCGTTGTGGAGTTCGTCCGTGTGGTTTACGGTGCCGATACGCTGGAAGAAAACCTTGCGTTTATTGCCAAGGCGCTGGGCAACAAGGGCAACACCAGCCGTGAAGTCATCCGCAACTACTTCCTGAAGGACTTCTATGCGGATCACTGCAAGATCTACCAGAGGCGGCCTATCTACTGGATGTTTGACAGCGGCAAGAAGAACGGCTTCAAGGCGCTGGTTTACCTCCACCGCTGGGATGCCGACACCACAGGTCGTGTCTACAATAATTACCTCAGCCCGCTGCTGCGTACCTACGCACAGCAGATCGTGCAGGAGAATAATGTCATTTCCAGCAGCAACGATGCCCGCACGGTGTCCACGGCGCAGAAGCGTCTGGACAAACTGAAGCTCCAGCAGGAGGAGTGCGAAAAGTACGAAAAAAACATTGCCCACCTTGCAGCGCTGCGTATTGCGCTGGATCTGGACGATGGCGTAAAGGTGAACTATGTCAAGGCGCAGACTGCCGCCGATGGCAAGAACCTGAACGTGCTGGTGCCAATTAAATAACATAGAACCGATACACCGGGGTGAACCTCACCGCTCCGGTGTATTGGTGTTTATAACGATAATATAAAAAGGAAAGATGAAAACGCATGGCTAAAACGACACTGCGCCAGATCGAAGAGCGTCTCCGGGCAATGTTTGCGCCGGGCGAGCAGCGTAAACTGGTGTTCTGGTACGATGACTCTGCCAGCTTTGAAAACGAAGTATCGCAGCTGAATATCCCCGGCGTGACGGTATACCGCATGGAACCCCGCACCCAGTTCGCCACCAAGTGGATGCTGGAACTGGAACACCCGGATGAGAGCTTTTTGATCTATGCACCCTTTGCAAAGCCTTTGCTGGAAGAAAATCACCTTGCGGATATGCTGCGCTACTCGCAGGAATACTCCACCGACAAGGCAACCATGATCGCACAGGATTTCAATCTGGACGAGAAAACGAAGCTCTTTGTGCAGGAGCATATCAACTTCTTTGCAGCGCAGGATCGCACCAAGCGGTTCTACGATCTGGGCACTCCGGCCTATACCGAGGATACCTTTGCACTGGCAATGCTGGCGGTGCTGTGCAAGTGTCAGCCCAAGCCGGAAGAAGTGGTGCGGCAGGTTCTGCACGGTGCACTGGATGCCGAAAATGAATCATTGCAGCTCTTTGCAAAGTTTGGACTGGTGTCGGATTTCTGGCTGGTCTGCAAGCGGCTGTTCGGCTATAACCCTGCCGAAAAGAGCCTGAAGGATCTGGTATCCTGCCTCTTTGCCACCTACGCCGCCCACGCTATGGATGTGGATGCCCCGGATGCGTGGCTGGATCGCAGTCTACCGGAGGAGGGCGAGGTGCTGGCCTTCTTGGACGGCATGATGAACTATCTGCCCGACCAGCCCTATTTTGAACGCTTCTCCCATACGGCTGCACAGGAGTTGAACGCCATGCAGGTTCTGGGGCAGGTGCAGCACACAAACCCGGATCTGCTGCTGGACTGCACCGTGTTCGATGCTGCAGAGGAACAGATCAGCAACTGGATCACGACACGCCTGCTGGAAGAAAACACCTCTGCTACCCTGAAAGACCATAGCATCCGGCAGATCTGCGAGGAACGCAGCAAAACTTACTTTGGCGCAAAACCTGCCCGACAGAGCCAGTACGCATTGCTGGAAAATGCCTGCACGGTGCTGGAAGCACGGCATTTTGTCCCGGCAGACGGCATCGACGCACTGGCAGCACAGTACAAAAACGGCGCGTGGCAGGTGGATACCGCATACCGGAAGTTCTATCTGAACTACGGGCAGATTCTGCGCACCCCGGAAATGGAAAAGCTGCAAGCCCTTGTGGAAAGGGTATACACCAACTATTTCCTTGATCCTCTGGCGGTGCGCTGGTGCCAGAGCCTTGCCAGCCAGCTGACCACCTTCCAGACAGAGCGGCAGACCCATTTTTACAGCCGGAATGTCAGCGGAACACGAGAGCGCGTGGTGGTGTTTATCTCGGACGCCATGCGCTACGAGGTAGGCCAGCAGCTGTTTGAACAGCTTGTCATGGATGCCAAGTGTAGTGCAAAGCTGACCCCTGCGGTCAGTACGGTGCCCTCTTATACCCAGCTTGGCATGGCCGCACTGCTGCCCCATGTCAGTCTGGAACTTCAGCTAGACGGTACGGTGACTATCCTCGGCAAAAAGACGGTGGGTACTGCTGCACGCGAAGCTATTTTGCAGGCAACTGAGAAGAACAGTGGTTGCATCCAGTTTGACCAGATGCAGAATATGCGGCGTGATGAGCTGCGCAGTTATTTCTCCGGCAAGACGGTGGTGTATGTTTACCACAACCAGATTGATGCCCGCGGTGATGAAGCACGGACTGAAAATGAGGTGTTCTCTGCCTGCGAAGAAGCGGCGGAAGAGCTGTACAAAGAGATTCGCCGCCTTACTGACAGTGCGAATATTCGGCATTTTATCGTGACTGCAGACCATGGTTTCTTGTATAAACATGACCCGATTCAGGAAAGCGATAAGGTCATCAACCTGCCGCAGGCAGAAATCAAGAACAAGCGGTACATCGTATCGGCTGAAACGGGCACAGTTGATGGTGCTGTGGGCTATCCGTTGGGCGAGGTTCTGGATACTTCCGACCCCCGTACTGTGTATACGCCGCTTGGTAGCTCGATCTTCAAGTGCGCTGGCGGTGGGCAGAACTATGTGCACGGCGGCGCATCTGTGCAGGAAATGCTGATTCCGGTGCTGGATGTGCATACACAGGCTGGTCGTGTCGAGACCCAGAAAGCGGTAGTCTCACTGCTGCCTACACCGGAAGTCCTAATGGACCGCAAAGTGCAGCTGCGATTCTTGCAGCCGGAGCCGGTGACGGATACGACGCTCCCGGCAAGCTATGAGGTCCGCATCATCAATGAGCACGGGGATGCGCTTTCCACCAAAAAGACCGTCGAAGCGGATAAAATGGCTGGTTGCAGCGATGCAGAGCGCTACACTGATGTGATCCTGACCTTGAGAAATCGTCCTTATTCCCGTGAAAATAACTATTATTTCCTACTGACAGACAAGGAAACCGGTGTTACGCTTGAAAAGCGGCTGGTCAAAATTGACATCGTGTAAATATTGGTGAGGAGAATAGACCATGGAATATACCGAAGTGATCTCCACAATGAATGTGTATCTTAACAAGGCGGGACAGGTCTGCTGCAAGTGGTTGGAACCTCGCCTGAAGCAGATTGATCCGCAGAACTGGTGGAAAACCACTGTCTGTGCCAATCTGTCCGAGTTGCAGTTGCAAAAGGTTGAGCAAAATAATGTTACAACACTGGGACGACTTGATTTGCAGGCGCTTCTGTGTGTGCTGAAGCGCAACCTGTATCCTTTGGGGAACTATGAATACTTTACGGACTATCGACTGATGAAGGATGCAATCCGTCAGATGTTTGAAGTTCGTAACGATTGGGCGCATACGACCGTAGAGGTATACCCGCTTGATGTCATCAAACTGGATCTGACTCGGTACATCAATTTCATGGAGCTGTTCAATGGAGCAAAAGCCGATATCGATCAGGCGAAAGAATTTAGAGTGACGGTGATCGAACCTACCCACGCAAATCCTCTCCGTGTCAAAGAACCGTCTGACAGATCTCAAAAACAGGCAGAAGAGCGTGTTACACCGAAACCAGTTAAAGTGATGGCTGATCCCTTTGCGGCGGGCACTATGGTCGTCCGTAAAAGCAACCCGGTGGTTATGGGCATGATTGGTGCTATCCATGGCAGCGGAGATGCCACGGAATATCAGGTTATGTTCATGGATAGCGGCTTGGGCACATTCTATGCAGATCAGCTGCTGCTGGCAGATGTCACACCAGAGCGCTCTAATGTGTCGATTGATGAGTTAAAGATTCTTCTGACCGCACAGCAACTCTGCAACCCCACCAATGACCAGCTGTATTCTCTGAATGCGGCTCGTGTGGATTTTGTTCCTTACCAGTTCCGTCCGGCACTGAAAATGATTCATTCTGAGCGTCCGCGTATCCTTGTGGCAGACAGCGTTGGTGTTGGTAAAACCATCGAGGCGGGTCTGATCCTGCGTGAATTGCAGGCGCGTGACGAGGACTTTGAGTCGGTTCTGATCATCTGCCCGAAGCCGCTGGTTGCAGAGCATAAATGGCGCTCTGAGATGAAACGCTTTGACGAGAGCTTTACGGAGCTGGATGGTGCATCGCTCCGGGAAGCAATCAACGAATGCGACAAGGATGGAGCGTGGCCTGCTGCGCTTCGTAAGACCGTTCTTCCGTACTCGCTGATGACGAAAGAACTCCTTAACGGAAAAGGTCGTCAAAAGGGTCTGCTTGATCTGGAAGATCCGATTCACTTTGACCTTGTAATCATTGATGAGGCGCACCATATCCGTCATTCGGATACAGGTGCCTATAAGGTTGCACGTTATTTTACCGATAATGCGGATGCTGTTGTGATGTTGACCGCAACACCGGTGCAGACCGACGATGATGACCTGTATACCTTGCTGAATACGCTGCAGCCTGATGTGATTCTGGACAAGAAGACCTTCAAGGAAATGCAAGAGCCGAACGCCGAGATCAATGCAGCAGCGCGGTTGATTCGCCATCAGGTGGAGAATTGGCGTTCTGAAGCTGCCGAACACTTGTCCTGTGCTGCGCAGACCAGCTGGGGACGCAGCGTTATTGAGGATAATCCAACCTATAAAAAGGTTATGGAACAGCTTAAGGGTGCTCAGCCGCTTGACCGGACTGCCCGCGTGGGAATCCTTCAGGATGTGGAGAGTTTGCATAGCTTTGCCGGAATGATCAACCGCACCCGCCGTCAGGACATCCAGAACGATTTCTGTGTGCGCCGCCCGCAGAGCATTTCGGTTCATTTCACACCGGAACAGCAGGAACTGTATGATGCGTTGATGGAATTTGAAGCTCACGCACTCAGCTATCTGCATAATAATGTGCCGTTGGAATTTATGATGAGCACGCTTATGCGGCAAGCATCCAGCTGCATTTTTGGTCTGGCACCGCTGCTGAAGGGTATGGTGTCCCGGCGACTGGGAGATATTCTTTCCGACTACTGCGGTGAAGATGGCAATATTACGGTCAGCGATCTTGAAAACGTCAAGATGGGGCAGCTGGAAGCTGAATTCCGTACAATGGCAAAACGAGTGCTCGAATTGTCCGAAAATCTGCCGCAGACGGATGAAAAGCTGGATAGACTTCTGGAAGTTGTTGAAAATAAGAACCATCAGGAGAACAATAAGATCATCTTGTTCAGCTCCTTCTGTCACACCCTGCGTTATGTGGAGCAGCATCTTCTGGAAAAAGGATATCGCGTGGCACAGGTGAACGGCAGTGTGAAGGATGAGGAACGCTTGGCACTCCGTCAGCGCTTTGAACTGCCTGCAGCAAACGAAAATGCGCTGGATATCCTGCTGTTTACCGAAGTCGGCTGCGAGGGTCTGGACTACCAGTTCTGTGACTTTATGATCAATTATGACCTGCCGTGGAATCCTATGGCGATTGAGCAGCGCATTGGCCGTATTGACCGCCGCGGCCAAAAGAGTGACACGGTTATCATTTGTAATCTGGTGACAGAAAGGTCATATCAGAAAAGTGCTTTTCCAACAGATCTCCCATGCGGATCTCGTAAATGTTGCCGCTGTTGCGCACTACAACATCCGATGCCAGCGTGGTAAAGCTGCGATTGACCGTCACGGTATTATCATAGAGGTTCCGGACAAACTCGCCATACTTGGAAAGGAACTCTTCCTCGATCTCCTCCGGCACATTGGCGTAGCAGGTGGTGAACATCGCCTTGGGGCGCACCACCAGCACCGGGAAACCGTATGTTTCCTCCAGATCCTTGGCCAGCAGGAGCAGTCCGGTCTTGACCCGGTTCTCCACCTCACCGGAGTTGAACAGATAGCTGAACACGTCGGGAGAAACCAGCAGATTGCGGTGCTTTTTCTGGCTGTACATCTAGTACAGCTTGTGGAGCATCTCCCGCAGCTGATACTGCCGCAGTTCGCCCATGCCATGCAGGCGCTTGAGCTGCGACAGATCACCGGGCAGATATTCTTCCACTGCTGTACCGCGCAGGGTCTTATCACGGGCGCAACGTCCGATCTCCTGCACATAATCTGCCAGATTGCCGGTAGGTGCATAGTGGTAAACCTGCACGATGTCCGGCACATCCACGCCCATGCCGAAGGCCTTGGTGCAGATCATTACAGTGGCGCTGTTGTTCTTGAAAGCTTCCTGCGCCGCATTCTTTTCTTCTTTAGCCATACCCGCATGGTAACGGCGAACCCTGTTCTTGACTGCCACGGGCACTGCCTGATAAATGCTGTCCACCGTAGAGCGGAAGGGGCAATAGACCGGCGTCTTTTTTCCTTCCGTCACATATTCTGCGATTTTCTGCGCCACATGGTTCACCTTGAACTCATCCCGGCTCTCATCGGTCTGCTTGTCCAGCGGGTGGATATCAAAGTCGATGTTGTCACGGCGGACGCGCCCCAGATACAGGATGGGCTGGTTCAGCCCCAGCGTGCTGATGGTATCCTGCACCACGTCATCCTTGCCGCCGTACACTGCCGTTGCGGTCAGGCAGAGCACCGGGAAGTGCAGCCCATTCTTGCGCTGGCGCTCCAGATAATCGCCCAAGAACCAGTAGTCTGCACGGAAATCGCGACTCCAACTGGTAACAGTGTGGGCTTCGTCCACCACGAACAGTCCCAGTCTGCGACCGCCCAGCAGGGTCTCCAGCGAGGTGGTCAGCAGCATTTCCGGTGCGATGTACAGGATGGACTTTTCGCCCTTATGGATGGCGTTCAGGCGTTCTTCTCGCTCCTCATGGGACACATTGGAGTTGAGGAAGGTGGCACAGTGCACCCCTCGTGCCTCCAGCTGACTGACCTGATCCTGCATCAGAGCGATCAGCGGCGTGATCACCACCGCGACCGCCTGCCGCACCTGTGCCAGATAGATGCCGGACACCTGATAAAACGCCGACTTACCTGCACCGGTAGGAGCGGTCAGGAACACGTTGGAATAATCCTGATAGCCATCCAATGCCAGCTCGCACTGCTTAACAATGGTGCTGATAATCTCGCCCTGACTGATCTGCATGGTCTCGGTGCCTGCCGCCGGGTCCTTGTAGAAATCCAGCATGCGGAAGTCTGCGTTTGCACCCCAGTACTGCTTGAGGATGGCACGGTAGCGATTGACCGTCTCCGACTCCACCTGCTCCTTGTGGCTGGTGCAGTTCAGCGCAAAAGTTACACCACACTGCTCTGCCGCAAACGCCAGCACATCGTAGGTGTTGTTCTTTGCACTCTGCTCCCGTTCCACCGGCAGCACCAGCGGACCTTCCACCTCGCCGCAGAAGAAGCGGTCTGCCATTACAAGGGGCGAAACGTCATTGGGCAGAGTCGCTGCGGCATCCGTAAAGGCTGCCTGCTTCTTCTGGTAAAAGTCGATGCTGCGGATGTTCTCACCCTTATGGCGGTTGAGCAGGGCAACGTAGCAGCGATCATCCAGCATACGGACGGCCGCATAGTAGTGGCTGAGCACTTCCGCCTCCGGTTCGAATTCGGTTTTCTCCGTTTCGTAAGCCTTGTACAGCACTTCGGCATCCTCCGCCGGGATGCAACTGGGCACATAAGCCGGGAGGGCGTTGTTGTCCACCACGATTAACTCCGCATCGAACATCGCCTTGGGGTCCTGTACGTTCTGAAGGATGGCCAGCATTTCCTCATAAATGCCGACCATCACGCCTTCCTCCTGCATCATCAGACTCTGCACCAGCTTACGCTTGGACGCATCAATTTTCGCAATGTTGATGGTGCCATCCGCATTCAGCACCTTATTCGACGGAAGGATAGCATCCTCCCGCTGCGCCAGCCAGCGGACATTGGCCGGTACAAAGCCCCGGAAAAAGAGAGCCACATTTTTGCCGACAAAGCGGGCAATGAGTTCTTCGGCATGCTGCTCAAAATACTTCTGTGCGTTCATGATTATTCCTCCTGTGCTTTTTATACTTCTTCGACTGTTTTGAGCCCCTGAACATTTGCAAAATGCGGCTTCAGGGGGCTGTTCAGTATTTCCGCTTTCAAGATCCACGAGTCGTCCGTTTCCTTATAAGGAAGCTCCTGCGCTACCTCCAGAAGCGTTTTCCAGATGTCCTGATAAATGACCTTAAAAATCTTTGTCATGGTCTCATACCGCATAACGCTATATTTGTGTCCATCCACTTCTGCGCTGCGGATCGGCTCCCAATATAAGCTGGACATAATGCCGGGTATCTTGCTGTGCGTATCCTCTGAGAAGTAATCGCTCTTTTCCTTTAGTTTTGCGAGAACAACTTTCTTGTCTTCGATGCTGCAAAACTGTAGATATCCTCCTTCAAAGTACGCCGTGTTCTTGTATTTGCGCTGATTGTTGTCCGGAATAACACGGTAGGGATGACCTTCGCAACAGTTGCCTGTTGCATAGCCTTTCTCATTGAGCAGCCGAACGGCTTCTGCGATATGGCTGTCGCAGTCAAATGTTCTTATTCTTGATTTCACCTGTCCGTCACGAGAATGTTCCCGATAGGTAATCCGCATCTTAACGTAGTACGCGTTCCAAAGATGTTCCCTCATCATTGGCTCCATCTTTCTTTTACACCGCCATAGCGGGTTCCGGCTGGCTGGTCTGCAGCAGCGCCGCCAGCTTTTTCATCACATCCAGCGGAAGCCCGCCCTGCATTTTGGGAGCTTCCTGATAACAGGCAGCCTGTGCCTTTGCCACATCTGCCGCAAAATTCGGAGAACAAGCCGTTTCCATCAACCGGGCACTGTTGTAGGCATCCAACGAAGCATCGTGTAAACATCCTTCCGGTTCCAGCCCTGCCCGGTGCATGGCGTTGCTGAGGGAGAGGATACTTTTCTCTCCTAGTATCTGCCGGAAATCCTCCTGAAAATCGTGCCACTGCACCATCTCGTCCAGAAAAACGCTGTCGATGCCCTTAAATCCGCATTCCTTGCGCAGCTGGCACAGGTCGCTGGTGCTCCATGCGTAGATCTCACAACCGTCCGAACTGCACCATGCTTCCAGTGCATCCAGTGCTTCCGGCAGCGAGACGGCGTCGCTCACGGCCCCGTTACTGATGCCGGTGAGCTTGTAGATCTTGCGCTCGATTACGCCGTTATACTGGGGCCGCACAAAATTGCGGAAGCGATCCAGCGGATGAAACGCATCATCCATCCGCACTGCGCCGATCTCGATGATCTCATTCCGGAGATCTTTCTTATGCACGAGACGTGCATCGGTGGTGTTCATTTCCAGATCAATGAAGATGCTCATTTGCAATACCCCTTTTCGCTTCCCACGGTTTTCGGTTGATTTTCTGACATGATTCTACACTTTTATCTGCCCGATAAAACGTTCTTCTATAGACTGGTTTCGGCTTTCCTCGGCAATTTCCTGCATCTGGGCAAACAGGTCATAGTATTTCGACCCTTTTGCCGTCTCCAGATCCTCGTACTCCTCCAAGACCTGCAGTTGTTCGTAATACTCTTGCGGCTTTGATTCGTCCGTCATGGAGCTGCGGTCCGTCACCACAAAACCTGCAAAATCTGCATCGCTGTAACACAGCCAGCGTGTGGGCTGCCCGGCCTCTGCAACTTCAAACTCCACTTCTGTCACATAGGTACAGCACGCCAGAAAATCCTTCTTCTTTTTGGATAACACCTGAATCATAGCATTCTCTCCGTTCTCTTTCGTCCTCCGCAGATGATCGGCTCTGCTGAGGAACGATTGCATTGATGTCAAAGGAAACAAAAAAAGACCTGCAAGACTTTTTGTCTTACAGGCCCAAGTTTGTACACCAATGAATCCACTTGTCCTGAAGACAACTGGATTCTACCACAAAAGGGTACACTCCGTCAATATACAATTTTCCATTATTAACTATTGAAATAATAACACATTTAATTACGCATGTCAAGCCTTCTTTTTCAAAATTTTCGGTTAATAGCAATTTTCGCATCTCGTCGCACCATCGTTATTTATTAAAAATCCACTTAATGTCCCCACTATAAAGGAGATCTCATCCCGTCATTTTATACAAAATTCAATCTACTCGCGCTCCACATAATTGTGCGAACAGCCATTTTTTCTGTCCGTCGCACCGGCGCCGCGCAAAAAGCTACAGCTGTGCGTCATTTTGCGTTTTTGGGATATAATCTTAGAAAACTAAATTCTTCAGTCATCCGTTATCTGGTGAACTTCATGCAGGATTATTTTCAGTTCTTTATATAACTGTTCGGCTCGCTCAGGCAACGAGCCATCAGTGAGTCTCAAAGAATCAACTTCTCTTTCTGCGTATCCTTGCCAATATGGACTAAGCAACCCTTTCTTTGCGTCCTCGATACAATCTTCAATTTCAGTGTAGCTTATTTCATTATAGTCGATCATTTCCCCCAGCCCTTCCAAAGCATCCAATCGGCTTGATAAATATTCTATCATGCATGGTTGATTATTTAAACTAAAAATTGTAGATTTAACCGCTCATTTTTGACTATTCGTTAGGCTACAATAGAGTAAAGAAGGATGGTGGTTGCTCATGTACGAAGAACAGTTTTCCAAGCGGCTCGCTGAACTGCGCACGAAAAAGGGAGTATCTGCGAGAGACATGAGTCTTTCCATTGGACAAAATCCCGGATATATTCGTGCAATCGAATGTGGAACTACCTTTCCTGCCATGTCGAACTTCTTTTATATATGTGAGTACCTCAACGTAACTCCACAGGAATTTTTCAATTTCAGTGAGGAACCTTCCAATGGAATGAATGCTCTTACCGATCAACTCCAGCAATTCGATTCCGAGCAGATAAATGCACTTGCTGCATTTATCAAAACCATCGTAAAAAAGTAATTTCATTCAGCTCTTGCGGTTGCATGATATTACCCGTCTCTCATTACGAGAGGCGGGTTTCTTATACTTAATCTTACTTAAAATCTCCCTGCTCAGGAACATCCTCGTTTTCGTATTCCTCGTCCTCGAACTCATAGTCGTCCGGGTCGGCGCTGACCTTTGCGCCCTGTTTTGGCTTGATGAACTTGATGTAGGCGAAGGCTCCGCCGCCCAGGGCCGCCAACAGCAGAATCAGCACCAAGGCGCCGCCGTTGCCGGACTTCTTCTCCGGCTCCGGTTCGGGCTCCGGTTCCACCTCCGGCGCTTTTCCGGCGCACTTGCTCATATTCACCGCGCAGACCGGGCAGGCGGTATTCACCGCACCGGCCTGGCATTTCTCGGCGCAGGTACAAGCAGCTGGCTTTTCCTCCGTCTGCCCATCTTCCATCAGCGCCATCAGGTCGGCTTCGTCCACCTGGTTCAAGAAGTGAACGGCGGTTTCCTTGTCCTCGTTGGCCCGGTCGATCAGGATGTAAAAATAGTTGCCCGCTTTCGTGGCCACGGTGATAAGCTGCTTGTCGCCGTAATAATCGTCCACCAGCGTGGCGTTGCCCTCCGGGGTAAGGGACTGGCCCTCCGGCTCCATGCCCCCGGTGGCGGGTTCCTCCGTAGGTTCCGGGGGCGTCTCGGCGGGTTCCCCGGTGTAATAGTCGCCATCCCCGCCGCCCGCAAATGCGGTGACGGAGAAGGCGGTCATGCACAGTACAACCACCAGCATCGCCGTAAACAGCCGGATCACTTTCTTATTCTTCATGGTCACTGTCCTCCATATTCTCGTCGTCGGGGTCCGGCACCGCCTCCGCCTCCATCATCCCGTCGGGCAGGGTGATAAGGCCGCTGGCGAGGCCTTCAGGAAGGCGGTCAGCTCCTTGTTGTCCATGCGCACCGCCTTGACAATGCGGACGATCTCCAGGTTTTCTTCCTCGGTGAGCTGCGCCTCCAGCCCCCGAAGTCGCTTTTGCTGGGCGGAGATCTTCTCCTTCGTCTTTTCGATGTCTTTGCGAATCTTCTCAACCGTTGCCATAAATCATTCCTCCAATCAAATCAGTTGTACGGCGGCCTGCCGTATGCGTAGAAATGGGACTGCCAGTAGCTCGTGTTCAGGTTGGAATACTGGATGGGGTCGCCGCAATGCAGCATCATCCCGTCGCCCACATAGATGCCCACATGGGACACACCGCTGGTGTCATAGGTGCCCACGAAGAACACCAGATCGCCGGGCTGGGGATTGGATACCGGGGTGGAAATGTTGTAGAGTCCCTGGGCGCCCAACCGCCCGGTGTTGCACAGGCCGCTGTTGGTCAACACATAGCTGACGAAGCCGCTGCAATCGAAAGAAGTGCTGGGGCTGCTGCCGCCCCACACATAGGGATAGCCCAAATACTTTTCCGCCTCGGTGATAAGGGTATTGAACCGTTCGTCCGTGAGATATTCAGCGGGAATCTCCCAGGCGGTGGGAGGGTTTTCGATGTACTTGTTCACATACCCGGAGGACGGAAACAGGTCGGGACGGTTGCCCAAGGTGGACATATAGGTGGCATACAAGGAAAGCTGTTCCTCGCCCATCATGTAGACCGGCACATGGGAGAGGTCGAAGTTTTCCAGCGTGACGGTGCAGATGGTCCAGGTATAGGGCACCTGAACCGTATAGGGGTTGCCCTCGCTGTCCGTCCTTGTTTCCGTCCGATACCGGGTCTCTGTGGTCACAGTTTCGGTGAGGATATATTGCTTGTCAAAGAGGGTTTGAAGGTCGCCCTGTACCTGGTCGATGGTGAACACCCCTTCATGGAGTGCCGACAGAATGGAAACCAGCACATAGGGGTCGTGTTCGATCTCGTCCAGGTCGAAGTGATACTCGTCATAATCGTGGATGGCCTCGTAGGTGTCCAGGTATTCCCGCAATTCATCCTCTTTGGCGCAATAGGCTTCTTCCGCCGCCAGCATATCGGAATCCTCGGAGAGATAGGAGGACGCCATGATGTTGGACACCCCGCCGCCGAACATGGAGGAACAGGATTGCAGGGAGCCCAGCAGCATCACCAGCAGAAGGCCGATGCCGCCCACGATCAGCGCACCCTTCCAATGCCGTTTCAGAAAAAGGGCGGTGCGCTTGGACTCCTAGGCGGTTTTCTTGGCCGCTTTTGCCGTGGCCTCCGCTGTTTTCCCGGCCTGGGCGGTCTTGCCCGCCGCCCGGTATGCCGCCGCATATTGCTTTTGCAGCTTCCGTTTCTGCCACAGGCGGGAGATGGGATTGGATGCAAGCTGGGGGTTCTCCGCCACGGCTTTCCGATAGTAGAAATCCGCATTGGCCTTGACCGCCGCCTGCTCCGCC
>OHTT01000329.1_pt1 | contig 23624 bp, 13 predicted proteins | sample 1579001 | NCBI WGS metagenome assembly OHTT01 (sample SAMEA3879606, study PRJEB24766) | human gut metagenome | biome: human-associated habitat; feature: feces | place: USA | collected 1985/1987
GAACGGCCAACTTCGGATCACCCGTTGCTACATAACTTTCTTCCATCAATGGAAGCATAAAATAGGAACTGCTTCCATCATAATTTTGTCTTAGTGACATCATGTATTTCCATTTGCCGTCCAGGAGCGAATTATATCCGTCGGTAATAATCTCCAAACTATCGTGACAAGTCGTTGCTTCTCTCTTCAGATCATCGGCAGCAGCACGTTTCTGACGAACATATTGCCGATAAAGCTGACCGGTCATATTCATACGATTCATCAGTTCGGCCCCTTTCACCGGATAATACAACAACTGATACAGCGCCGGTTTTGCCTTTTTATCTACAGTTGCCAACATTTCCTCTGCTTTTTTACCGATCCGCCGGTACTCAGCCAAACGCCTCCCGGCTTCATTGTAATTTATAAAAGAAAACTCGGTATCGGTACGTTTTTCACCTCCACCCCAATAGTTATTCCAGTATCCCCACCCCATGTATTCCGGTTTTCTGGAAAAAGCCAAATTTATATGTGAGCAGGTAATGTCTTTCAATGTATCGTAATATTGTTCTCCGAAGATTTTTGCCAACCAACGGGCAGGATAAGTATGCACATTATTTTCGTTGAATTGGTCGATATCATAAGCCATATCGAGAAAAAACGATACTTGTGCCTCAGCCCCTTTCAGGTCTCCACAGTTTGCCAACCAGATACGGTCGGCCGTAGTATCATACGCTTTGCGAAGCTCTTCATACATTAATGCCGGAGGAGTGGTACTAAACCATAAATAGCTATGAGGTACACCGAGGTAAGAAATATGATAGTATACACCTGCACGTCCTGTACGTTTTTGTTCTTGAGGGCCACTCAAACGCTTCATATAGCCAAAATTATCATCCGCCCAGATAATGGTCACATCATCCGGCAGTTCCAATCCATTCGAGTAGATTTCCAGCACCTCTTTATAAGGGGTGAATGCCTGCGGGATGGTTTCGGCAGGCTTATCAATATGCCGGGTTAGCAGGCTCCTCTGGTCTTTCAAAGCATTCTCCAGCATTTTCACTTTCTCTTTCATCGGTACGTCTCCTCCACCCATGGCAGCATCGTGCAATCCTCTCAAGGCTAATGTGTATACATTCTCATAAGCACAATTTTCTTTCACACGATTGCCCAAAACTTCATTAATCTTATCCTTATTAGCATTATAATCCCAGGGTCCCATAGTCTTGCTATGCCACTCGCTGGCCGTATTCAACAATAAGGGTTCACAATGGCTGGAGCCCATAACAATGGCAAACGTATCTGCTACGAGCTTATTCTCGGGAATCTGATAAAAAGCGGTAGATACGGGATGCATTGCCGGAGCCAGATGATTAGCTTTCAAACGCAGTAACAGTTCACAAATCTTCGCATAGGTACGGGGGCCAATATTACCGCGTTCTTTCTCAAAGGTCTTAGCAGCCCAGGGTTTCAGCCCCCAATCTTCATCGTTCAGGAAAATACCCCTATATTTCACGGAAGGTGTTTTAGAATATGTGGGCGGAGCATCTACATACAAAGCCTTGTGCGTTTTTACCGGGACATCACCCCACCAATACCAAGGGGATACTCCCATCATTTCGGAAATAGAGAACAGGCCATAAGCCGCTCCCCGCCGATCACTCCCTGCTATAACCAATGCTTTGGCTACTCCTGCAGAAGGGTTGTCGACAGTCTGAATCAAATACCGTTCCCAAGCACCCTGCAATGGCCGGATATCAATTTTTCCTTTTTGCGCCAACTCACGGATCCATTGATTCTTTTCAATGGTTCCGACAATAACCAGAGCTTTGGCTCTTTCCCTTTTTTGAATCAGTTCAGGCTTTTGACCGGTCACCATTTGAATATCGCGGGCAAACAATTCTGCCGATCTCTTGATAACAAGCGCATCATTCGCATCGTAATAAATCTTAGCCCGTGCTTTCGCAGTAGTCAAAGCAAAACCGGTTTTACTTTTAGGAAGTCGTTCTTGTACACGAATCTGTGCATAAGAAATGCAGGCACAAAATAGTGCTGCCAATAAAAACAAATGTCTCATTTTGTGTTTATGTTAGTGTTTTTTCATTTTATGCAAAGATACGTATTCCTACTATTTTTCAAGCTTACTACAGAAACAGTTTCTCATAAAAATATCCCATACACTCACAAACTGAAACATATCGTATGTTTCGTCTTATGAGTATATGGGATTAACAGGAGTTATTGTAAAGTCAATAACCGGACTGCCCAAAAGCCCAATCGCAATATCCTTCAGGCAAAGAACAGGTTTTACCATCGAAAGACACAGAGAAAGAATGCTTCAAGTTGCAATGTAGATTCACGATCTGTTTCTCGTCTGCCTTTACAGTCAATGTATTCCCCTTCCGGGTTACACGGCAATTGTATCCTACGACTTCTCCATTCGGACGTTCTATGACAAAAGCGTTAGTCAGAACAGCTTCACCGATACATTTAAATAATTCGTGCACATCATTATCCTGAGTATTGACCGTCTGCCAATCGCTAATCATATTGACATATTGCTCACCAATAACAAACTTACGGGTATCATATAACTTCGGATGCGGATTACCAAAACTAAGATCAGAAAAATCCAGTTTAGTATCAGCGCTACACGCCTGTTCTACTTCAAGATGCGGATCGACAACAAAAGCCCAACGCAACTGCCCCGTTTTATAATCAATCAAATTGGCAAAAGCTCCCATCGCATTAAATGTTTGTTCCAGCCATTTCTCGTCGCCTGTCAGCAGATAAGCATAATAAGTAGCATACGCACGCCATCCGCTCCAGCCATGGGGTGAATTAAACATATTGGGAAGCATCTGTACATCGTATTGCGCTTCCCAATAACGCATAGTTCCTTGCCGACGGCGCCCATCGGGTACACGGAGTTGAGTAAGGCAATCATGGCTGTTCAGTATCTTCAACATTGCATCGGTATAATATTTGCGTGCAACAGCATCTTGCTCGATGACTCCCATCATACCTATCTGTAAAGCTGAACAAGAAATCATGCCGTCTTCAAAGGTCAATTCTCCCTCTGTCTGAAAATCTCCTTGTGACGCAACCAGTTGGTCAACCGCCTTTTTTGCAGACAGGAAATGACGGTCGGCACATGTTCTCCAAAACAAATCCTGTTCACCCAATTTACGTTCGAGGACAGCCAGTTCCAAAACACTTTTAGCGATATAGATCACACTGGTATAGACTGTTCCATGATTATAATATGCACCATTTTCGCGCTGGGAGGTCGCGATCATCCAGTCAGCCAACTTCGACGCCTTTTTCAGATCTCCCAAATCTCCCTGTGCCTCATATTTATCTACCAACATTCCAATAGTAGTAGAGGTATTTTGAATACGTGTCTTAAAATACAACGGTTCCACTTTTACCGAATCATGCAATTTGTTGTAAAGCCGATCAAAATAATTGCTCAATTGCTTATCCAATGACTCATTCGGGAAATAACGGGCAGCAAGAAAAGCCGAATAGAACCCATACCAACTCTCAGCATGTGACGTCGGTTTCTGATGATAACGGGCTGCATTCTCACGTGCCTTTTCCATCACCCATTGCCAAGGATGATGTACTGTCCATATCGCTTCGGCAACTTTATTGCCCGAACGGACAGAAAGGGTATAGAGACCTGCATCTTCCAACCGGACTTTTCCTATCCAACGATTCCCTTTGGTTTTAGTCAGTACGACAGGCAGTTCTTTTCCGGCATCATTGGTCACCTTTACGTTAGGATTATCGGCAGTAAGTGTGAACGATGCTTCCTCACGTGCAGCATGCGAAGTCTGACGGATATCAATCAAAGGAATATCCGAAACTCGAGCAATGGCATGTTCCAGATTGTCCAAATTACCCACATTGACAAATGTAAAAATCCACTCTTTACTTTCCCCCTGTTTCAGTTCATACAGATTCTGCGGATGACGTGCCGGCAAAGGCAATTCATTCAATAAATCGAGATTTAATGATTCGATGCGATGCCCCATAAACCAAAATGGGGCCGGATCCTGATAGCCCAGATTATAATCTACACTCCAGGATGCTACAGGCTGCTGTGATACAAGTCCCAATGTATGTCCGGAAGGGGTTTGAAGATAGCCATAAAAATGGGTCTTTTCGTTTCTCATCAAGGTTGGAAAGTATTTACCAAACCAATCCGGAAATTTATCCATATATGTATCGATGCCCAACTTCAGACCGGCCTTCTGAGGTTGATAAGGCACCGGTGAGTTGTTTGTCAGCTTTACCCTTAATGCAGGTTGACCATGATCTTTTATATATGATATCCGGCAAAGAACTCCGTCTATCTCGCTCCGATAGGAGGCGTATCCATCCGGAATCCAGGATCCACGCACTTCTTTACCTTCCCGTTTTGCATAAAAGGATGGACCGGCATGTTCTCCTTCACGAAAGAAAGGTATGGTATCATTTCGTTTTCCACCTTTAAATATTAGTTGTTCGGCACATCCGGTTTCTGAAATTTTCCACTCCCAATCAGAGTGCTTCAAAACAATTTGTGCCGACACCCTCAAGCTAAAGCTCAACAGTCCGAGCAATAAGATTGTAACACGTATTCTCTTAAAAAGCATGATTTAATTTTTCAATTCTAGTTGTGCAAGAACGGACTTCGGCAATTTAGAAATCATAAGACGTCTCCATGACACATTGCGAAATCCGTTCTGAATTAATTTATAATAATCTCTTAAGAAGCATTAGTATCCTTCATTCTGAATGACCTGACCACTGCTTTCCGTTATGACACTCTGTGGCAAAGGCATCAGGTTCATATACTCTTTTGCGGTAGTCGATCCTTTGTATTTGATAGCATAGTCGATATACAATCCATAGCGGATCAGATCACTGCGACGACAACCCTCACCCCATAATTCATGCCCACGTTCTTTAAGAACAGCTCCAAGAAAATCGTCCAGTGAGGTAAAATCACTCAACTGATAAGCAGCCAGTCCTGCACGTGTATGTACATCATTCAGACGGTCCACAGCTTCCTGAGTAACCGCATTATTACTACGTGCCAATGCCTCAGCCATCAGAGTCAATACATCGGCATAACGGTAAACAACCACATCGACTTCACTATTTTCACTGGTTTGTGTCGGATCTTCTCCATATTTGATGGGTAAAGCCCCTTTATCCAAATACTCACCGGGATTAGTTTCATTGTATGTCACTCCATCTGTTCCTACATATTCACTACAGATAACTTCCAGGCGCTTGTCTTTAGGATCGAAACTGTGGTAAAACTGCCATGGCATACGATAACCATTCCATTTTTGTATGTTCGGATTAGTTGTAGGATAGTTGCTTGGCAACACATGCGCATGCCACATCTGTTCGTTTACTCCTCTGGTTTCAATGCATGAAAAGATCATTTCATCATTACCCTCATTGTCTAAAGTAAAAATGTCCTTATAATTAGTAACCAACGAATATCCACATTTCATGACTTCTCTGCCACATTCCACAGCCTTGCCCCATTCTTTTTCATGCATATAAAGTTTCATCAACACCGTATATGCCAGTCCTTTGGTGAACCGTCCAAAGTTCTCATCAGATTTACTATATTTAGCAGGAAGTACCTCAGCTGCCGCTTTCAAGTCATCTTCAATCAACTTCACTGTTTCCTCTTTTGAAGAACGGGGTACAATAACCTTTTGGGTAGGATTCTGTAAAACTTCTAATGAAGGAATCTGAATAGGGCCATACAAGTCGTAAAGAATATATGCCAACCATCCACGCCCACAACGTGTTTCGGCAATTAAACGTGTTTTTTCCTCTTCTTTCATATCAATACCAGAGATACGGTCTAATGTCAATGTCATCTTTCCGATATGATTCGCCCATGTTCCGTAAAAAGAAGTAGGAATATCAGAGGTAGCAGTGAAATTCAACTGTAATACAGCCGGCCACCACGAATCTCCCCATTTACAATCCAATAGGTCGGTAGACATATCTGTATTAGAGGCCAAACCACCTTTAGCACATTGAAATAATCCGCTATACCCATCTGCACGGAACGGACCGTAAGCTGCTGCAATAACCAATGCATCAGCATCATCTGCATTAGTAGGAAATATAGTTGTATTAATTGAGTCATATGATTCGGATTCCAGGTTAATGCAAGAGCCTAATAAACCAATTACTGTGATAAACAGGGAAAATATATAAATTATCTTTTTCATATCATTCTTTATTTTTTTATTGCTTAGAAAGTAATATCCAGACCAATACTAAAACTACGTACATTGGGATATGCCCAATAAGAATCATCTGTTTCCACATCCAAACCATCATACGGAGTAATAGTAAACAAGTTGTTCACATCGGCGTAGATACGTACATTGGAAACCAGTTTCTTTGCCGACTTAACAGGCAATGTATATCCCAGCGTAATATTGCGACAGCGAATAAACCAGCTCTTCTCCAGGAAATAGTCTCCATATCCATAATTACTCATATACTGAAAATAACCCGGCATCTTACCCGATGTATTGTCATGCGACCACACTTCTTTGGCCGAAGTAGGCATGTTATAACCGCGATATAAGTTATTCACCCCGGTCATTGTTCCTGAACCGACAATCCAATAATCTTTATAAGAACCACTCTTTAATAAATCCAACTGACCATAGAAATAAACATTCAAGTCGAAATTCTTATAACGGAAAGTATTATTCAATCCCAGTAAATAACCCGGATCACTACAACCTTTAAACACAGCGTCCGCATAATCTATCTTTCCATCGGGCTTTCCAGTCCTCAATGGAATGCCATGTTTGTCGGTCTTATAAGTTCCGTCTTCATTGTATGCGTATCCATCAATATCTTTTAATTTCACCTGTCCCGGTAGAGCTCCCGGCATCCAGGATACTTCCTCCCCCGGCTGAATCAACCCGTCAGACAAATACATATAGTATCCTCTCAACGGAGCATTATACATATCGTATGGATTCGGGCTCCAATTCTCATCACGTTCTTTCCACTTATCACGATAGAACGAGAAAGTAAAATCGGTATTCCAACTAAAATCTTTTGTATCAAAATTCTTTGTATTGATTGTCAACTCAAATCCCTGACTCTGCGTTTTACCGATATTGGCAGCAATCGAACCTACTTCATTATACGAAAGTACACTACGGGAACTAAGCAAATCAGAAACTACCTTATGAAAGTATTCTGCAGTTACATTAAAACGATTGTTTAAGAACCCCAGATCCAATCCTACATTCCACTCGGTTGTCGTCTCCCATTTTAAATCCGGATTACCGATCTGACTGACATAGACTCCTGTATATTCTTTATTACCGAAAACTTTATTATATCCTGTACCATAATAAGTGACTGATTTATCTCCGATATTCGAGTTACCTGTTTGTCCGTAACTTAATCTTAACTTACCGTTAGAGAGCACTTTATCCAAATTCAAAGACCGGGCAAAGTTTTCTTCCGTAAATCTCCAGCCCAGAGCCACAGAAGGAAAATATCCCCAACGGTTATTTTTTGCAAAGTTAGAGGCACCATCAGCACGAAGAGTGGCGGTCACCAAGTAACGATCTTTATAGGTATAATTTACACGACCGAAGAAAGAGGCCATTTCACTTTTAGAAGCGGAAGAACCAACCCATGGTTTTTCATAAGTACCTGCACCCAGATTATTAAACAGAAAGGCATCTGTCAGAAATCCTTGGTTACCCGCATTGAGATACTTACTGGTGAATCTTTGAAAAGAGTATCCAACCAAAGCATTCAGATTATGATCACCCAAACGTTTTGCATAATTGGCAGTCAGTTCTAACAAATAATCAGACCTGTCATATTGCCCGATGTCTGCACGGCCATCAGCCTTTTCTCCGTAAAGAGTTGTTTTAGGCATGTATACCTCACGACGCTGATAGTTACGATCGATACCAAAACTGGCTTTCAATGTGAGCTCATTGATTGGTTTGATTTCAACAAACGGAGTAGCCAGGAAACGTTCTTTAGTCGTCTGATCACTGATCTCAAGTAGCGAAACAGGATTTGGAATATAAGCAGCCTGTTGGTTCAGACTGTAATCACCATTTTCATCTTTCACAGACAATAGTGGACTAAACTGAGCAGCAGACACTAAAATACTGGCATATTCATTTTGCCCTGCTCCCAACGGAACATTGTCCAATGTATTACGACTCACTGTCAGGTTGATACCTACTTTTGCATATTTACTGAGCTTCTGATCCAGATTTACACGGCCAGTATAACGCGACATGCCATTATTCTTTACAATGCCCTTTTGATTAAAGAAATTACCAGAAATCAGATATTTGGTATACTCCGTACCTCCATTGATTGAGATATTATGCTGTGTCTGAAAACCCGTACGAGTAATACGATCATACCAATCTGTATCATTTACCGGATTCGCAATATCCGCATCCGAATATTTGGGATGATATGCACTGCCGGCCTCCGATTCATTTTTACCACCATAAATGCCGATTTTATTATCATACATCCACTTTTCTTTAAACCAGCGGTTAGACTGAATCATAAAATCCTGTGCATCCAGCATTTCATATTTAGTAGCCATAGTCTGCACAGTGGCAGATCCTGAATAGGTAACTTTCGGTTTACCCTCTTTTCCCCGTTTGGTTGTAATGATAATAACACCACTGCCCGCACGTGCACCGTAAATAGCAGTAGAACTGGCATCCTTCAATACTTCAATTGATTCGATATCATTGGGGTTGATCGAGGCCAATATATTGTCAGTCGTACCATTATCACTGTTATAACCGACACTCACATTACCTGCATTACTTACAGGAAATCCATCCACAATAATCAACGGATCATTGCCTGCTCCGGTCGAAGCAGCTCCACGAATCCGAAACGTTGTGCCGCCACCAGGCTGGGCACTGATTGTATTTACCTGTAAACCTGCTGCTTTTCCGGCTAACGCATGGCTCACTGTAGATATCGTACTTAGGGGAGTATCGTCCATCTTCACTGATGCTACTGCACCGGTCAGGTCCTTTTTCTTCATTGTACCATAACCTACGACAACAACCTCATCCAAGGTTTTAGTATCTTCTTTCAGTAACACAGCCAATTGGTCCCGGTTTTTTACAGCAACATCCTGCTGTACATATCCAATATAGGTGATCTGCAATACTGCGTTACCCGGCACTTCCAACTCAAAACTTCCGTTCATATCGGTGATCACGCCTGTTGCCGTACCCTTTACCAATACGTTTGCTCCGATAATCGCTTCACCGTTGGCATCTTTCACAACTCCTTTTACCTTCTTGACTTTTGAAGCCGGCTTTTGTTCCACGGGAACAATCACAATGTAGTTACCGTTCTTTTTGTACGTATAACCCGTATCTTTCAGGATAGTTGCCAATATCTCCAGTACTTCGGTTTCTTTTTGATTCAACGAAACTTTACGAGAAACATTCAGGTGTGAATCATTATAAGCGATTTTATACTTCGAAGATGCTTCGATCTTTTCAAACGCTTGTTTCAACGACACTGTTCCATCCCGAAATGTTACTTTCTGGGCATGTACTTGCAGAGAACCCGCCAACATCAAACCAAGGCAAAAAGCTGCCACTCGGATTGATCGATTTTTGTTCATAATATTATTTTTTTTAGTTAAACAATAGCCGTCCTTTGGCGGCTTTTACAATAGGACAGTCTGTTGTTTAACTACACCCAACGATATAATGTTAACAAATGATAATATAAGCCAAGCCTTAATCTATATAAATATCTTTCCCCTCTATCTGGTATTCAAGTCCAGGGATCATTTCTTTAATCAACATCATAATATTCTCGATGGACTCATTAGGATAGAAATGAATAGTCAGATTATTGGATTGATAAATAGAAGTCTGCAAATGTACCTGAACCGAATAGGTACGTTCTATAGTCTGTATCACTTCTTTGAATGGACTATTACTGAAATACAAACCTCCACCTCTCCAATCAGAATAATCAGAAGCCTTCACGCGTTTTCTCTCTATATGTCCGGTGGACGGAATATAAACAATCTGATCATCCGGCTCCAACAAATAGGATGAATCGAAACGATTCAGCGACATACGGATAGATCCTTCTTCCAAAGTAGTCACTACCTTATCTATATTCGGATAAGCGTTTATATTGAATTCCGTACCAAGTACACTTACAGAAACAGAGTTCGTTTTTACAATAAATGGGCATTCTTTATCTTTTGTCACCGAGAAATAGCCTTCACCAGCCAGATAGACCTCACGTTCGTTTCCTATAAACGCAGACGGATAGATCAGCAAAGAACCGGAATTAAGCCAAACTTTCGATCGATCGGGTAAAGTGACTTGCTCCCGTTTTCCATTACTAACATAATATTGAATGAAAGTCACATTGCTAAGTTCGTTCTTAATGGTAAGAGTTTCTTTATATAAGTAAGCGGAACCGAACAATAGTAATAAGGGGACGATGATAGAAGCAGCAATCCAACTCCATCGGGGAATACGAAAACGCGAAAAAGATGATTCCGATTTTAAAGAATCTCCTCCAATCTGTTGTTCCAGCTTTTCAAAAGCTCTCAGCGTTTGATGTTCATCCGCCTGTGGAAAACCGATCTGTTCCCAAATACCGGACAAGACCTCTTCTTTCTCTTGTCCGCTGTTTGTATCGGCCAGTCGTTGATGTACTCTTTCCACCACTCCGTCCGATGCCGGATGATGAAAAAAGTAAGTAATTATATTTTTTAAATAACTCATTCTACCACTAATTTATAATAGGACGCATAAATCCGGATATATCCCCAACCGTATTAACATAAATAGAGAAATATAAAGAATAACAAAGCATTTTTCAGTTCTTTCAACGCTAAGTTAAGATGGTTCTCAACAGTTTTTTTACTAATCTGCAACTTCTCCGCTATTTCTGCATTGGTCAGTCCGGCCTCCCGATTCAACCGAAAAATCATTTGCCGTTGAGGAGGCATATTCTCCACCACCATATCAATCAATAGCTGCAAGTCTTTAGCAACCAACTCTTCATAAGGAGTCGTGTCTGTAGACTCTTCTACCCATTCTGTCCCCTGACTATCCTGACGATTCTGCCGGGAACGCAAATAATTGAAAGTTGTATTTTTAGTCAAGACATACAGATAGGTTCCGAACACTTCTACTTCACAAAATTTCTCACGGTGCGTCCACAGTTTGAGAAAAACTTCTTGTGTCAAATCTTCGGCTTCACTCTCCGATTTAACCAGTCCCATTATAAAAGAGCGCACCTTCGGATAATAACGCATAAACAATGCCTTAAACGCTATATGGCTTCCTTGGGAGAATTGGGAGACCAGTAATTTTTCTTCTGCGATTTCAGAATGCATTATTATCCACTTAAAAGATTAACTTAGACAAGTATCATATTATATCAATACGTCGGCAAAAATAATAAAAAACCTTAATATAATAATGTCATAAATAGTTTTTCTAGGAAAAAATCCCACAGAATCACAAGTCTATCTCCATAATTTCCAGCATTATCATGCCTTCAACCTTATCACAAAGCAACTCCCCTTACCCGGTTCGCTCTGTACGGTCAATGTCCCTCCATGTGCTTCTACAAAGTCTTTCGAAATGGACAATCCCAAACCGCTACCCTGAACTTTAGTTCCCGGTACACGGAAATAACGATCAAAAATGCTTTGGTGATATCTTGGATCGATTCCTTTGCCAAAGTCTTGCACATAGAGCTCGATATACTCTTTTTTATGCCTTACGCCAATCACTACCCGACCATTCTCTTTCGAATAGCGAATCGCATTGCTTAAAAGATTAGTAAGTACCCAAGCTATTTTTTCACTATCTACAAATAGTTTCGGTATCTTCTCTTGAGGATAGTCAACTTCTATTTGTATATTAAACTTATCAGCCTGTACCTGATTGGCCTTGATGGCGTACTCAATCAGTTCGATAGGTTTCGTAATTTTAGGCATCATTTGAAGCTTGCCGGCTTCCACCTGCGTCATGTTCAGTAACTCTCCGGTAATATCGAGTAAGCGCTGGCTATTGTCCCTTATATTCTTCGATAATTGTTCTTGTTCGCCATTCAAAGAGCCCACTCTTTTGTCCTCCAGCAATTGAAGACTCATCATTATAGCAGAAATAGGAGTCTTCAGTTCGTGGGAGATGGTAGAGATAAAAGTGGTTTTTGCAGAATCGAGTTCTTTGAACTCTGTAATATTTTTCAGCAAGATAACGTCTCCCAGGTTTCGAGCCTCTCCTTCTTCTGCCGCCGCATTCTCAATCGGAATATACGAGGCTTGGAAATAGCTTTCTTTATTGTCCGCATAAATTTTTAAAGGTTCATTCTTCTCACCGGGAGTCACCAACTCACGTATCAGCCTGCGAAGCAAATCATTCTTCAGAGAAAGTTCTTCGGCGGACTTCCGGATTACATTCTCACGCTTCATATTGAGTACATTCAATGCTTCATTATTGATAAAAAGAATTTCCCGTTCGGTATTTAAGCCGATAATCGGCTCATGAATACTGTTAACAACGGCTTCAAGGAATTTTTTTGCAGAAAGAATATCAGCCAATGTACTGTCACGATACTCTGTCAGTTTCTCAGCCATGCGGTTAAAACTATCCGAAACTTCCCTGAACTCTTCGTATCCTCTCATATCCAATCTCTTTTCATAATTATGATTGGCTATTTCCAAGATACCACAAGTCAGTTCTTTTACCGGCCTATTAATAGAACGGGGCAGCCAGATAAGCAGGACCAAACCCGTGAGGATACAAATGCCACCTGTTACGGAGATCCATAAGAGCGCACGCTCCAAAGCAGGCATGGCAACCGGACTATCAGGTTCCGTGGCCGTTAGAATCTGAAGGTTTACTACTGAAAGTGTTACCAGTAAAATAATCATTCCGGCCAATATTCCAATGCCGAAAAGTAGTTTGGTTTTTATAATGGATAACTAAGACTAAATCATTTTTTTATGCAAGTATAATCAAATCTATGTTCGCTTGTGCCAGATTATTTAAAAATCTGCGATATTTCAGCACGCTACACAATGCTCCCGGCAGGCGAAGGCCTGGGGAACCCATGCAAACAGTGGATATCTGTTTCTCCTTACAAACCTGCACAATGCTGCCTAATATATCTTTCGACTGTACCTGGACGACTTCCCCACCCAACTCAGTCACCAACTTAAAATGATTCAGCAGATGTCTCTGGCTGGCCAAATCGATACGTTCCATGCTTTCTTTGGGAACTTGTACGTAAAGAGCGACAAACGAGGTATTATATCGGGTAGCCAAACGGGCTACTTTCCTTATAATACGGCGGGGCGTCTTCTCTTGGCTACTGATGCACGCCATAAACTTTTCATGACGAACTCCCAAACCAATACCCATCACAACCTCATTCTCTACTTTCTTTTCCACTCGCAAGGCAACCTCCTTCAGTGCAAGTTCACGGAGTTGCAGGATATTCTCGGTCTTAAAGAAATTATTGAGTGCAGTCTGTATTTTTTCCGGCTTATATATCTTTCCAGCTTTAAGTCTGGTTATCAGTTCTTCGGCCGTAAGATCAATATTTACGACCTCATCAGCCTCTTGAAGAACGCTATCGGGAATACGCTCCTTCACTTCAATACCTGCGATATCTTGCACCTCTTCATTCACACTCTCGATGTGCTGAATGTTGACTGCCGAAATCACGTTAATCCCTTCATCAAGCAGTGTCATCACATCTTGCCAACGTTTCTCATTCAAGCTTCCTTCCACATTGGTATGTGCCAGTTCGTCTACAATTACAATTTCGGGATGAATACGGATAATCGCTTCCAGATCCATCTCCTCGAGCTCTTTCCCCTTATAAAACAGTTTCCTGCGCCGGATAACAGGTAAACCTTTCAACAGGGCTTCCGTCCCGGCACGACCATGTGTCTCAATATATCCGATCCGGACATCCACCCCGTTATCAATCAGATCATGTGCTTCCTGGAGCATCCGGTACGATTTGCCTACACCGGCAATCATACCGATATAAACCTTAAACTTGCCACGACGGGATTTTTTTATCAAGTCGAGGAAATGCTGTACACTTTCTTCTCTATCCATCTTTTCTTCAATTTTTATACTGCATAACCCGTAACAGTATCGCTACTGCCACGGGTTGACTAACCACTTTTTAAATTCCTAAGTTATATCTGATTTCATGGCTTTAAAGTAATACCAAACACTAAATGCGCATCTTCCATACGGGGATTCCAAACAGCCTGTGCAAATACAGGCAAAGCAAACTTGTCAGTGAACCTGATCTGAGTAGTTCCTTTCAAAGCAACATTGGTTACGGCAAACCCATCACAATTGTATTGGGGAGCGGCATAAGGAACCATTCCACACGTTACGTTTAAATCTACCATTCTCACTCTGAAGGGATAGTTGAATTCAACATAAGACGAATAATTCTGGCCTCCCTCCGCATTCTTATCTTGCCCTGCAAACATGGTATACCATGCAACAGACAAAGGAAATGTTTCGGACTGCACAGTATAAGCCACTCCTGCCTCAAAGTGGTGAGCCGTTTCATGACTCTTAAAATTAAAGTATTTATGTGCTCCCTGTCCTGCCCACCACAAATCGGCAACCGATACGGTCAGACCGGAACGACCTAATGTGTATGCAGCCGTCAGATCAATCTCCTTGGCGGCAGCTCCTGCCGAAGCAGAAGTTCCGTCAAAATCGGTGGAGCCCCATGCGGTCAATGAAAAGTTTCCGACACTAAATCCCAAAGTCGGCTGGATACTCGCTCCTGTCTGATACATTCCGCGCCAGACATATGAACTTACGAGATCTCCCTGAACATTAAACTGTTGGGCATTCGCGTTCATACTTCCCCAGAAGCACATCATTCCAATCACCATCAAGGCTAAAATCGTGTTTTTATTTATGACATTTTTCATCTTTACTTTCTATCTGTTTTTTAACTCTTCCAGAGCTATATTCAACTTTAATACATTTACTTTCTCGGTTCCGAATATCCCCAACAACGGCTTCTCTACAGCTTTATCTACGACTCTTCTCACCTCTTCCACATCCATGCCACGTGCCTGCGCCACTCTTTTCACTTGTACATAAGCACTCTGTGGAGTGATGTCCGGATCCAGTCCCGAGGCACTGGCTGTCACCATCTCGGCAGGTACATCCTTGCGTGCCAGATACGGATGATGAATGAGGAAAGTATCTATGCGTGCCTCCACCTCTGCCAGATATTCAGGATTGGTCGGCCCTTTATTGCTACCTGCCGAACTGGTTGCATCATAGCCATCACCGGCACATGAGGGGCGTCCCCAAAAATATTTTTCTTCCGTAAAAGTCTGTCCTACATTGGCAGCCCCTACCACTTTTCCGTTTAAGGTAACTACTTCTGCATTTCCCCGGTTAGGACCGGCTACCTGTGCAAACAGCCACAGCACGAGGATATAAAATACAGAGAAGAATACACAAAAGACGAGAGTTATCTTGATAGATTTTAATAATGTTTTCATTGCTTGAATATTTAAAAGAATAAACTGACAACCAAATCGATTAACTTGATTCCGACAAAGGGAACGATCACTCCTCCTAACCCATAGATTAAAAGGTTCCGACGGAGCAAAGCCGATGCACCGATCGGTTTATATTGTACTCCTTTCAGCGCCAATGGTATCAGGATCGGGATAATGATGGCATTGAATATGACAGCAGAGAGTATAGCACTTTCCGGGCTATGCAGATTCATAATATTGAGTGCACCCAACTCTGGAATAGCCACCATAAACAAAGCAGGTACAATGGCAAAGTATTTTGCCACATCGTTGGCAATAGAGAAAGTAGTCAGGGTTCCACGAGTCATCAGCAACTGCTTTCCGATTTCCACAATCTCTATCAATTTAGTCGGGTCGTTATCGAGGTCGACCATATTGCCGGCCTCCTTGGCTGCCTGCGTACCGCTATTCATTGCCACACCGACATTTGCCTGCGCCAATGCAGGAGCATCATTCGTTCCGTCTCCCATCATCGCCACCAACTTACCGGACTGTTGTTCTTTACGGATGTATTCCATCTTGTCTTCAGGCTTTGCCTCAGCTATAAAGTCGTCCACTCCCGCCTTTTCGGCAATGTACTTGGCGGTCAAAGGATTGTCACCGGTTACCATCACTGTCTTCACTCCCATCTTGCGCAGACGTTCAAAACGTTCTTGAATGCCCGGTTTTATAATATCCTGCAACTCGATAACTCCGGTCACCTTCCGGTTGACACACACTACCAGCGGTGTACCTCCATTACCAGAGATCTCACTGATCACTTCTTCTATTTCTTTCGGGAATTTATTCCCGGCTGCTTCCGTAATCTTACGGATCGCATCGAACGCTCCTTTACGTATCTGTGTGCCATCGGCCAGATCAACACCCGAACATTTGGTTTCAGCCGTAAACTGAATCATCCGGGCACCGGCCGTCTGAAGACTCCGCATCCGTACCCCCGATTCACGTCCTAACTCTACAATAGATTTACCCTCGGGCGTCTCGTCCGAAAGCGAAGCCAACAGACAGGTTGTTACAAACTCCCGCGGACCGACTCCAGGTGCCGAATGGAATTTCGTTGCCCTGCGGTTACCAATCGTAATAGTACCGGTTTTATCAAGCAACAGTGTATCGATATCTCCCGCCGTCTCCACCGCTTTACCCGACTTTGTAATCACATTGGCACGCAATGCACGATCCATACCGGCAATACCGATGGCAGAAAGTAATCCTCCGATAGTAGTCGGAATCAAACAGACAAACAGAGAGAGGATGGCTGCAATCGAGATAGCTGTTCCCGGATGTTCAAGACTGGTATAGTCAGCAAACGGGATCAGAGTAACACATACGATGACAAAGACCAGTGTAAAGCCTGCCAACAAAATGGTCAGGGCTATCTCGTTCGGCGTCTTCTGCCTGCTTGCGCCTTCGACCAACGCAATCATTTTGTCAAGAAAGCTTTCGCCCGGTTGCTGTGTGACCAATACCTTGATATGATCTGAAAGCACTTTGGTACCACCGGTCACAGAGCTTTTATCTCCACCCGCCTCACGGATCACCGGAGCAGATTCACCGGTAATGGCACTTTCGTCAATGGAAGCCAATCCTTCAATAATCTCTCCATCGGCAGGGATCGTCTCACCGGCTTCACAAACAAAAACATCCCCCTTTTTCAGTTTAGAACTACTTACGGTCTGAACCTTGTCTCCTATTACCAGTTTAGCAGGAGTCTCTTCACGCGTTTTGCGTAAGCTGTCGGCTTGTGCTTTACCACGGGCTTCGGCTATTGCTTCAGCAAAATTGGCAAACAACAAGGTCACAAACAAAATTAAGAACACACACAAATTATATCCGAAAGTACCATATTCCGGAGTGAAGAGAGAGAGTAACGTTACCACCAGCATAATAACGGTAACCACTTCTACCGTAAACATAATCGGGTTCTTTATCATCATTCGCGGATTCAACTTCACAAACGACTGCCTGATACTTTCTATTACTTGCTCCTTTTGAAACATAGAAGCTGACATCTTATTTTTCATAACTTTATTATCCTGCTATTCTTATAAACTTAAATGTTCGGCGATTGTACTCAACGCATGTACAGGGAAGAAAGACAAAGCTGCAACAATGAAAATGACGGCAAAAGTCATTACTGCAAAAGTCACAGTATCCGTTTTCAAGGTACCGGCACTCTCGGGAATAAACTTTTTTTGAGCCAATAGTCCTGCAATGGCTACCTGTCCGACGATCGGAATAAACCGACTCAGGATAAGTACAATGCCACATGTCCAGTTCCAGAAATATGTATTATCACCCAGTCCCTCGAAACCCGAACCATTGTTGGCAGCCGATGAGGTGTATTCGTAAAGCTGCTCGCTGAGACCATGAAATCCGAGATTGTTCAGCCATCCGCCCTCACTCTCCACAAAATCGGGGTGATGTGTATAGACGTAACTTGAGATGGCAGTAAATACCAGAATTACAAACGGATGCAACAAAGCGACGAAGGTTGCTATTTTCATTTCCCGGGCTTCTACCTTCTTACCCAGAAATTCCGGCGTACGCCCCACCATCAGTCCGCTGATAAAAACGGCCATGATAATAAAGGTATAATAGTTCAGCCATCCTACACCAACACCGCCAAACCAAGTATTGATCTGCATATTCAGCATCTCGACCATTCCACTGAGCGGCATAGTCGAATCGTGCATCCCATTGACCGAACCATTGGAAGTAACCGTTGTAGTGACACTCCATAGGGCTGTGGCTCCGGCTCCAAGCCGTACCTCTTTTCCTTCCATCGCACCATGATCCTGGGCAATTCCCATTCCGCTGATACGCGGATTACCTCCCATCTCCTGACCGACATTGATAAAGACACCTGCCAGATAAGCAAACAGCATCACTCCAAAGATACTATATCCCAACTTCCTGCGATTGGTATAAAAGCCCAAGGCCAATACCATCGCCATCGGAATGATCAGGATCGACCAACACTCTACCATATTAGTCAGATAGGTAGGATTCTCCAACGGATGCGAAGAATTGACACCAAAATAACCACCACCATTGGTTCCTAATTGCTTAATGGGAACAATCGCAGCCGTAGGTCCCTGGGATACCATCTGCTCCTGTCCTTCGAGTGTAGTCAGTTGCATCCGACCGTCAAAGCCCATCGGCGTTCCCTGCAAAATCAGAATGAAACCTACCACCAATGAAAGCGGTAACAGAATACGTGTGCAACTGATCACCAGAAAGTGCCAAAAGTTACCAATCGTTTGAGTGCTCTTGGCAGCCATACTTTTCATAACTCCGGCCATGGCAGCCATTCCTGTGGCAGCAGTGATAAACTGGAACAGCATGATGACAAACAATTGAGTGAAATAAGTCAGACCACTCTCACCGCTGTAGTGTTGCAAATTACAGTTTACCATAAAACTGATGCAAGTATTGAATGCCTGGTCAGGTGTTTGAGCCCCGTTTCCGTCGGGATTGAGCGGAAGCCAACCTTGCGATACCAGTAACACCATTCCCCATACAAACCAAAATGCATTCAGGATCAGTAACGCCTTGAGGAACTGTTTCCAGTTCATCTCCTCCTGCGGATTAATACCACATATCTTATAAATCACTCGCTCTATAGGCGCCATGAAGTCCGACCAAGTCTTCTCTCCCTTATAAACCCGGGCTATGTAACGTCCCAACGGATAAGCTAATACCACCATCAGGACAATCTGCACCGCCACTCCTAAAATTTCTGTATTCATTGCTTTATTTTCAAATTAAAACTTCTCTGGACGAATGAGCACATACGTCAAATAACTGAAAAGTATGATACCTACTACAAATAGTGTTGTGTACATAAAATAAATTCTCCTCTCTAAATTGTTTCAAACCAGTCAACGCATTTCCAAAATAGCCAGAAGCAGGCAAACCCGCTCAACAGGCAGAAAATAAATGAAACTGTTATTCCCATGTTTTTTACCTTTTAATTAAAATGTTTATACTTATGTTTTTTACCTGTAACTCTTCATGCCAAATGCGTGCCAGAAACAGTCAAGGATAAGATAAGTCACTATCATACAGAGATATAAAACAAATAGGGTATCTTCGTCTTGTACGAAGATACCCTATCATTATGAAAAGGTTCGTTTTATTTTGAAAAGGAAAGAAGCATAAAACTCAGGCAACGATATTCACGCGCGACTCAGAGCTTATATTCTTCTATTTTTCGGTATAAAGTAGTCAATCCGATTTTCAGTAAACGTGCTGCTTCTGTTTTATTGCCTTTAGTATACTCCAATACCCTCGCTATATGCCTGCGTTCCATAGCCGAAAGTTCAAAGCTGCCCGGCATTCCTTCGTCGGATTTCTCGTAGTGGCTGTTCTGTATTTCCAACGGGAGATCGTCTACATCCAGACGGTCGCCCTCACAAACGATCAGGCTGCGTTCGATTACATTACGTAATTCGCGGATATTTCCTTTCCAGGGTTGTTGGCATAGGGCCTCCAGATAAGCGGGAGCAATCCTATTGACCGGATGTGAAAGTTTTTCGGAGAAGGAACGGACAAACGATTCAGCCAGTATCTTAATATCTCCCGTACGTTCACGCAAAGGCGGAAGATGTACCTGAAACACGGAGAGCCGATAGAACAGATCTTCACGAAAACGTCCCGCAGCTATCTCGGCAGGTAAATTACGGTTTGTAGCAGCAATGATACGCACATCAATGTGGGTCGGCTTCGTGTCACCTATCTTGATGTATTCGCCGGTTTCGAGGATACGCAACAGCTTGGCTTGCAACTCAAAAGCCATCTCACCGATTTCATCCAAAAAGATTGTTCCGTTATTGGCTTCTTCAAAAAGTCCCTTCTTATCTTTCAGCGCACCGGTAAAGGAACCCGCCTTATGCCCGAACATCTCGCTCTCCAGCAACTCTTTACTGAACGAAGAGCAGTTAACTGCCACAAAGTTTTGCCGGGCACGCTTACTACTATAATGTATGGACTGGGCAAACACCTCTTTTCCGGTTCCCGTCTCACCCGTCAGCAATACAGGTACATCAGTCACCGATACCTTACGGGCTAACGAAACCGCTTCTTTCAATGCTTTCGATTCACCGAGTATGGAATCGAACGAATACATCAGTCCCATCTTCTTCTCCAGTTTGTCCAGGCGGATATTCATCCGTGCCTTTTCTACAGCGCGACTGATCAGGGGAATGATTTTATTGTTATCATCTCCCTTCGTTATGTAATCGAAAGCTCCGTTCTTGATTGCCTGCACACCATCAGGTATGTTTCCATGTGCCGTCAGCAGAATAATCTCCACTCCCGGAGATTTTTTCTTCATCTCCGTCACCAGATCCACCCCGTTTCCATCCGGCAGAAATACATCACACAAAGCCACGTCGGGCATTTGAAGTTCCAATTGTCTGAGTGCTGTCTTACAATCGCCGGCCTGACACACTTCGTAACCTTCAAGTTCCATCATACGTGCCAGCAGACCACGAATCTGCACTTCGTCATCAATAATCAGAATTTTACTCATATCTGATAAGTTAAAATGTGAATGGTAAAAAACAGGGTGTGCAAATATAATGGTTTTCTGCTACAACGCAAATGATCGGACTGCTGAAAAATAAAATTCCGAATGGCATGTCTTTTGAACTTTTATTCATGACTCAGCTCCTGATAATCTTCCCTACCCCTTTTCTGATCGCTCAGAAGCGGTTTTTAACGGGTAAGGAATCATCTGAACAGGCAAATGCCACCTTTTCATTTTGATAAAACAAACTAAAATGAAAAGGAGACAGATAAGAAAAAAGAATCGTATAACTAAAAAAAATAGAGAAATGAAAATCTACAAATTCGGTAAGATTCCCACAGGCTCAGTACAGGGAATGAAAGGAATGCTCCGCCTGATTGACAACAGTATCCCCAAAATAATCGTTCTGTCCGCCACTACAGAGACTACGGAACGTCTGGCCGGAATAGCTGCCCATCTTTTCAACAGAGATACAGAACAGGCGCATGACGAGATAAGCAGGCTTGAATTCAGGTTTATCGATTTCGCCAACGAACTATTCAATGACGAATCGATCAAGCAACAGGCGGTCGATTCCATCATCAATCGTTTCCGGACTCTATGGAACTTTACCCGCCAACGTTTTACATCTGTCGACGAGAAAGACATACTGGCACAGGGAGAATTTATCAGCAGTATGCTAGTCAGCCTCTATCTGAAAGAGCAGGGAATCAACAACCGACTACTCAACAGCCTCGACTTCATGCGACTGACTCCGGAAGAAGAACCGGACATGGAATACATCGGTACAAAGCTACACTTGCTCTTGGCAGAGCATAAGTCGACCAATGTATTTCTTACTCAAGGACATCTTTGCCGGAATGCTTACAACGAAACCTGTTACTTGAAACAAGGCGGAGATGATGTTTCAGCCACACTGATCGGAGCCGCTCTTCAGGCACAAGAAGTATGTCTGTGGACAGACAGCAAAGAGTTGCACAGTTGTGACCCGCGCTTTGTGAAGCATCCGGCAATGGTGAAGCAGCTCAGTTTCGACGAAGCCGAACAACTGGCCTATTGCGGCTGGACGGGATTCAACCCTCACTGCATCCTGCCCGCAAGAGAAAACAACATACCGATACGTTTGCTATGTTCGATGGAGCCTGCAGAAGGAGGAACTTTGATTTCAAATTCACAAAGCGGAGAAAACATAAAGGCCATTACCGCCAGAGACAATATTTATTACATTAAATTCCAATCGAACCGGACGTTACGCCCCTATCTGTTCATCAGCAAAATATTCGATACTTTTGCCAAATACCACACTTCCCTGTGCCTGTTCGCCTCGTCCGGTTCTGATGTATCTGTTGCCATCAATGACAAAGAGCGTTTATCGCATATACTCCACGAACTCTCACGATATGCAGCCACGGTGGTAAAAGACCACATGTGCATCCTTTCGGCCATAGGTAACATGCAGTGGCAATGCGCCGGATTTGAAGCCCGAATCATAAATGCTTTGGCCACCATCCCGATCCGAATGATCTCTTATGGCAGTAATAACAACAATGTTTCACTTGTCATCAGGGCAGAAGATAAGAGAGAAGCATTGCAACGACTGAACGACACGCTGTTCGCTCCCTGCCATGCAAATCCTTCTCAGATACATGTTCCGACATTAAAACACAGTTAGCAAAACACTATGGGCCGGCAGTCTTTCCTTTTAATGGGAGATTGAACAACATGGGGATGTTTTGGTGCAAAACATCCCCATGTTGTATATAAGAACATCCCCATGTTATCACACACAACATCCCCATGTTTTAATATCTAACATACCTGTATCACTCCACAAACGATAAGGAGATAGTAGTATATCTTTTGGTGTAACTGCACTTCCGTAAGTAAGATAACCCATACTTGTTAATTTTTTAAGCTTTTCCATGAACCTTTTTAAGTCGGCAAACGTTTATTTCCATAGGAAACTATTTTAAAACGAAAATATATTCAAATGAAGATTATTATTATTGGAGGCGTAGCAGGAGGAGCTACTACTGCAGCCCGTATCAGACGTTCGGACGAAACAGCGGAAATCATCTTGTTGGAAAAAGGAAAGTACATATCTTATGCCAACTGCGGACTGCCCTATTATATAGGGAACGTTATCGAAGAGCGTGAGAAACTATTCGTACAGACTCCCGAAGCTTTCGGAGTACGTTTCAGGGTAGACGTGCGTACCGAGAATGAAGTTATTTTTATCGACCGGAAGAAAAAGACAGTAACCGTCCGCCTTAAGAGTGAAGACACTTACGAGGAGAGCTATGACAAACTGTTAATATCCACCGGTGCATCTCCTGTACGCCCACCATTACCGGGCATTGACTCAACCGGCATCTTTACTTTGCGGAATGTAGCAGACACCGACCGCATTAAAGCATATGTCAACAATCGGCCTCCCCGTCGGGCTGTCGTGATCGGGGCCGG
>OHTT01000360.1_pt1 | contig 21489 bp, 17 predicted proteins | sample 1579001 | NCBI WGS metagenome assembly OHTT01 (sample SAMEA3879606, study PRJEB24766) | human gut metagenome | biome: human-associated habitat; feature: feces | place: USA | collected 1985/1987
TTTGTATATAATAATGGAGACTATGTTGGAACATTAGAATTGCAAAGTGCAGAGTAGAGATCTTAAAATCCATGGCATTGTGTTTGTTGAAGCGATGCAAATGGTGGTATAATGATGGCGAAATGAAAGACGGGGGGTTAGCTCATAATAATCCATTGACAAATCGTGATATAATTACTATAATTTAAATGAAATTCGGCAAAACGACAAAGTGCCGAAATATATTTAAACAATTATTGCGAATTTGGATATACTGGAATTGAGGTGAGCTAAAATGACAACGACTGCAAAGATTTCCAATGACCAAATGATTTTTTCAGTTCAGGAACTGAAAGAAAAAGGATTTTCATATTATAAAATTAATCAGATGGTTGAACAGGGAATTTTGATAAAACTAAATAAAAGGTATTACGAGAATGCAAATTTTGATGGAGAGGAATCAGATTTCTATTATGCATACGCATTTGTGCCAGATGGAGTGGTTTGTCTGCTGAGTGCGGCTGTTTATTATAATATATCAACATATCGTCCAGATGCTATTGATGTAGCCATTCCCAGAAAAGCTAAGGTTTCAACTCTTCCAGACTGGCCAGAATTGAATGTGTGTTATTTCACGGATGATCGATTCGATGTCGGGATTGAGACTATAGAAGAAGGAAAGAATAAATTTCGGATCTACGATATCGAGAAAACTGTTGTTGATATTGTATTCTATAGGGAACGAATTGGAATCGAAGAAACAAAGGAAGTTCTCATAAACTATCTGCACCGAAGCGACCGTAATCTGAATCGGCTTATTAGATATGCAGAAATGCTCAAGTGCGGGGATGTAATGAAGAAATATCTGGAGGTGCTGGTATGATAAGGGCAATATCTGTAAAGGATAGATTAAAGAAACAAGCGATGGAAGATGGAAAAACCATGCAGGATAAATTAGTCACATATGGGCTTGAAAGAACCATATATAGGTTATCCGTATCTCAGTATGCAGAGAGATTTACCTTGAAAGGTGGTATTTTCCTATACGCATTATTTGATGGAGAATATGCACGTGCCACAATGGATATTGATTTGCTGGCACAGCGCATCCCAAATGATGCTGAAAAAATGAAAAAGGTATTTAACGACATTTTTTCAATTGAATGTGACGATGCACTTCGATTTGATTTAAATACGCTTGAGGTTACCAATATAACTGAATTCAAGGAGTACCATGGCGTAAATGTATCAATTACAGGATACTTAGATAGAACCAAAGTTCCGGTGTCGATAGATATTGGATTTGGAGATGTTATATATCCAGAGAGAATGAAAATGGAGTTCCCTGTATTGTTGGATATGGAAGTCCCGGAAGTATATGCTTATTCAATTTACTCAGTGATAGCAGAAAAGTTTGAGGCAATTGTTTCTCTAGGACTTGCAAACGGAAGATATAAGGATTTCTATGATATCTATGTGTTGGCTGATAGATATGAGCTTGATGGAACTGAACTTAAGAATGCCATTGTAGAAACCTTTACTCATCGTGGTACGGGCTTTGATGATATTGCGGCTTTTGAAGATGATTTCACGGAGGATGCGACAAGGCAAGGAAGGTGGAATTCCTTTATCAAAAAGAAGAAGGCTCTTGTAAAGGTTGAATTTGCGGAGACAATGCAGTTGTTAAAGGTGCTGCTGCTTCCGATTGTGGATGCAATTCATAAGGCTGAGCCTTTTGAGAAAAAATGGGATAGAGAAACAAAAACTTGGATATGAATACATATTTGAAGAAATTTCATAATTCATAGACCTTGCTTTTACTGATGTTGCGGAGCATATAAAAAACAACTTACCCCGATTCGATATATATTTTGACAATAAATATTCACATCGAAAGGGTCGTAGTCCAAACGCTATAAGAAATAGTTACTTAGATAATTTATCTACTGAAGACGATTTCAATAAGATACTAGAGTTTTTTGAAACAAATCCAAATGCGTCAAAAGCTGATGTGAATTATGAGATACATAAAATCCATTTAGCAAAATGTGGTATAGATATTTCATAAGATTGAAGGAGCTACTCTTAACAGGGTGGCTCTTTTTTAATGCCAAAAATAGTCTAGCTAATAAAATGCCTACATCAACAGGTGAATTTTCACTGAAGCAGTGGAAAGAAGTGCATGATTTTTTTGAAAGTGGAGATATTCCGCTTGATAAGATAGAACCATCTAAGTTGAGGTATGATGAAGTTCAGAAAGATTCATACGAACAGACTTTTTCAAAAGAAAAAGAAATCGTACAGGGCTTTCTGATGTATAATGAATTTGCAACAAAACATTGCATTGATGATACAATGATCTCTAAATTTGGTACAAAATTTGAAAATATATCAAAGTTGTTTGATCATGCAGCGCATAATGGCTGTAATTATCTTAATGGATACTGTTTTGTAAGTCTGATGTTATAAGTTACTATGAGCAGAAAACATTCTGGTTTTTATGCAGTTACATGGTGCGCAGCCGCAAAGGAATCGAAATGCTGATCAATCTGATAAATATCAGCTATTTCTCAATGAAGCTTTTGCCTTATGTCGATGACAAATTTGCCGGCTACAGAAATAAAAGTGTTCAGGATTTCAGATTTGCCTTAAGCGAAGGAATTCGTAGCCAGGTATTTTTTGCCACTTTCGTACAGAAAGTCGAAATCCAGATAAAATCAACATCTGTTATAAATGCCTTAAAGCAGGCATTTTCGCAAAATATGAATATCGGTCTCTTGATAATGTTTGGCTTTATGAATATAATATAGTTGTATCATTTTACCCTGCATTTTGAGAATCAAATTCTGGCAACGATTGAGGTAGTAGTAAATCGTGAACTACCGGATACATATGGGTACTTGTGGTAAATTATTTTTTTCTTGTTATGTTCGCATAATAAAAAATTATGAGAAGGAGCGATGCAAATGGGCAACTTTATATTTTTAAAATCTCATTGGGAAGATTTATCGAATACCGGTGAATTAGCCGAGAACTATGTGTTCTCAGATCCTAATACATCCATGATTAAGCAGGGGATGTTTGCTGAACGTCTAGTGCAATATATGCTTGCATATGATGGCATAGAAGAGCCGAGTTATGATAATACTCATTCCAACCGAATTAAGCTACTTAAAAAGAATGATTTGTTGCCTAGAGATATAGATGACACACTGTATGTGATTAGAAAAATGCGAAATGATGCTACTCACGCAGGAGATGACGATCAAAAACGTGCGAAGGATAATCTACGTCTTACATTTGATCTAGGTGTATGGTTCATGCAAACATATGGGAACTATAATTTCGAGCCTGAACCATATGTGGAACCGGTAGAAACTTCGGTAAAGGAAGAGCAACTTGCTAGAGAAAACGCTGAGCTTGAAGAAAAATTCAAAGCTCTTGAATCTGAGATAGAAAATATAAGAAGGAATGGCAAGGTAGATCAGAAGAGAAGGAGTACAGGCTTTAAAAATGCGCAATCAGTGCATTTATCTGAGGCTCAGACTCGTGAGCTGATTGATGATCAACTTCGTCATGCTGGATGGGAAGCTGATACGTCGAATATACGATATTCTAAAGGAAGCAGACCTGAAAAGGGAACCTTCAAAGCAATTGCAGAATGGCCGACAGACAGTAGTCTTGGAAATAAAGGATATGCTGATTATGCTTTGTTTATAGGTGAGCATATGGTTGGTATTATAGAAGCAAAGAAGATTGATACTGATGTTTTTGGTGCATTGAATGCGCAGGCAAAAGATTATGCAAAAAATATCCGTGAACAGGATCATAGATATATTATTAAGAAGTATGCGGAATATTTTGTCCCATTTGTTTACGCAACAAATGGTCGCCCATACATTGAACAGTATAAGGAAAAGTCAGGAATCTGGGGTCTTGATACAAGAGAAACTTTTAATGTTCCTACAGCGGTGGCTGCGTGGCCAAGACCTGAGGAAATGGTTCTTGATCTTCAAAAGGATGTGGAAGAAGCCGATAGACAACTGCTTATGACTGGATTTGAGGATCTTGAAAATCCAGATGGTCTGAATCTTCGTTATTATCAGATTGATGCTATCAAAGCGGCTGAGAATGCAATAACTAACGAACACAAGAAAACTGTACTTCTTGCAATGGCGACTGGTACAGGAAAGACAAGAACTATTCTTGGAATGATTTATAGGTTTCTTACAGCAAAAAGATTTAAAAGAATCCTTTATCTCGTTGATCGTAATGCTCTCGGAGAGCAGACAATGGACACATTCAAAGAGGTAAAGTTGAAGGAGTTACTGACGCTCAATCAGATTTATGATGTCAAGGAACTTAAAGATAAGGAATTTGATAAAGATACTAAAGTACATATTTGCACTGTGCAAAGTCTAGTAAAACGAGTATTGTATGATGATTCAGAATATAAACTAGGTTCCACGGATTATGACTTGATTATTGTTGATGAAGCTCATCGCGGATATATTCTTGATAAAGAGATGGGTGAAGAGGAGACATTGTACAGAGATCAGAATGATTATCGTAGCAAGTATCGTTCGGTAATCGATTATTTTGATGCGGTCAAAATCGCATTGACAGCGACTCCTGCCTTGCAGACGACAGAAATTTTTGGAAGACCTGTTTATACCTATGATTACCGGACAGCTGTAATCGACGGATTTCTTGTAGATCACGATGCGCCACACATAATAAAGACAAGACTCAGTGAGGAAGGCATTGTCTTTGAAGCAGGATCTACTGTGCCTATTTATGATCCTGTTACGAAACAGATAATTAATTCGGATTTGCTTGATGATGATTTGAAGTTTGAGGTGGATTCCTTTAACAAGGAAGTAGTAACGGAGAATTTTAATAGGACTGTTCTTACGGAAATTGCAAATGATATCGACCCTTTTGATGATGGAAAGACACTAATATTTGCGGTGGATGATGCACATGCTGATATGGTAACAAGGATTCTTCAGGAAATATATTCGGAGCAGGGAGTGAGTTCCGAAGCTATTACAAAAATAACTGGTTCCATAGAAAATGGAAATCAGAAAAAGATAAACGAAATTATCCGTAAGTTTAAGAATGACACATATCCTAAGATTGTGGTTACGGTTGATTTACTTACAACCGGTATTGATGTTGAGGAAATAGTAAATCTTGTCTTTCTTAGAAGGGTGAAATCACGTATTCTTTTTGAACAGATGCTGGGTAGAGCAACCAGATTATGCGAAGATATTGGAAAGACTCATTTTGAGATATATGATGCGGTTGGGGTGTATAATGCACTTGAAAAAGTAACGAATATGAAGCCTGTAGTCGCAAATGCCAAAACATCCTTCGATGATATCATAGATGGATTTGATTCGCTGCAAACTGAGGAGCAGAAGCAGAACCAGGTAGACATCCTTATAGCCAAGATGAGGCGAAATAAATCAGGAATGAGTCAGGAATATAGAGATCAGTTTACACAGATTACCGGATATGATCCAGAATCGTTCATAGAAGAGTTAAAACATCAAAATATTGAAGACGCTGAGAGAATGATTAAAATGAATCAATCTGCATTCCAGTATATAAGGAGACAAACTCAAGAGCACGGTAAAGCAATTAGTGATGCAGAAGACATTCTTGTATCGCATGAACGTGGTTACGGAGATGCAACAAAACCGGAGGATTACTTAAAAGAGTTTCGGAATTTCATTGATACACATATCAATGAGATCGCAGCACTTAAAATTGTTGCAACAAGACCGCAGGATTTAACCAGACAGTCGTTAAAGGAACTCAAGTTGATTCTTGACAGAAACAATTTTAGCGAAACAATGTTAAATACAGCGTGGAAGAATATGACTAATGAAGAAATCACGGCAGATATCATTAGTTTTATTCGACAGAGAAGCATTGGTGACGTTCTTATCAGTAAAGATGAGAGAATTCACAACGCTATTACGAAGGTAAAGAAGGCTCACCCAGAATTGACAAAAGTACAGATAGGCTGGCTCGAAAGGATAGAATCACAACTGTTAAAGGAGACGGTTCTTAATCGAGAAACCTTTGATTCTGCGGCATTTGTAAACAAGGGTGGATATAAGGTGGTAAATAAAGTCTTTGGAAATAGGCTTGACGATTATATTACAGAGATTAACGATGCAATGTACGCAGTATAATAAATACAGGAGAATTGTAAATAATGACTAACAATGAAATAGTGGCAAAACTTTGGAATTTATGTAATGTGCTCCGTGATGATGGTATCACTTATCAGGATTATGTTACAGAACTCACATATATTCTCTTCCTAAAGATGGCTAAGGAAACTGGAGCAGAAAAAAACATTCCGGAGGAATATAGATGGGATAAGCTTAGTAGTAAGGATGGAATAGAGCTTAAAAGGTTCTATGCAACTCTTTTACAGGAACTCGGAGAACATGGAAAAGGCAAGATACAGCATATTTATTCAGGTGCCAGCAGTAAGATTGATGAGCCCGCAAATTTAAAGAAGATTATTACAAGCATTGATGACCTTGATTGGTATAGTGCCAAAGAGGAGGGACTTGGAAATCTTTACGAGGGACTGCTGGAAAAGAATGCTAACGAGAAAAAGTCTGGAGCCGGTCAGTATTTTACGCCGAGAGCTCTTATTGATGTAATGACAGAGCTTATTGCTCCTCAACCTGGAGAAAAGTGTAACGATCCAGCCTGCGGTACTTATGGGTTTATGATTGCTGCAGATAGATTTGTTAAAAATCATACCAATGACCTCTTTGATTTATCAGAGGATGCGCAACATTTCCAGAAATACGAAGCATTTACCGGTGCAGAGCTTGTGCATGAAACTCATAGACTTGCCCTTATGAATTCCATGCTTCATGACATTGAAGGTGAAATATATCTATGTGATACTCTTTCTAATCAGGGTAAGGTATTGAAAAACTATGATGTTGTGCTAACGAATCCGCCTTTTGGAACAAAGAAAGGCGGAGAGCGTGCCAGCAGGGATGACCTCACATATATGACAAGCAACAAGCAGTTGAATTTTTTGCAGCATATATACCGTTCTCTCAATACGGATGGTAATGCGAGAGCAGCAGTTGTACTTCCGGATAATGTTCTATTTGCAGATAATGATGGTGAAAAAATTCGTAAGGATCTGATGGCAAAGTGCAATCTGCATACAATTTTAAGACTTCCTACAGGTATTTTTTATGCGCAGGGAGTAAAGACCAATGTACTTTTCTTTAATCGAGGCACAAAGGATGAGGGTAATACCAAGGATGTATGGATTTATGATTTGCGTTCAAATATGCCGTCATTTGGTAAGACGAATCCGCTTACACGTAGCCATTTTGAAGAATTTATTGAATGTTATTGTGCTGGTCACATGCAGGATCGTAAGGAAACATGGTCAGAGGAAAATCCAGACGGTCGTTGGAGAAAGTACTCTTATGAGGAGATTCTTAGCAGAGATAAGACCAGTCTTGATATTACATGGATTCGTTCAGGTGAGGCAGTAGATGATAGATCATTGTCAGAGTTGCTTAGCGAAATAGAAGAGAAAGCAACTAATATTACCAATGCAGTTGAAGCACTCAAAAATCTTTTAGGAGACCTAGATGAGGATTAGCCCAACCTGCTCCAAATGCGTATAACTACATAAAGGCAGAGGTTTGTGAATTTATGGATACAAATAAATTAAGACAAAAAATATTAGATATGGCAATCAGAGGAAAACTTGTGCCACAGGATCCCAATGATGAGCCTGCATCGGTGCTTCTTGAAAGAATCCGAAACGAAAAACAAAGGATGGTTCAAGATGGGAAACTCAAAAAAAGAGACATAAAGAACGATACTATCATATTTAGAGGTGATGATAATTTACATTATGAGAAGTTCCAGGATGGAAGCGTGAAATGTATTGAGGATGAGATACCTTTTGAAGTGCCGGAAGGGTGGGCATGGTGTAGATTAAAGCATGTTTGTACGATGGCAGCTGGAAAAGCTAAACCCACAGACCAAATTATGACTGAACCTTTTGAAGGATGTTATCCTTGTTTTGGTGGAAATGGTATCAGAGGATATGTAGATGAATATAATCAAGACGGAATATTCAGTATAGTTGGTCGTCAAGGTGCTCTATGTGGTAACATCAACATTGCCAAAGGAAAGTTTTATGCCACAGAACACGCTGTAGTTACAACTTTATTTTCTGGAATTGATTTTAATTGGAGCAATTATGTATTAGAAGCATTGCAACTTAATAGCTATGCAACAGGAGCTGCTCAGCCGGGACTATCTGTTGCCAATGTTCTAAATGTATTTGTTCCAGTGCCACCTACACAAGAACAAGTACATATTGGAATTAGAATTGCTGAATTCATAAAAATTATAGAAAACATTGAGGATGAAAAAGAAAATTTGCAAACTTTGATTTCTTCTGCAAAATCAAAAATCCTCGACCTTGCTATTCGTGGTAAACTTGTACCTCAGAACCCGAATGATGAGCCTGCTTCTGTTCTTCTTGAACGTATACGAGCAGAAAAAGAAGAACTCATCAAAGCCGGCAAAATCAAGCGTGATAAGAAGGAATCTATCATCTTCCGTGGTGAGGATAACTCTTATTATGAGAAGGTAGGGAAAGTAATAAAAAATATTGACAATGAAATTCCTTTTACAATTCCAGATAGTTGGAAATGGTGCAGATTAAAAACAATATGCAAAAAAATTGTTGATGGTTCACATAACCCACCCAAAGGACTTGATTTTGTAACACCATATATAATGGCATCTTCAAGAAATATTATTGAAAATACCATTTCTGACTTAAGTAATGTTAGGTATTTAAATAAAGAAAATTTTATAAAGGAACATTCTCGAACCAATGTTAAAATCAATGATATACTTTTGACTACGGTTGCAACATTAGGAAGAAGTTGCATTTATAAGGGCAAGCCTGAAAATCTATGTTTTCAACGTAGCGTAACAGTCATTACATCATGTATTTTACCGACATACTTAAAATTGTTTTTTGATGCACCATATTTTCAAAACATTATTGTAAAAAGTGCAACAGGAACTGCACAAAAGGGGTTTTATTTGAATCAGTTGGAAAATGTGTTAATTTGTATTCCACCTCTTGCTGAGCAGGATAAAATTTCCTGTGGCATATCGTCAATATTTTATTATTTAGATTTAATAGAAAAAAGCCTCAACTGAGGCTCTTTTCTATCAAGTACAATGCATGATTACTCTTTCTGATTTGAGATACAACTAAACTTTGATAATTCTCCGGTGGAATTGGAAGTATAAGGTTAAGAATATCTTCCCTTGAAATGCCTGGTATCAATCCTTTGGCAGATGCTTTTATTTCTCCGATATAGAATCTAATACAAAGAGAAAGATACTCCGAATTCAAGCCATAAATATTTCGTATTGCCATAATCTGTCGAGCAATATGGGCTTCTCCAAAACTGTTGAAAGCCATTTCTCCTATGGTACCCTTGCAGGTAAGTAATAAGTCACCTTTTTGTGTAATTACTTGTGGAGATGGCGTCCATCTTACTAATTCGATTTTACCATTTCTAAAGTTGCTTGCCCCAGTAATATATGGAATACCATCTTGATTATCGTTATATTCTGATGGAGATAAATCTCTTCCGGAAATTAGTTCCCACAATTCTTTAAGTCGTATGAAACACCAATTTTTAGGAATTTCAAAAGGAATACTATCGTCTATATTCTTTATGGTGCTTCCTACCTTCTCATAATAAGAGAATTCTACACCTTTACCTCTATAATTGATTCAGCGGATATCCGCAAATATATTTATGGAGGTGTCTTTATATGAAGACAGAAATAACTTTTGAAGATTACCTAAAAAAAGGTAATCTATCCGAAAACACCATTGAATCTTACCTATGGACAGTGAATTACTTCACTACAAATTATGAGAAGATTTCTAAGGAAAACTTACTTGCCTACAAGGGCTATCTTATGGAGCATTTTAAACCCAAAACTGTAAATCTGAGAATACAAGCAATAAATAAATATCTAGAATATTTAGAAAATCCACAATTGCGACTCAAAGCAGTAAAGATCCAGCAGAAAAGCTTTTTGGAAAATGTAATCAGCAATGCCGATTATAAATTCCTGAAGAATCAGCTTAAAAAAGATGGCAATTTAGAGTGGTATTTTGTTGTCTGGTATCTTGCTGCGACTGGTGCTCGTGTAAGTGAACTAATTCGCATAAAGATTGAACATGTGCAACTTGGATATTTTGATTTGTATAGCAAGGGAGGTAAATTACGTAGATTATTCATCCCCAAAATATTGCGTGAAGAAACGCTAAAGTGGTTATGCGAAACTCAACGCACTTCAGGTTATCTTTTTCTAAATAGATATGGTGACCGTATAACGACTAGAGGTATTTCTCAACAACTCAAGAATTATGCGGATAAATATGGATTAGACAGCAAAGTGGTCTATCCACATTCCTTCCGCCATAGATACGCGAAAAATTTTCTTGAAAAGTATAATGATATTGCATTACTTGCAGATCTTATGGGACATGAAAGTATAGAAACAACTCGAATATATCTGCGTCGTACTGCTAGTGAGCAGCAGGCGCTTGTTAATAAAATTGTCACATGGTAAAAGTGTAGCCGCCTTCACAAAAAGAAGGCGGCTGTTTACTATGATAGTGTATTTGAAATATCATCTATTTTAAGAAATATATTTTTTAAAAGTTCTGCTATTTGCTTTTGCTCAGAATATGGCGGAATCGATATTAAAGTTTTTCTAATATGTTCTAAATGCAAATTTGGAACACCGATACCTTTTAACGAGTTATTAAAATATTCCTGAACATATGGACTACCAATAGCATACAAAACATATGATGGAAAAACCAAATTATTAACAATTCTAATCAGTGCAAGGCTAACATAAATGTCAAAGACTTCATTTCGATCAACAATAGCTGCAATTCCTGTGGTTCCATTTTTAGCAAGAAGAATGTCATCTTTAGCAGGGGCTAATCGTTCATATAACTCTTTATGCAAATACTCTGGAATGTGCATAACATTTTCCCAATCAATCTTTCCGGATGTGACATTCTTGGAAGATAAAAACAAATAGCCGCTATCACTGTATTCTGGTGTTTTATGTGTGCCATCCGTTAATATTGATGAAATAGATTGTAATCTGCACCATGCCCATCCATTCGGAATAATAAAAGGAATTTCATCATCTATACATGTAGTATTCTTATCAATAGTTTCATAATAAGAGTTATCCTCACCTTTGAAGATGGTGGATTCCTTCTTGTCACGTTTGATTTTACCTGCTTTGATGAGTTCTTCTTTCTCTGCCCGAATACGCTCCAAGAGAACAGAAGCTGGCTCATCATCAGGGGATTGTGGCACAAGCTGTCCTCGAATGGCGAGGTCAAGGATTTTTGATTTGGTTTTGGAAATTAGTATTTGTAAATTATCTTTATTGTTTTGAATCTCTTCAGCATAAATACATGCGTTTTTAACTGCTTGCACAATATTTTCCTGTTCCTTTAAAGGAGGGAGGAGAGAAAGATAATTCATTGCAGCAGATATTGTAATTGTATCAACAGTTGTTCCTTTCGAATTATCTTTCATTTGTGCTTGGAGAAAGCTGGATTCGAGTAATATACGTGCGAATTCAGAATTTACAATTCCGGTTCTGTTTTCAAAACACAGAACACTCGCATCTTTATAATAGAAACAATCAGTTTCATTAACAATATATATTTTTCCAATGGTACCTACACCAGAGACCATTAAATCTCCTGATTGTGGAACCCCACATTCTTCTTTGACACGGATATAGTGCTCTTCGGAAATAAAAAGTTCATTTTCAACAAATCCATTATCTGAAAGCTTAACAATTTCACGAGCACGATAAAATGGAACACCTTCTTCTCTCCAATCTGATTGGCGAACACGTTTGGCAGAACATACATTAAATAACTTATTTAATCTACACCATGCCCACCCTTCCGGCACTTCAAAAGGTATCTCATCCTCAATACATTTCACGCTTCCATCCTGGAACTTCTCATAATGTAAATTATTGATACTTAATAAAGCAATATATGCTATACTGAGAACAGTTGTAATTCATTATAAGTATCAGATAAACAGTTAAGTGGGTAGAGTAACAATATGCAGTTAGGATGGATAGATTTTTCAAAAGAAGACCGGCAGAAGGCATTAGATGTAATTAACCTTCTGAGTGAACAGGGAGCAGTCGATGAACTTGGAATCGGCATTATTCGTGATGCTTTTGCAAATTATTTCTTTCCGGGGACATCTACCGTCCAGACCAGAGCAAAGTACTTCCTTATTGTTCCATATGTGTTAAGGGAAGCTGTTGATGGCAGGTATGGAAAGGATGCAAATAGAGTTTTAAGAGCTATAGATTCTACTGAAAAAGATTGTGGCATCAGATTGTTAGAAGCAGATTCCAAGGCAGAAGGTGTTATTGGAACCCGTGTATTGCCGAAAGGCTGGGTGGCTAGAAAGCCATCCGACATTTATTGGAATGGTATTCGCACCTATGGAATATTTTGTGATTATGGTTTATCTATTTCTGAATATGTTTCTTTGGCAACGAAACTTCGAGAAGAGAAGAAGGTTAGCCGATTTGGCAATCGAAATGATGATGCAGAAGAAAATGAGAAAGATGATTCAGATGCAGGAGATATCGGCAATATTAGATTCTGGAATCTTCCGATTTATCATGATGATTGGAGAGACAACCTTACAATAGAGCTGACGCAGGAGGAAGCATTCTATCTGGATAAGCAGATTCAGAAGTCAACGAAAGGGTCTCTTTTGGAATATGTATTGAAAAATCGTATTGATTTGAATGAATATGATGATTTTGCTTCTTTAACGGCTGAACTATCGGAAAAAGTAGGTGAAAAGCTGGCATATATGATGAAGCTTGCCTGCGATTTTAATAATCTGGTGTATATGGCGAGAGTAAGATACAATGTCATGCTTTCAGAAGACGAGAATACATACGCAAATGATGAATGGAGCAGGTTGCTTCCGGATATAAGGCATAATGCGACAGTAGATCTGGATGCAGTGTTTGGAGAATTGCAGTTGATCAATCCAAGGGCAAAGAGTTTTTTATGTGGGATACAGGCTGCATTTATGGCATCTGATATTGATATGGCTGATGAACTGATTCGCAAGAGGGAACGGAGCCTGAAAGGAGCAGCCAGAGCGAAGTTAAGCAGAACAAAGGAATTTGATCATTCAAAATGGGTAGGCGGTGGAATGCTCGATTACAGATTCTCGAATGCCAGAAGAATTGTGAATGACATCTATGCCGGGGAGGTGAGTGCTGATGTTTAGACCGGATTCAAACCGAGATAGAACGGATTACGGCGGTATTTTGATGCCTCCGGACGGATATAGATTGGACAGAGCAGTAGGCACTACATATTCACTTGACCTGGAAGCACTCACAGCTGTGGCGATATGCCTTGGATTATCTGAAGAAACAGATAGTAAGCTTATGCAAAATCCAATTGGTATGCTGAATGCATTGCAGAAGGTATCAGATAAAATCGTGCTGTTTTGTGAAGCAGGACAGATTAAAGTGCCAACAAAACCGACTGCACTATCTATTTTATTAGAGAAAATGGTAGTAGAGGTCGCACTGCCAAAAGATAGACAGCTTGGTCGATATCCGTCATTTCACCCGAAAACATGGGTATTAGCATATGTAAACGCTGATGGAGATAAAAAATATCGTTTTGTGGTAATGAGCAGAAATCTGACTTTTGACAGGAGCTGGGATATCAGCTTTGCGATGGATAGCAATAAAAATGTCAGACAGAAGAAAAAGACTCAGCCTATCTGTGATTTTTTGGATTATCTTGTAACGAATGTACATAATACCAGCAATAATGCCGGGAAGAAAAGAAATCTTATTCGTGGATTATGTGCAGACATTAAGGATGTATCCTTTTCACTTGATAGTAAAATATTTGGCGAGAATTTTGAAGTGCTTCCGCTTGGAATTGGAAAAAATGCCTACCGGATGCAGGAGGATATTCTGTTCTGCAAGGAAAAAGGAAATGCCAATTCGACATTTAATGAGCTTGTAGTGATGTTTCCGTTTTTATCAGAAAGTGTGATTGCTGATTTTAATCTTACAGACAGGGCATTGTCAGACTGTAAGAGAACACTTATTACCAGACGTTCTGAGCTTGGAAAACTCAAAGCATCAGATGTGGATAATTTTACTATCTATGCATTAAAGGATGAGATTATAGATGGTGAGGATGAAATCTCAGATGAGCTTGCAGATAAAAAGAAACAGGATATTCATGCAAAAATTTATCTGAGAAGGAAATATTCGGATGTTGACCTGTATCTTGGTTCCATGAATGCTTCCTATTCTGCAATTAATAAAAATGTTGAAATGATGCTGTGGCTTGGTACAAAGAATATGTATCTGAATGGGAATAAATTCTTAGAGGATATATTCTGTGGACCGGCAGGAGATGTAAAAATTCATTTGAAGAAGTTACAGTAGCAGATGCTGTTTTGGAAACAGAAAGTGACAATAGAAATCTGCTGGAGCAGAAAATCAAGGAATTGTGCCGTGTGAAAAGGCAGGCTGTAATTCAAAAGGATAGTGAGAATGCCGGAAAGTATAAGATAGTGGTTGAGTTTGGCGGTATTGAATCTGATAGTGCAATTACAGTATCACCATTTAATTCCAAGCAGGAACAGTTACTAGCAGAACACATAGAGTTTTCAGAACTTGAGATATTACAGTTATCTGAGTTCTATGAGATTACTGTAAGATCAGGTGATGATACAATCCGCAGAATTATTATGATCCCTACAAGTGGTTTCCCGGATGACAGAGAAAGTGCAGCAGTAAACAGTGTGGTAAAAGATAGGGCATCATTTGTGGAATATATAGCTTTTGTCCTTGGCGATGATTATGTAGCATCTATGCTTGAAGGAAAGCAGATGGGGGAATCCGGATTTTTTGCCAATTCGAGTGATGCAATGCCGGCACTCTATGAAAAAATGCTTAAGACATCCGTAGAAGAGCCGGAAAGAATAAAAGATATCGGATATGTGCTTAGGATGGTTACAGATAAGGATATTATACCTGACGAATTCCGCAAGCTGTATGAGACTTTTTGTAATACTTTGAAAATCAGAAGATAACGAGGTGATGTTATGTCACAATTTAATATAGATGAAATTGAAAAGCGTACCCTCTCCGGTCTGAAGGATTTTCAAAGAGCGACTGTTGAGAGAGTGGATTATCTGTTCCGGCATAATCAGAATCGGGTGCTTGTAGCAGATGAGGTGGGCATGGGAAAAACTCTTATTGCCAGAGGAGCAATTGTAAAGACTGCAAGGCTTAGAATTGAAGAGAAAGATGATCTGTTTAAGGTGATTTATATCTGCTCTAATCAGAACATAGCAAATCAGAATATCAGAAAGCTTGATGTAACAGGAAAGAATGCCATCGGTTCAGTATCAGATACCAGACTGTCTATGCAGCATTTAAAGATTACCGAGCAGGAGAATGATCCTCAGATAAAGGAAGGCTATATACAGCTTATCCCGCTTACGCCGGAAACATCTTTCCGTATGACTTCCGGAGGCGGAAGTGTGCAGGAAAGAGCACTGATGTATGCCATTTTAAGGAGAATGCCGGACTTTAAAGGTCATGCAGCTTCTCTTGAAAAATTTATGATAATGGATGCTGTAAAAGCATGGGATGGATGGGCAAAATGGAGCTTTGAAAATCGTGTGGCAGAATGCGAAAAGATGACGAGGGGTGTTTATCCCCAAAATGTAATAGATAAAATCCTTAATTATCAGGAGTATGAAAGTATAAGGGAAATGCTGCTTAATCATTTGCATGAAAGAAGCTACAATAAACAGCTTACATATTCCAATTACTATGTGATGAATAAGCTTCGTGTGATGTTTGCGAGAATCAGTGTATCCATGCTTGAGCCGGATCTGGTAATCATGGATGAGTTTCAGAGATTTAAGTTTCTTTTGTCATCAGATGACAGTGAGCTTGGTATCCTTGCACACAGTTTCCTTAGTGGACATGATACAAGGGTGCTTCTGTTGTCGGCTACACCATATAAATTGTATTCTACCCTTGAAGAGATAGATGAAAATCAGCTTGATGAGCATTATGCAGAGTTTTTTCAGGTTATGAACTTTCTTTTTGATGATGAAGTCAAAGATACTAAATTCAAGGAAGTGTGGAAGAATTATTCTCATGCTCTAAGTGAGTTGAAAGCAGGAGACAGTGCAATTATCCGTATGAAGGAATTGGCAGAGAATGCGATGTATCAGGGAGTCAGCAGGACTGAGCGTATATCTGTCATGGATTCCGGTGATTATACGGATGACAGCAGCGTGAAGCATCATTTGCAGATAGATGAAAATGACATAAACTCCTATATACAGATGTCACGATTGTTGTCAAAAACGGATTCAAATCACTCTTTACCGGTAGATTATGCAAAGAGCTGTCCGTATCTTATGTCTTTTATGAAGAAATATAAGATTAAGGAGCAGATTGAAAAATATTACACAAAACATCCAGATGAATTTGGAAATGAAATAGAACAAAGTCTTTTGTGGCTGAATCGCAATAAAATCAATAAATATGATGAATTGCCGAAAACCAATGCAAGGCTTGAGGCACTGAAAGAAAAAGCATTTACCGGCGGTGCAGAAAAATATCTGTGGATTCCTCCAGCATTGCCATATTATGAGATGCAGGGAGCATATAAAAACAGCAAAGGCTTTTCAAAAATACTTGTATTTTCTGCATGGGAGATGGTTCCACGAATGATAGGTGCGCTTGTTTCCTATGAGGCGGAAAGACTTACAGTTGGAAAACTGGTACATCAGATAAAGAATCAGGATAAGAAGAATACGGGGTATTTTGCGGAAGGTTCGAGACGATACCCGGTGGCAAGGCTCAGGTTTAATGTTTCAAATGGAGAAGTAAGAGGCATGAGCCTGTTTGCACTGCTTTATCCTTCAAAGAAACTTTCTGATATGTATTTACCGATTGAGTCATTGAATAATCATGAATCACTAGAAGTAATAGAGAAATCTGTACGGCTGAAACTGAAAGAGAAGCTTGCGATAATCGAAGAAAAGTATGGTGATTCGGGTAACAATAAGGAAGATGCCAGGTGGTATTATCTTGCACCGATGCTCATGGATGGAGTCGTCTATGCAAAGCATTGGATAGAGGATATTGTGTGGGAAATGAATACAGACGAAGAGGATACAACATCTGAGGTCAGAAGCAGTTCAAAGGATAAGAGAAATAAGGGCTTTATTGCTCATATTGATAAGCTAAGAAGTTATTTGGATGCCCCGGAGGAGATTCATCTTGGAAGAAAGCCGGAGAATCTTCTGGAAACATTGGTAAATATGGTACTGGGTTCGCCAGCAATATGCATTTATCGTTCTAATGGAAGAAGCACAGCCAGAGCAACATCGCTTGCAAAGGTATTTGTCAATAATTTCAATTTGTCGGAGTCAACAGCTATCATTGATCTTGCTTATGGCAGATGCAGAGATGATAATTCCCACTGGCAGAATGTACTTAAATACTGTAAAGATGGCTGTTTTCAGGCAATGATTGATGAATATATCCATATGCTGAAAGAAACAGCAGGTTTTCAGTCGGATGGAAATCAGTATCAGATCGTGCATGACATGATGATGGATTCATTGAAAATACATACAGCCACCTATATCGCTGATACTTATCCTGATTTCAAAAAGCGTATTAATGGAGCTGACAGGAAGAGTGATGGATGTCGAATAAGGTCGAGTTATGCAGTTGGATTTACAAAGGATGCAGGAGATAATTCCAAGGTAGTCATGCGTAAAGAAAATATCAGAAATGCCTTTAACTCACCAATGCGTCCATTTGTGCTTGCCACAACATCAATCGGACAGGAAGGACTGGATTTTCATAATTACTGCCGAGTGATTATGCACTGGAATCTTCCAAGTAATCCCATCGACTTGGAACAAAGGGAAGGCAGAATCAATAGATTTAAGTGTCTGGCAATAAGACAGAATGTTGCTGATAAATATGGTAAGGCAGATGGTATCACATTTAAGCGAGACATATGGACAGAAATGTTTGAGGCTGCTAAAGCGGAAAAGCAGAATGACCAGTCAGAGCTTGTACCATTCTGGTGTTTCGGAAAAAATCAGAGTGTTAAAATAGAAAGGCTTGTGCCAATGTATCCTATGAGTAAGGATGAGGTTAATTATGAAAGGCTGATAAAGATTCTGTCTCTTTACCGGCTTACATTAGGGCAGGCAAGGCAGGAAGAACTTCTGGAGTATTTATTCAAGGAGTTCAAGGACACAAGCGGATTGAAGAAACTGTTTATCGACTTGAGTCCATTTTCAAAGGGAAAAGAAGGTTGATATGATGAGAATACTTTTTTGTAACATAGCGTGGATGAAGGAGTATCGAGGAAATGAAGATGGAAAGGATACTCCGTTAAATGGTGGAAGCTATGTTGATGAGACAGGAGATGCCCATGAAAAATATAATTTTACACCAGTGAATATGGAGGGTAGGGAAGGCTTATATTGTCTGGGATTTTTTGAGACAAAATCACATAATGGTAAAGATGTCAATCAAATGCGGATTGAGAATATTGCAGGTTGTGAACTATTAAAAAAAGAAGAATCAGTAGATGATGTGCTTGTTGTTTATTGTGCAAAGCATCCGGCACATAAGTTTACGACGGTCGTGGGATGGTATAAACATGCTACAGTTTTCAGACATTATCAAGAGGCAGTGTTTGCTCCAGAAGATATACAATATTACAATGCAATTGCAAACTCATCTGATTGTATCTTACTTCCTGCAGGGCTCAGATCAAGAAAGGTACAATGGGAAGTCCCAAGAAAATCAAATGGTTGGGCTTATGGATTTGGACGGGCAAATGTGTGGTATGCAAGTGAAGAAGATAGTAGGTTACAAGATTATCTTACGAGATTAGTAAAACAGATTGATGAATATGATGGCGAAAATTGGATTGACAAGTACGCTAAGTAATGAGGTACACATATTATGGGAAACGAATCAGGTGAATGGATTATGCATGGCATGAAGTGGGATAATCCGGATTGCATCCATTCTGTAGATGAAGCAATCAAGTATATAAATGGATTTGGCTTTTTACCATTATTTAAGAATGACATAGATGGGTTTTCACTTGAAGAAAGAACTGTTCCAGAGTACTGGTGGAGTGATAATCCGGAGATTGATCCATGGATGTGGCGGGCTATTATAGCAAGGCAGCATGATATCGTCTATGGAAAGTTCTTTGATAAGAAGGCAGGATTTATATCAAAAAAGTGGCTTCCTGTATTTGCTAATTATCGCCGGGATGGATATGATTTTGATGCATTATATGATGATGGGAAAGCTCCTAATAAGCATAAAAAGATAATGGTCAATTTTATAGAAGATAATGCTGATTCAGAGATTTATTCGAATGAATTGAAAAAACAAGCTGGATTTGGCAAGGATGGAGAAAAGGGATTTGATGGTGCAATAACGAATCTTATGATGCAGACATATCTGTGTAACTGCGATTTTAAGAAGAGAGTGAATAAGAAAGGCATTGAATATGGATGGGATGTTGCAGTGTATTCATCTATTGAGCATATCTATGGATACGATTATGTAACTTCCTGTTATAAAGATAATCCACAGGATTCATGGAAGCAGCTTGTAGACTATATGCATGAGATGTATCCGGAGGCAACGGATAAGCAGATAAGGAAGATATTAAAGTAATACGGGTACAAATTTAGCGATGAATGAATATTAAACAATGTATTTGAATAGTACATAAAAATAACCATATTGAATACAATCTAAATAAAGATAATTTATGATTGACTTTCTTAGTTATATCAGTTATATTATCTTTAGTGATCAGATTGCAGAAACTTGAGAAGCCTGCGATCGGGGGAGGGTGCCGAGGCCCCTCTCCTTTTTTATTTGGAACATTTTGCAGCGAGGTACATATGAGCAAACCGTTTATTACATATACCGCACAGATTGAAAAACTGAAAAATGAAAAAAATCTAGTTATTACAGATGATGACTTTGCGGTAGAATCCCTGCAAAATATCAGTTACTATGCACTAATTGGCGGATACAAACATCCTTTTATTGATATTCATACCCGCAAATACATTAATGAAGCATGTTTTGAAGATATAGTTGCTCTTTATGAATTTGATGAAGAGTTACGTGGAATATTCTTTAAATATTTATGTCGTGTAGAAAGAAAAATGCGTTCGTCCATTTCTTATCACTTCTGCAAAAAATATGGAGAACGTCAAGAAGAATATCTTAACTTCAATAATTACAGCAATATTACAAAAAATAAAAATGGAATTACTAAATTAATCAAAATGCTAGATATGATGGCTAATAAAAATAAGGATCATGAATATCTTGTTTATCAACGTAACAAATATCATAATATTCCGTTATGGGTGATTATGAATACCCTTACTTTTGGTCAGATATCCAAAATGTTTGAATTCTTACCTCAAAATATGCAAGGAGCAATTTGCCAGGATTTTGGAAATATCAAGAAAAATGAAATGATAAAATATTTAAAGGTATTAACACTGTACAGAAATGTATGTGCTCATAACGAAAGGTTGTTTTCATATCACACATATATTGACATTCCAGATACATTGTTACATAAAAAATTAGGAATTTCTAAAAACGGTTCAAAATATATATATGGTAAAAATGACTTGTTTAGTGTAGTCATTACTTTTCGTTATCTACTTCCAAAGACTGATTTTTTACTGTTTAAAAAGCAATTATGGCATATTTTTGACAGATATCAAAAGCAGAATTTAAATTTGAAGTTGAATGATCTTTTTGAATATATGGGATTTCCGTGTAACTGGAAAGAGATAACAAAATTTCGCAAAATATAAGTGGAGATATGAGTAAAAATATTTCCGCTAATATTTAAAGCTATTATATTTTTAGCGATTTCTTCGAACTATTCAACCCATCCACACAATTAAACAAAAAAAATTCTCATATTAAATTTTTTCATAGACCAGGCGGGGATACTTCACATGTACCGGCTTCCTCTTTGTAATGGAAAAAGTATTGCTTAAAGTAAATAAATCAGTATCATATATTTATACACACAAATAACGGAAAAGATATAGAATACAAACGGTATTTACAGGGCAAATCAAATTCGATGTAAATCGGTTTGATTTGCCCTCGTTTTTTAGTTCGATATTGCAGAGTATCACTCCACAGACACGCAGTACGAACAAGTCTATAATTCCTTGATTTTTTCATTCATTTTTCTGACATCATTGCGAT
>OHTT01000365.1_pt1 | contig 21214 bp, 7 predicted proteins | sample 1579001 | NCBI WGS metagenome assembly OHTT01 (sample SAMEA3879606, study PRJEB24766) | human gut metagenome | biome: human-associated habitat; feature: feces | place: USA | collected 1985/1987
CCAGTTCTGAAGCGGTTCTCAAAACAGGAGATATCACCTTTAAGAAAGATAACGGTCAGGGGCAGTACCTTTATGAAACCGCTTATCCGAATGAACAGGTCACGGATCCGATTAATAAGACTATAGACGGCAGTACTGCTTCTGAACAGGTATACAAGGAAGCCGGCGTTTATAAATCGGATACGGATACCTATAAGTTCACAAAGAATCCGGCTACTGTCAACGGAGATTCCGGTGCGGCTGTCGATGCAGGTGCGAAGGATATCCATGTGGACAGCGGAGAAAATATGCTGAATCTGAATGGAGGAAATACTGGCGTCGGTGTCAAAGCAGAAGGAGGAAAGACCGCTGATATTAAGGGCAATGCCAATATTACAGGCAAGACCGGTGTAGTTGCCGACGGTGCGGGAAGTAAAGTGCTTCTTTCCGGAAACTCTAATATCACTGCCGAAGGAGATGGTATCGTGGCCTCTGGCGGCGGTATTGTGGAAGCAGCAGGTATAACCAATGTAACGGCAGGTGCCGGCAGAAAAGCCGTTCGTGCGGGTGCCGGATCTTCAGTAAGCCTTCAGAGTGGTAAACTGAAAGGAGATGTGGAAGCCGATGGCGGTACTGTTTTCCTCCGCGAGGCGAAAACGGAAGGCAATGCCGCTGCAGCGGCGGGCGGCAGTATCAATCTGACCGATGGCAGTGTAAGCGGTGCGGCGACGGCAGATAACGGAACGATTGAAACAGAAAATACAAATGTTGTAAATGGTGCATCCGCGCTCAACGGCGGAAAACTTAAACTGAGAAACGGAACCGTTTCCGGCGGGATCAAAACGGATGCCGCGTCTGCATCTGATGTTGTTATGGATCGGGTCGGGGCGTCCTTGCAAGGCGATGTATCCGGTGAAGGCAAGACGAACGTAACTCTTTCCAATGGCGGAAACTGGAAAGGAAACAGCGCCGGCAGCGGAGAAACGAAAGTTAAAGTAGGAAGCGGCGGTACCTGGACAGGTGCCAGCATGAACGGTGATACGGATGTCGATCTGGAAGGCAAATGGAAACAGACCAACAATAGTAAGGTTCGCAAGCTTATTTCCAACAACGGCGTTCTTGATAAGACGGCTCCGGAAAGCGGAAATACAGATATAGGGCAGCTTAGTGGCAGCTTATCTCTCATTTATGCCCATGACAAAACGAATCCGACAAAGGTACTTGGCGGCGGCACTTTCATTGCGGCAGCCGATGCCGGTTCCACGGTGGATATGATTACCGATAATGCCGGACTGGATACAAACTCGAAAAAGGCAGCTGACAAAAACAGGGTCAGCGAAGCACTGAATGCATTGGCAGGCAAGCTGCAGTATACCGGATATCAAAATGGAGAAAGGAATCTGAAAGGTAAGCTAAGAATTGCGGAAGGGCTGACATCCAGCAGCGCCGGTCTGAAAACTGAAGCATTGAGCTTTAAGAGAGATGGACAGGGATACTTTGATTACACACCTGCCAAGCCGGATAAGCCGGAAATCGAAACCGGTGATTACGAAACCTCGATCATGAGCAGTACCAGGAGCGCTTTGACTTCCTCTATCCTTGTATGGCGGAATGACATGAATGATATGTATAAGCGCATGGGAGACCTCAGAATCGGTGCGGAAAGCGGTTTGTGGGCAAGAGTTTACGGCGGCCGGATCAGTTATGACGCCAATAATGCGTATATGAAGAACAGCTACTGGGCGGCTCAGGTGGGCATGGATAAGCGCTTGGCATCGGGCTGGCATGTAGGCGGCGCTTTCGGATACAATGACGGCAGCGCAACATACAGATATGGTGGAAAAGGTGATCCGAAACTGTACACATTGGCAGCCTACGCAACCAGGGTGTCGGAAGACGGACAGTATGTGGATATCGTTGCGAAAGTAGGAAAACTTTCCAATAAGTTCACTGCCTACAATAAGTACGATGCACCGGCACTCAGAAATTATGTAGAAGGCAAGTATGATACATACGGGTATGGTATCAGTGCTGAATACGGTAAAAAGATTCGTATGGGCAAAGGCTTTATAACGCCGCAGGCGGAACTGACATGGAGCCGTCTGTCATCGGACAGCTTTGCTGCAGCGGCGCCTAGTGGTGAAAGCATGCGTGTCAATCAATCATCAGTCAACAGTTTGATTGGGCGCCTGGGTGTAGTAGCCGGAGTAGAGAGTGACAAAGGCAATTTCTATGCCAAAGCAAGTCTGTTCCATGAATTTGACGGAGATGGACACATCCTGTTCAGTGAACCCGGAAAAACAGGCAAGCGTTCCTCGTTCAGCCTTAAGGATACCTGGGCAGAAATTGCACTGGGCGGCAACTACTACCTGAGTCCGAGAAGCATGATTTATGCAGATTTCACAAAGAGCTTTGGCGGAGATTACAAGGTAGACTGGAGAATCAATGCAGGAATTCGCTTCAGCTTCTGAGCATGATGTCAACTTCCAAAAGGGGAATGAAACAAGATTTTGTCATGAGAACTGAATAATAAGAAGAAAAAATAAAGGACTGCTTTCCTGGGGACAGGACGGCAGTCTTTTATACTTGGGAGATAATTAGATAAGTATGCGAAACAGAGCAAGTTAACATTGTATTTGAAAAGGATTTATAAAAAATAATTAAAATTACCAATTGGAATATCATTTATTGTTGATATGTGAAAAGTAATATAGTATAATTTACAAGATGAAATTAGATAATCATTTGAAATTATGAGATACAAATAGCTGTTTCTTAATAAATAATGGTTATCCAATAATTTAATACTATATGAGGACAAAAGCTGAAGAGCTCATGTGGGGAATCCGGTGAGACTCCGGAACTGGCCCGCAACTGTATGGGGAATTGTGTCATAGTAAGTCTTTCACGGAGATATGACAGAATGAGGAACTAAGTCAGGGTGCCACTTTGTTTTCTGATTTTCTAATGACTTGCGAGGCATAAGGTTAGATGCATAAGGAAGCCGGATATGGGAAATCCGGTTCAGATTTAGAATTATGAAATCTGTGCATCTTTTTATTGTCTCGTTTTTTGTTGCGTTTAATGGAGTGGATGAAAGGGAGTGCCGGGCATGGATAATTTGAAATACTTTTTGGAGTGAATCCGGTTCATGTGACACGGGTTTCATGACCGCGGTAAGCGGTTCAGATCCGGATGGGTATGTTTTAGAAGAGGATGAATTGCCTGCTATCGGGCAAGGCCGGGATGCTAATCGAGTATCCGGCGGAGAGTTTATGTTTGAAAAATAGGGAGGAATTATGAAACGGAATAAGGTAAGTAAATTACAGATGAGGCGGCTGGCTGCCGGTGTTACAATTGCGCTGCTGGCGGGTACATGCCAGGTGATGGCAGATCAGTCTACAAATCCGATCAGTGAAAGTGAAGTATTTACTGCAGACCGTCTGGCACAGGTTGTTAATAAAAATAACATGCCTAAAGAAAGATTCAAGTCCGTCGCAGCAGGTATTTTAGGATATACGCATGATAAGGCCTCAATTAAGACAATTAATATTGATATGGCGGGTCATGACCTGACGCTCGACTTGACGAAAGTTGCTGATTTGGGGACCGATTATTCTGCATACGGGATCAAGGCGAATAATAAGACAACTATCGTGGTTGACAGCAATAAAACCAATCCGGGGAAAAACGGTACGATTACCATCAAAGCGAAAACGCTGTGGTCGCCCTCAGGAGACAGCGGCAGCAAGTATACTGCTGCACATGGTATCGCAGTGGGTAATTTTAGCCAGAGATTTAATAAAAAAGTAAGTGAAGACCTGGTGAAGACGACGATCAATGCTGATGTAGTGATTGAAGAATTGCGCGGCGGTTCTATCAAAACGACAGGCATTTCGTCTATGGACTGTTCTGATTTAGCGATTAATGGAAGATTCACAATCAAGCCGGGCGCAATTAGCCTTATGCAATGGAATCGGGGCGATCAGTCAAAAACTTATGGCATATATATGATTGGAAGCAATAATACTATTTCTATTACTTCAGCGGATATTGATGATTCAAAGAATGGGTCACTTTCTGACCTGATTAAAACGGACGAATCGCTTTGGGGCGGCAAAACAGAGAAGAATGTTCTTCGTATTGGCGGCGGTACGCTCAAAGTCAAAGAGAATCAGAAAGAACGGTATCTTATCAGCGCCGTGAAAGGATTCCGGACATTTATCAATGTGAATCAGGATGGAAGCGCAATCGGAATATCAAAAGCGGATTTGCAGGGGACGATTCGCATGGATGCTGGGTCAGAAGCTTATGTTGGTCTTACTGCCGGATCGAAATGGGTCGGCGGAACACAGGCAGATATAAAAGGAAAGGTGAATCTTTTTCTTTCAGAAGGTGGTGAATGGAACACGCTGAATGCGGGACAGGGCAGCCGTGTAACCAGGTTTGCCGGTGATGCAAAAGGCGGTGCAATTTATCAAAAAGATGCGGGACAGCTTGTAATTGAAAATTACAGCGGCGCGGGAAAAATCTATTACGCCCACGAGAATGCAGGCATAGCGGCGGAAGACTACAAGGCGGGAGACACCCATATCGGATCCGCGGCAGAAGGATCACGCATTACAGTAGTTACAGATAATAAAGGAATTGTTGATACAGATAAAGACCAGGTGTATAAGGCTTTAAATGCTTTGGCGGGAAAACTGTATTACGATGCTTATAAAAACGGAGAAAAGAAGCTGGCGGGACAGGCAGAGATAGCCGAAGGACTGACGGCGTCATCTAAAACATTACAAATGAGAGACCTGCTGTTCAAAAAAGAAAACGGACAGGGGTATGTAGAAGATAAACCCGTGCCGCCGGCAAATCTGGATGTAAGTGAACAGATTGTTGAAGATGGTCTGGGATCGGGGAATATGTATTGGATGAATAACGGGTATAAAGATGGTGAGGATGATGATCATCGTTATGTCCTGAAGTCCGATACCACGATCAAGGTTGATTTATCAAATCCCAAGACTCTGACATACGGGGGAAATCAAGGTGCCAATGTAGCAAATATCATATGGGGAGATCCGGATTATACAGCGGATGGCTTTATTGATATGAACGGACATAAGCTGACCTTGGTTTCTGAGGCAAATCATTTAAGGCATTATGCGTCGGGAATTTTGTCACATGGCGGTGATCTGGAAATAAAGAACGCGGCAGGTATAGATATTGACATACATGGCGATAAAAATGCAAAGAGCGGTATTTATGTCTGGGGACAGGGCAGAAATGGAGCGAGCCTCACTATATCTAATGATAATCAAGCGGAACATGCTGTGAAGATACGTAATACGGCAGCGGAAAAAGACGCAGCTATACTTGTGGACGGCAGGAGTGCAAAGGATGGCGGAAGCGCAAAGCTTGTTATAAAAGGTTTGGTAGATGTTGAGAATGATGATGTCAGCGTAATTCAGGCAAATAAGGGCGATGTGTCAATCGGCGGCGGGAAAATAATAGCCAAAGGGGATAAGGCGTCCAGTTTGAAGATAAATAATGACGGTAAAATCCAGATCAACGGCAATTTGTCGGACAGAAATGTTCTTACGGCAGGAGCAGTCAAACATGATGTACAGATAGAAGGGAATGTACTTGCTCAGAAAGGAAGATTGGGACTGGTTCTGAATACGGACGGATCCTACATAAAAGGGTTGATAGGAACAGATGCCGGAACAGCTGGTCAAACGTACATGATGCTTTCTGACGGAGCCTCCTGGTACCATGAAGGAAAAGGAGCCCGGACAGACGGCATTAAAGAAAGTAAAATCAAAAACCTTGAGGCTGATGGCGGCAACATTTACCAGAAAAATGAGAAACCGATAACCATTGAGAACTACAAGGGAAATATGAAACTGTTCTATAAGCATGAGAACGCGGGTACGAAGGCGGAAGATTACAAGTCGGGAGATGTACACATCGGATCTGCGGCAGAAGGGTCACGCATTACCGTAGTCACGGATAATAGTGGAATTACCATGACTGATGAAGCCCAGATATATGAAGTACTGAATGCTCTGGCAGGAAAACTGTATTACGATGCCTACAAGACCGGAGAAGAAAAACTGACCGGACAGGCGACAATAGCCGAAGGACTGACCTCATCATCCAAGACCTTGGAAATGAAAGACATGCTCTTCAAGAAAGAAAACGGACAGGGATATGTGCAGGGAAAACCCACGCCGCCGCCACTGGTTAATCCGGTACGCCATCAAATCGTGGAAGCGAACTATTTTGCTGAAGAAGCGCGGGATTTCTGGTCTAAAGCGGGAGTTTATGACGGAAAAGGCCACTATAAATTTGATCATGACTTGTCACTGGTAACCCATGCGGAAGATGATCCTGTAACAACGGTAAACGATAATAAGTTCGGAAATATCTACTGGAATGGTGATGTGGTCGGGGATATCGACATGACCGGACACCGGCTGGAACTGAAATCCATTACGGAGCGCCTGCCGAAGAAAAACCCCAATGCAATTACCGTCTACAGCGGTACATTAACAATCAAGAATGTCAACGGAATGTACATCGAATCCGATCCGAAGGGAAGCCTTTATGGACGAGGAATCCTGGTAGCAGGGGTACGTGGTGACGAAAGATGGAAAAGCGGAAGCGGCCATGCAAAGTTAATCATAGAAAATGATGATGATCCGGCACATGCAGTAAAAATCCGTGTAAAAGACACGGGAGAAGATTTCGGTGCTATTGAAGCGCAGAAACATAATGGAAGTGCGCTCGTAGACATTAAAGGACTTGTGGATATTGACTCCAAGATGTGGAGAGCTGTTGAGTCTCACGGAGCAAAAGTATCTATTGGAGGAGGAACAATCAGAGGAACAGATGTCGCATCCTTGGCTGCTTATACAGGCGGCTCGATACTCGTCAATGCAAAGCTGAATGATGAGAATAAGGTAGAAGCTACTTCTGCGACCCGTCCGGTAAAGATTACCGGGGATGTCAGTGCTGAAAGCGGCGGTCATGTCATGCTGGGATTGAACAATAAAGACTCCTTCTTGAAGGGTCTGGTAACCACGGATATATCGGGAATTAATCCGGATACGCAAAAATGGGGAAAGATACCCGGAAAAGTATCTATGGTGCTGGCAAATGGAGCAGTCTGGGAACACAAGCAGGTAGGAGTAGGATACTATCACAAGAAAGGCGCAGATTTCAACTACAAGAATCGCGGTAAGGGAGAATCTATTGACAGCCATGTAACAAGCCTGCGCGCGGACAAAGGCATACTGCTGCAGAATGATCCGCATAAACTGACCATCGATAAATACGAAGGGAACATGAAGCTGGTCTATGAACATGAGAACGCGGGAACAAAGGCGGAAGACTACAAGACGGGAGACGTACACATAAAAGAAGCTGCTGAAAACGCATCAGTAACGATGGTGACGGACAACAGCGGAATTACGATGACTGACGATAAACAAGTGTACGATGCATTGAATAGCCTGGCAGGAAAACTGTACTATGAAGCATATGCAAAGGGAGAAAAGAACCTGAAAGGGCGTGCAACGATAGCGGAAGGCCTGACCGCATCATCCGCGACGTTGAAAATGGCAGACATGGATTTCCGTGAAGCAAATGGACAAGGATATGTGAAAGAAACCAACCCGAATCCGAACCCGAATCCGAATCCGAATCCCAACCCGAATCCGAATCCCAATCCCAACCCAAATCCGAACCCCAATCCCAACCCGAACCCCAAGCCGAAGCCTCCCATTATTTATGGAAGCAAAGAAACCCAGATGATGAAAGGCGCCAAAACAGCCATGACCTCTGCCGTCCTTCTGTGGAGAGGAAACAACAACGACCTGCAAAGAAGAATGGGAGACATAAGACTGGCCAAAGAAGAAAACGGCATCTGGGCCAGATACCTGGGCGGAAAGAACAAACTGGACAAACAGAATACCTACCTCAAACAAACCTATGACATAGCCCAGGTAGGTTACGACAAGAAAAAAGGAAACTGGACCATCGGGGCGGCCCTGGACTACGGAACAGGGAAGGACACCTATGCAAACGGGACAGGAAAAGGGAAGCTGGCAAGCCTTGCCCTGTACGGAACCATGCAGAAAGAAGACGGGCAGTACATAGACGTCATCCTGAAAAGAAGCCACATCAAGAACGACTACACCGTATACAACGAAATGAACCACCGCCTGGAAGGGAAGTACAGGACAAACGGCCTGTCGCTGAGCATGGAATACGGGAAGCGGATGAAGAAAGAAAACGGCTTCTACATAGACCCGAGCATTGAACTCACAGCAGGGCACTTAGGAGGAAAAGACTATGACGCCGTAAGCGACTATGCAGGGGGGAAGAAAATGCACATCCACCAGGACGGAATAAACAGCGTGATAGGGAGAATCGGACTGGGGATAGGAAAAGAGACAGAAAGAAGCAACCTGTTTGCGAAGATAGCGCTGGCCCATGAATTCGGAGGGAAAGTGAAGAGCATCTTCAGTGCGGAAAACGAACCGACGAGCGGGACAGAAGTAGACCTGAAAGACAGCTGGGTAGACGTAGAAGTAGGAGGAAGCTGGCTGGTGAATAGGAACACCTATCTGTACGGAACCTACACGAGAAACTTCGGGGCTGATGTTTCCAGCAAGTGGAGAATAGACGCAGGCATCCGCTTCAGCTTCTGATATGGACAGAATAATCTTTTGTAAATAGACAGGAAAGCAAAATAATATCAATATTAGGAAAACAGAAGGCCTGCCGGTTTGTTATCGGCAGACCTCCTCTCTGTTTATAAAAGATGATATGGAATGTGTTTTGTCGGAATTGTGTTGCCAATCATGAAAGCGGTTTTGTGTTTTCGATTATATGAATGATCTGCTGTAAGTATGTTATGCATGTTTATGTTTTATTTTCAGTATGTACAGAAAAGAGGAGAAATAATGAGATCCAGAATAAGTAAAACTTGGCCGTGTCATTTAAAGAGAGCAGTGCTCCTGAGTCTCTTGTCGGGATTGTTTATCTTGCCTTCCCAGATAAATGCGGAAACATCGGGCGAAGAATATAAGGATCATCAGATTGCTGAAGCTGATTGGGATGGTGCGAAAGCAGAGCAGGATTTTTGGTCAGGAAAAGGCATCCGAAACGGTTCTGATTATACGTTTAACAAAAATACCATTATATCAACCGAATTGAGCAAGGGAAGTCTTGTTTTTCATAAGACAGATCCGGGTATTATGGATCAACTTTATGCTTTTGGCGCTTTGGTCTGGGGAAGCAGCAAAACCGGAACTGTCAACATGAATGGGCATGATTTGTCCCTGCGTGCAGGGAAAGGTGATTTACATAGAATCGGAGGATCTTTCCAATGGGGTGGCAGAGGATCCGCCGGGTTATTTGTGCGTAGCGGCAATCTGACGATGAAAAATCTGGGAAGTTTGTCTGTCAGCGGTGTTGATTATGGCATATACTTGTTTGCGGAACGGTCTGATGATGAAGCAGCTAATTCCAATTTATGGATTAGAAATGGAGGAAGTGCTGACCATGCGGTTAAGATACGGTCTGAGGGAAAAGGAATCTATCTTCAAAGCACTCCCGGAGCGGCTCGTCTCACCGTAGACGGAGACGTCGATATAGAAACGCCTTCCGGTATAGTTGTTGATAGGGGTGAGGCGGCTGTCGGCGGAGGGAAAATTGACTCCAAAGGCGAAGCAGCGGTTTCTGTCAATGCTAAGAGTAAATTTTACATGAACGCAGGTGTGGACACTGAAGGGAATGTTACGGTAGCCCATTCCGAAAGAAATGTACAAGTTCTGGGGGACATACGATCAAAACAGAATTCGAGTGTTTTTATCGGGCTTGGAAATTCTCAATCTGTATTGAAAGGGTTATTTACAACAGATTTGCACACATGGCCGTATAACGAGTGGGTGCTGACAGGAAGTAAAGGATTTCTTGCATTAAAAAACGGCGCGACATGGGAACATGAAAAATATGGAACCGGCAGAGATAAAAACGGGAGAATAGATGTCGGAGACAGTCATTTAACGCGTTTAAATACTGATGGCGGAGTTATTATCCAGAAAGATAAGCGTAAGATAGAAATCGATGATTTCCGGGGAAATGCAAAACTGATATATGATCATCAGAATGACGGAACAAAAATCGAAGATTATACCGCCGGAGATTTTGTTGTTGACAAAGCAGGACAGAATTCTTTTCTGACCGTTATTACGAATAACAATGGTCTGGATATGGGAAATAAGGAAAAAGTTTCCCAGGCACTGAATTCTCTTGCGGGAAAGGTATATTATTCCAGCTATGTTACGGATGAGCGTAATCTGAAAGGGAAAGCGGTCATAGCAGAAGGATTGACAGCTTCATCAGCGGAACTCGGATTTGGAAATATTACCTTTACTAAGGAGAAGGGACAGGGCACTGTAAAAAGTGAAGATGTAAAAGTTACCGCTCAGCCGGCAGCCGAACTGAGTCCGATTACAGGGGATGCAGGCAAAGATAAGTACTATGCGGAAAAGAAAATACGCCAGGCAGACGGAACCTATCTCTTCAAAGAAAATACCGACCTGCAGATGACCGACGGACAACCGATGGTCAGCAGTGAAAAGCCGGTAGTCATTAAAGCGGAAGGGAAGAGACTGGCATTTACCTCTGCCGGAGATCAGAACGGTACCGTTTCCACCGTGCAGCAGAGTTCTAAAGACAGTCTCAGCATAACGGCCAAAGAATTGGCGGTGAAAGCGGGAAATAAGAGCGGCCGTTCCGAAGGTATCCACCTTCAAAACGGAAACAAACAGAATGCTTATAAAACAGACATCACCGGAGACGTAACCATACAGTCAAAAGGCAAAGGCTATGCATTAGGTGCCTATGTGGCAGGAAATTCCAGCCTGGATATCCATGGGAATATGACCATTAAAGGAGAAGGCGGAACATGGGGCGTAGAAAATACAGCCAATCCGGGAGGCGCCTATGCCCATTACAGCACAGCCGGACTCTATGCGGGATCCAATTATGCCATCCAAAAAGGAGGTCATATCACTGTTGACGGCGATGTGGATCTGAAAATAAAAGGAACAGGCATCCTGGCCAATGGAGGCGGCTCAACCGTCGTGGTCAAAGGAGGCGGCACCGTTTCCATCGAGAACAATGATGATGCAGCGCACTATGCACTGGCGGCGGAAAGCGGAAAAATAGACTTTAATGTAGATGAAGATGAGATAGAAGCAGGGACAAAGAAAGTAACCATTGAAGGGAATGTGGGAGTCCTTAACGGAGCCGTAAATCCGTCCGAACCGCAGAAATACAGCCAGATATACATCGGGCTGGGGACAGGAGATTCCCTGTGGAGAGGTCTGGCCGTTGACACCCACACCAAACAGAACAATGCGGACGGATTCGAAGGACAACTGAGCCTGTTTATGAAAAACGGTGCGACCTGGATTAATGAAGCCTATGGAATGACACCGGAAGGATTCAAAGGAAGCAAAGTATACTACCTCCAGGGAGGGAAGAGCAAAGAAGAAGCGGGAGTCATATTCCAGAAAGACGAAAACCCGATCCGTATCGAGACCTATGCGGGGAACATGAAACTGATCTATGCGCATGAAAACGCAGGAACAAAGGCAGAAGACTACAAGGCAGGAGACACCCATATCGCCAATGCGACTGAAAACTCATGGATCACCATGGTCACAGACAGAAACAACATCAATACGGACAATGAAGCCCAGGTATATGAAGTACTGAATACCCTGGCGGGGAAACTCTATTATGAAGCATATACAAGAGACGAGAAAGATCTGAGAGGGGAAGCGGCGATTGCCGAAGGTCTGACGGCATCATCCCAGACAATAAAAATGAAAGACCTCCTGTTCAAGAAAGAAAACGGACAGGGATATGTGAAATCCCCCGATACAGGTACCATCAATGAACTGAATCATCAAATTGTTGAGGGGGTTCTGAAAGGCGGACGGTTTGTTGAGTATTGGAAGAGTAAAGGGGTTACTTCAGGCGACAGGAATTATTTATTCAATAAAGATGTGGTTCTTACTGTAGAGGGAACTGATTCTTCTACAGAAGTGCACATGAACAAAGGATTTGCGCCTATTATGTGGACCGGGGACGGACAAGGCGTGATTGATATGAATCATCATGCGTTGAAGCTGATCGCCCTTAAAGGAACCCAGGTAAAATTCCCGCATGGTATTTTGATGCACAGTGGAACGCTTACTATTAAAAATACAAAGGGGATAGATATATCTGCAGAAGACGGTTTGGAACAAAGAGGAATCGTCGTGCATGGGCAGACCAGTATGGGAGCCGGATATTTCGGAAGCGGAAAGGCCAAACTGGTCATTGAAAATAAAAATACAGCGGAAGACACTTTAAAGATACGGACAACAGGAAAGTTTGAGCATTATCCGTTAATTGAAGCTAAAGCGGAAGTTAATGGGACTGCCAAGATTGATATCAAAGGCCGTGTCGATCTGGAAAATAAAGGCAATGATACATCTCGTGTTATCCGTGCTACGGAAGGACAAATATCTATCGGAAGCGGCAGAATTGTGACTGATGCGTCTGATTCCATTATGGCGGAATCATGGTCTGACGATAAGAAACGGGAAGCAGCGGAAGTATTGGTCAATAGCACCTTAGAATCATCCGGTGCTGAAGGAAATATGGCCAAACCATTGGATGAAAATAATATTGTGGAAATCAAGGGCAATATTATTTCTACGCAGCATGCCAGAACCGGGGTTTCACTTACGAATAAAGAGTCTAAACTTACAGGTCTTGTAAGCGGTACTACATGGAGAGGAATTGGTGAAAATTATGTGACCTTGAAAAACAGTGCGGTTTGGGAAAACAGGAATAATTCCTCTTCTGCAGGCGGCGGAGCATCCGCCAATACATTGGGTAGCCACGTAGAATTCTTGCAGGGGGGGGATGCCGTATCCGGAGCAGGTACTATTTATCAGCAGGATGCGCATGATATCCACGTAAAGAATTACAGAGGGCATACGACCGTAATTTATGAACATGACGCTACGGTGCCGACAAATCCGAACGAAGGCCTCGCGATGAAGGGCGGCGATTTCAAGATTGCCAAAGCAGCAGCCAATTCCGGCATTACCTTAAGGACGGATAATACCGGTTTGAATACTTCATCCACCAAAGCGGAGGATAAGAATCTGGTAAGCGGTACCTTGAACAAATTGGCAAACAAGCTATACTACGAAGCCTATGCAAAAGGTGAGAATAACCTGACAGGGAAAGTAGAAATTGCCGAAGGTCTCACTGCGCAGTCTGCCAGCATGAGAGTAGAGGACATCACCTATAAAAAAGAGACAGGGCAGGGGCAGTACCTCTATACCCCAGCAGTTGATCCAAAGCTTCCAAAGACTATTATTAAGCATGGGCAGGGAAAAACAATAGGATATTATGTGGGAGATGATAAGAAGGAGACATGGAATGAAGATGTGGTTGTTGATGTCTCCGGCTCCGGTGTTGCAAATGGAAAAGAAAATAATAATGTGACAGGGATATACTTGTTGGATGGAGGACAGGTGACAGTTAACGGAAATCTGAAACTGACACTAAGAAATGCTGTGCCTGCCACCAGAGGGGCTTCTTTAGGGGCAGATGTCGCCCATTATTATATGAGCGGGATTTATGCCGGTTATGGCGGAAAAACGGGTGATGGAAACCATGGAGACTCGAAATTCACAGTTAACGGCAATGTAGATATGGACGTTACCGGAGTTGCTCTTCAGGCAAACAAGGATGGATTTATTACGGTTCGCGGCGGAAAGATCAAAACCCATGAAATTAAGACATCCGAAACATATGCAATGCTTGCTGAAGAAGGTTCGGTATTTATGAATACCGGTATTAATGGAAATGAGCCGGGTACGGAAGATGTAGAAGTTTATGGTAATCTTGGTGTTATCAACAAAAACTACGGCTGGGATCCCAATCCGGGGAACCATGCTTCTCTTGTTTCTATTGCACTCACTACAAGTAAATCTAAACTGACTGGCGGCGTGCTGAATGAATTTGCTGAAAATGGAAATAATCCGCATCAGTCAGGTATAGATATTTATTTGAAGAACAGTGGCCTATGGGAAAACCGATGGATTGGCACGGAGCGTGCTGCAGCAGTGCAGAAAAGAGAGAATAAAGATTCATATCTTTATACGGGGAGCAAGGTAAGAAAATTGATTGGCGGAGCTTCGGAAGCAGAGCGGGGAATCATCCATCAAAAAGAAAACAAGCCTATTACGGTTGAAAATTATAACGGATATGAAATGGTATATTATGACCACAGCTCTGATGGAAATATTATCGGGGGAGATTTTGTAGTAAAACATGCCGGTGAAGGCTCGCATATTACTCTCCGTACAGATAACAAAGGTCTCAATACTTCATCCACAAAAGCAGCGGATAAAAACCTTGTGAGTGCTACACTGAACAAACTGGCAAGCAAACTGTACTATAGTGCCTATAAAGATGGAGAAAGAAATCTTACCGGAAAAGTAGAAATTGCCGAAGGACTGACAGCACCGTCCGCGAGCAGAGAAGGAAAAATCACCTACAAAGATGCGGACGGGCAGGGCCAGTACATTTATACTCCGGCAGTTGATCCGACTCCTCCTCCGGAAGGACAGACCGGAACGGTGTTTAATAAAGGTGTTATTAATGGTCAATTTGCTTTTGCGTCATCAAGTGATTTTGTTAAATATAAAGTCTGGCACAGTGATACAAAGACATATGATTTTACGAAAGACAGTATATTGAATGTAAAATCTATTACTGGTGAAAAAGATAAAATCACTGTCAATGCACCGGGGGTGACACTTACCCTGAATTCCAAGGATCAGTATGGGATACAGAGTTATTGCGGACGTGGATATAAAGCTGATAATAATTATAAAAAGGTTCATGATGTTAATATTACCGCAAAAAAATTAATACTCAATGTTGACCAGCTGAAGTCCAAAGCCAGCGGCAAAGACACGTTTGGTATTATTTCCGGTTCTTCTCCGGGAAAAACTGTCACTGTTAATGGTGATGTCGATATTCATGTCACAAATAAATATTACAAGGAACCTGATGCAACCGGAGAGGCGGAACCGACTTTTACCAATGGGATTGCCACTGTCCATCATGGACGTGTAGTGATCAATGGTAATGTCAATATGGAAGTAAAAGTACCGGGGCAGGAGGCGTTAAAAGATGCTTCTTTCCTGAACCATTATTTTGTCAATGGTATTTTCTCAGGTTTAAATTATGACAAGGATCAGCCGGGCAGCAGTATCACCATCAGTGGAGATGCCAATATTTCCACTGACGGAACAGGCATACATGCCGGCGCACGTTCGACAATTACCATCGGCGGCGGTGGGACGATCCGGACAGAAAAGCATAAAAATATATCCCATTTTGCTCTTAATGCGGAAGAAGGGATTATTAACATGAATGCCAAACTCAATCAAGCGGGAGAAATGATTGGAGCAGGAAACCGTACAACAAAAGTGTATGGGAACATCGGCATTATAGACCGGGAAGAAAGTGCCAATATCAGCGGTTCCAGACCGACAGTTATCAATTTGGGATTGACAACATCTGACTCTGTCCTGCATGGTGTCGTTTTGGATGATTTTAAAGAACACAATAAAAACGAACCGGATAAGAAAGACATTCGTGAACGTACAGGATTATCCATGTATCTGCAAAATGGCGCTTCCTGGCATAATGAGGTCTGGGGAACCATGGTACCGTCAGAGCCGTGGCGTGGTGTTTCTCATTCCTTTACGGGCAGCAAACTGCGTTCTATTGTAGGAGGTAAGAATGCAGATCAGGCCGGTGTGATTTTCCAGGAAAATGAAAAGCCCATTACGGTAGAAAATTATTCCGGATATGTGAAAGTGTTCTATCAGCATGATAAATTACATCCTTCCAAGATAAAAGGCGGCGATTTTATTGTTCGGAAAGCGGCAGCGGGAAGTGGTATTACTCTTCGTACAGACAATACTGGGCTGAATACCTCTTCGGGCAAAGCGGCCGACAAGAATCTGGTGAGCGAGACACTGAACGCACTGGCAGGAAAACTATACTACGAAGCCTACAAAAACGGAGAAAAGAACCTGGCAGGGACGGTAGAAATTGCAGAAGGCCTTACAGCCCAATCAGCAACAAAGAGACTGGAAACCATGACCTATAAAGCAGGAACAGGACAAGGCCAGTACCTCTATACCCCGGCAACAGAAGATAATCCAAACCCAAATCCGAACCCCAAGCCAAATCCTAAACCGAACCCGAACCCGAATCCGAATCCGAATCCCAATCCCAACCCGAACCCCAAGCCGAAGCCTCCCATTATTTATGGAAGCAAAGAAACCCAGATGATGAAAGGCGCCAAAACAGCCATGACCTCTGCCGTCCTTCTGTGGAGAGGAAACAACAACGACCTGCAAAGAAGAATGGGAGACATAAGACTGGCCAAAGAAGAAAACGGCATCTGGGCCAGATACCTGGGCGGAAAGAACAAACTGGACAAACAGAATACCTACCTCAAACAAACCTATGACATAGCCCAGGTAGGTTACGACAAGAAAAAAGGAAACTGGACCATCGGGGCGGCCCTGGACTACGGAACAGGGAAGGACACCTATGCAAACGGGACAGGAAAAGGGAAGCTGGCAAGCCTTGCCCTGTACGGAACCATGCAGAAAGAAGACGGGCAGTACATAGACGTCATCCTGAAAAGAAGCCACATCAAGAACGACTACACCGTATACAACGAAATGAACCACCGCCTGGAAGGGAAGTACAGGACAAACGGCCTGTCGCTGAGCATGGAATACGGGAAGCGGATGAAGAAAGAAAACGGCTTCTACATAGACCCGAGCATTGAACTCACAGCAGGGCACTTAGGAGGAAAAGACTATGACGCCGTAAGCGACTATGCAGGGGGGAAGAAAATGCACATCCACCAGGACGGAATAAACAGCGTGATAGGGAGAATCGGACTGGGGATAGGAAAAGAGACAGAAAGAAGCAACCTGTTTGCGAAGATAGCGCTGGCCCATGAATTCGGAGGGAAAGTGAAGAGCATCTTCAGTGCGGAAAACGAACCGACGAGCGGGACAGAAGTAGACCTGAAAGACAGCTGGGTAGACGTAGAAGTAGGAGGAAGCTGGCTGGTGAATAGGAACACCTATCTGTACGGAACCTACACGAGAAACTTCGGGGCTGATGTTTCCAGCAAGTGGAGAATAGACGCAGGCATTCGCTTCAGCTTCTGAGGATGATGAATGCTTCCAAAAAGGGAATAGAAGAAAGCTTTGCTATGAGAACTGAATAAGAAGAAACGAAAGGACCGCCTTTCCGGGTATGGGAAGGCAGTCCTTTTCAGTTTATCTTTTTCTCCATCACGGTAATAGATCCTTCGCTTGCGTTCAGGATGACGTCTTTCGTTTCTCGTCATTATAACGCTTAACGTTTTCTGTTATTATGACGGCTTCCGTACCCCGTCATTAGAACGGAGGCAAGAATGCTGTGTGAGAAAGCAGGTAAACGGCAACATGACATTAAGTGAAGAATCTATTATTCTGATGACGCCTTACCGGCTTCCTCATCACGGTAATAGATCCTTCACCGACGCTACGGATGACGTCTTACCGTCCGCCGTCATTCTGAGCAGGGGTAAGAATATCTTGTGAGAAAGATGGGAAGCAGCAATATGACACTGAGCGAAGAATCTATTTACTTTTATGACATCTTACCGGCTTCAGTGTGATGGTAATGGATTCTTTGCTGGCCTTCCGGATGACGTTTTGACATGAGTGACACTTTACCGGTAGGCAAAAAGCGGTCGGAATCCCGGCAGGGATTTATCGTCCCTTGGCATCCAAGATGAAAGAAAGTTTAAAAATAATGAAAATAAAATTACCATAAGAGGAAAAGAAAAAGTAAAAATAATTTGCAAATGGTATATGCCTTATGATAATATAATAATATCTGAACAACCTTTGTTTAGAATAATTTCAGAGAGAAGACAAAGTCGAAAGGCTTTTGTGGAGAATCCGGTGGAAATCCGGAACTGTTTTACAGCCGTGAAGGGTGAGAAACCCCAGTCGGATGCCGCTTGTTTTCAATTTTCTAATGACCTGCAGGATAGGGGGCAGTAGATACTTGTACATTCGGTAACTGTCTGGCTTGTCCCGCAGATTTTTATTTATCCCAAATGCCGGCAGGATAGTAAATAATCAGCAAATGTATTTAAAAATCGGAGAGATCATTCATGATCAAACTAAAGGATGAGATTAAACGGGTGGAAGCGGTAAAAGGCAATGTTGTTCCTGTCAGCAAACAGTTATATCTGAATTTGCTGAAAGAAATCAAATTATTGCGTTTTAAAGCCCATATGGCAAATGACTGGAATCTTCCTTTGAAAGAAAAAGAAAAAGTGTACAGGGATATCACAGAATTATTGTTTGAGTTCTGGCGTGACCAGAGAAATGGAGCGTACAAAATGGCGGAGAATAAGAATACGGTAAAAGCGGAAACAGCAGTGCCGGAAGTAAAGGTGGGGATTGAAAAGGTAGCTTTGTTTAAGAAGCATCTGGAAGATGCGAAAATCAGCGGGTTCGGTATTCAGGATTTTAAGGATGACGTGCATTCCCAGGCTTTCCGCAGTAACCTTCCTGTAGCCGGACAGAACCTTCCTTTCATGATTTTGTTTGACGACAGTGTTTACACGATCATCCAGGTACAGGTGGCGGCAGCGATTGTGACAAAAGAGAAAAAGGCGACTGTTTGTGAAGAGCTGAATGCGTTGAATGACCAGTACCGTATGCTGAAATACAGTGTGGATGAAGCCGGAAATGTGCTGCTGACCTGCTGCATCCCTGCGGGGCTTGATCATTTTGATGCGCCGCTCGTTGTGGCGATCCTGAACCAGATCCAGGGGCATTTAAATGCGGTGTATCCGACAATTATGGAAAAGCTCTGGAAGAAATAAAGAGTGAAAGAGACGTGTATTTTATTTTGGAAAAGAGGTTTACATATGAAAAAGATTCTTATTTCTATGATGATGGCAGCTGCTTCTCTTGGAATGATGGCGCAGGCTGACGCAGCGTCCGGTTATGTCAATGTGGAGGATGTCCTGTCTTCCACGCCGGCTTTTATGCAGGCAGGGAAGACTGTGGTTTCTGAACAGCAGAAATTACAGAATCAGTTCAATGAACAATCTAAAAATATGTCAGATAAGGATAAACAGGCACTCGGACAGAAACTGAACCAGCAGCTGGCACAAAAGGAAAATGAAGTCATGGCTCCCATCCAGGCAAAATTCCGGGCGGCTGTGGAGAAAGCGGCTAAAGATAAAGGCGTAGATATGGTCATCAATGCAAGAGACGTTATTTATGGCGGTATCGATCTGACAGATGCTGTAAAAGCAAATATGAAATAATGACAGAACGATAAAAGAGTATCCGGCGGGATTGCTTCCCCGGGATACTCTTTTTGCATTTTTTTAAGAATCAATAACATTGGATGGGGTTAAATAAATCCACAAAAAGTTACAAAATAAAATTGAATATGTAAAAATTCTATGATAGAATTCAATTAGCTAATAATTAAAAAACAAGATAACGGAATCTAATAACGGGGAATCCGGTGAAAAGCCGGAGCTGTCTCGCAACTGTAAGGGAAGTCGGCCTGCTGTGGTCCTTTCACAGAGGGGCAGGGGAACGAGGAACTGAGCCAGGGTGCCGTTTGTATTTCATCATCAAAAGACTCGCGAGGCATGGGCCGGATGAGAGATGGGAAAACGTTTTCTCATTCTGATTTGGCTGTGCCTTTTTTATAAATGTAACTTTTATGGCCGGCGGAATGCCGGGAAGAAAGGAAGAGGAAGCGCAATGGGGATTTTTGATTCGGCGGTAGGATATTTTATTCGCGGAGGCCTGTGCATGTGGCCCTTGCTTCTTTGTTCGCTGGCGGTCATCTTTCTGGCAGTGGAGCGGTATATGTATTACCGGCAGGCGATTTCCGATACGAAATTCGTTATGCTGTTCTGCAAGGAAATGACACGGGGCAATGTTTCTGAGGCGGCGGAACTGGCGGAAAAGGAATCAGGCAGCGCTGCAAAACTGGCAAAGGATATTTTGTCTGAAAAGGACAGCCTTGGTCAATCACTTGAATCTGTTACCTATGAAAAGACGGATCGTTACCTGAATCAGCTGTCGGCCCATCTTGATTATTTAGGGGTTATCATCGGGCTTTCTCCTATGCTTGGGCTTTTAGGGACGATTACCGGAATGATGGGAACTTTTTCTTCCATGACGGGACAGCTGCAGAATACGGCCGGTGTTACCGCCGGATTGGCGGAAGCGCTGATTACGACTATTTTTGGATTGGTTATTGCGATTGCGGGCATGCTGGTACATGCGTATCTGAACGCGAGGTATAAAAAGGCGATGCTTGATCTGGATGCTGTGGCGGATGCACTTATCTCCGGATTGTCCGGGAAATAAGGGGGTATCATGAGGAGAAGACCGAGGCAGGCGGATAAAATGCCTGAACTGATGATCAGCCCTATGCTTGACCTTATATTCCTGCTGCTTGCATTTTTTATCATCAGCACGATGTACATGACGGAAGTGAGGACAATCTCTATTGCCCTTCCTGAGGCGCAAAGCGCTGAAACGGTTTCTAAAAGCAGCAGCCTTGTGACTGTCAAAAAAGATGGGAGCTGCTGGCTGGATGATAAAAAAATGTCTTTGGACGCAATTGTGGCGGAAGTAAAGAAAAGAAGCGGATCAGACGCGAATTATTCCGTCGTTATTCGCGGAGAGAAGGATGCCGCTTACAATGATGTCATCCACGTTCTCGACCGGTTTAAAGCGGCCGGCATCACCAGGTTCGGGCTGGCAGCGGAGCAGGAGGCATATGACTTTATCAGAGAGACATTAAGAAAGGAACGCATTTAGCCAGATGAATATCATTTTATCAATACTGATCCTGGGGGCCATTATTCTGATCCATGAACTGGGCCATTTTCTGATGGCAAAGGTTTGTGGAATCGGGGTAGTGGAGTTTTCTCTGGGTATGGGGCCCAGATTGTTCAGTGTGGAGATGGGGGAAACCAAGTATTCCATCAAGGCCTTTCCTTTTGGCGGTTCCT
>OHTT01000381.1_pt1 | contig 20219 bp, 17 predicted proteins | sample 1579001 | NCBI WGS metagenome assembly OHTT01 (sample SAMEA3879606, study PRJEB24766) | human gut metagenome | biome: human-associated habitat; feature: feces | place: USA | collected 1985/1987
GCGGCATTCCTGTTTTTCCCCGCTGTAATCCAGATATGCCACATCAGGAATAAGAACCGCATTCTTATCTTTCCCTTCCACCGTGTGTTTCAGCACGTCCACAGCCGCCTGCCACTCTTCCACACTCATGCAGTACCCGGTGGGATTATTGGCGACACCGTTAAGAATGATGACAATATTTTTCTGGCGTGTCAGAATATCTTCTACTTTTTCCCTGAAAGCATCCACATTGAAATGACCGTCTTCTGTAAGGAATCGGAATGAAACAACCCTGCGGTCCGGATAGTCAATCAAAGAATCATAAGCGCCCCAATGCCAGTCGGTAATCAAAACTTCATCCCCATCAGCAGAATAATTATGGATGGCATGATGAAGCGCGCCTGTACCGCCCGGAGTCGCACAGGCATTAATGTATCCGTCCGGTCGGGACTCTCCGAAGCACTGGTCAATGCAGCTTTCCAGGAACTTTTCATATCCCTGGATAGGCGCATACGCGATAATCTGCCGGGGTGTCAGCCTTGCATAGGCTTCCTTTACCACCTCAAGCTCCACTAAATTTCCGTCTTCATCAAGAATGGATCCTACAGTCCCGTTAATGACTTTATCTTTGCCGATTTTATCAGCCAAAGCCACGGCCCTGTTATTTGCCGCAAAAATGTTGTCCTGCGCGCTTTTCCCCCGCACCTGCGGTGCTGCTACACTAAACATACGATCTACCCCTTCCAAACTGCTCATCGCTGTTACGCTACGACTTTCATATGTTAAAGATACAAATTTATTTTACCATCATGGAAAATACGCTGCAATAAATAAGACTGTACATAAGGAATTTTATTCTCCTTACCACCTATAATTGAAATGAACGGAACGGATACTCTGACGAAAGCCGCCGTCATTGTTTCATAAACGGACAAATCAATTATTTCCGGCAGATACGCTCCACTTCTTCCGCTCCGTTTCATTTTGCCAATGAATGAGTAGAGAAATAAGGAAAGCAAGGGCAAGCATTCCCGAAAAAAGACTGAGTGTCGCGCTGTAACTGCCGGTCGCCTCTTTCATGAGTGCCAATATGACCGGTCCTGCTATCCCCGCAATCCCCCAGGCTGTAAGAATGCTTCCATGGATAGCCGCCAGCTGGCGGACACCAAAAATATCGGAAAGGAAAGCGGGCATACAGGAAAATCCGCCGCCATAGCAGCTGATAACGGCAAGCACAAGAAACTGGAATACAAAGCTGTCCGTTATATCCGACAGACGATAAAATGCAAATACTTCAAAAGCAAAGAAAATCATATATGTCACACCGCGGCCGATCCAGTCAGAAACAGTAGACCAGAAAATACGCCCCCCACCATTCACGACGCCGATGATTCCTACAAAGGATGCCGCTTCCGGCGGTGCCATACCGATCACATCCTGTGCCATAGGAGATACGACGGCAAGAAGACCGATTCCGCAAGTAATATTTGTAAAGAAAATCCACCACAAAGCGTACCACTTCCATGTCCGCATCGCTTCCTTACGCGTAAGCTGCGGGCCGAGGACAGTACGCTTCTTTCCTTTCTCCATTTCCGACTTCAATACATCTTGAAGACAGGGAACCACCTCTCCCGGACGGGGCGCCCGAAGGTAAGATGCAGAAAGCGCCATCACCGCCGCATAGACCGCGGCAAGAATAAGGAAATTCTCCGCCAGCCCCACCGTCACAGTAAGGTACTGCATAGCAGGGCCCGCAATAAGAGCGGCAAATCCAAATCCCATAATGGCCAGACCCGTAGCAAAGCCGCGATGCAAAGGAAACCACTTCACCAGCGTGGATACCGGAGTGATATACCCTGTTCCCAGTCCGATCCCCCCGATACATCCGTAAAACAGGTACAAAAGCACCGCCGACTTTACATAAACGGCAAATGCCGTCCCCACCATGGCGGAGGCGAAGAAACAGGCAGAAACCAGTCCCGACTTGCGCGGGCCAAGACGCTCCACAATACCGCCAAGAAATCCTGCGGAAAGCCCAAGAAATAAAATGGCAATAGAAAACGCCCACGTAGTTTCCGAAAGAGATAATCCCATTTCCGCCATGACGGGCTTTGTGAGAACGCTCCAGGCATATACACTGCCGATGCAGATATGAATGCCTGCCGCCGCAAGCGCAATAAGCCAACGATTCCTTTTCATATCATCCCCTCCATTACTAGCTGAATGAAGGGAAACCAATAAGCGCAAAACCGCCTGAGTAGGTTTCCCTGCCCAGACGGTCGGCTTGTTTTCGAAATAGGAAGTTCACGTGGTCAATTCCACAGAATCCGTCAGTTCTCCCTATCCTTTAGATTGTGCAGTCATCGTATCATGAAAAATTCTTTCCGTCAACAGAAAACCCACACCATCTGTCTATCCTCTTTATCCCATGTCAGCCTGCCTGCCGTTTTTTAGAATCTGTGGGAATAAGAAAGTCTCCAGTTAAGCGGGAGTTCCAAGTTTCCATAACGGTTTGCGTAATTCTTGTGATCCAGGAGGTTGTTCAAGGTCAGGGAAACCGTATCCCGCGGGGTTATGTCATAAATCGTATTCCATGTCAGACGGATACGGGACGGTACATCCCCATAAATGGAGTAGCATTCACGGTCACCGAGATACTTGAAAGTCATCGTGCTCCGCACTTTATCCGCACGGTATGTAAGCGCAGCAGCTATATCAATACGGCCTGCATCCTGCTCCCATTTGGAATTCTTCTTCGAGGGATCCCTGATTTCCGGATTGCCGTACCCCAGTCCCAAAGAATAATCCCAATGGGCATTTACGGTTCTTGCAAATTCCGCTTCCACCCCGGTATTTCTGAACTCTCCTTTATTGATAGCATGCTGGAGCCCGGTGAGAGGATCTTTATCAGACCAGCCGAGTTTGTTGTCAAAATCCATATGGTACACGGCAAATTTCAAACTGCTTTTATCCCCGATAAGCTTTTTCACACCGGTTTCATAAGTCCAGCCTTTTTCAGGCTTCAGCCCGCCGGCAGCAGCCTTGTTGCTAAAATAAGCATCAACGGTCGGCATCTGGAAAGCGCGCCCCACGTTGATATACCACGATGTGGTGTCATTGATTTTATACAGTGTCTGGAACTGGGGATTGATAATCCGCTGATCATCAAAAGGATCGTCGATCATTTCCCCGCGCAGTCCCACCGTCGTGCTGAAACGATCGTTAAACGCATGATCCCACGACAAATACAACGCATTGTTCGTGCGGTGCGCCTTATTTGATGATTTAACAAGGCTCGTATAATCCTCACGCTTGAAGCTGTATCCCGTGATCAAGGTATCCCTTTCGCCAAGTTTCCATTCTTTCTGCACATCGGCAATATAACTTTCCAGATCGGCAGAGGCAGATATTCTGGCATTCTTTACATGGTCCCAGCCGTCCGCCTGACGGTAGTTGTATCCGAGCGTCGCCTTGACTCCATTGTCTTTCCCCTGATAGTACAATCCCGTAGTTATACGCCTGTCCTGATAGGTATAATCATACTTTACAGGCCTTCTTCCCGTTTTGATGCCGCCCCTTGTAATCGTGCCGTCCTGGAACATGAAATTGAAAGACAACTCATCCGTCAGCTTGCCTGCAACAGCAGCGCGGTTTTTCTGTCCTTTCCCGATCCACCAGTCAATACTGGATCCACGGGGAAAATCATTGGCACGTGTATAGTCGTCAGAATATTCCTTCGACAGGCTCACCAGCAAACGGTCGCCTGCATAAGTTACACCGAAATCCTTATAATAATTTCCCACGGTTCCTTTGAGAGAAATTCCCTGTTTTGCCTGCCCAGGCTTTTTCGTAATGATATTCACCACGCCGCCCATCGCTTCGCTGCCGTACAGAGTTCCTGCCGCCCCCTTGATGATTTCTACCTTCTCAATCATTTCGACAGGAATCCCGTCAAGAGAATTGTAATTCTTCAGATTCATGGGGATGCCGTCCACCATGACAAGAGTGCCCCTGTCATAACCACGGATAACTGTACGACCCGAACTGAAACCGAAATCTTGACCACCGTCTCCATAACCTGTACTGGTAAGGCCCACCTGACTTTCAATGATATCAAAAGCATTTTTATAACCTGCCTCCTCAATCTTCTTAGCGGTGACCACCGTTTCCGTCGCAGGTGTTTCTATTTCTGTCGTTTCCATCCTCTGCGCCGTAACGACGACAGGATTCAGCGTGTAAACCTGATCTGCTGCCTCAGCTCCACTCCAGCCCGCCAGTGACAGCAGTACCGCCCCTGCCAGTAATTGATTTTTCTTCATCATCATTCCTCCTCTGATAATATTTTTTCCCGTACTGCCAAATGATTTGCCGCACCCCATCCTTTCGTGTCAACTAATACATATAAAAACAATGTATCTATCACCAGCAGAAGAAAGCTGTCCGATGTTTCGCCTATCCTGCATGATGAAAAGCAATAAAAAAGCAATGATCGTACCACAAAAAAAATTCCTTTGTGAAATCCTCATTGCCCCTGTAGGTAATATAAATACTTCGCTTATTATTATTTTATGCGAACCATTTATATTATTTACTTTACATAATCATATGTCAATAATAAAAAATATTTTCTCCATAACAGACTTATTCCTCAAAAAGAAAAGCCATGCACACGTACAGCTTTCTCAATTCTCACATCAGAATTTATATTCCACTCCTGCCAGGAAGTTGCGTCCCAGATTATAGAACGTGGAGGAAGATGAAGAAATGATGTCATGCCGGTTGAACAGGTTATCAATATTCAGGAAGAAACGGGCATTTTCATTTGCCTGATAAGAAAAGTTCAGGTCAGTGAAGAACTGGCTCTTGAATGATTTGTAAGGCGTGTAGTCACGAATACGTTTCCCCAGATAAGCAAACTCAAAAGCGCTTGTCAGCTTGCCGGTTCGGTAAACGATGCCGCCGTTCCACTGCACTTTGCCGTAATAATCATGCCAGTCTCCTGTTGTACCGCCGGCCTTCCTTTCCTGCTTCTCCGGATGCCCGAAAGTCAGTCCCGTGTGGTAGGACAGGTTTTCATTTTCATTTCTTGTCCATTCGAGTTCAATACCGGTATTTCTTACATCTTCATTGGCATATTTGATATCTCCCACTACACCTGCGCCGACTTTTGCTTCCAGGCTGTCCTTGATTTTGTAGTGGAATGCGGCCAGGCGCCAGGATGACTTGCCTATATTTTTCTTTGCGCCGATTTCATAGTGGGTTCCTGTCTGCGGACGAAGTCCCGGAGAGGCGATGACATTGCCGCCGCCATAAAGCTGTTTGAAAGTCGGCATCATGAATGACTTTCCCGCCTTGGCATAAATCATGGTATCTTCACTCAGATCATGCATAAGAACCAGTTCGGGCGTAAATTTGTCATACCTATTTCCTGCATCATCTTTTGCAACCCAGGTCTGGCGAAGATTCAGGTTCGCCCTTGTCGCCCTGGTGAAATCGTATTCCAGCTGTCCATAAAGAGAGTACATATTGCGCGCATAGTGATAAGTATTTCCATCGACAACGTCCGCCATGTCCCTGCGGAAATCACCGCCGATAAGGACGGAACCCTTATCAAAATACCAGCGGTTGGACAAATTGAACCCGATGGTCTCATCATTATTTTCTGTCTTTGTGAAAATCCGCTTGTCGGGGTCATATCTTCCCCTTTTCGCGTAAGGCGCTACTTCCGTTTTGCTCTTACCGGTGGACATATCTCTCTTATGATAGTAAAAATCCGCTTTCAGGTCATCCTTATCATAATGAAGCCCCGCCACGTTTTCGCGGGTCTTGTAAATCATATCCTGGCCGGGCTGCCCTTTATTCTTTCCGTTGCGTCCGTCATAACGGTATACATAGTGGCTGTTGTTCTCCGAGTACGCATGGGTAAAATAAAGACCATCAGTGATATTGTAACGCCAGTCTACATAATTATGCTCAGCACGGATGATATTGTAATACATCCCTGCCGGACGGCCGCCGTCAGGATGGGAAATATGATCTACTTTCCCCATGTGGTCATAGGAATAAGTAATCCCGAATTTATCCCCTGCCTGCGCGCTGACTGCATAGTTCTGCTGTCCATAGTTGCCAAAGCCCGCTTTTACCTTGGTATCCCTTGTCCCTTTGGTGATGATATTAATAACACCACCGCTGGCTTCTGAACCATAAAGAACCGCACCGCCTCCGCGGACAATTTCTACTTTTTCCACGGAATCGGAAGCAATATCCTGAAGACTGTACATGCCGCTCTGATTCATCGGAACACCGTTCACAAGAACGAGCGTACCTTTTTCAACGCCGCGGATGACCGCCTTTGCCGTCATTGTCCCCTGGGAGAGACCGCGGGGCCCCTGGCTGCTGGTAATAATACCTGTGGAGAACTTGAGCGCTTCCTGCATATTGGCGGCTCCGGTTTCACGAATCTGTTTATCCGTGATAATCTCCACCGCTGCCGGCGTTTTTAATTCTTTCGTATCTGTACGTTCCGCCGTGACAATGACGGGATCCAAGGTATAGATCTCCGCCGCATCTGCTGCACTCCATCCTGCCAGCACAAGCAATAAAGCCCCTGCCAGCGCCGTGTTCTTTTTCTTCATACTTTTCCTCCTCCGGCTGCGAAAAGCCGATTTTCCCAAACAGCTTCCCCTAACCAATAAATGAAATTCTATATCATTGATTTCCGGCAAGGCTTTCCCATGTTTCGCCTGCGAAAATGAAATGAACGAAAAAACAAGAGACTCTCCCTTCTCTGATTTGTGGATCTGTCCTCTTAAAACGTTTTTCCCCCTGTCAGCGCATTAATTCTTTTACAGGAAGATTTCTTATATTATCTGCACATTCATAATAATTTGTCAATAAATTCGTTATGTATCCTTCAGTAATTATCATCACACTGTCTTAAAATCCTTTTATTTCTCTTACCATTCGTAAAAATATATTCATTTACCTGTAAAACAATCAAACTCCACTCCGGAAATACATCTGTAAACCAATTTTACTCACACAAAAACCGACTTCTTTATAAAGCCGGCTTTCACATTTCCATAACATTTAGGCAAAAAGTTCATCAGGCAGGACTTTATTCTTTCCTTCTTCAATGGTAAAGATAGAAGCGAGAAGTTTTTTCGTATACGGGTCTTTTGCCAGTGTCAGATCACGAATCGTTTCTACCACTTTCCCTTTCTGCATGACTATGATTTTGTCACAGAATGTATTGGCAAGGGCAAGATCATGACAGATAAAAAGATAGGCTACCTGTCTTTCCCGCTGAAGCCGGGTAAGGAGTTCGATCACGGTTTTCTGTACGGACATATCCAGTGCCGAGGTCGCTTCATCACAAATGATGATTTCCGGTTCCAGTACCAAAGCTCTTGCGATGGCGATACGCTGCCGCTGTCCGCCTGACATATTATTGGCATAACGGTCGGAAAATTCTTCCGGAAGTTCTACCAGCCGCAGCATTTCCCTTGCTTTCGCATCAACTTCACTGTTCTTTATCATGCCGAAGTTTTTCAGCGGTTCGCATATAATATCGCGGACGCGCATTTTCGGATTGAACGCGGTAGAAGGATCCTGGAAAACCATTTGTATTTTCTTACGATGCTGCCGGAGTTCTTCCCCCTTTAAACGAGTAATATCCTCTCCGTGGAAAATAATCTTCCCTGCAGAAATATCGTATAAGCGGGTCAGCATCTTAGCCACGGTAGACTTGCCCGAGCCTGATTCCCCTACGATACCGACTGTCTCAGCCTTATGCACAATGATATCCACACAGTCGCAGGCTTTGAGCACTTTTCCTCTGCCCAAGTCAAAGTTTTTACAGATATTGTCTATATGAAGTATTTCTTCTCCGCCTTTCATGCTGTTGTCTTACCTCCTAAGCTGGGAACCGCCGCCAGAAGCATTTTTACATAATCGGTTTTCGGATGGTAAATAACTTCTTCCGCTTTCCCGTATTCTACCACTTCGCCATTTTTCATCACCATGATATTATCCGCCATGTAAGCGGCGACACCCATATTGTGGGTAACGATGATAATGGCAATGTTCATATTTTTACGCACTTCCATCATTTCTTTGACAATGGTCGCCTGTGTCGTCACATCAAGAGCCGATGTCGGCTCATCAGCCAAGAGCAGTTTCGGATGGAATGACATGGCCATGGCGATACCGACACGCTGCCGCATGCCGCCGGATAATTCATAGGTATAACTTTTCAAAACCTGTTCCGGATCGGGAAGCCTGACCATTTCCAGCATAGAGATCATCCAATCATGGGCTTCTTTTTCATCAGTCAGCCCGTGAACCGCCAGAAAGTCCCGATACTGCCTTCCGATCGTATGGATGGGATTCATCATGGCGCCGCTGTCCTGGAAAATCATAGACACGTCCGTGCCGCAAAGGCTTCTGTGCATTTCCGCTGTCTGCTTCTGCGTATCCTCTCCATTGAGAATAACCTGTCCTTCAGCAATATGCCCTCCGCCGGGAAGAACATGCTGGATGGCACGGATAACCGTAGTTTTCCCTGACCCTGACTCTCCTACGATAGCCAGAACCTGCCCCGCATCCAAATCGAAAGATACATGGCGGACCACAGGGTCACCTTTTCCATAGGCGATTCCTAAATCTCTTACCTGTAATAGCATGGGAATATCTCCTCATAATAAATTCAATTGAAATGGAAACAGAAATTCGGTGCAGCATGACAACGGCCGAACAAAAACGGTCTGTACCGAATTTCCATCACCATTTCAGAGGAAGGAAAGCCGCTTCTCCGCTGCCGGATATATGACAGTGGAGAAAAGGCATATTTCACTATAGAAATTACTTAGCCGGAGTAATGTCCTTAGTTACCCAGTAGTAGTCACACGGATAAATATTGGCATTCTGGACAGACTTGTTGCTGACCATATTGGTCTGCGGATAGCCGAAGATCAAAGTAGCAGCGTCATCCTGGACAATTTTTTCCATTTTAATGATGATATCTCTGCGCTTAGCCGGATCAAATTCAGATGCCAGCTGATCAGACAACGCATCATATTCAGGGTTGCTGTATCCGGAACCGTTCTGCGGATTGCTGCCGTCTACATTGGTCTTCCAGTACTGGTTGACGAATACTTCCGGATCCCCTGCCTGTTCGGTCAGGATATTGGAAATCAGGAGGTCATACTCCCCACGGACACCGATGCCATCTAGTACGTTATAGTCTACATTCTTCAGGTTGATCTTGATGCCGACTTTCTTCGCATCCGATTGGGTAGCTTCCGCATACAGCGGAAGTTCCGCACGGCCGGAGTAGAAAATGAAATCCAGCTCCAGATTCTTGCCGTCCTTATCTACAAAGCCGTCTCCGTCGCTGTCTTTCCATCCTGCTTCTTCCAGCAGCTTCTTGGCGCTTTCCACATTGTATTTATCCGGATACGCCTTCATCAATCCGTCGAAGTCATAATCCAGGGATGGCGGAAGCATCGGACCACCGGCAATAAAGGTATCTTTCAGCAGCACCTTGGCATAGGTTTCACGATCCAAAGAGCGAAGCAGCGCCTGACGGACTCTCTTATCCGCCAGCGGTTTTCCTTCCTTGACATTCATACGGGCAAGAACATCGCGGATAGAAGAAATGGAACTGATATTGAATTTATTCTTATCCTGGAACAGTGCCAAGTCACCGGCAGCCACATTGACCGCTATATCGATTTCGCCTTTCTGGAGTGCCATGGCACGGGTATTCGGATCATCAATGGTATTAATGACTAAGTGTTTAAACGGCACCGCAGCATAGTAGTTCGGGTTTGCATCCAATTCGCATTTTGCCTTGGAGAATGATTTAACCATGTATGGGCCGGTACCGATCGGTCCCTGTTTAGCAAAATCTACTTTCCCATCGGAATCGACATCAACAATAATAAAAAGCGGATCCCCCAGAATGCCGGGAAGTGTGGCAATCGGTTTTTTCGTATAAATAGTGATATTCTGTCCATCAGCAGTGATGTGATCCAGTTCAAACATGGCCTTTGCACGGGGAGCCTTGGCAAAAGTACGTTCGATGGATTTTTTGACCGCTTCGCCGGTTACCGGTGTGCCGTTGGAAAACTTAATATCCTTGATTTTGAAAGTCCAGGACATCTTATCATCAGATACCTTCCAGCTTTCAGCAATCCACGGTTCCGCATTCATTTTGGAATCAAAATGGACAAGGCATTCACCGACACCGTAACGCATGACCTGCCAGCCAAAATAATTGTCGGTCGGTTCCAGGCTGTCTGCAAAGTTGGTAATACCTACGGTCAAAGTGTCTTTCGGTCCTTTAGAGGCAGACTTGTCTCCGCCGCCGCATCCGGCAAACGCGACTGTCATAAGAGCTGCTGCTGCCAATGCGGCGCCTTTCTTGTAAATAGATTTCATGGATGTAACGCTTCCTTTCTTAAAACAAAATATAAATTAGGCAAAACCTGTTACATATGCAGAACGGCGGCAAAAGCCATCCCTTCTGATAGGAACCATATTGATCAGTCCTGGCGCGGATCCAGGACATCCCGGAGAGAATCTCCCCACAGATTGAAAACGACAACGGTTATAAAAATAGCAAGCCCCGGGAAAATCATCAGCCATGGAGCGGTCTGCAGCTGCTGGCGTCCTTCATTCAGCATAAGACCCCACTCCGGCGCCGGAGGCTGGCTGCCGAACCCAAGGAAAGACAATCCCGCCAATTCCATCATCATAGCACCGATATCTGCCGCCGCAGTGATGACCATGAGAGGCAGGATATTGGGAAGAATATGAACCCAGAGAATATGGGCAGAAGAACCGCCGCTTACAATAGCGGCATCCACGAAATCACGTTTCTTGATTTTTAGAACCATACTTCTTGAAAGACGGGCATACTTCGTCCATGTCACACAAAGCATGGCAATCATGGCATTCACAAGACTGCCTCCCAGAATACCGGCAATAGCGATGGCAAGAATAACGCCGGGGAAAGAAATCATCATATCCGCAAACCGCATGATGACCGTATCCACAATACCGCCAAAATATCCGGCAATAACCCCCAGGAATGTACCTACCACAAAAATAAGGAATACCAGGAAAAGTACGCTTGTCAGGGAATAGCTGGCTCCATACAAGATACGGGACAGTACGTCACGTCCCAGCTTGTCCGTCCCAAAAAGATGCGCTGCAGACGGAGCTGCATTGGCATCCCGCATGACCGCTTCCAGCGGATTATAAGGAGCTATCACCGGGGCCAGTACCGTAATCAGTATCAGAAGAAGCACCAGCAGAGAAGTAATGCGAAAGGCTTTATTTTCTTTAAATCCTTTAATCAGGTTTTCCATTGGACTATTGACCTGCCTTTCTCAATCTGGGATCCAGGTGGTTGTAGGACAGATCCACCACCAAATTAATGGCCATGTACATGAAAGCAATCCAAAGGACAACCGCCTGCACGGTTTGGAAATCACGGTATGTAATGGCCTGTACCACCATGAAGCCAAGCCCCGGCCAGGAAAATACAATTTCTACCACGGCCGCACCGCCCAGAAGAGAACCGAAAGCGAGCCCCAAAAGCGTTATCAGAGGAAGAAGCGCATTGGGAAGAACTTCCTTCCATAAGATATGAGACTCAGAAAATCCTCTTGCCCGCGCGCCCATGACATAGTCCTGCTGCAGTTCTTCCAGCACAGTCGCGCGAACCTGCCTCGTATACTTCGATGCCATGACTACGCCGAGCGTCACCATGGGAAGAATCAGATTTTCCACAGAAACATCGCCGCCAACGATAGGAAATAGATTCAGCTTTAAAGCAAAAATCCACAGAAGCATAAGCCCCATCCAAAAATTAGGTACAGATACCCCCGCAAAAGTAAAGCCACGGATGATGTAATCGGCCCAGGTATTCTGCTTAACTGCCGTATATATTCCCAGTGGGATGGCAAACAAAAGCATAAAAACGGAAGAAGCAAGCGCAAGAATAACCGTAGCAGGCAAAGCTTCCAGAACCGCATCCAACACGGGCTTCTTCATCATAAATGAAAATCCGAAGTTTCCATGAAGCACCCGTCCGAGCCAGCTCAGATACTGCATGAGGAACGGCTGATCCAGTCCCAGTTCATGGCGAAGCGCATCAATTTCCACCTGGCTGACCACGATATCTTCATTCCCTGCAATCATCTGGCGGACAGGATCTCCCGGTGCCAGCATAACCAGGCAGAACGTAATAAAACTGATTCCCAAAAGGACGAGAACCATCTGCCCAAGACGCATAGCAATTTGTTTGTTTGTCACACCTATCATCTCCACATTGGCAAAATAAAAGCATGAATCGGGGAATCATTGATTCATGCCAAAACAAGGTAATTCAAATACCCTGATATTTTCCTTTAAGCTGTACCCCTGATTTGCTCCCCAAAGCGACATTGATACTTTACACACTTTTTAATATCCACATTATATCACAATATATTAACATTGCAATAAAAATATATAAATATTTACCAAACTTATAGCTTACATCCCACCCAATACATATCATTCGCCCATAATGCATATACCCCTATATGTATTCTAAAATGTATTTTAGCCTTACTTAATCCATAAAATATTTTTTATCTGTGTACAAACAGAAAATTCCCTGCAGATGCAGACTCATTCCCTTGTCTGCCCTTACGCATATTGAGTTCGATCTTTATATTTCTTATAATGAAGTGAAAAAGGATTTAATGTAAACAGGAAATGCATAGGAGGAACCATGGATCTGGATAAAATTTGCCGGGCTTTTAAAAGAAACCGATTCGACTGCACCATTTTCGAAACGGCAGAAGAAGCGGCCGCATATTTATCACAGGAAATACACGGTAAAACCGTGGGGATGGGCGACTCCATGACACTGGAGAGCATGAAAATGTACGAACGGCTTTCAGAGAATAACGAAGTTTATGACGTGCAGCATATTGAAAACAAAGATTACACATCGAAAGAACGGATGGAACAATTTCTTTCCATGGCAAGGAAATGCCTCATGACCGATGTCTTCCTCACATCCGCCAACGCTGCAGCGGAAACGGGCGAACTGGTAAACATCGACGGTACGGGAAACCGGATTTCAGGCTCCCTCTTCGGACACAGGAAAGTGTATTTTGTTATCGGTGTGAATAAAATCTGTCCTACTTTGGACGACGCCATTTTCAGGGCAAGAAATGTAGCCGCCCCAAAGAACGTAGAGCGGCATCACTATAAAAACGGCTGTTCCTTCTTCAATTATAAAAAATGCTGTGACTGCAGCGCGCCTGATCGGATCTGCAACGCTCTTGTAATCTACTACAAGAAGATGAGGAATATGGACATGGAAGTCGTCATTATCAATGAAGAATTGGGATTATGAAGACAGAAGCCATTAGCTGTTAGCTGTCAGCCATAAGCTGGAGAATAGAGGATATGAGCGCTGTCCGTTAAACGTCATCCTAAACGAATGTGAAGATTTATACCCGTGGTGAGGAAGGCGGTAAAATGTCATCCAGAGCGACAGCGAAGGATCTATTACCGTGGTGAGGAAGACAGTAAGACGTCATCAGTGTAATAGATTCTTCACTCCATGCCACTATTCCGTTTTTCGTCTTTCTCATAAGGCATTCTTACCCCCGTTCAGAATAACAATTGGATGAAAGAGCGTCATAATGAGGGAAACGTTAAGCGTCATCCTGAGCAAATGCGAAGGATCTATTACCGTGGTGAGGAAAGCCGGTATGAGGATAAAAGCCATCAGCTGTGAGCTGTCAGCTGCAAGCTAAATATTCTTTTGCGGTTTGAGTTATTACGGCGAGCGAGTATCCTCAGCCGCACTGCGTGCGCCAGCTCCTTATGGATAAGGAGCCCCGCTGCATTCCATTTTCCTTTTTAAAGTATTTAATGCGAACTGGCATTTAGGAAAGAGTTCTAACGGTAAGAATAGGGATTGGGTAAGCCTCCTTGTTTATAAGGAGGTGGCCGGCGAAGCCGGACGGAGGATACTGGCTTGGGGGAGTGACACGAAAGGTTAGAATGGATGCGTGTACTTGTTCATAAGAAGGCAAGTGAACCATTTTTAAAGGAGCGGAGTGACGCGTAAAAATGAGTGAAACAACTTGCTCCGGCGGCTATGGATGTCTGTGCGGGGACAGTTTTCAAATAACGAATCAGCGGTGCGTAATAAAATAAGCAGAAGGAGATTAAAATTATGTTTCCCCCTTTATTTACCCCGCTTTTTTGGCTATAATAGTAAAAATCTATAACCGCTTTTATATTTCTTTGCCGAAGGAGGACATGATGGCAACTTATATCAATGAACCGTCACATACTTTTAATGAATATCTTCTGATTCCCGGATATTCTTCATGTGAATGTATTCCGGCGAATGTTTCTCTTAAGACGCCGCTGGTGAAGTTCAAAAAAGGAGAGGAGCCCGCTATTGAGCTGGCGATTCCCATGGTGTCCGCCATCATGCAGGCGGTTTCCGGTGAAAGGCTGGCGGTAGAATTGGCGCGTAACGGCGGTGTTTCTTTTATTTACGGCTCGCAGACGCCGGAGGACGAAGCGGCAATGGTGTCTCGTGTAAAGGCAAAGAAGGCAGGTTTTGTATTCAGCGATTCCAATCTGGCTCCTGTGAATACGCTGGCGGATATCCTTGCGCTGAAGGAAAAGACGGGGCATTCCACTGTGGCGATTACGGAGGACGGTACGCCGAATGGGAAATTGGTGGGGATCGTATCGAGCCGTGATTACCGTGTGAGCCGTATGGATCGCAGCGAGAAGATTGCTGATTTTATGACGCCTCTTGAAAAGCTGGTCACTGCCAGGTTCGGCATCACGCTTTCTGAAGCCAATGATATTATCTGGGATAATAAGATTAATTCCCTTCCCGTTCTTTATGAAGACGGCCGCCTTTACGGTTTTGTTTTCCGCAAAGATTATGACTCTCATCGTGAAAATCCTGATGAAATGCTGGATGCAGAAAAGCGTTTTGTCGTGGGCGCCGGTATCAATTCCCGCGACTATGAGCAGCGTGTGCCGCTTCTTGTCAATGCAGGGGCAGATGTGCTCTGTATTGATTCTTCGGAAGGGTTTTCCGAATGGCAGAGGATGACCATTCAATGGATTCGCGAAAAGTACGGCGATAGTGTGAAGGTCGGTGCGGGCAATGTGGTGGATCGTGAAGGTTTTCTGTTTCTTGCGGAGGCAGGCGCCGATTTCGTAAAGGTCGGCATCGGCGGCGGGTCCATCTGCATTACCCGGGAAACGAAGGGGATTGGCCGCGGACAGGCGACATCTTTGATTGAAGTCTGCCAGGCAAGGGATGAATACTATGAACGGACGGGTGTGTATGTGCCGGTCTGCTCTGACGGCGGCATCGTCTATGATCATCACATCACGCTGGCGCTGGCGATGGGAGCTGATTTTGTCATGCTGGGCCGTTATTTTGCCCGCTTCGATGAGTCTCCTACGCAGAAGCGTACAGTGGGCGGCACTGTGGTGAAGGAATACTGGGGGGAAGGTTCAAACCGTGCGCGTAACTGGGCCAGATATGATTTGGGCGGGGACAAAAAACTCCAGTTTGAGGAAGGCGTGGATTCTTATGTTCCTTATGCAGGATCGCTTAAGGAAAATGTGGCTAAAACCTGCAGCAAGGTGAGGGCTACGATGTGCAACTGCGGCGCGCTCACGATTGCCGAACTCCAGAAGAAAGCGAAGCTTACGCTGGTTTCCGCGACTTCCATCGTGGAGGGCGGCGCTCATGATGTCATCCGCAAGGAAAAAGAAAGCAATAACGGTTAAGGGCGGTCTTGGAACCGTACCGTTCTTATACGGGAAATGGTGTACAAAAGGTTCTATACTTAACATTCAATCAATAAAAGTGTTTTAGTATTTCCCTTGACAGTGAAAATATTTCATCATATAATTGACATCACAAACAAAAACCAAGGACTGTGAACGGGAAACGTATCTGACAGGTTCGTCATAGAGAGTCGGGAGTGGTGGGAACCGATACGAAAGCAGGTGCCTGCTCGCCCGGGAGTTCCGAGGATGAATGAAGTAATCATCGGCGTTACCCGCGTTAAGGGAATACAGGCAATGATCGGGACAGGGAATATGGCGGTCCATGGTATAGAGAGCCGGCGGAGGGTGCAAGCCGGTACATTCCGTTATTTTTTATCACCTGAGAGCTCCGTTTTTGAAATAAGTAAAAAATGGCGTTTATCCACGTTACGGATGAAGGATTAAGAGTATAATGTAGGGTGGTACCGCGATTGTTCGCCCCTATCTTCAGCAATGAAGGTGGGGGCTTTTCTGTTATCGGGAGACGCTGCCTCTTTTCCTTTAAAAGTGATAAATACAGGGTGGTACCGCGGAGATTTCCGCCCCTGCTGCATCGGTGTCTTGCCGTGCGGCAGGGGCGGTTTTTAATCCTTTTATGTATGGTTTTTGTAAAGTTTTGCCTGAGGTTTGGGCAAGGAAATATTTCTCAAGAAGGGGGAAAGTCATCGTGTTTTTTCAACAGCTTGTCAACGGTCTGACGCTGGGAAGCGCTTATGCGGTTATTGCTATCGGATATACTCTGGTCTTCGGGGTATTGAATATCGTGAATATGGCGCATGGCGGAATTTTCATGATAGGCGCTTATATCGGCCTGCTTCTGGTAACGGAAGCGGGAATGAATATTTTCCCTGCATTGGCCGGCGCCATGATCGGGGGCGCGGTTCTGGGGTACGGGCTGGAGCTGCTGGCGCTTCGTCCGCTTCGTAAGCATAAGGCGACGCATCTGGCGCCGCTTATCAGTACGATCGGCGTATCCACATTTCTTGAAAGTGTGGCGCTTATGGTCTGGGGGCCGCAGACCCGTTCGTTCCCGTCTGCGTTCGGCAATGAACTGATGGATATGGGAGTCTTTAAAATTTCCGGTATCCAGATTATCAGCTTGGGGACGGCAGTGGTGCTCATGGTTCTTCCGGACGAAGGTGGGCAAGGCGATCCGGGCGACTTCGGAAAATGCGGAGACGGCCGGTCTTCTTGGAATCAATACGGGCCGTATCATTACGTTGACGGTGATGCTGGCTTCTGCCCTCGGTGCAGCGGCAGGCGTACTGATCGGACTTTCTTTCAATGCGATTGAACCGACGATGGGGACATCAATGGGGCTGAAAGGGCTGGCGGTGCTCATCATGGGCGGTCTCGGCAATGTGGAAGGCGCCATGGCAGGCGGTTTCATTCTCGGCATCGCCGAAGTATTCAGCGTGGCTTACGGTACTTCTTCTTATCGTGACGCGGTGGCCTTCGGCCTTATCATTTTGATTCTGTTCATTCGTCCGGAAGGACTTTTTGCGAAAGCGGGGAAGGGAGGAAGGCCGTAATGGAAGATTTGCTGAATGGATATTTTCTGCAGGTTCTCACCTTTGTCTGCATCAATATTATTCTTGCCATGACGATTTACATGACGCTCTGCACGGGCATCCTTTCTTTGGGGAATGCCGGGCTGATGAGTTTCGGTGCGTATACGTCCGCCATTCTGACAGCGCAGTACCACGTACCTATGCCCGTAGGGATTTTCCTTGGCGGTGTCATGGCGGTTCTTGTGGCTCTGGTTATCGGACTGCCGACGATCCGTCTCCGCGGGCTGTATCTGGCGATTGCCACGTTGGGGTTCGGTGAAGTGGTCCGAGTCATCGCCTTGAATCTGGAAATCACTCACGGCGCACTCGGCTATTCGGGGATTCCTTCCATGGGAAGTGTCCTTTCCGATTATGCAAGCGACTGGGGGCTCCTGGATGCTTTGGAAATAGATTCACAGACGGGCGGACAGCTTCTTGTGTGTCTGGTGCTGCTGGTTTTGACGGTTCTGATTATTTCCTTCTGGTACCGGCTGGAACATTCCCGCATCGGCCGCGCCATGGCAGCCGTGAAGGCCGATGAGTACGCTGCTTCTCTGTCGGGAATCAATGTAGTGTATTACAAAATGATGGGATTTCTCTTCAGCGCGTTTTTTGCGGGAGTGGCGGGCGCTTTGTACGCTCATGTCACATTCTTTATCAGTCCGACGGATTTCTCGTGGCATCGTGTAGTGGATATGCTTCTCTATACAGTTTTCGGCGGCAGCAATGTCATGTGGGGGCCTGTCCTCGGCGCGGCAGTGCTTACTATCGTTCCCGAATCGCTCCGTTCCCTGGCGGAATACAGGGATATCATCTACGGCATGATGCTTGTGGCACTCATGGCTTTCCGTCCGGACGGCATTCTTTCTTATGACGCGGTGAAGTGGATCGGTTCGCTTTTCGGCAAAAAGAAAGCCGTTCCCGTGGAAGGAGGAGAAAAGTGATGCTTCTTGAAATGCAGAATGTGGTGAAGCGTTTTGGCGGTCTTACGGCGGTATCGAATATGTCCTTCCATGTGGAGAAAGGGGAAATATTCGGTGTCATCGGGCCAAACGGCGCCGGTAAAACAACGATTTTCAACCTGATCACAGGCGTGTATCCGGTTTCTGAAGGGGATATCCTTTTTGACGGACAGTCGATCAGTGGGAAGAAACCCTATCAGATTATCAATGGGGGTATCGCCCGTACGTTCCAAAATATCCGTCTTTTCACGGGGATGACAGTGCTGGAGAATATTCTTGTCGGACAGCATGACCATTTAAAAGCAGGATTCCTTGCCAGTATCCTCCACACAGGTGCACAGAAGAAAGAAGAAAAAGAAGCGCGAAAGGAAGCGATGGAACTGCTCTGCTTTGTGGGGCTGGAACAGGATGCAGACCGCCCTGCCACGGAACTGCCCTACGGCAAGCAGAGAAAGCTGGAAATCGCGCGTGCTCTTGCCGCCCATCCGAAACTTATCCTCCTGGATGAACCGGCAGCAGGCATGAATGACAGCGAAACGGCAGCTCTTACGGAACTCATCCGTGGAATTCGTGAAACCTATAAAACGACCATTATTTTGATTGAGCATGATATGCACCTTGTGATGACTCTCTGCGACCGCCTGATTGTCGTCAACTTCGGCGAAAAACTGGCGGAAGGCGTTCCCGAAGAAGTACAGAATGATCCTGCCGTTATTGAGGCTTATCTCGGAAAGGAGGATGAATAATGCTGCTTACGCTTAAGAATATTGTCGCCGGCTATGGAAATATCACGGCGCTGAAAGGCATCAGCCTCTCTGTTCCCGAAGGGAAAATCGTGACCCTTATCGGAGCGAACGGCGCGGGAAAGTCCACCACGATGAAAACCATCATGGGACTCATGAAACCCTCGGAAGGGGAGATCCTTTTCAAAGATAAATCCATCACGGGACAAAAGTCGTTCCATATCGTAAATGCCGGTGTAGTCCTTGTGCCGGAAGGGCGGCAGATCCTTCAGAACATGACCGTCCGTGAAAATCTGGAACTCGGTGCATGCCAGAGAAAGGATAAGGCAGAAATCAGGGAAGATATGGTGAAAGTCTTCCAGCGTTTTCCCCGGCTGCTGGAAAGGGAAAAACAATTTGGCGGCACCCTTTCCGGCGGAGAACAGCAGATGCTCGCCATTGCCCGTGCCATGATGGCAAGACCGCAGCTCATGCTTCTTGATGAACCATCCATGGGGCTGGCGCCTCTTGTCGTCCAGCAGATTTTTGATGTCATCAAGGATATCAATAAAATGGGGACAACGGTTCTTCTTGTAGAACAGAATGCACGAAAAGCACTGCAGATTGCTGACTATGCTTATGTCATGGAAACGGGAAAAATCGTTATGGAAGGACCGGCTGCGGAAGTGGCGGGGAACCCCGACGTCATGGCGGCCTATCTCGGCGGGAAAAAGAAATAATTTCCAATATCGGATGAACCGATAACAGATTGCGGCTCATGTTTTTGATTTCTCTCTGCTGTCCGGCGCAGCCGGTCGGAAGTGCCTGACAGGGGAATGAATGAAATGTAAAAAGCTTCTCACAGAACATGGAGTATATCCTGAACGTGAGAAGCTTTTTTGCGCTTTTATATAAAGAGATCTCGGTCAAGTATATTTTGCGGTTTCCTCACCACAGGTACAGATCCTTCACGTTCGCTTTCGGATGACGATTAACGTTTCCCTCATTATGACATTTTCCGTTCTCCATTGTTAGAGTGACGTGCTTTCCCCCAATTGTCATTCTGACCTTTCGCGTCACTCCCTCAAGCCAGTATCCTCCGTCCGGCTTCGCCGGCC
>OHTT01000392.1_pt1 | contig 19456 bp, 16 predicted proteins | sample 1579001 | NCBI WGS metagenome assembly OHTT01 (sample SAMEA3879606, study PRJEB24766) | human gut metagenome | biome: human-associated habitat; feature: feces | place: USA | collected 1985/1987
TTCCTCCTCCGGCGGTGGCGGCGGCGGTGGTGGCAGCGGTGCCGCTGTCCTCATCGGCGTGGGCGCAGCAGCGGCCATCACGGCAGGCGTTATTATGATGTCCCCCGTTGACGTCAAGGGCCGCGTCGTGCTGGCCGACCAGGCCGCCGTGCCGGGCGCGAAGATCTCGCTCCTGCGCGAAGGCAAGGTCGTGGCGCAGACCACCGCCGACGAGAACGGCAGCTTTGCCCTCAAGGCAAAGCGCGGCAATTATGAGCTGACGGTGGCCTACACCGACGCCAACGGCCAGCTCATCCACAAGACCACCAACATCAAAGCCCCCGCAAAAGACCTCACAGTGACCTTCTAAGACCCTACAGACAGCAAAAGCCCCGCAGGACGTAAAAAATCCTGCGGGGCTTTTCTGCGTTATCTCAGGGCTTCTCAGTACCGCTCCACGCCGTCCTTGGTGACGAGGGCGTAGACCAGCGGGGCTTCCTCGGGCTTTTCAGGGCCGTAGACGAGGCCGCTGCGGTACTCGGCGGCGGCAGCGTCGAACTTATCCGCCGCGCCGTAGAAAGTGGCGAGGCTCTCGCCCTTGTGGACGTAGTCGCCGCGCTTCTTGTGGAGGGTGATGCCGGCGGCGAAGTCCAGCGGGTCGCCCTTCTTCTGACGGCCTGCGCCCAGCAGAACGCTGGCAGAGCCGATCTTCTCGGCGTCGTTGGTGACGATGTAGCCGTCCTCTTCGGCCAGCAGCTCATAGCTGGCGGCGGGCTTCTCGAAGAGGCTGTAGTCGTCCAGAACGCGGGTATCGCCGCCCTGAGCCGCGAACATCTCCTTGCACTTTGCATAGGCAGAGCCGTCCGCGATGACAGCCTCGGCCATGGCGCGGCACTCGGCGGGAGACCCCTTATCGGCCAGCACCAGCATATTCGCAGCCAGCTGCAGGCAGACCTCGGTCAGGTCGGCGGGGCCGCGGCCCTTGAGCACGTCCATGCTCTCCATGACCTCGAGGCTGTTGCCGATGTTGTGGCCCAGCGGGGTGTCCATGTCGGTGATCATCGCAGCGACGCGGCGGCCATGATGGGTGCCGATGGAGACCATCAGCTTGGCCAGCTCGATGCTCTGGTCCACGGTCTTCATGAACGCACCGGTACCGGTGGTGACGTCCAGCAGGATAGCGTCGGAGCCGGAGGCCAGCTTCTTGGACATGATGCTGGACGCGATGAGAGGGATGCAGCTGACGGTCGCGGTGACGTCGCGGAGGGCGTACATCTTCTTATCTGCCACGGCGATGCCCTCGCTCTGGCCGATGACCGACAGACCGATGCGGTTGACCTGTGCAAAGAACTCTTCCTGCGTCAGGGCCGTCCTGGTGCCAGGCACGCTCTCCATCTTGTCGATGGTGCCGCCGGTATGGCCGAGGCCGCGGCCGCTCATCTTGGCGATTTTGACGCCGCAGGCCGCCACGATGGGCGCGATGACCAGCGTGGTCTTGTCGCCCACGCCGCCGGTGGAATGCTTGTCCACCTTGATGCCCGGGATGGGCGAAAGGTCTACCATGACGCCGCTGTGGGCCATCACATCGGTCAGCTCAGCAGTCTCCTCGTCGGTCATGCCGCGCAGATAAACTGCCATCATCCAGGCCGCCATCTGGTAATCGGCCACCTCGCCGCTGACGAAGCCGTTGACGATGGCTTCCAACTCCTCGCGGCTGTGGGTGCCGCCGTCCCGTTTCTTGGCGATCAAATCGTAAATGCGCATAAGGTCACGCTCCTAAATAATATTCTCCGCCGACGGCCCGGGCCGCGCTGCCCCGCCTCCGGCAATCGTATGACATTGTAATTCAAGTATAGCAAATTTTCCCGCAAAAGCAAGCGCTGTTTTGTGGAATCTGTTGAAAAAGAAGCAAAAAGGGCGCAGCCGCCCGGAAAAGCAGCTGCGCCCGGAAAATACGCTCGAATCAGCGGGAACCCTTGTCGTAGGGGATGCCCTCGGCCTTGGGGGCCATGCTGTTCTTGGACGTGAAGGCCAGGATGACCATGGACGCCACGAACGGCATCATGTTGTAGATGTTGCTGGACCAGTGCAGCTGTGCCAGGAAGGTGGAATCTGCAATGTTGGCCAGGCTCTTGAACACGGCAAAGAACATGGCAGCCCCAAAGATGTGGAAGGGCTTCCACTGGCCGAAGATCATAACGGCCAAGGCCAGGAAGCCTGCACCGGCCACGCCGACCTCGAAGTTCCAGGTCTGGACGGGAGGCACGATATAGGCCAGACCGCCGATCGCACCCAGAGCGCCCGAGATGACGACACCGGCATAGCGCATCTTGTAGACGTTGATGCCCACCGAGTCGGCTGCCTGGGGGTGCTCACCGCAGGCCCGCAGACGCAGGCCGAAGCGGGTCTTGTACAGCACGATGTAGCTGATGATGAGCAGTGCGATGCCCAGCGGGACAAAGATGCTCAGCTCCAGACCGCCGATGCTGAACAGGAAGGGCTTGTTGGAGTAGTTCAGCTTGGCGCTGCCGCTGTCGCTGAAGTGCTTGGAGATGACCACAGCCACCGCCGTCGCCAGCAGGTTCAGGGCCGTGCCGCCGATGGTCTGGTCCGCTTTCAGATTGATGGACGCGAAGGCCAGCAGCAGGCTGTAGACCATGCCGGCGATAGCCGCCACCAGCACAGCGATGAGCACGGTGGCGAAAGCCGGCATGCTCGCGGGCAGCATGGTGAGGGTGAGGACACCCGCCACACCGCCGATGACCATGATGCCTTCCAGTGCGATGTTGATGATGCCGGAGTGCTCACTGAACATACCGCCCAGAGCGACCAGCATCAGCACGATGCCATACAGCAGAGTATACTTGATGAGAAGCAGCATATTACTTGCCCTCCTTCTTGGTTTCGGTCTTAGCAGGGGCAGGCTCTGCATTCACGTTGGTCTTGTCCGCATTCTTGAACAGCATGGAGTGGATCTTGCCACGGAACAGCATGGAGAATGCGCACAGGTAGATGATGATACCGCTGATCAGGTCGGAGATCTCGGTGGGGTAATACTTGGTGGACAGGAAAGAGCCGCCGACCGAGATGTGGGAGATGAAGATCGCGGAGAAGATGGTGCCGATGGGGTTGGAGCTTGCCAGCAGGGCCACAGAGATGCCGTTGAAGCCCATGGTCGGCAGGCTGGTGGAGTTCAGCGGGTTCCACTGAGAGACGTTGGACAGGTAGTAGAGGCCGGCGCCGAAGCCTGCCAGAGCGCCTGCAATGGCCATGGAGAGGATGATGTTCTTCTTCTCGTTGATGCCGGCGTAGCGGGCGGCGCTCTTGTTCAGGCCGACGGCCTTCAGCTCATAGCCAAAGGTGGTCTTGTTCAGGATGACCCAGATCAGAATGGCGACTGCCGCGGCGAGGAAGATCGCGATGGTGGTGCTGTTGGTCTGGAACATCTTGTTCAGGCCGAAGTCCGGGATGAGCGCCTTGGACAGCTCAGCGTTCTTGCCGAGGTTCAGGGTACGGGTGTTGCGCACGTCGTACATGGGGCCGGTGCCGTTCTGGTAGATAAGCTCATTGACCAGATACAAACCGATCCAGTTGAACATGATGGAGGTGATGACCTCGTTGATGTTGAAGTAAGCCTTGAAGAAGCCGGGGATAGCGCCCCAGATGCCGCCGAGGATGGTGGCGACGATCAGGCAGACATACCAGGGCATCTTGAGCATGATGGCACAGTAGAGTGCGCCGTAAGCGCCCAGCGTGTACTGACCGGCAGCACCGATGTTGAACAGGCCGGTCTTGAAGGCGAAGGCCACGGACAGACCGGTCATGATGAGGGGCGCCGCGTTGGCCAGCTCCTTGCCGACGCCGTAAGGAGCATCATGGAAGCCGCCCTTGAGGATGCGGACAAAGCCGTCGCCCCATGCGTGGGCCGGGTTGATGGCCAGCAGCACGAAAAAGCCCACAGCCATGCCGATGACGATGCACAGCAGAGCGGCCAGCACACTGGTGATGGAGTTGTTGAGGTTGCTGTGGGAAAGTTTTTTCTTGTCCATTTGTTACTTAGTCTCCTTTCCCTGCTTGCGTGCGCCGGCCATGTAGAGACCCAGCTCCTGCACCGTGGTGGTCTTGGGGTCGAACTCGCCCACGATCTCGCCCTCGTACATGACGAGGATGCGGTCGGACAGGTTCATGACCTCATCCAGCTCGAGGCTGACCAGCAGGACAGCTTTGCCCCTGTCGCGCTCGGCGACGATCTGGCTGTGGATGTATTCGATAGCGCCGACATCCAGGCCGCGGGTGGGCTGAACAGCCACCAGAAGCTTGGGGTCTTTGTCGATCTCGCGGGCGATGATGGCCTTCTGCTGGTTGCCGCCGGACATGCTGCGCACGATGGTGGAGCTGCCCTGACCGCTGCGGACGTCGTACTGAGCGATGAGCTTATCGGAGTACTCGCGGACTTTATCGGACTGGATGAAGCCGCCCTTCTGGAACTCGGGCTGCCAGTAGCGCTGGAGCACCATGTTGTTCTCGAGGCTGTAATCCAGCACCAGACCGTGCTTGTGGCGGTCTTCGGGGATGTGGCTCATGCCGTCCCTAGAGCGCTGGCGGATGCTCTCGCGGGTGATGTCCTTGCCGTCCAGCGTGATCTTGCCGCCCGACAGTTTTTCGAGACCGGTGAGTCCGTAAATGAACTCAGTCTGGCCGTTGCCCTCGATGCCCGCCAGACAGACGATCTCGCCTGCGCGGACCTGGAAGGTGACGTCCTTGACGGAGTCCTTCTTGCGCTGGTCGTTGTGGATGGTGACGCCCTCCACGTCCAGCACGACATCGCCCGGGTGAGCGGGCTTTTTATCGACCTGAAGCTGGACGTCACGGCCGACCATCATGCGGGAAAGCTCTTCCTTGGTGGTGTCCTTGATGTCCACGGTACCCATATACTTGCCCTTGCGCAGGACGGTGCAGCGGTCGGCGACCGCCATGATCTCGTTGAGCTTGTGGGTAATAAAGAGGATGGACTTGCCCTCCTTCTTGAACCCGCGCATGATCTCCATCAGCTCGTCGATCTCCTGCGGAGTCAGCACAGCGGTGGGCTCGTCGAAGATGAGGATCTCATTGTCGCGGTAGAGCATCTTCAAAATCTCCACGCGCTGCTGCATACCCACCGAAATATCACTGATGAGCGCATCGGGGTCAACACGCAGGCCGTACTTCTCGCTCAGGGCCACGACCTTCTTGCGGGCCTCGGCCTTCTGCAAAAAGCCCAGCTTGTTGGGCTCCACGCCCAGAATGATGTTGTCCAGCACGCTGAAGCACTCCACCAGCTTGAAGTGCTGGTGGACCATGCCGATGCCCAGTGCGTTTGCATCGTTGGGGTTGCGGATGGCGACCTCCTTGCCATTCTTGCGGATCTGACCAGCCTCCGGCTGGTACAGGCCGAACAGCACGCTCATCAGGGTGCTTTTACCTGCGCCGTTCTCGCCCAACAGGGCATGGACCTCACCTTTGCGCAGCTGCAGGGTAATGTCGTCGTTTGCCTTGATGCCCGGGAACTCCTTGGTGATGTGGAGCATCTCGATCACAAAATCCTCTGCCAATCTGCTCACTCTCCTTTCGTGTCCAAGCGACACTTATACTATTCTAATGCCCATTATACCGTATTTTTGCTGTTTTGCACACTTCTTTTTGAAAATTTAGTGTTTTGCCATATCATAAGTATCACTTTTGTGCATTTTGACGAACATTCCTTCCTCGTCTTGAAAAAAGCACACAAAAAAGGCGGGACGCCCTTTGCAAAGCGCCCCGCCCGGGAAGTTTCTGATTACTGGATGTAGTTGACGGTGGTGAACTCGCTGACGGTGGGCTTGGTGCTGTCGTCAGAGCTGTTGTCCACAGTGATCTCGCCGCTCTTGATCTTGTTCTTCAGAGCCTCGTACTCGTCGGTGGTGAAGGTCTTGAAGTTCCAGCTGTCAGCATCGGTGGGCAGGCCGACGTAGTCGCCGTCCTCCAGACCGAAATTGCCGTTGGAAGCAGCGATGTTGCTCCAATCGCCTGCCTCGATGTCGGACAGAGCGGTGTTGACAGCCTCAGACAGGCCCTTCATGGCAGAGGTGATGAACGGGTTGTAGGCATAGGTGCCGTCAGCCACGCCGTTTGCGCCGATGTAGTTCTGGTCAACGTCCACGCCGATGACGTAGCCGTTGTTCTTCAGAGCAGCCTCCACAGCGGAGGTGTAGATGCCGCCGCCGCAGGCAAACACGACCTGAGTGCCGTTGGAGTACCAGCCCTCCATACGGGAGGTGATGTTGGCATCGCCGTAGAACTGGCCGCCGTAGAAGTAGTTGATCTCGATGTTCTGGCCCAGCTCCTGTGCGGCAGCATCAGCGCCCTGCACGAAGCCGTAGCCGTAACGGATGACAGCGGGCACAGCCATGCCGCCCAGGAAGCCCAGCTTGGTCTTGCCGTCCTTAACGACAGCGTAGCCGGCCAGATAACCTGCCTGCTCCTCCTTGAAGGTGATGCAGTAGCAGTTTGCGGGGATGGCGTCGGTGCCGATGTCGCCCTGGGTGACGTCGATGGCGATGAACTTGACATCGGGGTACTGGTCAGCAGCCCATGCCAGAGAAGCGCCGTACAGGTAGCCGACGCAGACGATCACGTCTGCACCGTCGTTGACAGCCTGACGGATCATGGTCTCACGATCCTCATCAGAAGCGTCAGCCTCGGGGATGTAGTACTGGCAGTCATCGCCCATGTAGCCGGAAACAGCGGTCCAGCAGGCCTGGTTGAAGCTCTCATCGTCGATGGTGCCGGTGTCGCAGGTCAGAGCGACCTTCACGATCTTCTCGCCGCCCTCAGCGGTGGAAGCGGCTGCGCTGGTGGAGGCAGCTGCAGAGGAAGCAGTGGAAGAGGAAGAACCGCCGCAGGCAGTCAGAGCAGCGGCAGCAGCAGCGGCGCCAGCCACTGCCAGGAAGTTACGACGAGAAATCATCATAATGAAAACTCTCCTTTTATTTTAATTAACCGCGTTTTGTTGACGAAATGTGCGCACTTGCACATTTACTGGCTCAAGTATAGCGGGAAGAAGCGGCAGATGCAAGCCTTTTCCGATTACAAAACATTTACAAATATTTTATCAAAATTGTAAAAAAATCATACTTATCCCGGAAAATCCGCTCCGCCCGGCCTTTTTCGCGCAGCTGTGTTCAGTCTTCCACGGCCTTGTTGCCTGCCACGTTGGAGGGACCGAAGCCGAAGGGCAGCAGCTCGTCCATGCTGCGCTCGATGAAATCGTCCGGGCTTTTTGCCATGATGACATTCAGCTCCGGGCCGCCGAACTCGAACAGCGCCTGACGGCAGACGCCGCAGGGCGAGGTGATCTGCTTGTTGACTTCGCCCCGGCGCGCACCCACCACGGCGATGTCGGTGAACCTGGTCACGCCCTCGGCCACAGCCTTGAACAGGGCCGTCCGCTCGGCGCAGCTGGTGGGGGTAAAGGCGGCATTCTCCACGTTGCAGCCGGTGAAGATGCGGCCATCCTCGGCGCGCAGGGCAGCGCCCACCATAAAGTCGCTGTAAGGCACGTAAGCCCTCTCCCTGGCCGCAAGGGCCATCCGGATGAGCTCCTGCTTTTCTTCCAGAGTCAGTTTTGTCATAGTCGGTTCTCCTTTTTGCAATTTGTAGATATAGCGTTCTTCGTCCTGCGGGACGAAGCCAATGGATTCAAACATTTTCTGCGACTGGGTATTGAAGGAATAGATGTGCGCGAAGCACTCCGCCAAGCCCCTTTCCCGAGCCAGCTCCAGCATTTTTTCGATGACCTTCCGCCCGATGTGTTTATTCTGGTACTCCTTGCAGATGACGATGGCCAGCTCGCCGGTCGTCCGCAGGCTGACGTCACCACAAAGCACACCCCGATACTCGATATAAAACAGTTCCCCGTGTGTGTCCAGATAATGATACATCCGCTTCAGCAGTGGCAAATCATAAACGAAGTCCCTGTTATCTACCTGTTTGCAGAGCTGTGCATCCTGATACCACGCAAGTGCTGTATCGTAGGCCGGATAATACGGAACAAGCCGGATGTTCCCCTCCACAGAAATCGGACTGCGCACCATGTTCACCGTTTCTCTGTTCATCGGCCTCATTCCCTTCTGTGTCGTACATTCTTCTGTGTCGTGTATTTAAGTATAAATCATTCTTTTAAGAAGTGCAAGCAAAGCCGCCGCCTCTGCGTCGAAAAAGAGGGCCGCTGCAACCACAGCGGCCCTCTTTGATCCAAAAAGCTCTTAGTACTCCGCGCCCAGTGCGACCTTCATCATATCGGTGAAGCTCTTCTGGCGCTGCTCTGCGGTGGTGATCTCCGGGGAGACAAAGCTGTCGGAGATGGTCAGCAGGCAGGCGGCGTTCTTGCCCAGCACCTCGGCGTTGGCGAACAGAGCAAAGCTCTCCATCTCCACGCAGAGGCAGCCGCGCTCGTCGCGCAGCAGCTCCCAGTAGGTGGGCTTTGCGTCGGAGGGCTGACGGTAGAAAACATCGGAGGAGTGGATGTTGCCCTCGATGAGCTTGATGCCCTGCTTCCTGGCGGAGGCGCGCAGCTTATCATTCAGAGTCTCGCTGGGGAAGGTGATGTCGTGGTCGTTGCCGCTCTGGACGCGGGCATAGTTGGACTCACTGACCGCACCGGCAGCCAGCACGGTGTCGAACAGCTTGGCGTCGGCAGTGTAGCTGCCGGCGGAGCCGATGCGGATGATGTTGTCCACATCGTAGAACTTGAACAGCTCGTAGGAATAGATGCCGATGGAGGGCATCCCCATGCCGCTGCCCATCACGCTGATGGGACGGCCCTCGTAGGTGCCGGTGAAGCCCAGCATCCCGCGGACGCCCGTCACCTGACGGACATCCTTCAGGAAGGTGTCAGCAATGAACTTTGCGCGCAGGGGGTCGCCCGGCATCAGGACAGTCTTTGCGAAATCGCCCTTTTCGGCGCTGATGTGAGGAGTAGCCATAATAATTATCTCCTTTTTATGAATTTTATCTAGGCAGCGGAGTCCGCCGCCTTGCGTTACCCAAAAGCTTTTTTCATTCCGCCGAATGTCAGCCGACATGCCATAGCCTCCCCTTTTTAGAGGAGGTGGCGCGCCGCAGGCGTGACGGAGAGGTTTATTTCTTCCCCGGGAATACGTTCTGCGGGGGAATGTACGAACCATTGAGACGTATCTCGAAGTGGCAGTGGTTGCCGGTGGAACGGCCCGTGCTGCCCAGATAGCCGATGAGCTGGCCCTGCTTGACGGTCTGGCCCGCGCTGACGGTCAGGGACAGGCAGTGTGCATACACAGAGCTGTATCCGCCGCCGTGGTTGATGATGACCGAGTAGCCATAGCCCGTACCTGCACCGGCCTTGTTGTAACCCGCCTTTGCGACGGTGCCGCCTGCGGAGGCGTAGATGGGCGTACCGGCCGGGGCGCAGATGTCCACGCCCTTGTGGCGTCCGCCGTACCAGCGCGAGCAGTAGCGGTAGTTCGGCACAGGCCAGATGAACCGGCCGCTGCCGGTGATGTACTTGGTGCTGGAAGTCACCTTCTTGGTGCCTTCGACCACCTTCTTGTTCACCGGCTCCTTGATGACCTCGGTGGAAAGCACGCTCTGGTCCACAAGGATATTCTTGGTGTCGTAGACGTTCTGGAGGGTCACACGGCGCAGACCGTTCTCGCCCTCCTGGAGCACCTTGGTGGTTCCCTTCGTATATTCGTTGGATCTTGTCGTCTCGGTGGAGAATGCGATCTCTTCCTCACGGGTCTCGATGCGGGTGATGCGCACCTCAAGGCCAGCCTCTTCTTTGGTGATGACGAGGTGGTCGCCCTCAAGGATGCTGGACGTCTCGCTCAGCGGCTCACCCTTGAACTCCGGGTTGAGGGCGCACAGCTCACGGAAGGTCAGGTCATTGTTATGTGCGATGGACCAGAGGGTGTCGCCCGCCTTGACGGTGTAGACCTTCTGAGCCTGCTTCACGCCCACCAGCTCCTGCCGGACGGTCTCAAAATCCTGCAAGCCTTCCTTGAAGTAGAGGCCGTCTTCCAGCGTGACCTGCTTGTTGAAGCCCACGCTCACATCGGGGCCGTTCTCTTCTTCCTCGTAGGGGTCGAGCATGGCGGCGAGGTAATCCCGCAGCGCGTTGCCGTCACTGCACACTGCCGTCAACTCGCCGTCCAGATAAAGAGCCGTGCCTTCGCTGATCTGGTCGCCGGCGCTCTGGATGATGGCGTTTGCCATCTCGTTTTCGTCCATCATGTGGTGGGCGATGGCGAGGGTGTAGCTCGGCTCGATGGTCCACTCGGTCTTGTCGGTGCCGGCGTAGCTGATACGCTCCATCACGTCCTCGCGGGCCGTGTTGAAGACGTCCTCATTCGCCACATAGCCCACGGTTTCGCCGTTGACCCGGACGGCCAGTGCATAAGGCTGGTGGATGACATATTGGAACACTGCCGCGCCCAGCGCCAGTGCGCAGATGGGCAGGGCATACATCGCCATGCGGGGCAGCAGACTGAGGTTGCGGCGGACGCCGTTTTTGAAGTAGTGGACGCTGGCCTCAAATGCTGCACCGAAGCCCTGCTCCCTGCGGATGCGGTGGGCATGGATGAGAAGGGACACGGTGCCCTTCGCAAACAGCACGATGGGGCCAAACAGGTCTTTGGCCACCTGCGCTGCGCCGGGGAACGCCGTCTCCGCCAGAGCCTTCGCAAAGCGGCGGATGCATCCAGCAGCCCAGAGAGCGGCGTACTTGACGGCACGTCCCACCCGCACGGCAGCATACTCCGCGCCAAAGCCCAGTGCGTAGAGCACTGCGCCAACGCGCAATACCAGCTTCGACGAGCGCAGCTTCCGGGAGACATTGTCCAGCCGGTGTCTGCGGCGGCGATACCGCCGGTGGCGGCGCAGCAGACGGACGCACTGGAGCTGCGCCCAAAGCGAGCGCAGCTTTGCGCGGAAGCCGGTGTGCCGCGGCGCACCGGCTGGCTCGTCCTGCCGCGTTTCAGTTGTTTTATCTTCCAGCAAAAAGGATGCTCCTTCCTGTATCTTCAGGAGATTCTGATTTGTCTCTTTTCTCTGTTATCGACACGCTGCCGCATCAGGACAGTTTTTTTGACAAGAATAACTCTATTTATTATACACCCTGCCGGCGCCGAAACAAGCATTGACACAGAATTTGGGCTTAGCTTTCACTTACTTTTCACGAAATACACAAACTCAGTCAAAAAGGGCTGCCATATCCTCCGGCAGCGGGCTTTCCACCGTCACCGGCCTCAGGGTCGTCTCGTCCACCGGCACTTCGATGCGGATGCCGTCCGGCATCGGCTCGCAGCGCGGCACCCAGAACGTCTGTTTTGCGCAGTGGAGCGCCTGCCGCCCGATGCGCGCCTGGCTCCCGCCGTAGAGGTCATCTCCGGCCAGCGGGTGGCCGATGGATGCAAAATGTACCCGTATCTGGTGGGTCCGGCCCGTCACCGGGACGCAGGCCGCGAGGCTCAGGCCGTTTTCGGCTTTCAATATGGTATATTCCGTCCGGCTGGGTTTGCCGTCGGGGGTGACGCACCGCCCGATGATGCTCTCCCCCTGCCGCCCGATGGGGGCGTCGATGACGCCCGGCCCGAGGGGAAGCTCTCCTTCTGCAACGGCGTAGTAGAGCTTTTCCACCCGCTGAGCCAGCAGCGGGGCGGCGTAACCATTCTGAGCCGCCAGCACGAGGCCGCTGGTGTCCTTGTCGATGCGGTTCACCGGGCGGAAAACGGGGCTTCTGCCCTGACGCAGCGCCCAGGCGGCATAGCCGTTCGCCAGCGTATCCAGCGGGTAATTCAGGGTAGGATGCACCGCGAGATGGGGCGGCTTTTCCACCACGAGGGCGAAAGCGTCCTCGTAGACCACATCCACCGGGATGTCGTCCTGCGGCGCAACGCCCTCCCCCTCCGGCGGCAGTTCAAAGGAGATGACCTGCCCGGCCTCCACCCGGCGGTTGGCCAGGACGGGGGCGCCGTCGGCAAAAAAGCCGCTGCCCCGGAATTTCACGGCCCGGGACAGGTCGGTGGAGACACTGCACCTGCGCAGAAAACCGCGCAGCAGCATCCCGTCCGCCTCGGGCGGGACTTTGAAATAAAGCTTCATCTTCCCACCTCCAGCGCGGGCAACATATAAGATAAGTATAGCAAAATTCTCTTTCTCTTGCAAATCTTGTTTTTTTATGGTATCATGAGGAGCGGAAAACGAGTGGAACATACGGCGGCGGGGCGGCTTTGACCGCTCTGAGGAAAGTCCGGGCCTCACAGAGCACGGTAACTGCTAACGGCAGCCGAGGGTGACCTCAGGGAAAGTGCAACAGAAAGGAAACCGCCGCAGCAATGCGGTAAGGATGAAAGGGCGAGGTAAGAGCTCACCAGCGCATGGGTGACTATGCGGCTTTGTAAACCCTACCGGAAGCAACGCCTATATGGGACGTACAGCGCTGCTCGCGTGTCCCGAAGGCGGCACGAACCTGTCAGCAATGGCAGGTCTAGACAGATCGTCGTTTAATACAGAACCCGGCTTACGGTCTATCTCGTTTTCCATCTTTTGTTTTCAGCGCTGTCTGCGGTGTGCAGGCAGCGTTTTTCGTTTCTTTAACCACACTGTCACTTTTCGTTTGGGCCGGTTTGTGGTATACTGAACAAAACCCCGCAGCGCACGTCTCCGCCGGGGCCTTAATCCAACAGACAGGATGTGAAATCCTCCGATGAAAGATGGTTTTTTAAAGGCAGCCGCCTTCTCCCCCGCCCTGCGGGTGGCGGACTGCACCTATAACGCCCAGCAGATCCTTGCCGACGTGCAGGCAGCCGCCGCGCGCGGGGTCAAGCTGGCCGTGTTCCCGGAATTCTGCCTCACCGGCTACACCTGCGGCGATCTGTTCCTGCAGCACACGCTGCAGACCGGTGCGCTGGATGCCCTGCAGACCGTGCTGGACGGCACCCGGACGCTGGACACCGTCGTGCTGGTGGGCCTGCCGCTGCTGATACACGGCAAGCTGTACAACTGCGCCGCCGTGCTGTGCCGCGGGCAGCTGCTGGGCCTTGTGCCCAAGACCTACCTGCCCAACTACGGCGAGTTCTACGAAAAGCGCCAGTTCACCCCGGGCAGCACCGAGGTGGAAAATGTGACGGTCTGCGGACAGGAGGTGCCTTTCGGTACGTCCCTGCTCTTCCGCTGCCGCCAGATGCCCAGCTTCGTTCTGGGCGTGGAGATCTGCGAAGACCTGTGGAGCGCTCTGCCCCCCTCCACCTTCCACACGCTGGCCGGTGCCACCGTCATTGCGAACCTTTCGGCCAGCGATGAGACGGTCGGCAAGGCCGAGAATCGGGTAGGACGCTTCAAGAAGACGCCGGAAGAAGATGACCGGCATCCCTATGTGTGGGACGCCGATGAGCCGCTGGACCCGCTGCCGCCTTTGGACTTTCACGCGCAGCCGGACTGGTTCGATGCCCGTACCCTCCCGGAGAACCTGTCCAACGTCCGTATCATAAAAGAATATGAGCAGCTGGAAGCCTTTATAGAGAAAGACGAGTGGATCGGAGACCCCGTTCTGGTGCGGAAGGAAGAGCTCCTGACGGAGATGAGCAGCCGAGCCCGGAACTATAGAGGCTGGCTCGGCGGAGCTGACTATCTCCGCGCCATCAGTCAGGACATTGACGTGCTGCTTGATTTCATGGGATAAGGATGCTATAAGATGAAAAGGGAAGAGCCTCACTGCAAAGCGGTGAGGCTCTTCCCTTTGGTGGAGCACAGAGGGTCCGTCTGGCTCACGTGTGGTGGAGGCGATGGGAGTCGAACCCATGTCCGAAAAGAGTTCAGCGTAGGTGTCTCCGGGTGCAGGCGATCTACAACATTCCCTCCGCGTCACGCCGGTCGTCAGGCTAACGCTTCAGTAGCTTCATGAGTTCCTGCCGGTCCGCAAAGCTTAGGTCCGTTCAGGTGCTGTGTCTAAAGGACGCCCCGGCCCCACACGACACAAGAGTGGGCGGAACGCGCAGCACTCAGGCTGCGAGCAACTGATAATTATTGTTGTCAGTTAATTTTTTGGAGGAGTTTAGAGCAGTTCCCCCACTGCTACCCGCTGCCCAGGCCTCGCTCCCCCCGTCGAAACCTTTACGCCCCCATAAAGCGCATGCTGCCATGCGCAGAAAGCTTGGTGTTCTCAGGGCAGGAATGCTGCCTGAAAGAGATTTAGCAGAATTTGCCGTTGGACTTCACAGCCCGGTCGATAGAGCGCTTGGCGTCGCGCTTGGCGGCGTCGGCACGCTTGTCGTAGAGCTTTTTGCCCTTGCACAGGCCGACTTCCATCTTGACGCGGCCATGCTTGAAGTAGAGAGAAAGGGGAACGAGAGTATAGCCCTGCAGCTTGCACTGCTGGTGCAGACGCCGGATCTCGGTCTTGTGGGCCAGCAGACGCCGCACCCGCAGAGGGTCCTGATTGAAGATGTTGCCGTGGTCGTAGGGAGTGATGTGCATTCCCTTGACCAGCAGCTCGCCGTCCTCAATATCGACCCAGCTGTCTTTCAGGTTGACGCCGCCGGCACGCAGGCTCTTGACCTCGGTGCCTTTCAGCTCGACGCCCGTTTCCAGCGCTTCGAGCACGAAATACTCGTGACGCGCCTCGCGGTTTGTGGCGATGGTCTTTGTCGCCGGACGTTCCTTGGCAGGTGCCATGAAGCGCGCCTCCTTTCCTTTACTCCAGAAGCCGTTTTCATAAGCATTGCACACCGTCCGAACGGCCTTTTTGCTCGCATCCTGCGTTGTTTCCCCTTGCAATCCACCAAGGATTGCTGCGGGAAACCGTCCTGTATACGGACAAAAATTCTCGTCGTTCGGCGCACCCTACTTATAAAAGCAGCTTCTTTGTCTTGTCATTATATCACATTTTGCTGGATTTTCAAGAGCGATTTTTGAAAGAATCGTTAAGGTTCTATAAAATCTGCTCTTTACAGCTCGTCGCGGCCGGAGAGCGCGCGGTAAAGCGTCGTCTCATCGGTGTACTCGAGGCTGCCGCCCACGGGCAGGCCGTAGGCCAGACGGGTGGTCTTGATGCCCAGGGGCTTGATGAGCTTTGCCAGATACATGGCCGTGGCCTCGCCCTCGACGGTGGGGTTCATGGCCATGATGACCTCTTTCACCTCGCCGCTGCCCAGCCGGGCCAGCAGCTCCTTCACCGAGAGCTGTTCGGCGCCGATGCCATCCATGGGGCTGATGAGGCCGTGGAGGACATGATACAGGCCGTGGTACTCCCGGGTGCGCTCAAAGGCCTGCACATCGCGGGGCGTCTCGACCACGCAGATGGTGGAGCGGTCCCGCTTGGCGCTGGAACAGATGGGGCAGAGCTCGGCCTCGGTGTAGTTCTGGCAGACGCGGCAGCGGTGGAGCCGGGTGTGGGCGTTCTGGATGGCCTCGGCCAGTGCCGCGGCGTCCGCGTCCGACATACTCAGCACCTGATAGGCCATCCGGGTCGCGCCCTTGCGGCCGATGCCCGGGAATTGGCTGAACTGCTCAATAAGCTTTTCCAGCGGTGCTGCGGTGTAACCCATGCGTATCCCTCCCGCTTAGAGGCCGGGGATGCTCAGACCGCCGGTCAGCTTGCCCATCTCGGCCTCGGCAGTTTCGTCCACCTGCTTGACGGTGGCGTTGACGGCAGCAGCCACCAGATCTTCCAGCATCTCGATGTCATCCGGGTCCACAGCTTCGGGCTTGATGGTGATGGCCAGCACCTCGTGCTTGCCGTTCATCTTCACGGTGACCATTTCACCGGAGGCACTGCCGGTGTACTCGGCGGCTTCCAGCTCGGCCTGCTTGGCCTTCATGTCATCCTGCATCTTCTGAGCCTGACGCATCAGGGCGTTCATATCGGGGCGGCCAAAGCCTGCGGGCATTCTTGCTTTCATAATTGGTTCTCCTTAAAAGTTATTGTTTATTTTCGTTTCTTCGCGCTGTCCTCAATGCTCACGTCCAGACCCAGCTTTTCCAGCGCGTGGAGCGACTGTTCGGCGTTGGAGATATGCTTTGCGGCGGTGCGGGGCTCGTAGGGGCCGATCGGCACCGCGACGCCTGACACCTGCGCGATGAGCTTTTTGATGAGACGCTGGCTGTCCTTGTTGACACGGATGAAGTCCCGGAAGGTCTTGCCGCCGTCGATGAGTACCCGTGTGCCGTCGAAGTACGCCTTCGATTTGCGCAGGTAGCTGTGAAGCATCGGGTCCTTCTCCTGTAAGAGCTTGACGACCTCGCTCCACTGCTCGAAGGGATTGATCCCCTCTGCGGCCACCTTGCGGGGGCGGCTGAGAGCCGGGTCGGCGGTGTACTCCGGGGCAGGTGCTGCCGGGGAGACCGGTGCAGCGGGCTCCACTGATTCCTCTTCCGGTACGGGTGGTACAGGCGCAGTGACCGGCGCAGTCGGCTCATCCCAGGGCAGGGGGGCCGACTCCGTCACCGGCGGCTCGTCGGGCGGTGGTGGAAGCTCTTCGTCTGCGGGCGCGGGGGACTCTGGAATATCCGGGACAGCGGCCTTCGGCTCTGCAGCGGGCGCGGGAGCAGGCTCCTTTTCCACTGCCGGTGCGGCCACAGATTCCACGGGTGCAGCAGGTGTACTCATGAAAGGCTGCGGCGCAGGCTGGACCGGTGCCGCAACAAAGGGCCGGACGGCCGGTGCGGCAGGAGCGACAGTCTGCACAGGCATTGCCGCCACGGGGACCGCTGCGGCCTGCGGCGGCTCCGAGAGGGTGAAGAGGGCCAGTTCCAGCTCGATGCGCTGGTCACTGCCCCGGGTCATATGCTCAAGGGCGCTGCCCAGCGTACGGATGGCCCGGATGGCTTCCCGCTGGCCCAGCTGAGGGCCTTTTTCGAGGTACTGCTGTTCCTCTTCGGGGGAAACGCCGGACAGCAGGCTCTGCCCGCCGGGCAGAGACGCCAGCATCAGGGCGCGGTAGTGGGCGATGAGCTCTTCTGTCAGACGCTTCACGTCCACCGACTGCTGCCGCAGTGCGGCCAGCTGAGCCAGCGCCGCTGCGCCGTCCTGCGCTTCCAGAGCATCCGAAATATGGAACAGGTAGCTCCGGTCGGTGACGCCCGCCATCCGGCGGACAACATCAGCATCGATTTTTGCGGTCACGCCGGCGCAGGTGTCGAGGATCGAGAGGGCGTCGCGCATGGCACCGTCGGCCAGACGGGAGATCAGCTCTGCACCATCGGTCGTCAACTCTAAGCCCTCTTGGCCGGCGATATACTCGACCCGCTGGGCGATGTCTTCCGGCCCGATGCGGGTGAAATCGTACCGCTGGCAGCGGGAGAGGATGGTGGCCGGGACTTTCTGGATCTCGGTCGTGGCGAGGATGAAGATGACGTGGGCGGGCGGCTCTTCCAGCGTTTTCAGCAGGGCGTTGAAGGCCGCTGTGGACAGCATGTGTACCTCGTCGATGATGTATACCTTATACTGGCAGGCGCTGGGGGTGTAGGCAGTCTCATCCCGCAGGTCACGGATATCGTCCACGCCGTTGTTGGATGCGGCGTCCATCTCCACCACGTCGAGGATGCTGCCGTTGTCGATGCCCTTGCAGATCTCGCACTCGCCGCAGGGGTCGCCGCCGTTGGGGTGGAGGCAGTTGACCGCCTTGGCGAAAATCTTCGCGCAGGTGGTCTTGCCCGTGCCGCGCACGCCGGTAAACAGGTAGGCGTGGCCTACGCGGCCCGACGCTATCTGATTGCGCAGCGCCGTGACGATGCCGCACTGTGCGACGACATCCTCAAACCGCTGGGGTCTCCATTTGCGGTATAATGCGCGATACATCGGTGCTTCCCTCCCGTCAGTAATAAAAAATCGGACAGCGCTGACGGGGGTTGACCCCCGCCTTGCGTAACTCGGCATACGGATGCAGGCTGACTGAAACGCACGGGGCGCGCCGCTTAAGGCTGCTTGGTTCCCCACCTGACCTGGTTCACAGCGGCTCCATCGTACAGGACCCGCATCCGTATGCCGAACCACGCAGCAGGCGCTGTCCGACAAGGCACACGATTCGTGTGCTTTAGTATTGTACCACAGTTCGGTGAGGAATGCAAGAGGAAGCTAAGGCTGCTCCCATCCGGCCCGCAAAAGCTCCAGTGCGTGTGTTTCAAGCCGGGAAACGTAACTCCGGCTTATTTGGAGCAGCTTTGCCGTTTCCAGCTGGGTCAGCGGCGGCTGGCCCGCCAGACCGTACCTTAACAATATGAGTTTCCGCTCCCGGGCGGGCAGCCCCTCGATGAGGCGGCGCAGGCGCTGGGCATCGTCCTGTTTTTCGCAGCTGTCCTCCATGCAGAAGCCGTCCTGCAGCACATCGGCGAGGGTGAGGGCAGAGTCCTCCTTTCCGGCATCAAGAGTCTCCTGAAGCGAGAGGGTGGGGGCGTTCTTCCGCTCCCGCCGGAAGTGCATCCGGAGCTCGTTTTCGATGCACCGGCTGGCATAAGTGGAGAAGCGCGCCCGGCGGGTGGAGTCGAAGGTGTCCACGGCTTTCATCAGGCCAATGGTGCCGATGGAAATCAAATCGTCCTGCTCAGAGGGGAGAGCATAGTATTTCTTTGCGATGTGCGCCACTAAGCGCAGATTGTGGCGGATGAGCTTTTCCCGGGCGGATGGATCACCGGCCCGCAGGGCGGCGAAGGTCCGGATCTCCTCCTGTGGGCTGAGCGGGCGGGGGAAGCTGCCCGCTTCCAGATGGAGCACAAGCACGAGGAACTTGGATGCAAAAAATTGCAGCAGGGTCAACAGCATACGGAACACCTCCAAAACCATTCTTTTATACAATATGAACGGGGAAAGAGGGTTCAGAATCGTTTTCTGCTTGTAGAAAATGGTGGTCTATATGACAGGGGAGCGGAGCTGCTGCTATTATAATAAGTTTCTCTGGCCGGACCGCTATGCGGACTGCGTGACTATGGATAAGGCACTGGAACTGTTCAAGAGTGTGAAATACAGAGAGATCGCAGGCGGTGCAAAGAACTGCTGTATCCGGCACCGTTGCTGCATAAAAACGATGATACGACTGATTTTTGAAAAGATTGCATGAGATTTTATCAAAGTATTATTCTTCTGTGAATTTTAGCACTCTGTACTTGACAGTGCTAAAAACATGTGCTATAACTATGCCGTGCTCAGGAGAGAGGGGCATGAGGGAGCCGCAAGGCTCCCGGGAAGACTCCGCTCCTGATGCACATCTCATAAATTTTTTACCCGACCCGAACGCCGGGATTGGAGGAATGATTTATGTTTATGCCGACTATTTTCCATGAAAACCTGTTCGATGATTTCTTTGACCCGTTCTGGAATGATGGTGCGCTGGAGCGTGCGATGAACCGTGAAGAGCGTGAGACCTTCGGCAAGCGCGGTGCAAACATGATGAAGACCGATGTGAAGCAGACCGCCGACGGCAGCTATGACATT
>OHTT01000414.1_pt1 | contig 18230 bp, 13 predicted proteins | sample 1579001 | NCBI WGS metagenome assembly OHTT01 (sample SAMEA3879606, study PRJEB24766) | human gut metagenome | biome: human-associated habitat; feature: feces | place: USA | collected 1985/1987
AAAACGCCGAGCGCCTGCTCGCTGCCGTAACTCGAAAGAACGTAGTCTCCCTGCAGACCAAGTACAAAGCCGACGAATAAGCCGCTCACCAAAATAATGACGAGAGAGTAGTTGCCGACAAAATACAGCTGTTTGACCGTGCCCTGAAAACGAGTGAATGACGGCCCGAGATTTACAACTAAACGGAAAAGAAAGCGAGAGAAGTTTCCGAGCGTACGTACGCCGGAAAGCGCCCAGGCGCCGAGGGAACTGATCCAATTAAAAATACCCATCATTTCAGACCAAGCTCCTGATTCAGCGGTTCGGCCGGATACTGGAATCGGACAGGACCGTCCGGCAAACCGTTAACAAATTGATAGACGAACGGATCTTTGCTCTGACGCAGCTCGTCAGGTGTTCCGTGAGCGGCTACTTTTCCGCTGGAAATCATGTAAACATAGTCCGCAATACCGAATGTCTCCTGAACGTCGTGCGTGACGATCAGACTAGTCGAACCGAGAACAGTATTCAGATTGCGGATCAGCTGAGCGGTGACGCCCATAGAAATCGGATCCAGACCGGCAAAGGGCTCGTCGTACATAATGAGCATCGGATCAAGTGCGACAGTTCTGGCGAGCGCAACGCGGCGACTCATACCGCCGGAGATCTCGGACGGGTAAAGCTGAGCGGCACCGCGAAGTCCGACCGCATTGAGTTTGAGCAAAACGAGATCTCGAATCAAAGCTTCGGGGAGATCCGTGTGCTCACGCAGCGGAAAAGCGACGTTGTCAAACACCGTCATATCCGTAAACAGTGCTCCGAACTGAAACAGCATTCCCATCTTTCTGCGAATGCGGTACAGAGAATCGAGATTCGCTGTATTCAGCCGCTCTCCGTCAATGAAGACTTCTCCTTTATCCGGCGTCAGCAATCCTCCGATAAGTTTTAGGAGTGTTGTCTTGCCCATGCCGGAGCCGCCCATAATGGCAATCACTTCGCCTTTACGGAAGGATAAGCTCACGTCATCCAAAATGACGCGGGAGCCTTCCGCATAAGAAAAGCTCATGTCCTTAATTTCGACAATCCAGTCGTTGTCCTGTCTCTCCATCGTCGACCCAATAAAACCAAAACAGGCATTCTTACACAAATGCCTAATTGATCGATTATGCCACACCCGCGCGGGCTATTCCTTTGATTAAAGGCGTTAAATCGGATTCAGCTACTCACGGGGTAAAGAAATAGTTACAGTTTTCATGCACAAAAATAATAAAGGCGGCCGAAGCCGCCCAAACTTACCTGGATCATGACTGCGAAGGACTTCTTCGAACGCCTGATGCTTTGAGCTCCGGATCGTCCGCCGGCACAAGCGGGAAATCATTTTTGACCTCCCCACTAATATTTGCCGCCCGCCCCGTCTGAAGATCGACAAACGTCCATTCCGTCCAGCCTTGCATGCAGACTTTATTGTCCCGCTTTAGATAGAAACAACGGCGGCTTTTTGACCCGTCCATCGTCTCTACCCACGTGAGCATGGTGAGCTCGTCGCCTTCAAACGTGGGCCGCAAGTACTCAATCTTATGAGTACTTGCAACAAAGACTTTTCCGATTTTCAGATAGCGGCCCATCGTCCACCCGAGCGAGTCGGAGTGAGCGAGCGCCGCCTCTTCCATCCAGCGGAGATACTCTTTGTTGTTGGTATGACCCAGCACATCAATCGATTCTTTGCCGACCTTGATCGGAAATCGGAAAATTCGTTCCATGAGCAGTATGCAAAAAAGAACTAATTCTGCTCGCCGCTGAGGAACTTGTCGACAGCTTCAGCACATCGACGGCCCTCGGCTAAGGCGCGGACCACCAAACTCTGGCCTCTGCGGCAGTCTCCTGTCGCGAAAACCTTCGGAACGTTTGTACGAAAAGCGTCTTCTCCTTCGTAAGCTGCCTGAGCGTTGCCGCGCATGTCGGTTTGAACGCCGAAAGCATCCATCACCGGACTACTCGGATGCAGGAAGCCCATCGCCAAAAGCACCAGGTCGCTCTCAATTTCGAACTCACTGTCGGGAATCTCCTTGAAGGTTCTGCGTCCGGTAACCGGATCTTTCAACCATTCCAGCCGCACAGCCTTAACGCCGCGGACACGTCCTTCGTCGTCAGACAAAAATTCTTTGGTGGAGATCGCATAGTCACGTTCGCCGCCTTCTTCCTGGGAAGTAGACGTACGAAGAACGTTAGGCCAGTTGGGCCAAACCATCGACTTATCGTAACTTTCCGGCGGTCTCGGACCCAGGTCGATCTGAAGCACCTTCTCGGCACCCTGACGGATTGCAGTACCCAAGCAGTCACTGCCGGTGTCGCCGCCGCCGATGATCAGCACCTTTCGATCCTTGGCGCTGATGTCTTCGTCAAAAGTCTCAGACGCATTGTGCTTGTTCTGCACAGGGAGATACTCCAGCGCAAAGTGAATGCCTTTGAGATCCCTGCCTTTCACCTGCAGATCTCGCGGCGTCTCAGAGCCCACTGCCAGCACGACGGCAGAGAAATCTCGAAGAAGCTCGGACGCATCGATCGCACGTTCGCTGTCGTTCCAAATTCCGTGCGGATGATCTTTGATGCCGATAGAAGTAGAGCAGCGGAACTGCACGCCTTCGTTTTCCATCTGTGCAATACGGCGATCGATCAGACTCTTGTCCAGCTTGAAGTCAGGAATGCCGTAGCGCAGCAGGCCGCCGGGGCGTTTGTTCTTTTCAAACACCGTGACGGCGTATCCCATTCGAGCCAGCTGCTGTGCACAAGCCAGCCCGGAAGGACCGCTGCCGACGACCGCAACCGACTTATCTTTATGCTCTTTCGGGGGCTCAGGCTTGACCCAGCCCTGATTCCAGGCATTCGTGATAATGGCGCGTTCAATGGACTTAACACCCATGGCGCGCTGCGTGTAATTCATGATGCAGCCGTTTTCGCACAAGGCCGGACAAACACGAGAGGTGAACTCCGGGAAGTTATTGGTTGAAGACAGGACGAGATAAGCCTTCTCCCAATCTTCGTTGTAGACCAAGTCGTTAAATTCCGGTGCGACATTGTGCAGCGGACAGCTGAATGTGCAGAACGGCGTTCCGCAGTCCATGCAGCGGGCTGCCTGCTGCTTTGCTTCCTGTTGGCTCAGCGGAGTAATGAACTCGCGGAAATGCGTTTTACGCTGAGCAACCGGTTCGTGCGCCTGTTCGAGACGCTCAAATTCCATAAATCCTGTTACTTTTCCCATGGTTCACCTCAGGCGGTTGAATGAGCAATGCCTTTGAGCAAAGCTTGTTTGTATTCTTTCGGGAAGACCTTCACAAACTTCTGAAGGTTTCTCGGCCAATCGTCGAGAATATCTCGGGCTCTTTGGCTTCCTGTGTAGAGGAAGTGACGATTGACCAGGTCTTTCAGGATGCTCTCGTCCGTCTTACCGAGGTGCCAGGCGCTGTGGTCGCCGGAAGCTGCCTGGTCTTTGTCCGGCAGGACGGCGCAGAGTTCAACGCTCTCAGAATTGCAGCGCTTCGCAAACGTTCCGTCTTCGTCATAGACATAAGCAATACCGCCCGACATACCGGCGCCGAAGTTTCTTCCGACGTTACCCAAAACCACCACAGTGCCTCCGGTCATGTATTCGCAGCCGTGATCGCCGCAGCCTTCAGAAACCGCTGTTGCGCCGGAAAGACGAACGGCAAAACGCTCACCGGTTACGCCGTTAAAGAAGGCTTCACCGCTCGTAGCTCCGTACAGAACCGTGTTGCCGGCGATGATGTTTTCGTCGCCTCTGCCTCGGAAGTCGGTCGGGCAGCGAACAATAATGCGTCCGCCGGAGAGACCCTTACCGACATAATCGTTGGCTTCACCGACCAGATCCAGCGTCACACCGTTGGCCAGGAAGGCTCCGAAGGACTGTCCGGCAATGCCGGTCAGCTGAATGTGCAGTGTGTCTTCGGGCAGACCTTCGGCACCCCAGCGACGAATAATTTCCGAAGAAATCTTCGTACCGACCGTGCGGTGAATGTTTTTGATCGGAGAGATAAAGCTGACTTTTTCTTTCTTCTCAATAGCATTGCGGCAAAGATCCAGCAGCTGGTAGTCCAGTTCTTTTTCCAGACCGTGATCCTGCTTGGCGCTTTGACGGCGCTTGTTCGGATCATCGACCTCCGGCTGATACAGAACTCGAGACAGATCCAAGTGAGCACACTTGGCCGGATGCATCTTCTTCTGACGCAGCAGGTCGGAACGCCCCACTAAGCCTTCAAACTTGCGAATGCCCAGGCTTGCCATGATTTCACGGACTTCTTCGGCAACGAAGAAGAAGTAGTTCACAACGTGCTTCGGTTCGCCGTGGAAGCGTTTTCTGAGTTCAGGATCCTGTGTGGCAATACCGACCGGACAAGTGTTGAGATGGCACTTGCGCATCATCATGCAGCCTTCCACAACCAGCGGAGCAGTTGCAAAACCGAATTCATCGGCGCCCAGCAGCGCACCGATCACGACGTCACGTCCTGTCTTAATCTGGCCGTCAACCTGAATTCGGACGCGATCTCTCAAATTATTGATCACCAAGGTCTGCTGAGTTTCCGAAAGCCCTTGTTCCCAAGGCGTACCGGCAAACTTGATAGAAGAAAGCGGAGAAGCACCGGTTCCGCCGTCATGACCGGAAATGACGATGTGGTCCGCTTTTGCTTTGGCAACGCCGGCAGCAACCGTCCCGACACCCTGCTCGCTTACGAGCTTCACGCTGATGTCCGCCTTGTCGTTGGCCATCTTGAGATCTCGGATCAGCTGTGCCAGGTCCTCGATCGAGTAAATGTCATGATGCGGAGGTGGCGAGATCAAGCCGACACCGGGGATGGAGTAACGCAGCTGAGCAATGTATTCGCTGACCTTATGACCCGGCAGCTGACCGCCTTCGCCGGGTTTTGCGCCCTGACTCATCTTGATCTGAATTTGGTCTGCACTCGACAGGTAGGCTTCTGTCACACCGAAGCGTCCGCTTGCCACCTGTTTGATACGGGAGCGCAGAGAATCGCCCTCTTCCAGAGGAACGTCAGCCACAATGCGGTCTTCGCCCAAGATCGACTTCAATGTGTCGCCTTGCTTAACAGGAGAATGACCTTCGCGCATTTCTGCTTCGTAGCGCTTCGGATCCTCGCCGCCTTCACCGGTGTTGCTCTTGCCTCCGATTCGGTTCATGGCCACAGCGAGAACCGCGTGGGCTTCTGCCGAGATGGACCCGAGCGACATGGCGCCGGTTGCGAAGCGCTTCACAATTTCTTTTGCCGGTTCGACCTCTTCCAGCGGAATCGCCTTAGAAGGATCAACATCAAATTCCATCAGGCCGCGCAGCGTCATCTGGCGCTGGCTCTGGTCGTTGATGATTTCGGCATATTCCTTATAAGTTTGATAAGAGTTGCCGCGTGTGGCGTGCTGAAGTTTAGCAATTGCCTCAGGCGTCCACATATGCTCTTCGCCGCGGGCTCTCCACTGATATTCGCCGAGAGTCGGAAGCAGTTTATGACGATGGTTCTTATCGGCAAAGGCTTCCTTATGCTGCTCGATTGCCTCGCGCATCACGTCAAAAATGCCCAGGCCTCCGACTTTGCAGCTGGTACCGGGGAAGTAGCGGTCGACGAACTCCTTATCCAGGCCAAGAACTTCAAAGATCTGGGCGCCGCGGTAACTCATGTAAGTTGAGATACCCATCTTGCTCATAATCTTCTTGAAGGTTTTGCCGATGGCGTGAATGTAGTTCTGGGTTGCTGTCTTTGCATCGATTCCGCTCGGATTGCCCGGCTTATAGAGCTGTTCGATCGTTTCCAGAGCAAGGTACGGATGAATCGCTTCGGCACCGTAGGCAGCGAGTACCGCCATGTGATGTGTCTGCAGAGCGCTTCCGGTTTCGATGACAAGACCGGTATTGGTGCGAAGGCCGGCTGCAATTAAATGCTGGTGAATCGCGCTGATAGCAAGCGGCATCGGAATCGCAACGCGCTCTTCATTCATCTTCCGATCCGTCAGGATCAGGATGCTATAGCCGTCTTTGACAGCATCAACAGCTCGGGCGCAAAGGGAGGCCAGGCGAGCTTCCACACCCTCTTCGCCCCAAGCGACGCGATAAGTCGTGTCAATTTCATAGGAACGGAACTTATCGCCGGTATAGCGGTCGATGCGGCGCATCTTGGCCATTTCTTCCATACCGAGAATCGGCTGAGAAAGTTCCAAACGCAGCGGCGGATTAACGTTGTTGATATCCAGCAGATTCGGACGCGGTCCCACGAAAGAGACCAGCGACATCACGAGCTGCTCGCGGATCGGGTCAATCGGAGGATTCGTCACCTGAGCAAACAGCTGGCGGAAATAATGGTAGAAGGGCTTGGCTCTGTGAGAGAGCATCGCGAGCGGCGTGTCGTTTCCCATAGAACCGATTGCCTCGGCTCCTTTTTCCGCCATCGGGCGCAGCACGAACTTGATGTCGTCTTCGCCGTAGCCGAACGCTTCCTGGCGTTTGGTGAGAGGGACAGGGTTATTGTTGGGCTGCGGAGGCGGAGCAACCACGTCGGAAAGATGAATGTTCAAGCGTTTTGTCCATTCCTTGTAGGGATTGCTCAGAGCCAGCGTGCGTTTAATTTCTTCGTCTTCAATAATGCGGCCCTGTTCGGTATCGATCATGAACATCTTGCCCGGCTGCAGACGCCATTTCTTCTTGATTTGGCTCTGAGGAATCGGCAGTGTTCCGGCTTCCGAGGCCAGGATCACGATATCGTCATTGGTCAGAATGTAGCGGCCCGGACGCAGTCCGTTTCTGTCGAGCACGGCGCCGATGCGCACACCGTCGGTAAATCCGACAGCGGCCGGACCGTCCCAAGGTTCCAGCATGGCAGCATAGTATTCATAGAACGCACGCTGGGCCGGGTCCATTTGTCCCTTGGCCTGTTCCCAGGCTTCCGGAATGGTCAGCATCACGGCCTGGGCAAGCGGATAGCCGCTCATTACCAAGAGTTCAAGCATGTTGTCCAAACAGGCTGTATCACTCTGACCCTCATAAATGATCGGCAGCAGCTTCTTGACGTCATCGCCCAAGACCGCTGTTTCAACGGCACGTTCGCGAGCTCTTAACCAATTAAAGTTGCCTTTAACCGTATTGATTTCGCCGTTGTGCGCAATCATGCGGTACGGATGGGCAAGTTCCCAGCTCGGGAATGTGTTGGTCGAGAAACGCTGATGAACCAGCGCGATAGAACTGACGACCCGAGGATCATTCAAATCTTTGTAGTAGGGACCGACCTGGTCGGCCAGTAAAAGACCTTTGTACACAATGGTCTTTGTTGACATCGACGGCACATAGAATTCTTTACCGTGTTTGAGCTTCAGAGCCTGAATCTTGTGACCTGCCAGCTTACGAATTACGTAGAGCTTGCGTTCCAAAGCGTTCGGCACCATGACGTCGGGGCCGCGGCTGATAAAGATCTGGCGGATGACCGGGGCGGTCTCCAAAACCGTCTTCGACATCTTGATGGTAGTGTCGACGGGAACGTCTCTCCAGCCTAAAACGACCTGCCCTTCGGCTTTCACAACACGTTCGAGTTGCTGTTCGCAGGCCCGCCGAGAAGCGTGTTCTCGCGGCAGGAAAATCATGCCGACGCCATAGTCGCCTGCCGGAGGCAGAAGAATATTCTGCTTGGCCATTTCGGCGCGGAAGAAGGCATCCGGAATCTGAATCAAAATACCGGCACCGTCACCGCACAGCGGATCGGCACCGACCGCGCCGCGGTGATCAAGATTTTTTAGAATTTGCAGCGCCTGCGTCACGATTTCGTGGCTGGCCTGCCCTTTAACGCTGGCGACGAAACCGACACCGCAAGCCTCATGCTCATAAGCAGGATCGTAGAGTCCGTGCTCGGCTGCATCTTTCCTTTGGTCTGAGCGAGTGCTCATGGGGTTCTCCTGAATGGATTCTTTATTGAAGACTTTTTTGTTATAGAGGATTTAACTTCGCTAAATATAACGAAATATTTCAAGGTGACACTAATATATAAAATTTTTCTTTTCTTGTTCGGTAAATTGGTGTCAGATTAAAGAGGGTTTTCTGTTGCCGTCTTGCGGGGGCGACCTCTTCCGCGCTGCGGCGCTATTCTTTCCGCCTCAACGCCGATGGATTCCAGAAATTTTTTCTCTGCGATCGGCCAGCCGCGCTTTACGCAGTCCATCAGACGCTCACCAAAAGCCTTATCGGGACCGCGTTCAAAAAGATCTTTGTAGGTTTTTTGCCGTTCAAACGGTGTATTGCCGAGTGCCCAATACTCATTGGAAGGCACCATGAAGTAATCGCTGCGGATGCCGGCGTGATGGAAGTAGCTGCTCCACGGATAAAACTGCGGCTCTCCGTAGCCGTATACAAACGGCAGCCACTCCATATAAATCGTCGCCGCCAAAAGTCTGCCTTTTCCCTGTAGAAGAGAGGATTCAAATCGACCCTGCCAAATCTTGCCGTTGCGGGAAAACTCATCATTAAAGTAATGGCTGTAAAGGCGGCTGAGCTGCTGCACAAAGCGTGAGAGATCTTCCGCTTTTTCTCGCGGCGTCAGCAGCAGATGGATTTGGTCGGTAAAGACCGCAAAGGCCGAAATGTCGGTGTTGTAGGCACGCGAGCCGTCGGAGAAGATCTGAAAGAGCTTCTCGATGTTCTTATCAAACGGAATCAATGAGATCTCCGGCACACTTCTGAGAACAACATAGTGCGCCTGCGCGGCAGCTGACAATCGGGTCAAACGGGTCATGTGACTTAAGTTTTTTGATTTTCTAATCTATCTTACCGAGGTGAAAGAGGCTCAGCCCAATAAACCGTTAAAAAACATCTGCGCCTCCACAGCCTCCCCTGCCTCAATCTTTCTGCCCTGAGGATTCGGAATCACAGCGGCGGCATCACGAAAAGCCGACGAGCGCCCGCTTCCCTTCTGTACAGGGAGCGCGATGACCTTACCCTCGAAGGGCGCGAGCTGCACACAGATGTCTCCGGCTTTGCCTTCGTAATCAAATCCCATGAATACTTTTTGACGTCTAACAAAGAAAGGATCCGTTCGGAAAGACTGCCAAATCACGGGAAGCACAACGCGCTGAACAATGTTGACGAACCCGAGGGGATTACCGGGAAGTCCGAACAACACTGCGTCCTTAAGATTCGCGCACACAAATGGCAGAGAACTCGAAAGTTTTGTCTGATCTTCGGACTGCTTTGCTCCGGCTCGTTTCAGAGCAAGACGCAGCACATCACTCTTGCCTTGTCCGGTACCTCCGACGGTAATAACGAAGTCAAAACTTTGTGCCAGCACTTCCAAACGATCGGCAATCGAATTCGCTTCGTCCCTGGCGTAAAAGATCGCCGTATCCGTCAGCCCCATTCCTGAAAGGAGATTCATGAGATAAACCGCATTGCTGGAATGCCGCCCGGCAGAGCTGCGCGCGCCGGCTTCCGCAATCTCGTGTCCCGTCGCCAGGATCGCAGCCGAGGGACGCTTCCAAACGCGAATATTCTCAATTCCTGCCTCAAAGAGCAGAGCCTGCGCCCCGGCGCCGAGGACGGTGCCTTTTTTCAGGATTAGAGAGCCCTTGGTCCACTCCGTTCCTTTCGGAAGTACGTTCTCGTAAGGATACACATCTGCAGCAAAATCCAGTGCCTGCGGATCCGAGTCCGATACAACAGCATCGGCTCCGATCGGAAGATATCCGCCGGTATTTATCCAGCAAGCGCCGTTTTTTTGTAACAAAGCAGGCTGCTCCCCGTTTTTAACCGGTTCTCCCGTTAAGGTGTGATTACCCTCGCTTGAGCAGATCGCCCATCCGTCTCTCAGCGACACGTCATAAGGCGGAATGTCTTCCATGCAAACAACATTTTCAGCGAGTTCACATCCGAAACTATTGTCCGTGCTTATACCTACATTTATTCTTTTTGTTAGGGCTTCTCCTAACTTAAAGGGGTAAAGTACAAAACAGCCATTCATATTTTGTTGATCCTTAACAGTTTTTGCTCTTCTTTTAGATGGGTATTTACTTTACGTATTCAGTAAAAATTTTTGTAACTCTACAAAAGTTCTTTTCAAGAATATTACAAATTGTTAGAATTTGTTCGTGTCGAAAGCGGACTGTAACAAACCGTGTCGACATAACACCCCAAGTGCAGTGAATAGCTGCGGAGAACAAAATGGCAACCCGATTCAAAGAAGTAGTTTACGCAAAAGCTCTTTCTCCAGAGCTTCGTTCGGTTGTTTTCTCCGCCACAGAACCGATCCTTCGCACTCGCTGGACGATTAAACCGGTCGGAAGCGACGGCTGGTCTGCTGCCCGTAACTAATCACTGCACCAAAACGGACTCGCCGAGGACGTCCCCATTTTTGTCCTCTGCGCTCTCTCTCTGCGACAGTCTCTGTCGTTCCTCCATCAGGAGAAATTGAAATCATGTTTGATCTGAAAGACCTAATGTCTCGGGTAAATCTGCCCCAAGACATTACTCGACGCGGCTTCCTGCAGGTAGCTACCGTAACCGCAGCATTTGCTGCTATGAATCAAGCCCGCGCGCAGACCGGCGCTCAGCCCTACATCATTTTGGAAACACCCAAGGGCTTAATCGTCGGCGATCCCTCTCTCTGCGTCGACTGCCAGCGCTGCGAAATGGCTTGTACCGAATTTAACGACGGTAAGAACGATCCGGTTTTGGCTCGTATTCGTATCGGCCGCAATATTTGGTACGGTCCGGGCAATCCGGGCGCTCGTCCCTTGCAGGGCGTCTGGGGCGACAGCACCGTCTATCAAGACACGTGCCGCCAGTGCGCTCACCCGGTCCCCTGCGCCAATGCCTGCCCGCAGGGGGCCATCCACGTCGATCCCAAGACCGGCGCCCGCTATGTGGATGAAGACAAGTGCATCGGCTGCGGACTCTGCCAGAAAGCCTGTCCGTGGGACATGATGAGCTTCGACCGCGAAAAACAGAAAGCCAGCAAGTGCTTCCTCTGCGACGGCGAACCGAAATGCGTGAAAGCCTGCCCGGCTGCCGCTCTGACCTATATGCCTTGGAAAGATCGTTCCGGCGAACCGGCCAGACGTCCGACCCACGGTTATCTGCCTGAAGAAAATGCTAACCAGTGCTCGGTCTGCCATGGTTAATTAAATCTCTAAGGAACTGCTATGGACACAATTCAAAAAAGATATGGCTACACCGGTCAGGGCCTGCGTGTAAATCTAACAACCGGCAAAATCACTAAAGAACCGACGTTCCCGAGATTCAAAGATGAAATCGGCGGAACCGCTCTGGGATACCGTGTCTTCTGGGACGAAGTTCCTCCGAAGACTCAGCCGCTCGATGAAGCCAACAAGATCGTGATCGCTCCGGGACCTTTCTCCGGATCCGGCGCTCTTTGCTCCAGCCGTACTTCTATTACAACCATTTATCCGACAATCTATCCGATGCCGATGATTGCCTCGGCCCACATCGGCGGCGATATGGCCGCTCGCCTGAAACAGGCCGGCTATGACTTCATCATCATCGAAGGCAAATCCGAAAAACCGGTCTACCTCTACATCAATAACGACAATTTCGAACTGCGCGACGCTAAAGGTATTTGGGGCCAAGGCACTCGCCGCGCACAGCAGATGCTTGCCGACCAAACCTCTCCGATGGCTTCCATCGCCGTAATCGGACCGGCCGGTGAAAACCTTGTTCCGATGTCCGTTCTGATCAGCGCCCGTCAGCACTCCGGCGGCGGTATCGGTTCCATCTTCGGCTCCAAGAAGCTCAAAGGCGTCGTCATTCAGGGCGACCAGCCGATCCACATCCATGCCGACAAGAAAGAATGGCAGAAGATCACCGAACGCAACATCGATCTGTTCGGTTCTCTGAACCAGCACGTCGTTCCGTCCGCACCGAACCCCTTGTTTGAATTCTGGGCTCCGGGCAGCCGCTGGAACGGTATGCCGGGCAATGTTTGGCAGAAAGCCAATCCGCCGATTATCCTCGGCGAAGATATGCGCAGCCCCAACAAGATTTCCTATCGCTGGTGCGCCAGCCAGTTCTTCCTCGGCAAACCTCAGGGTTTAAAGATTCAGGTTCGCAACAACGGCTGCTACTCCTGCCCGCTGCGCTGCTACTCCATCGTTGAAGACGAAGAAGCCGCCGCCCGCTATCACATCAATAAGATGACCGAACAGACCTGTATGTCTCTGTACTTCGGCCGCGTCATCTTCCCAAAGATTGCCGCCAAGCGCGACCTTCCGGCCGCCCGCCATGCTTCCATGGTCGGCATCCAGACAATGGATGACCTCGGCGTATGGTGCAACTACGGTCAGCTCCACCGCGACTTCAAGAAGATGTACGTCAAGGGTCTCTGGAAGAAAGTTCTTCCCGAAAAAGAATACAACTCCATTCCTTGGCAGAAGATCGAAGACTGCGACGCTTCCTTCCTGCAGGATTTGTTCCAGCGCATCGCTTACCGTCAGGGTGAAATGGGCAAATGGCTCGGCGAAAGCACTCCCTACATGCTCGGTCATTTCGGCATTCAGGAATCCGACTGGTCCAACGACGGATCGACGAATTACTGGGGCCTCGGTCATCCGAAACATCACGCCAACGAAGACGACGGTCAGGTCGGCGTCGTCCTCAACTGCCTCTACAACCGTGACCCGATGTGCCACGGCACCGTGAACTTCACACGCAGCGGTCTGCCGATCAGCGTGAAGAAGCAGATTGCCGAACACTTCTGGGGCAGCGGCGACGCCGTGGACGAAATCGGCGATTACAAGCCTACCAACGAGGCTAAGATGCGCCGTCTGCGCTGGATCATCTGCCGCAAGGAACTGCACGACATGCTCGGTCTTTGCTCCTGGATGGCTCCGTGGGTTGTCTCTCCGAACAAGTCTGAAAACTATATCGGTGACGATGATATGGAAGGTAAGGTTTATCGCGCCTTAACCGGCAGAAACACAACTGCCAAGCAGCTTGATGACGCCGGCTTCCGCGCCTTCACACTGCATCGCGCCTACACAATGCGTGAAATGAATGAAGTCAACATGCGCAAGAACCACGACTTCTATCCGGGCTGGATCTTTAAAGATGCCAAAGACAGACCCGCATTCACGAAAGGCACGATCCGCATGGATAAAGACGACATCGAAAAGAGCTTCGATATCTTCTTCAAGCTGATCAATTGGGATCCCGCCACCGGCGCCCCGACCGAACAGGCTTACAAGGATATCAATCTCGAATTCGTTATCCCTGTCATGCAGAAAGAAGGTTTAATCCCCGGAAAATAGAGCAGTAACTTATGAATCACCCTGATACCAACTCCGTAACGGATGCCGCCCAGCTCAAAGCTGACATCGTCCTGCTGATCGATCTGATTACCGAACACAGCCGCAAGGTTGAACTTGTGACGCATGAAGATCTTCGCGACGAATTTCTCAGCAAGGCTCCTATGCAGCAGCCTATTCCCGTCTCTCAGATCAAGGCCGAATATGAAGCCATCCCGGAAATGGAAAGAAAGCTGCGCAACAAGGCCGACGACAGCCCCGAAGAGAAAGAACGCAGACGACTGATCTCCCGCAGACAGATGTTCGGTTCTCTCTTCAGCGGCGAATTAAGTCTTGCCGACCTGAAAGAAGAGCCGGCAGAAGCTGAGCCCGCACCCAGAGAGATCACGCCGGAGTACTTCGAAACCGTTTTGGCAGAAGTACTCAAGGGTCAGTACGGCATTGAAGATCTCACGAGCTGGGACAGCAAGCACTATTACCATTTCTCTCCGCTGCTTTCTGCCTCGTATGCCCGTCTGCTTTCTACGCAGAACAATCCCTACGAGCAGATTTTGGACACGGTTCGCGAGAGTTCCCGCGTCTATCCGCGTCCGGTCGGAGTGTTCACCTTTGAATTTGCGCCCTTCCGAATCGATCCGACCATCATTCAGGATGTTCTCGACCGAATCGCTGAAGACCCAAACGCCAAAGACATTCGGGTGACCGTCACATCCGCCGGAACCGTCTATCTCTACTCTTCAACTTATCTTGAAGATGCAATGGCGGATTTCCTCGCGGAAGAAATGGATCAGGGCGACGCTCAAATGCTCTAGTAAAGACTCCCGGCGGGACGCCTTGAGCGGACCGCCGACATAAAGGTGCAAAATACTATGCTTACCAAAATTACAACGTTAACGCTCTCCTGCCTGGCAGCGATCGGCTTTTCCGCCGCCTGCGCCGCAGAAGGTTCTTACAACGTTAATCAAATCAACATCCCCAAAAAACCTGAGTTCATGGCTTCTCTCGGTATCGCTAAGGATGCCAAGCCGGATCTGACCAAAGACCAAAAGACCCAGCTCGCCGGCAAGGCATATCATGAAAAAGCCGATCAGCACTTCATGAGCGTCCATGCTCAGAAGGGCGTGAGCTGCAACACCTGTCACGATCCGAGAAGTCTTGACGGCGTCACCTGGATGGCCGTTGTCAATAAGCCCGTCATCCGCCAGACCTGTCAGGACTGCCATACCGTCCAGGCCGATGTATTTGCGCACACCGATACACATGACAAGCTCGACTGCATCGCCTGCCATATGCCGAACGTCGCCTCTGCCGCCGACTACTCGACCGATCAGAAGGCCGCCGGTCCGAAGGCTCTGCGCCGTATCCACACTTACAAGATCTTAGTAGACCCGAAGGCCTCTTCTATGGTTGAAGGTGAGGTCAAAGTCGGCAAGGACGACACCGCCAAGGGCTACGTCATGGCCAAGGATGAAGACGGAAACGGATACGTTGATCTCATGTGGAGCTGCGCCCGCAACACGCCTGCCGACTACACGGTCTTCGAAGGCAAAGGCTGCCACAATGCGGCAACCTCCAAACTCGATGAAGGCCTGATTTATCAGGATCAAAAAGAGGTCTACGGTGAAACTCTGAAGTGGCAGACTCCGATTAAGGAAGGCTACAAGGAAATCGCCGGTGCCATCCCCCGCATGAGAAAGCTTCTTGAGGTTACTCGTCTGAGCCCGGCTGACCAGACCGATGCCAGACTTCTTCTCGACAAAGCCGACCAAATTGCCGCCATGATTAAGAAGGACGGTTCCTGGGGTATGCATGCCCAGAACTATCTGCTTGACCAAGTCAAGACAGCGCAGGCTTATCTTGCCAAAGCCCAGCAAATCATGGACAAAGGCGGTTACAACAAGATCGCAACAAAATAAAGGAGTACGGAAGAGCGCTCCGCTGCTCTTCCGAACCCCGATAGCGCGGATTTATTCCGCCGAGGAGATACATTGTGAGTACCATCAACAGGCGAACTTTCATTAAGGGCACGACTGCCGGTTCTCTGTTTGTTCTCACGCTGGCCGGCTGCTCTGAAAAGAAGGACACTCCCGCCAAGAGTGCTCAGACTCAGGGCACAGCTGCTGGTTTAAAGCAGGCTTCCGCTAAGCCTCACTATGTCATGGTCTTTGATCAGAACAAGTGCGTCGGCTGCGGCGAGTGCAAAGAGGCTTGTGCCGAAACCAACAAAACACCAGCCGGTGTGTTCCGTCTGGCCTTAGAACGCCGGAACGGAAGAGAACCCGGAACGGCTTGCCCGTACTGCGGAAAAATCGAGCCCTGCGACTGCGAACGCAAATATGTTCGTGTTTCTTGTCAGCAGTGTCTCGATGCTCCCTGTGTTCGCGTCTGCCCGACACAGGCAGCTCACCGCGATCCGGAAACCAACATCGTGACGATGGATCCGGACAAATGCGTCGGCTGCAAATACTGCATCGCCGCTTGCCCGTACAACGTCCGCTTTATCAACCCTCAGACCCGCGTTGCCGAAAACTGCGACTTCTGTCTGCACACCAAGCTTGCTATCGGCGAGCAGCCGGCTTGTGTCCAAGCCTGCCGCTACGATGCGCTTGTCTTCGGTGACACGAACGATCCGAATTCTTACATCAGTAAGATGCTGGCCGTTAAGAACTCCGTGCGTGTACGCGCAGTTCTCGGAACCCATCCGAACCTGCATTACATCCCGAAACTGAAAGAAGAGGTTTGATATGCAGACCACAGATATCGTCATTGACTTTACGACCGGTTTATCCGGAAGCGTGGCGTGGCCCTGGCCGATTGCCGTCTACCTATTCTTAGCCGGTATTTCCGGCGGTGCGGTGGCGCTTGCCATCATCATCAATCTCTATAAAGGGACGCACGCCGACAATCCTCAGATGAAAGCTGCCACCATGGTGGGCCTCGTCACCATCCTTTTGGGTATGGTGTGCTTAGTGCTTGACCTGACGGATCCTTTCAACTTCTGGCGCATTCTGATCTTCTACAACCCGACCTCGGTGATGAGTATCGGTGTTGCGGCTTTGCTCTTCTATATCCCGCTGCTCTTTGTTTTGACGCTTTTAGTCTTCAGAGATTTGCCGATATTGAAGTTTCTAAAACCGCTCACAGACTTCCTCGCTCATTTCCGAGTTGTGCTGGACTGGGTGGTCATGATTCTAGCCGTCGTGATTTGCGCTTACACCGGCTTCCTGATCTCCGCGCTGATTCGTTTCCCGCTCATCAACACGGCAGTTCTCCCGGCCCTGTTCGTCGCTTCGGGCTTTTCCGCGGGCTGCGCCGCCATTCGTCTCTTTGCGATTTGCTTCGGTGCAGAGCGTGAAGACTCCTCCATGCATATCCTGCATGTAGCCGAGTACCCGATCATCCTGGCCGAAGCGATGTGCATCTTCATGATCGCAGTCTCTTTGATCACCGGCACGGAAGTGGCAAAGATCGCATTCAGCGCCTTTACAACCGGAGTTTGGGCCTGGGTCTTCTGGCTCGGCGCCATCTTCGTCGGCATGATTGTTCCAATTACATTGAGCTTCTTCCGCTCTGCAACCTGCTTTTACCTCAGCTGCATTTCGGCAATCGCCGGCATGATGTGCCTGCGTCTGTTCATTCTTTACGCGGGACAGCTGAACGGATTGAATTAAACAAAAACAACTGAAACCTTCAATTTCTCCTGGGCGGCTACTGATTACTTGGTGCCGCCTCTTTTTGTCGAAAGTATCTGGAAATCCTTCTCTGACTCTAAAGAATTGCCCCTTTTGGGGGAGGTTTTAATTAGCACAGTTTTTAGGCGGAGATTCCTATAACTATCATTTGGTACGTAGCTAAATCCTTTCCTCTTGAATGGTCTTCTTTCAACTTCCTTGCGTTAAGTTAAGTAAGCGACTACTTATTAGTGTTGATAAAATTAAAACAAACTGGAGGCTTTATGGAAACAATTTTGGCGCCGCTCCCACTCGGAACTTCGGACTTCTCTGCATTGCGCAAAAGCGGCCAAATTTATGTTGATAAGACCAGGCTGATCTACACCTTGGCCTCTAAGCGCCAAAAGTTTTTTCTTTCGAGACCCAGACGCTTTGGAAAATCCCTGCTGCTATCTACATTCGAATCCCTCTTCAAATATGGATTAAGGGACTTTCATGGCCTAGAAATAGAATCCTTATGGAAAGACGAAAATACTTATCAAGTCATACGATTGGATTTCTCGAATCTGAAAGACTTTTCCTCCGTAGAAGAATTTAGTGAACTTCTAGACCAGTACCTCCTTGATACCTTAACTGTCAACCGACTTGTTAGTCCTATCAAGACTGATAAGGAAGGTCTTCGTGCATTTATCGGCTGGTTAGCCCTCCAGGCCGACAACTCCGTAGTACTGCTTCTCGATGAGTACGACACTCCGCTCACATCTTGTCTAAATAAACCAGAGCTGTTCGATGAAGTCAGAAAGAAACTCTGGAGGCTCTACGCTGGTTTTAAACAATGGGATGGAGCAATAAGATTTTTCTTCATGACTGGAATTGCAAAATTCAGCCAAACCAGCATCTTTTCCGAACTTAACCACTTTACAGACATTTCCTTAATGTCCGAATTCGGTTCTTTGCTCGGCTATTCTCACCAAGAAGTACAAAAGTATTTCTCGGATTATCTTGAGCAAGCCTCACTCCAGCTAGGCATAGAAAAAGATAAACTGTTGGAGGAACTAACATTAAATTACGACGGCTTTTGTTTTGAAAAAACCGCCTCTCAACATGTCTTTTCTCCTTGGTCTTTACTGAAATTCTTTAACTTCCCTTCAAATGGTTTTGACAACTACTGGTACGAGAGCGGAGGCCAACCTGGAATCCTGCTTGAATATTTAAGGAAGCTCTGTAAAATGCTTGATTCTTCCCAATGGCCTTTAGAGACTTAAT
>OHTT01000440.1_pt1 | contig 17435 bp, 24 predicted proteins | sample 1579001 | NCBI WGS metagenome assembly OHTT01 (sample SAMEA3879606, study PRJEB24766) | human gut metagenome | biome: human-associated habitat; feature: feces | place: USA | collected 1985/1987
CATTTCTTCAAACCGTGTAAAACCTGTGTAAAAGCACTTTCCTTACACCTACAATTCCTTGAAAACAAGCACTTTTTAGAGAGTTGCCAGTATATTGCCGTGGCAAATAAATAACACTCTGACATATCGTTTCATATCCTGGTATAACCTCGTTTTTCCTTGTATTCTCTACATTTCAAAGCATTTGCCCTAATGCTATATGTAGGCATAGTATAGCATATCTTCGCATATCTAGGCCAGCAAAAAAAGTAAATTCACAGGTAAATTCTCTGTCCATATGGATTTCAGGCAAAAAAAGATTCCGGACTATGCCATCCGGAACCTCTTTCCTGCCTGTTCTTTTTCGTTGATCTCCTTCATTGCCTCCAGCCGGTCTACTTCTCTTTTGGCGTCCACCAGACCCAGATTGGTATACACATTCATCGTTACTTCAATCGAACTATGCCCCATCAGATATTGCAGCGTTTTCGGACTAATACCGCTCTTCGCCATATTCGTACAGTAGGTATGGCGGCAGATATGAGGGGTAATCTTCGGCAGCTTCCTTTTATTCTCTTTGTTGTGCTTCTCAACTGCACGCTGGAAACACTTTTCCCACTGATACGATACCATTGCCTTTCCCCGTCTGTCCAGAAACAAAAATCCACTGTATCCGTCTATGATCTGCTCCACCTTTGGGGCTTTCCGGTTCGCAAGCACCCTCTGAAATGCTTCATAAACCTCTTCCGTCATCGGCAGGATTCTTGTTCCTGCATTGGTCTTGGTTTCTTCGATGTACTTTCCTTTATGACCTGTGGTTTGCAACTGATGGTTGATATTGATTGTACGCTCTTTCATATCAATGTCTCTCAATGTCAGTCCGCTCAGCTCTGAAACTCGAAGTCCGGTTTTAAACAGGATAAACATCCCGTCATAGCACTCACGATAGGTCTCGTCATTCTTCACAAAGTCCAGAAATCTTTTTTCCACGCTTGGCTCCACCGCATCCCGTTTACTTGAATCATTGATTAAGACCATCTGTACAGCTCCCCAGCGGTCAAATGCAATCTCTCGGATATTGAAACGCTCTCCCAGCCTTTCTATGAATTTTTCAATAAATCCATAATGAACAACATTTCCCTCTGTGGTCATAAGATACCCCTGTTTTTCCCAGACATCATACGGAACATGGTCTCTTCTGACTCGCAACTCCAACGTATCTTCCGGAATCCAGAAATAAGGCAAGATAGCAAACTTGTCATTCTCATCCCTCGGCGGAAACACCAATACAAGCTGAATATGCCGCCCGATTGTGCTGCGTGTCCAGCCGCTTTGTTCTCCGATTTCTTTCTGTGTCAAGTGCTGGAAGTAATACAAAAAGATTTCCTCCTGTGTCTGTTCCGGCAATCGGGCAAAAGCAGCCGCAAGAGAACAGCTATCTAAAAGTATCGTCTGCCCTCGGACAGAAAACGGATAAGTTTCGCCATAGTCCGGCACTTGAAAATACTCGTCTGTGGTGCTTAATGGGACAAACTTTTCTTCGGTCAAGTATTCAAGGGAGATTTCCCGTCTCCACCTCGCTGCCAGCATACGGGCAGCGTCAAAGGACGCATGGCGAATAACAATCCGGCAATAGGTATCATGGGTATAGCGGATATGTTCTTGATAGGCTTCCTGTTCGGTCATGGAAAATCCCCCTTTCTTCAATTATGGGAAAGGGCGGCAGCACTTTTTGCTGTCGCCCCTTGATTTACCTACCAGCAAGGACAGTCGGGGCTGCCAACGGTGGGTGCAACCCATTTACTTGCCGTTGACTGGCTCGGCTGGATTTGCTATTCTGCTACTGTGTTATCAAACTATATCCCGATTTTGATATATCGCTGCTGCAATCCGATATGAGATAAAAAACCACACAATAGAGATTACAAGCACGATATTAAAAGCCAACTGGATATTGTCTTTTACAGGAATAAAGAGGTTTGTGAGAAGTACAAGCCCAACAATAACACCTGTCGATGCCATAAAGGACATCATAAAAACAATTTGGGATTTTTCCGGGTCAAACAAATAAGCACATGGTAAGCTAATGCCGCCAGCCAATAAAGTGGCACTCATACCGATTGCGGCATATAAACACAAAGAATGAACTGTTATATCTGCTCCCGCTAACATAAGCACAATACATGGAATAAGTGCTGTAATTAAACCGATTACCGCAAGCAAGATATAAAAGATAAATTTCTCTCTGATAATCTGATTTCTTGATACGGGCATGGTAATCACATTTTTATTCCATTTTGAGCCTGCGTCACTTGTGATACTGATAAAAACCGCTGTTGTGGAAGCTACCGGGGCTAAAATCAGAAGTGCGCTTGTTTCCAGTAAAAAAGACAATCCAAAACCTAAAACAATCAAGCTGACGATAGTTACAAAGATATTGCTCTTTGCAATATAGAGGTCTTTTAGTAAAACGCCTTTCATCATCTTTCCCCCTTTACATAGAGAAGCATAATTTCATCAATCGTAGCGGGTACAATCAATGCTTTTGGATATTTTTTCTGCATTTTATCCCGTTCAGAAACTAAAATCTGCCATTCGTAATCCATTTTTCTGTATGTGATAATATCCAATTTATCCAATGCGTCAAATTGTGCTGCTCCGCATTTTATAACGCCATATTGTTCAATCAGTTCATCTTTCGGTTTGGAAAAAACAACTTTTCCCTCATGGATAAAAACAATGTAATCGGCAATTTTTTCTAAATCGCTGGTAATGTGGGAAGATACCAGTATGGAGTGTTCTTCGTCCTGCACAAAATCCAAAAGCATGTCCAGAATATCGTCCCGGATAACAGGGTCAAGCCCGCTGGTTGCTTCGTCCAAAATCAGCAGCTTAGAATGGTGTGAAAGGGCTACGGAAATAGCCAGCTTCATTTTCATACCTTTGGAAAACTGTTTGATCTGCTTATCAAGGGGCAAGGAAAATTGTTTCAATAGCCGAAAATAGGCTTGCTCGTCCCATGAGCCATAGATATTTTTCATTATCTGGTTGATTTTCTTGGGAGAAAGAATTTCCGGATAGTTGCTTCCGTCAAATACTACTCCAATCTGTTCTTTTGTTTCATTATCCAGTTCATCTTTTCCCAATACCGAAACATGACCGGCTTCTTTATGGATAAGCCCCAAAGCCGCATTTATTGTTGTGCTCTTTCCTGCGCCATTTTCTCCAATCAGTCCGACAATAGACCCACTTGGAACGCTAAAAGAAACATTGTCCAAAGCAAAATCTTTATATGTTTTGGTAAGACCCGAAATAGTCAAAGCATTGTTCATTGTCAATCCTCCTCATACAATAGTGTCAACAAATTCAGTAATTTATTAAGTGGTATTCCACTTGTACGGGCAATTTCAATGGCTTCGTTAAAGTGTTCCTCGATTTTCTTTTGCTGTTCTTCAAGATAGAAGTCTTGATTTTGTACTGATACATAACAACCTTTTCCGGCTGTCGTTTCGATAAAACCGTCTGATTGAAGCAGGTCGTATGCCTTTTGAACAGTCAAAACACTTATCTGCAAGGATTTTGCAAGAGAACGGATAGAGGGAAGTGCTTCCCCAGCTTTCAGTTCACCATTCATAATCTGTGATTTAATTTGCGTTGAAATTTGCTCATACAAAGGGCGACTTGTTTTGTTGCTCACAACAATTTCCAAAGTCCCACCGCCTTTCTGTCTTTAACTGTATTGCCTTAACAAGTACAGTATAATACGATATATGGCGGGCTGTCAAGAATGGAATATAAAAAAGCAGAGCAAACGGCTATGCTTGTCCTGCTTTTTAATATTATGGAGTTTGGAATAGTAGGTGGCTATCTATCAAAGCTATGTGTTACTTTACCGCACATGAGCATTGGCAGAGGGGTTATCGCCGCCGCAACCTTCCATGAGGTTCACAGCACCCCACACGCACAGGCCGCCGCCCAGGGCGATGGCCAGAGTCTGCAAAACGTCGATAGCATTAGTAAAAAAGCTCATATTCACATTTCCTTTCGTTCAGTTGAATTGTCGGGTTGAAGGTCGGTGGCATTCAATTCGTACAGATCGAAAGGCTCGTCCGGCTTCACGATGGCCGGTCTGCGTTTCATGTACCGTTCAATGTCAAAGGCGTTTTTCTTGTCGGCGTCGGCAAGGTACTTGTAGCGGGGATGCTTCGTTATATCAAACTTGTCGCTGAAAAACGGCCGCACCCCTCGAAGCTGCAAGATACACTTGCCTCCGTCCATTACCGCGATCTCGTCCTGCGTCATCAGCTCTTTGCCACAATGTCAAGTGATGAATTTAAAAATGGGCAAAAAAATAACCCTCCTCGTTTGATATGTACCCCTAATACTGGACACCCAGTATTGGGGGTATTTTTATGAAATCACAAAGTAATTTTTGACTATCTTTTCAAAAGTTCTTATATGCCGGTATAGCCTATTGTTACAGGCTTTTCCGGCATTTTTCATTGTGGAAGATACTCTCAAATCTTCTTATATCCCCGTATGTTTTTGTGTTCAAAAGTAGTATGTGGAGTAGTAAATTCTCCATTTACTACTATGCAATCAGCCGCTTCATTTCGGTTATTGACGTTTCGGAAGTTGTGTGTGCGTAATAGTTCAGCGTCATATTGATGTTGGAATGTCCCATGATGTATTGCAATGCTTTAGGGTTCATTCCCGCATTTGCTAACGTGGTGCAGAATGTGTGGCGTAAGGTGTGCGGTGTCATTACCTTTGGCAATGCGACCTTTTGCGTTTTGTTGTATTTCCTTACAAGCCCCCGGAACATACTTTCATAGTTGACTGCCACTTTTGGCAAGCCGTTCCGGTTAAGGAACAGAAACTTTGTGTAGCCCTCTAAAATAACAGGCTGTACATATTTCCGTTTATTTAGCACCCGTTGAAATGCTTCCAACACTTTTTCACTCATAGGAATAACCCGGTTGCCGCTTTTCGTCTTAGGCGTTTCCACATAGTAGCCCACATCTGCAATCTTCAAAAGTTGGTGGTCTACATTGATAAGCTGTTTGTCTAAGTCAATGTCAGCTTCCGTCAGTCCGCAGAGTTCCGAAATGCGAAGCCCTGTCCCTAACAGTATGATAATCTCGTCGTAGTATTTCTGATAGACTTTATCATGCTGTACAAAGGACAGAAAAGCCGCTTCCTGCGTAGGGGATAGAGGTTCCTTTGGTTCCGTATCATCTTCAAGGACTGTGTTCAACTGGAAGTCAAATGGATTTTTACGAATACAATCGTCCTGTATGGCTGTGTAAAAGGCAGCCTTTAAGGAACGCTTGTGGTTGTTGATAGTCTTGAAGCCGTAACCTTTTTCTTTCATGCGTAACGCCCATTCCTTTGCGTCGGAGAGCTTCACATTTTCAATCCGGCAGGCTCCAAGTTTATCCTCCTGCAAAATCCGCATGAGCTGTTTTCGCCCCTGCTTTGTACCATGCCGCACATTTGCCCGGTGGCGTATCTGCTTTGCGTAGAGTTGGCAGACCGTCATTTTCTTTCCGATATGGTCGATACCGTCGTCAAGGTCTTTTTGGATTTCTTTCTCTTTTTCCCTCAACGCTATATCGTCGCGCTTTCCTGCCGGGGTTTTGTCCGTAGGCACTAACTTCCAAGAATAAACAAACTGCGGTTTCCCAAAGGTATCTATATATTTGTAGGCATATCTCCCGTCTTTTCTCTGGCTCTCTCCGGTGCGGAGAATACGATTTTTATTATCCCGTCTTTTTTCCGACATCGTTATGCTCCTTTCCATAATGGAAAGAGCCTTGATATGCTTGACTACATTGTACCACATTCAAGGCTCGATTTCACTATTAGATTGCGTCCACCGTATCAATCATTTTTTCAAACTGCTTACGCTTAATCTGAATACGGTTTCCGTTCATCATTACCCAGTCCGGGACGGGATTTTCTTCTGCCAGTTTCCGCAGCTTGCTTTCTCCGATACGGAAATATTTTGCTGCTTCTTCTATGGTAAGAGTGTACTTTTCCCAAATCGGCACGTCGTTATTGTTCAATTTGTCGTCCCCCTTTCTTAATGGGTCAAAAATCAATCTGTAACATAGGCTTTAATCGGACGGCTATTAGCGTAACCTCATGGGACTTGCACCCCTCCGGCGGTCTGCCGAAGCCCTACCCATTGCCTGCGACGCTTCTAACGCTCGGACTATGGCTGTAAGGAAGTATCATTATGTATTCTGTGCGTTATCGCCCGCAGGCTGCTATCCCTGCTTTACGGTGTGGTATTTCTCGCTCGCTTTTCTGTTAAGAGAAAGGTCATGGCGTACCCGCCGCATGGCTCGGCACAAAAGGAACGTATCCGATTTGCCTTATGCTGCGTCGCCGTTCTATTGCGCCGCTTTCTTTATCAAAGAGCAGGGGGCTGTCTTGCGGTATGGAACGGAAAAGGGGAAAGAAGCGTTCCAATATCGCGTAGGTTATTCAGCCCGAAAAGTGAGGATAGCCCTCATCAGTCTTGCTTGCAGCCGTTCCCGAATATCCTCGTCAACGCCATAATAGACATTGCCGCGCTCGTCGTAGAGCTTCCGCATGGAAAGACTTGCTATGTAGCCGCTGAAATGCTGCAAGACCATTTTCATAGCGTCCGGGTCGCCTTTGCTCGCCGCCAAAATAACGGGATAGGGAACAAGGGCATTTTCCGGGTAGTCGTTTTGATTACCATTCGTTCCATTCATCAGCGTGTTCCTCCAAATATTTCTTTAACAGTTCAAAAGAGCTTGTCCGTCTGTACTGTATCGTGCTGCGCGACGTATTGAACATTTTTCCGATTTCCACGTCAGTCATGCCCTCGAAATAGTACAGAAGTATAGCAGTTCTCTTTTCTTCCGGCAGGGTGCGTATTGCTTCAAGCAATAACTTCGGGGTTATTTCTTTTCCTGCCATTTGATAAGTCGGCTCGGCTGTTTCAGCTTGAAAATATTTATCCGTAGTGTAAAGCTGCCGTTCCTCATGCAAGGCAAGGTCACAAAAAGAAACTTCCCGTTTCCTGCGTCGCCGGATTTCATCATGGGCGTTACAGGCTTCGTTGTGTAGCACCCGTTTACAGAAACTTTGAAAGACACATTGCTTCTGAAATTCTCTGCGATTAGGTTCCATGTAATCACCTCCTTTCTGCCGAAAGGCGGTAGTACCTCCCCTTTTCGCGGGATAATACAGACGACTTTTTTAAACGCCGGACGAAAGCGAAAATTTCTTTGAAAAATCTTCTGTAAAATGCAAAATGCGCCCATCTGCAAGGCGCAGACCGACGCATAGGAAATAACAGCAGTATTTAATTGATTTGATAGTTCATCTGTATAGTCGGACTTGTCCGGTGGGGGAGCTATACTTTTTTTAATGAATGTAACCTATGTATGCTGTATAGCAACAAAGAAATCCCCATAGCGGCAGCCCTCCTAAATGCCGCTAATTTATGTTAGCAGTAGACAAAAAGAAGCGGCGGCTCTAAAAATTAAAGCCACCGCTTCAAATGCGCGTGAAAATATGTCTGCGCTACGACGGCTTTTTTTCTTTTGCTGTCGTAGCGTAGAATTAGGAAGTGTGCATAAAAGACACTATTTTTTCAGTAGTGAGGAATCCAAATTACCAAAACTTGTTACTCCACACCGAATAAAACCTACCATATCAAGCTATTTGAATCAGAGTTCAATTCTTGCTTTTGATGGTTTATCTTCACAATAGATAACTTTAATCGTTGTTCCCTTGTCAGGAATTTTGTTTCCTGCGCCAATCCATTTTTGGCAGGTGTAATCTTTGACGCCTATCGTGTATTTGACCTTGATAATATGTGGAAAAGCTGCACCATCCATAGCATGGGTACGGACAGGTTTACGATTTACTTTTAACCACCATTGTTTTGTAACTGAAATTACAGTTCCTGTTGTTTCCTTTTCCATAAGTTATACCTCCGATGTTAATTTAGTTAGAATGAGTAATTTTCTATTTAGATAGCTACATATTAAAGCAAACTGCCCTTTAATCCTTTTTTGAAAACCAATACAGCCCTTTCGGTTCCCCAAAATGACATTGTGACAAGGCGATAGCTTTCCTTTTCCATTTCCTCTATTTTGGCATTGATTTTCACTGTCGCATTTTCAATAGTAATTTCTTCTAATAATTCTGTCCTATACATCATATCTTTACCTCCATAATTATTAAATAGATGATACATATTTTCGGTTCAATCTTTTTGGTATTTACCAACCTTTTTTTCTAACTGCTTTTTTCTTCTTACCAACAGTCAATGTACCGGGTTCTTTCTTTTTATTTGCAAGAATAATCATAGAAATCAAGAAAGTCAAAACTATTGTAATGAAAGCGGGGAAAATGTGATAAGTATAACCATATTCCGCACCACAAGTAGGGTCTACTAAAATCATGCTTGCTTTAATCGGATAATAATTTAACAGTGTTCCTTCAAAAGTTCCAAAATATCCATACACAAAAGCTAGTGCAACTCCACCCAAAAAATTATTTGCCGAACAACAGAATATCAGAATAATCGGCAAGACTGAAATATAAATTCCTATATTCGCCCCAGTAACACGAATAAACATATTGAGTAGATTGCCAAAATGAACTCCCGGAAATCCGACAATAATATTGATTACTAATGCTATCACACAACCTATAAGACTAAAGCTGATTGTCAACAGCAATAGAATAAGTAATTTTCCAGAAAGTAACTGTTTATATGGAATAGGAATTGTTAATATATTCTTCATAGTATCGTCTGTATATTCCCTTGTTATGATATAACCTGCAATCAGTGCAATAATAATCGGAAAAAATAAGGTACAATTACTAATCATAACCTGTTGCATAAAATAGTCAAACGTCCATGTCGGTCCACCGTTGGCTGTGGAATAAAACAGTGACAGCAACGGAGAAAGTGTTGTCATAATAATTCCGGCTTTTATTACAGAATATCGTTTTAATTTTAAAAATTCAGTTTTTATTATATTTCTCATATCTTTTACCTCGTCCATTTTTTATAAAAGCGAATTATCAGCCACAAAGAAAGTACAACTGTAATTGCCATAATAAAAATTGTATGGAAAGTAGTTGGTACAATCGCATAGGCTTCCGGCAAAAGATTATCTTTTTGCAAATTATCCATCATTAAGCCGCTTGTCCAGTTCATAACACATATAACCGGAAAAGAATTTAAGAAAGCAATTTTGGCAGCACTTATAGATGTCCCAATCGTTCCCAGTATGCCCCAGTTAAAAATGGAATAAAAAAAAGCAAGCAGGATAGAAAGTAAAAAACTTTTGTTAAAGTAAATAATTAAAAATACAATCGGTAAAGAAGCTGCTACGATAAGAACTCCAAAAATAAGGCTCATAAATATCTTATAAGTCATACCGTAAACCATTCCTACATGAAACAATTTACAAAACAACGCAACAGACAATGTGCTTATCAGACAAAATGCAACGCTGAAAATAAAGAGCATAGAAATTTTTGCCATAATGAGTTGTGTATTTGTAACTGGAATTGTTCTAAGGTTTTTGGAAGTATCACAATCTCTTTCTATAAAAAACAAAATAGCGGCAATGATACCAATTAGACATGGAAGCAAAAAAACTAAACCATATCCCAACATCATTGTATAGACATAATCAAATCGGGTTTGAAGATAGTGTTCTGTTGTATCTGCACCAGTTCCCGCCTTTGCCATATATGCCAAAATCAACGGAAAAAATAACGACAATGACATCAGTGCATACAACAGTCTTTTTCGCTTTAATTTCCAAAATTCGCACTTAATCAGTTTAAGCAATTCCTTCGCCTCCTGTCACACGCTTGAAGTAATCTTCAAGACTTTCTTCACAAGTATGGGCTTCTGATACCTCCAATCCATTTTCTACAAAAGCAGTCACGATTTTTCCTACGGACAAATCAAGATTATGCAAGCGTAAATTGTGGTCGTCCTGTATAGAGAAATGACTCTCATGGAAAGTACGCTCTAAAATTCTTGCTGCCTGTGCGGTATCAGAAAGAGTAAATCGGATATGTTTGCTGCTTTTTTGTTCCAGTTCCGCAAGACTTTCTTCTTCCAATAGTGCGCCATGGTCGATAATTCCAATATCATCTGCTAGCAAAGAAATCTCCGAAAGGATATGACTGGAAATTAAAATTGTTTTTCCCTTTGTATCGCAAAGCTCGCGAATAAAAGAACGTACTTCTGCAATTCCAATCGGGTCAAGCCCATTGATAGGTTCATCTAAAATCAGAAGTTCAGGGTCGTGCATAACTGCAAGTGCAATCGCAAGCCGTTGTTTCATACCAAGAGAATACTGGGAAAACAGTTTTTTGTCTTTATAAGGCAATCCTACCAAATCCAATGTGTTTTTAATTGAATGACGGTTGGGTATGCCCCGTAAGGTAGCAAAAATTTGTAAGTTTTCCGTAGCAGTCAAATTAGGGTAAAAACCGGGTGACTCAATCAGACTACCGATACGGGGCAACAATTTCTTTTCATTCCCCTGCAAAGACTTTCCCCATATTTTAACTTCGCCGGAAGTTGGCTTTGTCAATCCAAGTAGCATTTTCATAGTGGTCGTTTTTCCGGCTCCGTTTCTTCCAAGCAGTCCGTAAATTCTCCCTTTCTGCACATGAATATTTAAGTCAGCGACACTCTTTTGTGAGCCGTACTGTTTGGTAAGATTTTTTGTTTCAATGATATAATTTTTGTCCATATTCAAACCTCCTGTTCTGTAAACTATTCTATCATACCAACCTTGCATTAACCTTGCCGCAACCTTGCATTAACCTTGCAATTTGAAATATTGTCCCAAAAATAATTAAGGCTCCCGTCAAAAGAACGGGAGAACCTTAATTTGCTAAGGGAAAAAGCAAAGTAAATTCCGTTCCTGTTCCCTGTGTGCTATTTGCTGTTATTGTGCCGTTCATTTTTTCTACAAGTTGGTGTGCGATAGAAAGCCCAAGACCGCTGCCTTTTTCAGACCGTCCCTTATCGCATTTATAGAGCCGTTCAAAAATATGCTTCAAATCTTCTTTTTCAATCCCTATTCCATTATCTGCTAATCGGATTTGCATATTTTTTTCCTGCTTTGATAGGATTATTTCTATTTTATCCGCATGACTGCGAGAAATTACATTCTGAATAAGATTGTTCAATATCCGCATATAGCCGTCCGTATCAAGTTTTACCCGGAAAGGCTGTTCGGGAATATCAATATTGTAATCTATCTGCTTATCTTCAAATATGGGTATCCAGTCAATCAAGATATTTCGTGTCAGCTCCGCAGCTTCAACAATATTTATATCCATAGCAAACTCATTAGAATTTAATTTGAACCAGTCAAAAAAAACATCCATATATTCTTTCAAATCGTGAGCTTTGCGGCGGGCTGTTTCGATATAGTCGTCCCTGTCTTTTCCTGTAACAATTCCTTTATGTGCAGCGTCAAGATACCCAATAAGCGTTGTAAGCGGTGTCCGAACATCATGGGAAAGACTTGTCATAAGCTGTCGGTTTGTTTCTTCTGTCTGCCGGACAGTAGAAAGCCTGCTCTCATAAGACACAACAATCTCATTTATTTCATAGGCAAGAGGGGCTACCAGTTCATTTGTTGCAGATAAAATACGTCTGTTTCCATTTCCGTTTTTTACATCAATCAATGCGTCTGTTATCTCGGCTATCTGTTTTTTAACACGTCGAATAGCAAAGCAGGAAACAAGAATAGAGAAAAGTGCAATTATTATGGATAGAAAAATGACTGCTTCCATAGAAAATCAAACCTCCTTGTTAAAACGATAACCGATACCTTTAATCGTTTGAATATATTTTGGACTTCCGGGATTTACCTCTAATTTCTTGCGAAGTCGGCTGATAATCGCCATAATGTTGCTGTCATCATAGAAATATTCCTCTCTCCACACTTCTTCATAAATCTGTTGCTTTGTCAGAATTTTCCCTTGATTTTTCGCGCAGTATAAGAGTAAGTCAAATTCTTTTGGAGGCAATTCAAAAGTTCCATTTTCCGTAGTAACAGAACGATTTTCAATATCAATTTTCAACCCGTCAAATTCAAGTTGCTGTGATATTCCGTCCTGTTGATTGAAACGGGTATAACGGCGTATAAGGGAAACGATACGGGCTATCAGTTCGTCCATGTCAAAAGGTTTTGTCAAATAATCATCAGCTCCTGCCCTTAAACCGCGTACTTTAGAAGCACTGTCATTTTTTGATGTAAACATCAAAATCGGCAGGCTGCTTTCTTTTCTAATTTCTTCCAATGTTTCAAATCCGTCCATACCAGGCATCATAACGTCCAGTATCACAAGTTGATATTCTCTCTCTTTTAATTTTTGTAATCCCTCTTTTCCCGTATTACAAAAATCAGCTTCTATATCTTCTGATAGCACGCTGCGTTTAATCAGCGCACAAAGTTCCTTATCATCATCTATAATCAAAACTTTATTCATGGTATAGCTCCTTTCCTTGTTTGGTTCTACCGTCAATCGGTTTTTCCGCGTCTTTTGGTATCAACCACATATACCCAAGTTTTGAAACACCCTGTATGCGTTTCTCCCTGCAAAGTATCTGTACCCGCCTTTCAGAAATTCCCCACTTCTTTGCTGCTTCGGGGCAAGACATATATTCCATAACAACACCCGTCCTTTCTGAAAATCTTATCATAATAATTATAGTCGGACACACGAACAATAGCAAGTATATAAATATGAATTATTATGGCTATTTAGTGGAACTGTATAGACATATCCAAAGAGAAAGGGGAACAGTAAAATGTAACTGGGTGAATAAATATGGCAAAAAGACCGGTAGAAAAATATGACTTCAAGGCATTTGGAGAAGCTATAAAAGCTGCGCGGACGGGGCGCAAAGAAAGCCGCAAACAGGTAAGTGATGAAATGTATATTTCTCCTCGCTATCTTGCAAATATCGAAAACAAAGGACAGCACCCCAGTCTGCAAATCTTTTTTGAGCTTATGCTTCGTTACAATATATCCGTAGACCAGTTTCTTTTAGATACGCCCACCCAAAAAGATACAAAGCGGCGGCAGCTCGACGCTCTCCTTGATGATATGAGCGATAATGGCATACGGATTGTAACGGCAACTGCAAAAGAAATTTCAGAAGTCGAAAAAGAGGACAAATAAATGTGTCCGGCAAATTGAATATGATTTAGGAAGCGTTGTAATCTTTACAGATTGCAGCGTTTTTCTTTTGCTCTTTTTTGGCATATAGAGCATTGCGTTGTAGTAACCAGTGAGGAAAAAACTTTCGTAGCAAGCATAGGAAAAGAGTACCCTTTTCCGTATTTTCTCCCTCCCGTCCTGCGGTGCGTCGGTTGAAAATTGCTTGTTGGGAAGTGTCCCAAACCCTCGGAACGGAAAGGAGTGATTGCATGAATGGACGCAAAAGAAAAGTACAAATCAAATTCTATGTAACAGAGGAAGAACGGGCATTGATTGAGCAGAAAATGAAGCTCGTCCCCACCCGGAACATGGCGGCGTATCTTCGCAAGATTGCCATTGACGGGTATATCATTCAGACAGACCATAGCGACATAAAAGCCATGACAGCAGAGATACAGAAAATCGGGGTCAACATCAATCAGATTGCAAAGCGTGTCAATGCGACAGGCAGCGTCTACCAAGAGGACATAGAGGAAATAAAGGGGGTGCTTGCGGAGATATGGCGGTTACAAAGATTAAGCCTATTAAAAGCACGTTGAGCAAAGCCCTTGACTATATCCAAAACCCGGATAAAACAGACGGGAAAACGCTTGTGTCCTCCTTTGGGTGCAGCTATGAAACGGCAGATATTGAGTTTGGATTTACGCTTGCACAAGCCATAGAGAAAGGGAACAATCTCGCCCACCATTTGATACAGTCCTTTGAGCCGGGGGAAGTGGATTATGAGAAAGCCCACGAAATCGGGAAACAGCTTGCCGACGCGGTAACAAAGGGACAGCATGAATACGTCTTAACTACCCACATAGACAAAGGGCATATCCATAACCATATCATTTTTTGTGCGGTCAATTTTGTTGACTACCACAAATACAATTCCAATAAACGCAGCTACTATGGCATACGGAACATGAGCGATAAGCTGTGCCGGGAAAACGGGCTGTCCGTTGTCGTTCCGGGTAAGGGCAGCAAGGGAAAAAGCTATGCAGAATATCAAGCGGAAAAGGTCGGTGCAAGTTGGAAAGGCAAGCTGAAAATTACCGTTGATACGCTTATCCCCCAAGTGGCAAGTTTTGAAGAATTGTTGCAGCGGTTACAGGCAGCGGGCTATGAGATAAAGCCGGGAAAATATATCTCCTGCCGCGCTCCGGGACAGGAACGGTTTACCCGCTTAAAAACCCTCGGTGCAGATTATACAGAGGAAGCAATCAAAGAACGGATAGAGGGCAAGCGCACAAAGGCGGCGAAAGCTCCCAAAGAGCAGCGCGGCGTATCGCTGCTTATTGACATTGAAAACAGTATCAAGGCAGCGCAGAGCCGGGGCTATGAACAGTGGGCGAAAATCCATAATCTGAAACTGGCTGCAAAGACTATGAATTTCTTGACAGAACATAAGATTGAGCAGTACGCAGATTTAGTCAGCCGGATTGAGGAAGTAAATGCGGAAAATGAAAAGACAGCAGACGCATTAAAGAGCGTGGAGAAACGTCTTGCAAACATGGCGGTGCTGATGAAGCACGTTACCACCTACCAAAAGACAAAACCTGTCTATGAAGCATACCGCAGGGCAAAGGATAAGGACGCATACCGGGCAAAGCAGGAAAGCAGTCTGATACTCCATGAAGCAGCGGCAAAGGCACTAAAAACGGCGGGCGTTTCCAAGCTCCCGAATGTCGCCGCGCTACAAGTAGACTATGAAAAGCTCCGGGAACAGAAAGACGCCCTTTACGCGGACTATGGCAAACTGAAAAAACAGGTCAAAGAGTACGACGTTATCAAACAGAACATAGACAGCATTTTACGGCAGCCAAGAGAGCCGGAACGGGAAAAAGGGAAAGAACGCGGGGAGTAGTTTTGTTCATACTTGTGTGATATAATAGTTCCTATCAAAGACAGTAGCCACATACTAAAGTGATACATTTTCAGCAAAGGAAGTGTCAGAAAATGGAACAGGAAATGCCGGACTATGAAACGATATGCGCTGCCGTTGTGGGCGAAAAATGGGCGTTGGAAAAGGTGCTTGATTGTTACGGCGACGAAATCAACCGCCTTGCAATGGTAAAAAAGTGTCAGCCGGACGGGACTATCAAAGAGGAAATCGACGAAGATTTACGGCAAACACTCATAATGAAACTGTTAGAAGCTATCCCACAATTTCCAATGGAAAAGGAGTGATACCATGACACGCGGAGAAATTTGGAAAGACTTTTTCAAGAGAAACGTTTTGCCCGCCGTTATTGCATTGTTTTTATTCTTCATGTTCAAGAACATCTTTACAGAGGACGGGTAGACCAATTACTTTTATGTATGGCTGTGCTGCGGTATCCCCTTTGGCATTCGCCGTATGTTCGTATGGCTTGTACCGCATGGATATGACATAGCTGGAACGGTGGGTATCGTTGCCATTAACTTCATTTTGGACGGCATTATCGGCGGGGGCATTTTAATATGGCGGCTTGTCGTTGCTACGTGGTATATCCCCCTTACGATATACCGTTTACTTACCGCAGATAAGAGTGCAACCCCTCAAATCAATATAGAGAAAGGATTTAAAAGTTATGAATGAAAGAGAAAGAATTATTCATTTATGGTTTGATATGTGGCTAAAACAACAAGATTTAGGGATTGATAGTATTTTTACAGAAGATGTGATTTACACTGAAAGTTGGAGTCCTAAGTATGAAAGTCGAAAAACAGTAAAACATTGGTTTGATGAATGGAATACTCGTGGAAAAGTCTTAGTGTGGGATATTAAACAATTTTTTCATAAGGAAAATCAAACTATTGTAGAATGGTATTTCAAAAACAAAATGAATAATGGTAATATTGAAGAATTTGACGGAATTTCTTTAATAGTATGGACGGAAAATAACAAAATAATGGAGTTGAAAGAATTTGGTTGTAATCTCAATACCTATAATCCATACGCCCAAAATGATATGCCACAATTCAGAGATGAAAAAACAAAGTGGTTTTGAAGTTTTAAAAGCCGGGACGCAGACAGTCGGTAAAGACTATCCGCGCCCCGGCTTTCTTATGGGTACAGCGATAAAATGTTACGCAGTAGAACGCCATTTTTGAGGGAAAAGGTATAAAACCCTTGCCGCGTCATTTTCACACCCGGAAAGCCCTGTAAATCAAGGCTTTTTTTGCCCCTACTGCGTAACATGAGGGCATAAAAATAGCGGCGTTCCTGTTCTCCCAGTGAGAGAGTGAGAAACGCCGCTGTGCGGGTCGCTATTTCATTTCTTCTGCTATCAGTTCTTGCATGACTTCTCCAAAGTCTGCCATGAAAGAAAAGATGAAGTATTCCAAAACGTCGGGGTCTGCGTCCATAGGCTCGGCTTCCTCTGAAAAAGGCAAGCCCATTAGCCCATAAAGCAGTTTGATGATTTTGAACAGCTTGCCCCGGTCGGTGGGGTTGTTCATGGTTACAAGTACGTTGGTAAGGCGGTTGATTGTTTCCATGTCGCCGCCTGTCGTTACCCATACCATTTCCGCGAACGGCTGCGTGATTGCCCCGGCGACAAGGTTTATCTTATCCTTGCCGATTTCGCCGGACGGAAGTATAATACCCTTAGTCAAAAGTTCGTTTTTCATGTCGTCCTCCTTATATTCTGTGGTGCTAAAATGGTGCCCGGTCTTACAAAAACACCTTATGCGGAGATATGACAAGAAAAATGAAGATATGCGGAAAACCTTGATTTTAAGCCATTTCTTCCAGCAAAATGTAGGAATAAAATAGAAATAATCTACACTTAAATACTTCTAACTACTTCTATGTTGATTACGTTTCATTTTTTCTGTTTTTCAGCCATTCCCTCATTGCGTTTTCACAACATGAAAAATCACAGTATGTACGCCTTATATTTTGTGTTTCTTTTTGATGCTTATAAATTTTTTCTGCTTTTGTCAGTATTTTATCCTTAATGGTTAAGCAAAAAGCATATTCCTTTTCAAATAAGTCCTGATAACGTTCATCGCCCAACTCATCAAATATAATTCTTTTGTAAGCCTCATCCGGAACAGGTATCATTTTTTTGATATCCAAGACAGACAACACATGCATTTTTTTATCTTTGGAATATTCTTTGTACACATCACCCGAAATATTTACAGACTTATCTATCACTTCATATATTAAAAAATGTTCGTCACAACTATTTTTCCACTTCTTATGTTTCTCCTTTGCCGAT